>Ga0335071_10003861_pt1 | contig 15724 bp, 25 predicted proteins | sample Lox_Sample_15_FD_206724 | JGI IMG/M metagenome (GOLD analysis project Ga0335071, IMG submission 206724) | Soil microbial communities from Loxahatchee National Wildlife Refuge, Florida, United States - Lox_Sample_1.5 | ecosystem: Environmental > Terrestrial > Soil > Wetlands | place: USA... | reverse complement strand
CAGGCCGCAGACCGAAGGTGACGTTCGGTTACTGGCACGAAAGAACAGAATGCCAAGCGAGTTGATGACGCAGGAAAGGCCGCGGGATGATCACAACCCAGCGAGATCGCCGAAGCCGAAACGCACTAAGCCGCACTTCCGGGTGGAAGAGGAGAAGATGAAGAGGTTCCGTGTGCCGAAGGAAATTTTGGGCCTTGGATATTTTGATGGGTCTGCAATAAAGAAAGCATCTTCCTCCCTTGATTCGTTCAGCCGTGTACGTTTTAGGAGTAGAAATTCACACAATGGACGATAGTTCCATCGCGGGCCACACTGAAAAACTCCGACGAGAAATTGAATTGATATTGGAACAGGAGCACATCTACCGCAATCGTAAGGGCCATTCATTCGCCGACAAGGCAGAGCATGAGAAAAGGAAGTCCCGACTCATTGCGATCCGTGATGAACTCAAGAGGCTTGTGGAAAAAGAAGCGAGCAACGTAAGCCATGGATCGGTCTGGTACGGTTGATTGGATCTTCGGGACGTGGCAGATCGGCTGCTGTGAAAGTGGCATCGAGCAGCTCTCTCGAAGCGGAAGTGCAATTACAAGAATGACAACACGGTCCGACCAGAAGATCGGCTATTAATATGGATAGAGCTCTAACAGCGCTTGCCCAGGGAGAATCTGTGGGTTTCGGGACCAGCCAATTCCGGACCGTAAGGAAAGCTGTAATCTGCGTTGTCCTGATGCTAACCGCGGAGTGTCTTCTGGCCGCCTCCGAATTCACTCTCCAACGTCGCGTCGGGTACACCTCCGGAGACCAGTGGGAGCCCGCGCTGGCGGCCGATGCTCGCGGTCACATCTATATTCTCTTTCCGCAATATGGCCCCATACCGGAATGTTCAGCCTGCACCGCGCCGACCATGGCCCTGTTAACCAGCAATGACAATGGTGCTTCCTGGGACGCCCCGCGGCCCCTGTTAACCTCATCGTCCGGACAATTTGACGCCCAGATCAAGGTCGATCCCGTTGATCGGGAAACGCTTTACGCATCGTGGTTGCAGGGTAGACACGATCTGATCGTGGGCCGTTCGCAGGACTTTGGAGGTTCCTGGTATTTCTCCGTTGCCCAACACTCCCCCCAAGTCGTTATCGATAAGCCCGTGCTTGCCGTCCGCGGACCCGATGTGTATGTGAGCTTTAACCATGATCAGACGCTGGCGGTCGCAGCATCCCATGATTCCGGGCAGACTTTTTCCTCTACCGTAGTAAATCCTGGAGCTGGGCCAGGCTGGTCGCTGGCGGCTGGAGCGACGGTTGATCCCGCGGGCAACGTCTATTTTTCCTGGACCGCCTACCCGCGAATAAATCTTCTGACGACACCGGAGCATGTTTTTGTCAGCCGATCAGCAGACGGCGGACGGAACTGGAACACGACGCCGATTGACGTTTCCGCGGCGGCCCCGGATTGCCCGGCTCAAGCTTGTTCGGCCGGCTTTCTGGCCTCCCAGATGGCTCTCGCTTCTGACGATGGCGGAACAATTTACGCCCTTTGGAACGCCGGCTCAGTCACAGGCGGCCCGCAGCGTATTTATTTCTCGTCTTCGACGAATGGAAGCGAAAGTTGGTCAGCGAAGGTTGACATCTCAAACGCCCTGCCGGGAGTGGAGCACTGTTTCCCCGCGGTCGCAGCCGGCAGAGCCGGTGACGTTCGCGTCGCGTGGATGGACACCAGGATCGTAGATGAGCAAAACCGTCCGCTCTGGAACACCTTCTACCTCTCTTCTACAAACGGGGGAGCAACCTGGTCTTCGGAGTCGCAGGTCTCCGGGCCCGTTCGCGGATATGATTACATCCTGTCCCGCGGTTTCCTATTTCCTTTTGGCAACTTGTTTTCCATCGCCATCGATAACCTTGGCACCACGCATGTCGTGTGGGGCGAAGGTCGAAATTACAAGTCTCCGGGCTCGATCTGGTACGCGCGGGGACGATGAACTTGCATTTGCCGAGATTGGCGATATCCGTCCCGCGGATTCTGCAGATGGACGGGGAGATGCTATCGCTCAAGTCCAGCTGGAAATCGCAGGGCACTCGGGCGTTCTCGCACCGTCACGCACCCCCGCCTCTGTCACCATAGGTAAAATCCGCTGGCGCCACGCTCAGCCAGCAAGTGACCACCCAAGACCAATCTCAGTTTTCTTGGTCTTCTCTCTTCGGTTGAGTGGTGTTGGCGTCATTGTTGAGACCTTCGCTTGGCATCTTAGCGATCGAACGCTTTCTCCATTTCAGCTGGAGCGGGACATAGACTCTTTAGCGGGCAGTACTACTCAGTCCACACCGGCAAGATCGGAGGCACCGGGGGGCGCTTCCTAAGTTCCATCGCCCGCGCTCGCTGCGGGTTTGAAAGGAAAGGCGAGGAGTTGACATCTGAATCGAGGGCGGCTTTCAGCAGGTGCCCCTCTCCGCGAAGACCCATAGCTAAGATCTGCGAAATCAGTATCAGCAAAACCGCGCCTGCGATCAGCGAAGCGAAGATCACGGCGAAACCATGATGCTCTGTCGGATTCAAAATGAATTCGACGAGGCCCGCGACGAAAACCACGCCCCCGACGAAGATGCCGCCAAGCTTGAGGTTTTGGCCAAAGGTGACTACCGCATCTGCTACGCGATAGCCATTTTGATAACGCCTGATCGCGGCTGTGGAGTCATTGGATTGTGTGTCGATAGCAGTGATGACGGCAGCGCTCATAAGCTCCTCCCATGCCTTCCCGCATCGCGCCGCTCTCTCCAAGGCAGTTTGTCCGCAGCAAAGTGTTGGAAGAAGGTTCTCAACATGGACACGCCACGAACAGGCGAGCCTTACAGGATCGGTCGCTTGTTGAGAAGTGCAATCGTCATTTTCAAATCTGCCACGTCCTGGTGCAGTGCGTGGCATCACGAAGACTCGCTAGGCCCGGTTTTTTGCTTTGAACGCCTCGCACCACAGGGACGTTTCGATTGAACCGTGATCAAACGAGGCTTAGAATTCTGTTGTGGTGCGGGAGGGCCGGATTGATGCACCACTACGAATTCTTCTGTCGCGCCTGCCATAGACCTTTCTCGAAGATCTGGACTCCTATCGAACCCAACGAAGGCAAAGTTGTCTGTCCACGCTGTGGCAGCGAAGAAGTTGGGCAGAGATGGTTCTACCTGGTCGCCGCCAAGCAGAGCGCGTGAACAAATTGAAAGGCCCGACCGAAGCCCTTCAGAAGAAGAATCCGCATGCTACTCGTGGCCGAGCGGCCTAGAGGATGGAGGTGCCCATGTCGGCAAAGAGACTACGAGAATTCCTCAACAGTAACAACGTCGCGTATACGACGGTGCCTCACGCGGTTGCCTATACCGCGAAGGAAATCGCAGCACTTACGCACATCTCGAACAGAGAGCTCGCAAAGACAGTAATTGTGAAAGTCGACGGCACAATGGCCATGGCTGTCCTTCCCGCTTCTTACGACGTAGATCTTTCCGCTTTGCGCAACGGGACCGGCGCAAGAAGTGTGACTCTCGCCAAAGAATCAGAATTCAAAGATCGGTTTCCGGAATGCGACATCGGTGCCATGCCGCCATTCGGGAATCTCTATGACATGGCCGTGTATGTAGACGAGAGCCTCACCGAGGACAGGGATATCGCATTCAATGCCGGCGGCCACGACGAACTACTGCAAGTCTCGTACGCGGATTTCGCACGGCTCGTCAAGCCGACGGTTTTGAAGTTTGCGGAACTGCCAGACCTGGAGTCAATGGGAGCGTGGCACCTTTGATTTTTAAAAAGCTTCTGGCTGTGTCGAGGCATTGGTGGCCAGTGCGAGTTTTTGTGATCTCCAACGATGCAGACTCCGCCAGGAGCGCTGTTTCATTGTGCGTTGCTGGAGGTCACCCATGATTCCAATTCCGCTTCCTCTAATTGCTGCCACCATCGTTGTTCTATATGTTCTCAGCGCGATTAAGATCCTGCGCGAATACGAGCGCGGTGTGATTTTTCGCCTGGGAAGACTATTACCCAACGCCAAGGGGCCGGGAATCATCCTGGTGTTCTACCCGGTCGATCGCATGGTGCGGATTTCGTTACGCCAGGAGGCGCTCGAAGTAAAGCCTCAGGACATCATTACACGTGACAATGTCACGTTGAAGGTAAACGCGGTGATCTTCCTGAGAGTGATCGGCCCACGTCAGGCGGTCGTCGAAGTTTCCGATTACCTGAATCAGACTTCGCAATTTGCTCAGACGACTCTGCGCTCCGTTCTAGGCGAGGCGGAACTTGACGAGTTGCTTGCCCATCGAGACAAGATCAACCTGCGCTTACAGGGCATTCTCGATGCCCACACTGCTCCGTGGGGAGTGAAAGTGGTGAACGTAGAAGTCAAGCAGGTTGATCTGCCAGAATCGATGCTTCGAGCCATTGCTAAGCAGGCAGAGGCGGAACGCGAGAAGCGGGCAAAGATTATCCACGCGGAAGGCGAATACTCAGCAGCACAGCGATTGGTCGATGCAGCCCGGCTTCTGGCGGAAGAGCCGGTTAGCATACAGTTGCGTTACCTGCAGACACTCACGGAAATCGGGGTGGAGAAGAACACAACTCTTGTTTTCCCAGTGCCTGTCGATATATTTACGCACATCAGTAAGGCGAGCAACAAAGTCTGAAGCCCTGGAGCTCCATGAGTGAATTAGCTAGACCTAATTACGCTCTAGCCACCAACTCGTGCGAGCAGGTCAGCGCCTACGCGACCCATACCAGATTGGCGCTAGCTCCCGAGTGAAGATCCGGGCGTGCCGCTGCTTCAATTCCTGGCACACTTCTAGCACTTTGGTGTCAGTGGAAAAGTCGTAGCGTGCGTAGTGCGCTTCGTCGAGCAGGCGGACCAATTCTCCCAACCCGCGTCGAGCACTTCATAAGGATTCCTCAGTCTCGCGGAAACTAGCCGGGCGTATGCCTGTTCGACGATCACCGGTTGAATCGGTTGGCCAAAGGGCAGACAGGCCAGAAACCACTTGACAGCTTTTCCTCTTTCCGCGAAGACAAATCGATCCCCAACATCTTTGCTACGGCGGCCGGCATAAGCGTCGTCCCGCGGGACTTCACAGCGTAGCCAGGAAGTCCTTCCACGGAGTCGCGACCAGAGTTTCGGTCATCGAATGCCCATATCCACGGATGAGCATCGCGGCTTTTTCAATTTGCTTTGCATCCTCTGCTTCGACGACATCGACGACATCGAAACGTCCTAAAGTTGCGAAGCTGCCCTTCCAGCTGACTTCTGGACACTCCTTCTTGATCTTCGTCGACACTTCGGCAGCGAGCTCTTTGAATTTCTTGGGATCGTCGAATGCCTCTGGGGAAAAGCGACTCAGGATAATGTAGGTGGTCACAGAACACCTCCTTCACCCGACAGCTGAGTAATTAAGCCACGAGCGATAGTTCGGTTTCTATTTGCAATCCTACTCTCCTTCCCAGGAGAAACTAAGTAAGGAAATTTCCGCTGTTTTCCGCGCCGGACCGTGCGCAGTTGCCTGGAGACCGTGTTTCCACCACGGGCTTCAAGGTGCGAAGGGCTCTACTGCATGAATGCACGCCCTGGTAGATGTAGAGGATTCCGACGCGAGAGTACCAACTGCGCCGGACTGCTTACGCGATGAGGCGCACTGAATCCCACCGGACAGGCAAGAAGCGTGATGTTCTCGATTTCGAGTCGGGCGACAGGATGTGACCGGCATCACTGACACTGAACAAACCTGAGTGGCAAACTTTCGCGGGAAGATGTTCGGCCTCCCCGAGCAGTTTTTCCGCTGAAGCACTACCCGCCGAAGCTGGACCCTCCTCACCAACTCAGGTGCGATCATGAGCTACTTGCGATGCATTCTCGTCGTCTTGGTCGCTGTGATCTTGGGCTTGTCGTTTGCCGTTCCGCTCGAAGACAACCCGGAGACGACGTACGACGAGACCGAGACACTGCCTTATGAGAGTACTCCGCTGTTTTCGAGCGACGCATTGCAGGTAGTGGCCAGGCTGCTTCAGTCGCCGCCCTCGTTCTGTTCTCCGCTTGGTCCAGGCTACCGAACTAGCCGAGATAAGGGGCGCACCAAATGTCGCCACGTGGCGGCGCATGCCGTCAACTACCTGATGCTACTCGATCGCCAACTACGCTGCTAGACATTCCCACCACGTGAGCTTTTGCCTCCCCGACGAGTCGTGCATAGCGAGGACGCCCCTGGGGAGGGTATCTCACCAAAGCTCAGATCGTCTGCGAATGACGAGTTGCGGCGTTATCCGTCCAGCGAAATCAACGAAAGCCAGGAAAGGATTTTCAAAATGAAATCGAAGAGCATTATTGCATTGACGTTCGTTTTCGCCTTGGCGCTCGCGGCCATCTTTCTCCCTGTTGTCGGTTTAACGGTGCAGGCCAACGATCGATGCCAAGCCTTCCACATGATCGTGCAAGGTACCTTGCCCACTCCGAATCAGTTTGCTCCTACCGATACCTGGGGCGGCCCCATCTTTGGCAACCTCGGTACCGGCTTCCTGCAAGGCGGCATATCTGGCAACGACGGGACTGAGTATCCACACGGATCGTATTCGATCTTCAAAGATGGGTTCTACAAAGCTTGTTTAACGTCCGCGGCTGCGTGGGGCGGACCGAATGACTGCGTGGACAGTTTCACCTACAAAGCTCAAGCATTCGTGATCTGGCCAGCGGGAGATTCGCTGGGTAGCTACAAGGCCACCGCGAAAATCGTGAAAGGAACCGGCAGATTTGCGTCAGCTTCAGGACATCTGGAGATCGAAGGCCCCTTCATCGTCTGGCCCGATACCAACAGTCCATTCGGGGTAAGCGGACGATGGGATGCTCAACTCAACGGCAGACTCTGCGGTGTCCAGTAGTCACACTCTCGCTGCATTGTCAGCCCTGCACCGGCTCGGGACGGGCGCACTCACAATGGTGTGTGGCAGTGATCCGGTCTCGCAAGAGAAATCCGCAGGTGCTTTCTTAGTGGAGGAAATCATGAAACGCATCAGTGTTCTTGCTTGCATTCTAGGTGTGTGCTTCGCTTCGGCGGCGTGGGGGCAGCAACCAAACGCACCTGCGAAAATCCATCCTTGGCGGCACCATGCCGCGGACCAGAGGTTGCCATCTGGGGGCGTCAGCCATCCGTACTTGGTGCAGTCAGACACATCACAGGACAAGGTGTGGGAACTCAAGACTTACCCGGGCGGAACCTGGACCACGATGGGAGACGTGAATGATTTTGGCGTAGCCGTAGGCCAAGGCGATCTGCCCGACGGCTCTACCCACAATCTCGTTGTTCCGTTGTTTGGCAATCATGCGGGAGGTTGGATTGACCTCGGCACGCTGGGCGGGACGGAAAGCGGTTGGGAAGAAGGCATCATCACAGTTTCGAATACCGGCATGATCGTCGGACATTCGGCCAGTACAGACCAGAATCGCCCGCACGGTTTCGTGTGGACAGAAAAGTCCGGCATGGCCGATCTGGGCACTCTCGCCGACATCGGCAACACCGCTTACAACTCCAGTTACGCGGGCGGAATAAACCGGATGGGTACGCTAATTGTCGGCTGGAGCGGGATCGAGGACAGCTGCCTCGGCTGTGCTCCGACGCTTCCCGTGGTTTGGACGCCGTCCGTGGCGTGGAAGGACAGGCGCATCGTCACGACGTGGACCATTCACCAGCTCGACACCACCGGTTTTGAAGCCATCACCAATTGGTATGCGTGGAACGTCAACGATTTCGGCCAGATCGTGGGAGAGGGCGACGGTGACAACGGCGCTTTTGTCGGCGTGATCTGGACTCCTCTCAAGAACGGGACGTGGAAGATCAACAAGCTTCCCGCAGTTGCGGGGTACCCGAACTCAGAACCCTTCAATATTAATGACCGTGGTGAAATCTCGGGTGACATCGAACCCGCGGATTTCAGTGTTTGGATTCCGAGCTTTTGGAAACCTCTCGACCTTCTAAGAAAAACTTACAGCAATCCAATTGTGCTGCCTGTGCCGGAGGGCGGGTTCACGAACTGCTATACCGATGGCATCAACGAACTAGGCGACCTTACCGGAGAGTGTTGGGGCGAAGATGTGGACCAAGCCGTGCGTTGGACCACGAAAGACAAACAGTTCACGCAGGTCCTCGGTTTCCCGGGAGATTGGAGCTGGTCATTCAGGGTGAACAACAACAGAATTGCAGTCGTCACATACGGTGGTGGTGATAAATGCTCAACGAGTGACTACATCTCATGCGGGGGCGCGATACATTTCCACTGAATGTGCGGATGAGCCGCGCGACGGTTGGGCGCCTTCTCTTCGTAGCATAAGAAAAACTAGCGAGCCGTCGTGGTTCCTCATGGCAGCTGCGGCGGACCCGCCCATTCGCAGCCAAGATCTGTGGAGGTAATTATGAAACGCATTAGCATTCTTCCCTGCATTCTAGGTTTGTGTTTCGTTTCGGCGGCATTGGCGCAGCAGCCCGGCACCAAGCCGCCCTTTGGCAAATATGGACCGCATCGAATGGCCCCCCAAGCCTCGAGAACACCGGGCAAAACGGCAAGCCGGAGCTTCATTGTTCAGGCCAATCGGGACGAGAAGACGAAATACTGGGAACTAGGTACTTACCCCGGTGGCACCTGGTTTACCACATGGCATATCAATGACCTCGGCATGATCGTTGGCTTGGGCGATGTCTCCCCTATCGACGACGGTTCTGGTTACACCCACACGCTGGAAGTGCCCCTGTTCGGGCCGAATGCCGGGGAATGGATCGACCTCGGCGCATTGACCGTTGAGCAGCCCATTGGGTGTGGAGAGCCCCTTGATGGCATCTCGAACACCGGGCTGGTGGTCAGCGGCTCCATTACGTCGGACGGGCACATGCACGCTGTGGCCTGGACCAGGCAAACTGGAATGGTCGACTTGGAAACTCTTGCGGAGACCGGCGATCCCCGGTACGCAAACCATAACTCCAGCTATGCACTCGCCACCAATAAACGCGGAACACTAATCGTGGGCGGGAGCGGCGTGGATCAAGACGCCTATTCTGGTTTCGACGCGCCCGTCGTCTGGACACCATCGAAGGAATGGAAGAATGGAAAATTCATCACGAAGTGGAACATTCACGCGCTGGACACCTCAGTGTACCCTGACTTTTCGTGGATACCTTGGAGCGTAAACGACTACGGTCAGATCGTCGGCGTGGGTGGTGACAACAACAATCCCCAAACGACTGTCATTGGAGCCCTGTGGAACCCACGGGTTGACGACAAAGGTTGGAGGAAAGTCATGTCACTCCCACCCTCCGCAGACTATCCGTTCACTGATCCCTATGGCATCAACGAAAACGGAGAGATCGTAGGCATGGTCGCTACGAATGACTGGGGCATTTGGCTTCCTACGTTGTGGAAGCCGCTCGACAGGACACGGACAACGTACTCGCGGGTGATGATGCTTCCCCTGCCCCAAGGTGTATTCACAAACGCCGAAGCCGTGGGCATCAACGATCTGGGCGACATCGTTGGCGATACCTGGAACGACGACGGCTCGGTGGACTTGGCTGTGCGCTGGACCACGAAGAACTTGAAGTTCTCTGAACTTCTCAAATTCCCGGCCGATTGGAGTTTTTCCTGGGGAGTGAACAACAACCGAATTGCCTCAGTCACCTACACTGGCGGCGAGAAATGCTCAGCAGGCGTACCGTGGACCTACACATGCGGAGGTGCGATCCAGCTCCACTGAAGGGCTCACGCGCTTGTACACCACAGCCGCCCGATGTCTGGGCGGCCTTTTCGTCGACTGGGCAAGAATATTCGCTCTCGCTATTCTGCTGCAATTCGGTGTCGTGTTCTGCTGCCAACCAGCTTGTGAGCGTGTTTTGCCACCGCGGGGTTTTGACCGTGAGCCATTTCAAAGCCCATCGGTGCGTGTTTCATACGCCAAGGCCGCTAGGCTGGCAGAATAGAAGACGTGTTGAAGACGTCCAAGCCGTCTTCTGCCGGCTGGCCAAATGCATTTTCCAATTCGTGGCGCAATGCATCCTGTTCGCTTTCTGAAATTTGTTGCAGAGTCGCAAAGGTCCCTATGATTCGCTCGATCAGATTGTGCCAGTCTTCATTGCGGACGAACGCTGCACAGACCTCACAGGAATGCCACTCAATCCCACGCGCATCCGCGGGATAACAGCGCAGTCCCAAGAGGGACCCGCAGAAATTGCAGGCTAACGGTCGGTGTCTAATATTTCACCACTTTCCCCATTTGACACCGACGCTCACATCGCCCGTATTGTCTGTGCTCCGAATCACATATCTGTGTGACTATGGATGGGTTGCCGCGGCGGTAGTCTTGCCGGTCCCCAACTCCGCATTACTCGCTGAAGGCGGCAGGGAGCGGGTCGCAATACGCGAGGACGGTGACGGCAGCGACGGCCTTTAACGCCGGTTTCCCGCGGCTGGTCGCAGTCACGTGATACACCCCTTGGATCTTCGGTGCGGTGTACAGGCCGCGATCGGTAATGGTCCCACCGTCTTCTTCCCCGACTGCCCAATTGACCGACTGATCGCCGAGGCCAACGACGATCGCCACAAAAGCTTGGCTCTCGCCCGCGAACAGCGTCACTTTAGCGGGTGTAATTGTCACTTTAGCGCTCGCCCACGGCCGCCCACCGGCTTGTCCCAACAGCACGTCAGCGCAGGTAAGCACCATCCCGAGAAAAAGGAGCGAAACCATCTTCACACCCAGCCCCCAGGGTCTTCGCCAAACTTCATGGTCCACCGGAACCATGCCCCTGTCTGTGATCACCGTTACTCTTTAAGCGGAAATCAAAATTGGCATCGAGAAAATCGCGAGCGATGAGCGCCGCGTTGGACGGGGGCGTAAAATATTGGCAGCAGTAGAAAGCTATCGGGCCGAACCTCACTTTCAGGTTAGAGTCCCGCTTGTTCATTTCGCCCAGTTTCTGGACCTCGTTCTTCACGAAGACCGCCTTGGTCTCTCCTGGTCCTTAAGGAGGCGTCATCATGCTGGGAATGAGCTTGCTTTCCTTCCTGGTTCTCACTCTCATCGGGGCAGTGGTCGCCGCCGTCTACCACTACGTCATTCGCTATCGGATTCTCGATGGCCATGACGCGGCAGTCGGGAAGTTGATCGTTGGATGGCTCGGAGCCTGGTTAGGCTCTCCGATCCTTGGGCACTGGCTCTGGAAGGTTGAGAACGTGTACATCGTGCCCGCCGTCTTGGGCGCGATCGCGGCCATCCACCTGGTTGTTTTGACAGGGAAAGCGGTTGCCAAGCTTGCAAGTCTGCGGCCTGCTATGACGGAGGAAAAGAGAGAACAGATCCCCCTGGGCAAGCCGGCCGTAGCAGCATAGGAAGCGCTAGAACGGCTATTACTGTTGCGCGAAGAGACCGGCCATTGGCCGTGGAGGGACGTTTATGCCTAGTCGCACAATTCTATGCATTTCTTTCGATGGACTTGTCTCGGAGGGCCGGTGTCGCAGTCTAAAGGATGCTGGTTACGAAGTGACGGCGACGATCAACGTCAACGAGGGGATGGAGTTGCTGAATCGCAAAAAGCTCGATGCTGTGATTATTGGTCATCGATTTTCAACCGAAGAGAAACGTCTGTTGGCAGAGCAAGCCAAGAAGGCGGGCATACCCGTTGTGTTGGTCTGCGGGGCCACGTCAGAGTCCAGCATTCCTGCAACCAGCAGAGTGTATGCGTTGGAGCGCGGCGCCGGTCTTCTGTCGGCGTTGTCTCGATTGTTCGCCGCCGAGACCGCGGCTTGAAGCTTGGCTATAGATTTCAAGACTGCAGTCGCTGACCAGAGCATGATCGGTTATTCGGCGGACGAAGGGGAAGTCTGCCATGTTGTTCCGAGAAGAAGACGAAGATCTCGAGATTCTTCCTTTTGAGGACAGAAGCGAAGCCGGACGCATTCTTGCAGGAAGGCTGTCGGCATACGCCGGTCGTAGCGATGTGGTTGTACTTGGGCTCCCGAGGGGCGGCGCGCCCGTAGCTTGCGCAGTCGCGAGCGCGCTACACATCCCATGGGATGTTTTTGTGGTGACTAAGCTCGGTACTCCCTGGGCGCCCGAACTGGCCATGGGCGCAGTTGCCGAGGGAGGTGTGCAGGTACTCGACCTGTCTCTCGTCGAGGCACTCGGAGTTTCAGACGCGGAAATCAAAGAGGCCACGGCGGCGGGTCGGATGGAACTCGCTGCCCGCGAAAGCTTATATCGCGGCGGTCGTCCGCCTCTGGACTTGCTTGGGAAAACCGTCATTCTTGTGGACGATGGCATCGCGACAGGATGCAGCGTTCTGGCCGCGATTGCTGCAGTCCGGCGGAGAAATGTCGCGCGAGTTGTAGTTGCTGTTCCGGTAGCCGCGGCCTCAGGCTCGAGCGCCATCCGGATGGAAGCCGACGAATGCGTCAGCGTGGCAGAACCGGAAATGTTCTTGGCAGTTTCCCAATGGTATCGGAATTTCGCTCAGGTCAGCGATGAGGACGTTCAGCGGTCGCTGGGAGGCGTCGAGACCTCAACTCCACGCGCGGCTTGAGTGAGGCACGATTTTGAGTTGCATAGGGGAGAAGAGATGAAGAGACATTTTTCGAACCGAGGTGAGGCGCTTTCCGAGGTGACAGCGGCGCGCAGTCTGACGCACCGGAAAACCTTGATGAAGGTAGCATTCAGGAGTCAAGTTGACCGCAGAGCCAGATCTCAGCCCTGGTTTCCGCAGCCGCTCGAAATCCCGAGTCGTCCCAAAAGGAAGCCGTCACCGCCGAAAAAGGACGCAACACTTTTTCTGTGAAGCCACTGGGATGGAAACGTCTCATGCGACCAGCTGTGAAGAAGCTGAAGAATCGCCTTGAAGTAACCCTACGCACAGGGTTGGGCCAAGGAGGGAACTATGGAGCTGACACTATCCACCGAGGAACAGCAGCTCTTGTTGGACATTCTTGAGCAGCGCCACCGGGAGTTGTTGAAGGAGATTTCGCACACGGCTCACCGCGACTTCAAGCAGGGTCTGCGCAAGAATGAGCAACTGTTGGAATCAATGATGAGCCGTTTGCGGGAAAAACCACAGGAGCTTCGTGCCTAGAGCTTGTCTGCTCTCCGAAGTAGGAGTCCAAGTGGCGAGCTTCGAGGAAATCGAACACACCGCCGACCGCGCTTTTCGCGTGCGAGGCCGCAATATGGCTGACTTGTTGGAAAATGCCGCCCGGGCCATGCAGGCGCTCGACGAACCCAGCTCTGCACGGGAGCCATCGGCAAGCGAGGAGATTGAAGTCGAGGGAGTGGACCGCGAGTCGCTGCTAGTGAACTGGTTGAATGAGATCCTTTACCTCGAACAGGCGCGTCAACTCGTTTGCGAAGAGTTTCACATTGCGGAGATCGAGAATCGTCGCCTTCGCGCGCAGATCGAGACCCGGAAGTGCGACAGAAGCCAGACACACATCAAAGCGGTCACGTTCCACAATTTGCACATACGCGAAGTCTCCGGAGGTCTGGAAGCCGAGGTGGTCCTCGATGTGTAGCGTTCCCGCAGAGGCAGTCATGATTGAAAAAAAGCACATCGAACGCGTGTCTGAGAATGTATGGGAGATTCCCAAAACATTTCGCCACGACATGCGTGTGCCGGTGCGCCTCTATGCCGATGAGGAACTGCTCGACACGGCACTGTCGGACAATTCGGTCTTGCAGCTCGTCAACACCGCGACCCTGCCCGGAGTGGTGAAATACGCCATCGCTATGCCCGATATCCACCAAGGTTATGGATTCCCGATCGGCGGAGTCGTTGCGACACGTTTGCCCGAGGGAGTGATTTCTCCCGGCGGCGTCGGCTATGACATCAACTGCGGTGTGAGGCTGCTGGTATCGCAGGTATCAGTCGAGGAGATCGAGCCATATCTCGAAGACATCGCCTCGCGACTGTACGCGAACTGCCCAAGCGGAGTCGGTGCCCATGGGCACTTGCGCTTGAGCGACAACGAGCTGGATCAAGTTCTCCACGAGGGTTCGCGCTGGATGCTGGAGAAGGGGTATGCTTCGCGCGAAGACCTGGATCGCACGGAGGAGTTCGGTCGAATCTCCGCGGCCGATGCCGCCTTTGTTTCTGATCATGCCCGCGAACGAGGGCGAAACCAGCTTGGTACGCTGGGCGCGGGAAACCACTTCATTGAGGTTGACAGAGTTACTGAAGTCTATGATCAGCCCACTGCTGCACGTCTCGGCATTTACGCCGGCAACGTCGCGGTGCAAATTCACTGTGGCTCTCGTGGACTCGGTCACCAGGTTTGCGAAGACTACGTGAGCCGATTTCAGAAAACCGCACAAGACTATGGCATAGAGCTGCCCGACCGCGAATTGGTTTGTGCTCCATTTGATTCGAAAGAGGGGAAGGAGTACTTCCGCGCGATGGCATGTGCGGCCAACTTCGCCTTCGCCAATCGGCAGTTGCTGGCACACATGATCCGGAGGAGCTTCGAGGAGATGCTGACGGGTGAGGTCAAGAACCTCGAGCTACAACAGGTGTACGACATCGCACACAACATGGCGAAGGTTGAGGAACACAACATCGACGGCCGCTCGCTTCGAGTCTGTGTACATCGGAAAGGCGCAACTCGGGCCTTTGGACCGGGATCGAGCGTTCTCCCTGACAGTTTGCGCGACCTCGGTCAACCCGTGCTGATACCGGGTTCGATGGGTACGGCTTCGTATGTCCTCATCGGCACGAAAGGAGCTATGGAGCAGACCTTCGGTTCCACGTGCCACGGAGCGGGCAGGGTCATGAGCCGCACCAAGGCCAAGAAGACGATCCGAGGAACAGTACTGCGTGATCAGTTGAAAAGCCGTGGAATCCTGATCTGCGCCGGTTCCATGAGCGGGCTTGCCGAGGAGGCTCCGCTGGCTTACAAAGACGTGGCGCGTGTGGTCGAAGTGGTTCACATGTTGGGGATTGGCCGGAAAATAGCCAGGCTTGAGCCTGTCGCGGTGATTAAAGGATAGAGCCAAGCGACCAGCGAAGAATACGAGTATATCCTCCATTCGGCCTTCAAACGAGAAGCGGTAGTCAAGCGGCTGTAATGATCCTCTCAAGCCGTTGTTGAGGTTCGTGTGCAGGTTCGCAGATGCTTCGCAAAACTTCTGCAATCACGCTCGCATCGACGCCTGCTCGACGCGCCGCCAGGTCGCCAATGGACAACACGCCCGTGACCTCGTGCTTTTCGTTCACTACTGGCAAACTCCGGAGCCGATGGGTTTTCATCAGTTCGAGCGCACGGGAAACATCATCTTGCTCACCGCACCAGATTGGATCTCTTGTCATGCATCCATCGACCCAGCTGGATGCGGGATCCCTCCCGCCTGCGACCACGTATAGGCAAAGGTCCCGATCGGTCACCACGCCGACCAACATGGGGGTGAACGGATCCTGGATGACCGGTACTACTCCAGTATCCGCCTCCTGCATGAGCAGTGCTGCGGATAGGGTCGAACTGGATGGCCAGCAGCAGACCGGCCTCTTAGTCATGATTTCGGTAACTTTCATGGGAGCCTCCCGGAGTCGTCCAGGTGAAAGACGGCGTCATTTCGCCTGCAGCGATTCGATGTACCTGTTCAGGTTGGTAACGCGCAACTGCACTTCGGAGCTGTGTCCCTGACTCATCTGCCAAAATAAGCTGCCCCAGACTGGCATTTCTTTTGAACAAT
>Ga0335071_10003860_pt1 | contig 15726 bp, 13 predicted proteins | sample Lox_Sample_15_FD_206724 | JGI IMG/M metagenome (GOLD analysis project Ga0335071, IMG submission 206724) | Soil microbial communities from Loxahatchee National Wildlife Refuge, Florida, United States - Lox_Sample_1.5 | ecosystem: Environmental > Terrestrial > Soil > Wetlands | place: USA... | reverse complement strand
CGACGCGCCGGCCCTCTGTCATGCGGGCGCGGACTCCGGCGCGAGCCGGCGCTCGAGGTAGTCGACGACCGTGCGGACGGTGATCAGGCGCGGCAGCTCGCGCCGGGACGGACGCGGGCCGAGCCGGTCCCACGCGAAGCCCGGCCGGGTGCGCGCAAGTTGCGCGAGGCGCGCCGCGATCGCGTCGGGCTCGTCGGGCACGCCGTCGAACGCGCCCTTCCAGATCTCGTCCTCGGGGATCTCGATCCCGAACTCGGTCTCGAGGCGGAACGCGATGTCCAGGAAGTCGATCGACTCGGCCCCGAGATCGTCGATGAGCGAGGCGTCGAGCGTGACGCGGTCGAGCGGGTGGTCGAGCGCGGCGGCGACGACGCCCCGCGCGCGGCTTTCGATCTCCTGGCGGTTCATGCGGCTCCTTCGGGAAGGGACGGCGCGGTCCGGACCGAGACGACCGCGGATTCGCCCCACGGCCCGCGCGCCGCTGCAACGCAGCAGGGAGTGTCCGCGGCGGCGAGGCCGAGCGCGAGGTCGAACGGTCCGTGCGCCGCGAAAAGGCGGCCGGCGGCCGCCGCCGAGCCCTTCCCCGCGAACCGGCGCGGCGCGGACCCGGCCTCGCCGGCTCCCGCGCGCCGCGCGAGGCGCTCGAGGTCCGCGTCCCCGTCGACGACGCCCGAGGACCAGCCGACGACCTCGCCGCGAACGCGCGCGCCGCGGCGCCGGGCGCGCTCCCACTCCTCGAGGACGAGGACAACCGCGCCCTCGCCGGGCACGAACCCGTCCCCGCCGAGCCAGCCCGCCTGCTGAAATCCTGCGAACGCGAACGGGTGGATCGCGCTGTCGGTGCCCCCGGCGAGGACAGCCTCGGCGTCGCCGCGCGCGACAGCCGCGGCGCCCTCGCCGACGGCCTGCAGCCCGGCGGCCCAGCCCGTCATCACGGTGTCGTTCGGCCCGCGCGCGCCCGCCTGGATCGCGACGTGCGCGCCGGTCATGTTCGGGAGGTGGACGAGGAGCCACAGGGGCGAGAGGCCCGAGAGGACCTTCCGCGCGAAGAGCGGAACGTCCTTCGCGGCCGCCCCGCCGGCCCCGTCGACGGCGCGCGAGAGCTCCGGCGCGCCGAGGTCCGACCCGCTCGTCCCGAGGATCACGCCCAGCTCTTCCGGCGCGAGTGTCCCGTCGAGGCGGGCGTCGGCGACGGCGTCCGAGGCCGCCGCGACGGCAAGCTGCGTCCGCCGGTCGCAGAGCTTGAGAGCCTTCGGCGCCCGGAAGGAGGGCCGGGGGTCGAAGTCCCTCACCTCGGCGGCGAGGGCCGACGCGAACCCCGACGCGTCGAACAGCGTCGCCGGGGCAGCGGCGCTCTCGCCCCGGCCGAACGCCGCGGCGACGGCGGGAAGGCCCCTCCCGAGCGGCGTCACGAGGCCGACACCCGTGATCGCGACGCGGCGGCGCGGCTTCACGGCGTCCGCTCTCCGGGAGGCAACGGACGCCGCGCCTCCGCGAGGGCCGCCTCGAGGGCCTCGACGCGCGCCTCGAGCTCGCGGACACGGCGCATCGTCTCGGGCAGCTTCGCGAGGGCCGGAAAAACGCGGCGCGCCTGCCTCGCGGGCAGGGCCGGCGTCCCGAGCCAGACGCCGCCGTCGAGGTCGGACGGCACGCCGGCCTGCGCGCCGACGACGGTGCCGTCGGCGAGGACGACATGGTCCGAGATGCCCGCCTGCCCCGCGACGACGCAGAAGCGGCCGAGCTTCGCGCTGCCGGCGACGCCGGCCTGCGCAATGAGGCAGCCGTGCTCCCCGATCGTCGTGTTGTGGCCCACCTGCACGAGGTTGTCGATCGTCGTCCCGGCGCCGACCGCGGTGGCGCCGATCGTGGCGCGGTCGATCGCGGCATTCGCGCCCACTTCGACGTCGTCGCCGACCGTCACCGTCCCGATCTGCGGGATCTTCCGCTGGACGCCGTCGGGTCCGCGGTGGTAGCCGAAGCCGTCGGCGCCGACCACAGCGCCGGAGTGGATCCTCACGCGCCGCCCGAGCATCACGCCGGGATAGAGGACCGCAGCCGGGAAGACTTCGCACTCCTCCCCCACGACCGCGCCCTCTCCCACGACGGCGAGCGGGTGGACCCGGCTTCGCGGCCCGAGGACCGCGCGGTCCCCGACGACCGCGCCCGGTCCGACCCACGCCCCCTCGCCGACGTTCGCCGTCGGAGCGACGTGCGCGCCGGGAGAGACGCCGGAGAGCGCGCGCGGCGGCGGCTCGAAGAGGTCGAGCAAGGTGCGCAGAGCCGCCCTCGGATCCGCGACGAACAGGAGGTTCCGCCCCGACGCGGGCGTCCCCTCGGGAACGACGACCGCCGCGGCGCGGCACGCGTCGAGCGAGGCGACGAGGGACTTCTCCGCGGCCACGGCCACGCTCCCCCCGTCGGCGGCGTCGAACGGAGCGAGCCGCCTCACGACGGCGGCGGGGTCGCCCGAGAGGCGCGCCCCGAGAGAACGCGCGAGCGAAGCGAGGTCGAACGCGGCCATGGTCAACTCCTTCCGCCGGGCGTGGCGACGAGCACGGGCTCCACCGCCGCGTCCGCCGACGGCTCCCTCCGCCCGGCGAGGGAGAGCACGGTCTCGGCCGTCCGGCGCATGCTGCCGCCCGATCCGAGGAGACCCCGGACCGCGAGCAGCTCCGATCGCACCGACTCGCGCCGCGCAGGGTCGTCGAGGAGGGAGAGCGCCTCGGCGGCGATCTCGGCGGGGTTCACGCGGCGCTGGATGAGCTCGGGCAGGACGCGGCGGCCGAGGACGAGGTTCGGGAGCGCGACCGTGTCGGAGTCCATGAGGCCGAGGCCGATCGCGGACCTCACGACGCCGATCGTCAGGAGCGAGACGCGGTAGACGACGACCGCGGGAACACCGAGCAACGCGGCCTCGAGCGACGCCGTACCCGACGCGACGAGCGCGAGGTCGGCGGCGGCGAGCGCCGCGGGGCCGCCCGGGACGAACGCGACCCGCCGGCCCGGCGCGACGAGCCCGGCCTCCTCCGCCTGCGCCTCGACGAGCGGCACGAGCGCCGGCTCGGCGACCGGCACAACCCACGAAACGGCGGGGCGTTTCTCCGCGACGAGCGCCGCCGCGCGCAGCAGCGCGGGGCCGAGCCTCGCGACCTCGTGCGAGCGGCTGCCCGGGAGAACCGCGACCACGGGCGATTCCCCCGCGAGGCCGAGCATCCGGCGGGCCCGGCTCCGGTCGGCGGCGCCGGCCGGCTCGAGAGTGTCGGCGAGGAAGTGCCCGACGAAGCGCGTCTCGGCGCCCGCACGGCTCCAGACGTCGACCTCCTCCGGGAAACAGGCGAGGACCGCGTCGTACGAGCGCGCGAAGGTCCGCGCAAGCGCGTGCCAGATCCAGACCTGCGGCGGGAACCACGCGGCCGTCCTCACGCCCCGGCGCCTCAGCCAGCGGCCGAGCGCGACGTTGAAGATGTCGTTCGCGATCAGGACCGCGACGTCCGGCGGATCGGCGAGAACGCGGGCGCGGAGCGCGCGGAACGCGCCCGCGAGCGACGGGAGGACGCCGAACGCCTCCGAGACGCCGACGGTGCCGAGGGGGTTCGTGTCGCACAGGACCTCGACGTTCCCGGCCGCCATCCGCGGCCCGCCCAGTCCGTAGAGCGCTGCCGTGGGATCGATCGTCCGGATCTCCCGCGCGAGGAGCGCGCCGGCGACGTCCCCCGAGACCTCGCCCGCCGACAGGAGGATCCTCACGCCGCCGCCTTCCTCGACGAGAAGAGGATCTCGATGGCGAGGAGCTGCGCGAGCGGAACGAGGACCGCGTGGATCGGCACGTCGGCGCCGAGGCCGGCCCCCGCGAGGCGCGCGACGATCGTCCGGCCCGCGAGGAGGACCGCGGCGAGAAGGAGAAACGTCCCGGCCCGCCGCCGCGCCGTCATCGATTCGACCCCGGTTTCGGGTCGAGGAACGCCGCGAGGCCGCTCTCCAGGAGCCGGGCGGACGCCCACGCACGGAATGCGGCGAGGCGTGGAGCGTCCTCGGGGAGCGGGACCGAATGAAAAACGAGCGTGGCCTCGGCGACGCGCCGGCCGTCGACGCTTGCCGCCGTCCGCACGCGCGCCGCGGCGCCGCGCGTCGACAGGACGTTCGCTTCGAGGCGCACCTCGTCGCCCGGGCGCACCGGGCGCCGGAACTTCGCCTGCTCGATCATCACGAGAAGGGGCCAGCGGCCCTCGCCGGCCGCCCGGACGAGGATCCCTCCGGCGGCCTGTCCCATCGCCTCGACGAGAAGGGTGCCGGGAACGAGCGGCATTCCGGGGAAATGGTCCTCGAAGATCTCGTCTTCAGGGTCGAACCGGACGGCGGCCGAAGCGCTTCGTCCCGGCTCGACGGCGAGAAACCGGGAGACGAGGACGAAGCGCACGCCGCCAGTCGGCTCAGACGAAGATCCGGCCCCGGACGAGGAGGACGCCGCCCGCCGCGAGCGCGGCGGAGAGCGCGAGAAGGCCGATCCCGGAGAGCGCGGGGGTGCCCATCGGGCTGGGGCCGCCGTCGGCCTGCGGGACGATCGGGACCGGCACGTCGATGCCGCCGAAGCTTCCGGGGTTCGAGGGGTCGGGCATCTTGACGGTCACGGTGTTCGGGTGGCCGCCGGAGTCCGCCGTGAGCGGCAGCCAGACCTGATGGTCGCCCGTTTTGACGCCGAGGAGGCCGGAGAGGAGCCAGTCGATGCTGACGTAGTCCGCCTTGCCGTCGCCGTTGACGTCCTTGAAGACGAGGCTGATGTTGGTGACCGGGACGTTGACGGCGCCGTGCGACCCGCTGATCTGGAGCGTGTCGTAGACGCCGTCCCCGTTCGTGTCGAGGAGCGCGCCGTCGCCGAGCGCCCCCGTCGCCGTGCCGAGCGACCGGCGGCCGCTCCGGACGCCGGGCGGCGGGTTGTACGTCTCCACGAAGTGGAAGACGTAGGTGTTGGGCGCCCCTGTGAACGTCAGCGTCTCCGAGACGCCGTTCGGATTGTTGGACAGGTGGCGCCGCGTCACGGTCGTCGGGTTGAGGAGCGGATAGGCGTTGATCCGGTTGTCGTACGTGTTGCCCGGGTCCCACGGGTTCCCGTGGAGCTGGACGTAGATCTGGTCCTCCGGCGGAGGCGGCGGCACCGGAAGCGGGAACACCTGGATGAGCTCCGGGTACATCGTCGTTTCGCCGAAGTCCACGGCACCGTTGTCGTTCCAGTCGACCCACGCGGGGACTCCTCCGCCCGCGGGCGGCCCCCAGGGCCCGAGCTGGCCGGCGGCCGGCAGGGCCGAGACGAGAATCAGGGCTGCGGCGAAAACAGTCTTCCTCATGGCTCCTCCGACGCGGACCGCGTTCCGCGCACTTCTGAAATGTCCCATCCGTCGCGGGGGGAGTTCCGTTGGAAGCCGGTGAAGGCCGCCTTTATACCATGGCCGGCGCGGCGGCCCCGGCTCGCGGGATCATCCGCCCCTTCTCGAGGGAGGCGATGCGGCCGTCGCCGGCGAGCGCGAGCGTGGACGCGCGGTGCGCCATTGCGAGAAGGGTCCGGCCCGCGAGCCACGGCCCGATCGCGGCGAAGAGCGCCTCTTCCGACGCGGCGTCGAGCGCCGACGTGGCCTCGTCGAGCACGACGACCCGCGGATCCCTGAGAAGGGCCCGCGCGATCGCCACCCGCTGACGCTCGCCGCCGGAGAGGATCCGGCCCCCCTCCCCCACGCGCCCGCCGAAGCCGCCGTCGAGGACCGCGGCGAGCGGGCCGAGGCCCGCGTCGAAGGCGGCGCGCTCGAGCGCGTCGCGCCCGACGCTTCCCTCGAGCCCGAGCGCGAGGTTCTCGGCGAGCGTCGCGGAAAAGACGAACGGATCCTGCTCGAGGACGAGGACCGTCCTCCTCGCGTCCTCGAGGGACAGGTCCCGGAGATCGACCCCGCCGACGAGGATCCGCCCCGCGGAGGGCGTCTCCAGCCGGCAGAGGAGTCGCGCGAGAGTGCTCTTTCCCGAGCCACTCGCTCCCGAGACCGAAAGCCGCCCGCCCTCGGGGATGTCGAGGTCGACCCCTTCCAGAAGCGGCTCGCCCGCGGCGTGGCGGAATCGCAACCCTTCGACCCTGAGGCCCCCGCGCCGGGGCGCGTTCGAGCGCCGCTCACCCGCGCCCTCGGCGGGAAGGTCGACGACCTCGAACACGCGGTCGGCGGCGGCCAGCGCGCGCTGGAGCATCCCGTGCACCTCGGCGAGGCGGCGCAGCGGCTCGACCGCCTGCCCCGCGTAGAGGCAGAACGCGAGGAGCGCGCCCGCCGTCACGCGCCCTGCCGCGACGGCGGCGCTTCCGCCCGCGACGGCCGCGACGAATCCCGCCGCGGCCGCGGCGAAGACCGACGCCATCAGGATCGAGATCCCCGCCTCGGCGCGGAGCACGCTCGCCGAGAGCCGCGCGTCCTCCGCCGCGAATCGCTTCGTCTCCGACGGCACGGCGCCGAGGGCGCGGATCGTCGCGAGGCCGCGGACCTGGTCGGCGAAGGCCGTCGCGAGGAGGCCCGACGACGCCTGCGCGCGGGCGGAGCGCCGGCGCACGGCGGCGCCGAGGCCGGTCAGGAGGAGGCCAACGAGCGGAGCCGCGAGGAGGGCGACGAGGGAGAGCACCGGCGCGACGACGGCCATCAGGACGACTGCGCCCGCCGCGAGGACCGCATCGCCCGCGAGCCGGCGGACGATCTGCTCGGCGAACGTGGAGAGGAGCGCCGCGTCGCCGAAGACGCGTGCGAGGAGGTCGCCCTGCGGAAGGCGACGGACGTCGGCGAGACGGCCGGCGAGGACGGCCGCGGCCGCAGCCCGGCGCAGCCGCTGGAGGAGACGGAGCGAGAGAAGCGCGAGCGCCTGGCGCGAAAGGAGAAGAAAGACCGCGATCGCGGCCACGAGGAGCGCCGACCCGGCGAGCAGCGAGCGCGACTCCGGGCCGGCGCCGTGAAGGAGCGGCCCCTCGACCCACTTCTTCACGCACCACGTGAGGCCGAGCTGCGCGGCGCCGAGCCCCCCGAGCGCCGCGGCGGCCGCGGCCACGAGCGCCCGGTCGCGCGCCATTTCGCGCGCGAGGCGGCGGAGGGAAGCGGAAGGGCTCAGGGGGCGCAATGATAGCGTGCGCTTCCGTGTCGATCGCCGCTTCGGACGCCGTCGAGGCTCGCTCCGACGCGTCCGCCGCCGGGGCGGCGCGACGCGTCGCGGCCCTCTGCGTCGCGCTCTTCGCGTTTCTCCTCTGGGTGTCGCCCCGCTCGTCTCTCTGGGATCGCGACGAGACTCTTTACGCGCGCGCCGCGCTCGACATGACGAATGGCGGCGGCGCCCTCGTGCCTTCGGCCGGCGGCGTCCCGTGGCTCGAGAAGCCGCCGCTGCTCGTCTGGATGCAGGCGGCCGCTCTCGGCGCCGGCTTTCCGCTGGAAACCGCGGCGCGGCTTCCGTCGGCGCTCGCGTTCGCGCTCAGCGCCTGGTTCGTCTTCCGGGCGGCGTCCCTCCTGCTGCCCGCGGCTGAGGCCTCGACCGCGGCCGTGATCTTCCTCGCCTCGCCGCTGGTCCTTCTCAACGGCGCGGCCGCGACCACCGACGCGCTCCTCCTCGCCGGAACGACCGCGTCGCTGTGGGCGCTCGCGCTCATCGTGCGTCGCGGCCCGTCGGCGCGCCGCGCGGCCGGCCTCGCGGCGGCGATGGCGGCCGGACTCCTCGCGAAGGGGCCTCCGGGCGTCGTTCTGCCGCTCCTCGCAGCCGCGACCGTCCTCCTCGCCCTGCGCCCGAAAGAACGCCCTCGATTCGCGCGCGCCGCTCTGGCCGCCGCGCTCGCGGCGGTCGCGGTGTTCTCCTGCTGGGCGATTCCCGCGAACGTCGCGACGAACGGTCTCGTCGTTTCCGAGCTCTTCGGCCGCCACGTCCTCCGCCGTGCGCTCGAGCCGAACGACGGGCACGGCGGCTTCGGAGCGGCGGGTCTCCTCGTGTACCCCGCCGTGATCCTCGCGGGCTTCGCGCCGTGGACTCTCTTCCTTCCGGCCGGGCTCCGCGCGTTCCCGAGGCGGCGGTCGCCGGAGGCCGCGCTCGTCTTCGGAGGAATCCTCGCGCCGATCCTCGTCTTCACGCTTGCGGCGACGAAGCTGCCGGCGTACGTCCTCCCGTCGCTCGCGCCCCTCGCGATGCTCGCCGCCGCCGGCGTTCACGCGGATTCGCCGAGCCCGCGCGCCGGCCTCGCCTTCTACCTGCCCGGCGCCGTTCCGTGGCTCGCGCTCTTCGGAGCCGCCGCGTTCCTTGCACCGACGCCGGCGCTCCGGTTCGCCGCGGCCGGACTCCTCGTCGTCGCCGCCGCAAGCGCGCTCGCAGGGATCGCCATGCTCTTCGGCGGCCGGCCCCGCGCCGCGGCGCGGGCCGCGGGCGCGGGCGTCGCCTCGATCGCGATCGTCCTCACCGCGGTCCTCCCCCTCGCCGAACCGCTCCGCCCCGTACCCGCGATCGCCGCGGGCGTGCGGCGCGCGGGACCCGGCTCCGTCGCCGTGTTCGGCTTCGACGAACCGAGTCTCGACGTCTACGTTTCGCCGCGGAGAGTCGAGCGCCTCCCGTCCCCCCGCGCTGCTTCCGCATGGGCCGCGGGCTCGGCTCCGGGAGTCCTCGTGACGACGACTGGGCTCGCGAAGGAGCTCGGCCTCGACGGCCATCCTGGCCTGCGCGTCGTCGCGGCGGCCACCGGGTGGAACGTGTCGACCGGGCGGCGCGTGAGCCTCGTGGCCCTGCAGCGGGGCGGCCCATGACGGGAACGCGGGGAGCGGCATACGGACTCGCGCTCGGCGCCTGGGCCGCGGGCATGGAGGCCGCGACGTGGGCCGGTCTCGTCCCGGCGATCGCCCTGTGCCGCCGCCGCGACGTCGCCCGCCCGCGCGAGCTCGGCGAGCGGCTCGGCCGCTCCCTGCCGAGCGTCGCTGCCGGGCGAAAACCATGGCTCGTCCACGCGGTTTCGGCCGGTGAGATGTCCGCGGCCTCGGCGATCGTCGCGGAGATGGGGCGGCGCGCCGTCGGCCTCCGCGCGTTCCTGACGACGGGAACGGAGGCGGGCCGGCGGATCGCCGACGCTCTTGCCGGGGCGTATCCGGATGTCGTAGCCGGTGTCGCGTACCTGCCGTGGGACCGCCCGGCCGCGATGCGGCGGTGGCTGGCGGCTCTCGGCCCCGAGGCGGCGGTCGTCATCGAGGCCGAGCTCTGGCCGGGCCTCTTCGACGCCGCGCGCCGGGCTTCGGTCCCGATTGCCGTTGCGAGCGGCCGCCTGACGAACGCCGAAGCGCAGCGCTACCGCCTCGTGCGGCCTCTCTTCCGCGGCATTCTCTCGGCCCCGGCCTGGATAGGCGTCCAGACGCCGGGCGATGCCGGACGTTTCGTCGCCGCCGGCGCCGAGGCCGCCCGCGTCGAGGTTGCCGGCAACCTGAAGTGGGACGCTCCGGCGCGAGGCCGGGCGCTGCCGGCGGAATGGGAGGCGTGCCTCGGCGGGCCGCTCGTCGCCGGCGCGAGCACGCACGCCCCGGAGGAAGAGCTCCTCTTCGACGCGCTGGCCTCCATTCGCGGCAACGTCCGCGACGTCCGCCTCGTCCTCGCGCCCCGGCACGTCGGGCGCGCCCTCGCCGTCGCGGCCTCCGCGCGCGCACACGGCCTCCGCGCCTCACTCCTCTCGGCGCCCCCGGCCCGCGGGTGGGACGTCCTCGTCGTCGACGGCTACGGGTTTCTCCCGTCGATCTACGGAAAGGCGGCGGTCGTTTTCGTGGGCGGCAGCCTCGCGCCGCGGCGCGGACACAGCCCGATAGAGCCGGCTCTTTCGGGCGTTCCGCTCGTCATGGGGCCGCACGACGACTCGTGCGAAGAAGCCTCGCGCGCGCTCGAGGACGCTGGAGCGCTCGCGCGCGTGTCGCCTCTCGCCGCGGCGCCGTCTCTCGCGTCCGCGGTCGCGAACTTCCTGCGCAGCCCCCACGCCGCGCGGCGGGCCTCGGCTGCCTCGCGCGCCGTGGCCGACCGCGAGCGCGGCGCGGCGGCGCGCGCCGTCGACCGGATCCTCGCCCTCGTCGGCTCATGAAAGGCGCCCGCCCCGGCCTCGCGGCCGCAGCGCTCGCCATGGGCGCCGTTACGCTGCGCCTCGCGTATCACCTGTGGTTCTCGTCCTGGGAGCTCGTCGGCGACGAGGCGTACTACTGGGTCGAGTCGCGGCATCTCGATTTCGGTTACGTGGAGAAGGGACCTCTCCTTCCGTGGACGATCGCGCTCTCGTGCCGCCTTTTCGGCGACACGGAGCTGGCGGTCCGCCTGCCCGCGATCGCCGCGTTCTCTCTTGCGGCGTGGGGAATTGGATGGATCGGCCTCACGGTCGGCGGCAGTCGCGTCGCGTTTCTCTCGGTCGCGACGTTCTGCCTGATCCCCGCGTTCCAGGCGAACGCGCAGCTCGCGACGCAGGACGCGCTCGTGATCGCGCTCTGGGTCGCCCTCACGGCCGCCGGCCTCCGTCTCTTCCGCCGCTGGCGCGCCGGAAGTTCGACGTGGGGCCCGTGGTTTCTTCTCTGGCTTCTCGCGGGAATCGGGACGCTTCTCAAGCAGACGGCGGTCCTCTTCCTTCCCTCCGTCGCGCTCTATGCTTTTCTCGAGCGGCGGCGCCTCCCGTGGCGCCGGTCGCTCGTCTTCCAGCAGCTCGCCGGCTTCGCGCTCTTCCTCGCCTGCGTGAGCCCGATGATCGTCTGGAACGCGCGGCACGGCTGGCCGATGCTCGCGCACACGCTCGGTCACCTCGGCGCCGGCGGAGACCGGCCGGGCCCCGTCGACCGCGCGCACCCGGTCGCGTCGCTCCTGTCGATCCTCGGAGGCCTCGCCGGGGCCGCGGGTCCGGCGTTTCTTCTCCTGCTCGCCTTCGCGATGCGTCAGGTCGAGCGAGAGGGCGACGACCGGCTTCGCCGCGAGACGCGCTGGCTTCTCTGCGCCGCCGCGCCCGGCGTCGTCTTCTTCGTCCTCCTCGCGCTCACGAAGCCGGTCGTCGCGAGCTGGCCGCTGCCAGCGCTCGTCCCGCTCGTGGTTCCCGTCGCGCTGCTCCTCGCGGGGCCGCGGGGCCGGGACCGGCGCGTCCGGACCGCGTGGCGCGTCCTCATCGGGTACGGCCTCGCCGCTCAGCTGCTCCTCTTTTTCCCCGCGCCGCTCGCGAGGCTTCCCTTCTTCGGCGGCCGGATCGCTCGCGACGTCCTCTCACGGTTCTCGGGCCGGCGCGAGCAGGCGCGCACCGTCGAGGCGCTCGCCGCCGGGACGCAGACGGCCGACGGCCGTCCCCCTCTCATTGTCGCGCCGCACTACATGGACGCGAGCCTTCTCACGTTCTACATGGCCGGCCATCCGACGGTGATCCCGGCGGGAGCGCCGAACGGGCGCCGGCCGACGTCGTTCGACGTCTGGCCCGACACACGCCCGGACTCCCCGGCGCTCGCCGGGCGGGCGCGGATCGTCGTCGGCCCGTTCAGCGGCCCATGAGCTCGTTTGCGAGCGCCGGGTCGTCGAACACCTTCGCGATCGCCTCGGTGAGCGCCTTCGAGTGGACGGCGACCGCGCGTCCCTTCTCGTCCGTGTAGATGTAGCGCCACACGAGCGACTCGATGTTGCCGTCGAAGATGAGACCGACGAGCTCGGCCTTCGCGTTCACGACGGGCGAGCCGGAGTTGCCGCCGATGATGTCGGTCGTCAGGACGAAGTTCATCGGGGTCGCGAGGTCCACCGCTCCCCTCTTCTCGACCCAGCGGGCCGGCAACTTGAACGGCCCGGCGTCGTCGAAGTCCGCGGAGCGCCCGTAAAGGCCGAAGAAGGTCGTCTTCCACGGGATGAGCGTTCCCTCGGCCGGGTAGCCCTTTGCGGTCCCGTACGAGAGCCTGAGCGTGAACGTCGCGTCGGGCGGAAGGCTCTTGCCGTACGCCTTGAACCGCGCCGGGCCGAGCCTTTCGGCGGCGCGCGCGATGACGGCGTCCACCTCGTCCTCCCCGAACTTCCGGATCTCCCGCTGCAGCGGATCGATTTTCCGCGCGAGGACGATCATCGGATCCGTCGAGGCTTCGACGGCCTTCCGTCCGCCCGCGACGAGCGCCTTGCGGACTTCAGGATCGTCCAGCTTCGTCGCGTCCACGGCGGCCTTCGCGGCCTCGGCGGGAGTCTTCCCCGCGAGGACGGTCTTGACGAACGGGTGAGAGGCGCCGAGTTTCTCGGCCGCCAGGACCCATTGCCCCGCGAGCGTCGTCTCCTGGAGGTCGCGGTAGATCGGCGCCTTCGAATACAGCGCGAACTCGAGGCTCGCGAGGCCCGACTCGCGGTACTCCTCGAGGCGCGTCTCGTTCGGCTTCTCCTTCTCGGCGACGAGCTGGACGATCTGCCCGGCGATCGCGAGGAGACGCGAGCCGCCGAAGCCGACGAAGAGCGTCTCGTTCGCCCGCGGCGCGGCCTTCCGAAGTGCGCCGGCGACGGCGGTCCACGGGTCGCCGACCGACTTCACGAGCTCGGCGTCCTTCGCGATCGCGGCCTTGAACGCCGCCTCGTCCGCGGCTTTCTTTTTCATCACGGCGGGATCGAGGAGGCCGGCCTGATAGCCGCCGATCGCTTTCAGCGAGTTCTCGACGCCGAAGAGCGCGGCCTTCGCCCGGCGCGCGGACTCGGGCGAGCGCTTCGAGTACTCCTGCAGGATCGCCCTGCGGCGCTCGAGGGCCGACAGGTAGCCCGGGTAGGTGACGTCGCGCGAGTACTCGAGCTCGGCGAGCGTCTGGAGCCGGCCCGTCGAGCCGGGATGCCCGAGGACGAACAGGAGCTCGTTCTCTTTCGGCCCGTTCTCCGACCACGTGAGGTAGTGGGCGGGAGCGACGGGCTTCCCGTTCTCGAAGGCGCGGAAGATCGCGACGTCGAGGTCGTAGCGCGGGAACGTGAAGTTGTCCGGGTCGCCGCCGTAGAAGGCGATCGTCTGCTCCGGCGCGAAGACGAGCCTCACGTCCGTGTATTTGCGATAGCGGTAGAGCTGGAACTCCGAGCCGTCGTAGAGCGTCACGACGTCGCAGCGGAGCTTCGTCTCGTCGGCGCACGCCTTCTCGATCTTCGCGGTCGCGGCCTTGCGCTGCTCGCGGGCCTCCTTGTCGCTGGCTCCCGGCTTGACCGCCGACAGGACCCGCGTCGAGACGTCTTCCATCGAAACGAGGACGTTCAGCTCGAGGTCGGGGCACGGGACTTCCTCGGCGGCCGACCGCGCGACGTATCCCGTGGCGACGTAGTCTTTCTCGGCCGTCGAGATCTTCTGGATGCAGCCGAGGCCGACGTGGTGGTTCGTCATCACGAGGCCCGTCTTCGAGACGAACGAGCCGGAGCCGCCGTCGTTGAAGCGCACGGAGGACAGGCGGACGTGGTCGAGCCACTCCTGCGTCGGGGTGAACCCGTAGCGCTCCTTCAGGATCTTCGCCGGCGGATTGTCGAGGGTCCACATCCCCTCGTCGGCCGCGGCAGGCACGGCCAGAGCGAGCGTGAACACGAGGGACACGATGCGGGACGCGGATCGCATACAGTTCTTCTCCTTGCCTCGGATTCCCGAAGACGACCCGTCGGGCTCGTCAGTGCGCCGGGGCCTCCGCGGCCTCGTCCAGCACCTGACTCACGTGGCGCACCTCGACGGGCAGGCCGCGCCGGCGCACACCGTAGCCGAGATGCATCATGCAGGCGGGGCACTCGGTCGCGAGGATACTCGCACCCGTCGACGCAACGCGGTCCATCTTCCGGTCCAGGACGCCGGTCGCTTCCCGGTGATGAAGGAACGTGTAGCTGCCGGACGCGCCGCAGCACCAGTCCGCTTCCGGGAGCTCCTTGTACGTCACGCCCGGGACGCTCTTCAGAAGCGCGCGCGGCTGGGCGGTCACTTTCGCGAAGCGGTTCGAGAGGTGGCACGGGTCGTGGTACGTGACGGTCGCCTCGACCTTGCCCCGGCCAGGCTCGAGCCCTTTCGTGGCGACGAACTCGCTGAAGCTCCTGACCTTCGCGCTGAACGCCGCCGCCTTCCCGGCGTACGCGGCGTCGTCCGCGAGGAGCGCGCCATAGTCCTTGAGGTGCGTGCTGCAGCTCCCGCAGTCCGAGACGATCGCGTCGAGGCCCATCGCCTCGGCGAGGCGGTCGAGGTTCCGGCGCGCGATGTCCTTCGCCGCGTCGACGTCGCCGTAGGCGTGCGCCGGGCGGCCGCAGCACGTGTTGTCGAGGATCGTCACGGAGCAGCCGGCGCGTCCGAGAACGCGGAGCGTCGCGTCGACCACCTCCGGGTACTGGAAGCTCAACCCGCACGAGACGAAGTACCCGATCCGCGACGTCGCCTTGTCCGGGTCGGCCCCGGCATGGCGCTCACCGCGGCGGAACGAGCGCTCGGGAAGGTCCGGGACGACCTCGTTCGCCGCGCCGAGGGGCGAGTCCGCGCCGCCCGCGAGGCCGGTCTTCTGGACCGCCTTCGCGAGGCCGGTGCGCTTGGCCCAGACGGCCCATCTCCCGGCCCATTCGAGCTTCCGCGAATCGGCGAGAACGGACCGGAAGAGCACGCGCTGCCACGCCGGGAGCCCGTGGCTCCGGACGTTCGCGTGCCTCACCGCGGTGACGATTTCGTCGGTCTTGATCCCCGGGAAGCAGTGCGCCGTGCAGCCCCGGCAGAGGAGGCAGTCCTCGAGCGCGCGGGCGACGTCCGGCGTCAGCTCGAGCTCGCCGAGCATGAGCCCGCGCGCGACCGCGAGCCGGCCGCGCGAGAGCGAATGCTCCTCGCCCGTGACCCGGTAGACGGGGCATCCCGCCTGGCAGAAACCACAGCGGTTGCACTTGGCGATGAGATCGTTCAGTGGGAGCAGCTCCGCGATTGCCATGTCGCCTCCCCTCAGATCCCGCCGACGAAGCGTCCCGGGCTCATCACCGATCCCGGGTCGAGCTCCGACTTGAGACGTCGCGTGACGGACATGCCGTCGCGGGTCCGGCCCCAGGCGTCGAACGCGCGCTTGAGCGGCAGCGGAGCCGCCTCGAGGAGGAGGCTCCCCTCGGCCGCCTCGGCCTGGGCGCGCAGGGCCTGAAGCGCGTCCCGGAACGGAGGAAGCGGCGCGCCGCTCTCGAGGTCGACTCCGGCGCGCACGATTCCGCTCCCCGCGTGGGCCGTGACGGCCCCGCGCCCGCCGCCCCGGGCCACGAGCCCCTCGGCGGCGGCGAAGAGATCGAGGGTCTTCCCGATCGGAACGGCGATCTTCACGACGACGCCGCTCCCCTTTCGCGGCGCGTGAACGTCCCGGATCGCGCGCCACGCCGGTTCTGCGGCCGCGGCGTCGAGGGTCCGGGTCTCGGTCGCCTGCCCGTCCGCGAAGAGCTTCGTGAAGTCCCGCACCTGCCTGTCGACGGTCTCGCGGCTGCCCGCGAGGGAGACGGCGAGGCCGTAGCCGGAGCCCGCCGCGAAGCCGGCGCCGGCCGATTCCAGGGCCCGGGCGTCGAGCGCTTCGAGCGCCTCGGGCACGAGGAACGATTCCAGCGTGCGGGCGACGACGGACGCGAGCTGCGGAACCGCCCGGAACGCGCCGACGACCGTCGCGCGCGTCGCGGGAACGGGCAGAAGCTTGAAGGTCGCCTCGGTCACGATTCCCATCGTCCCGAAGCCGCCGATGAAGAGCTTGTTCATGTCGTAGCCGGAGACGTTTTTGA
>Ga0335071_10003859_pt1 | contig 15731 bp, 13 predicted proteins | sample Lox_Sample_15_FD_206724 | JGI IMG/M metagenome (GOLD analysis project Ga0335071, IMG submission 206724) | Soil microbial communities from Loxahatchee National Wildlife Refuge, Florida, United States - Lox_Sample_1.5 | ecosystem: Environmental > Terrestrial > Soil > Wetlands | place: USA... | reverse complement strand
AGCCCAGCCAGGGAGGTCGGCGGGTGGCCAGGTCCCCGAAATCCGGCTCCGGCCGCGCTCTGGCTGGGGCTCGTCCTGCTCGCCCTGACCGGCTGTGGCAACGCGGCGATGGGGACCTCCGCGACCGGAAGAGCCGCCGGCAGGAGCGTGTCCACCCCGCCTGCGGGCGACGGTTCGGGCCCGGTCTTCTACCGGTACACGGAGGAGGACGGGACGGTCCGCTTCGTCCGCAAGCCGGCGCCGGAGCCCGCCCCCCGGAGCAGCCGCTCTAGCCCGATCGCGTCAGAGCCTCCGCCCGGCCGCGTGCCCGTCGAAGATCGCGCGGTCGAGGAGCCGCACCGCGACGGCGTCGCCGACGCGCACCACCTCGGGGACCTCGCCCTTCAGCTCGAAGTAGAGCCGCTCCTCGGGGAGCCCGTGCGTGCGGACCACCACCCAGTCGACGTCCTCGATGCGCTCGGGCCGCGCGGCGAGCAGGTCGAGCAGCGTGACCTCGCGATCCCCGATGGCGAGGAGCCCGTGCGTCGGGCGCCAGCGCACGCCGGCGCGCACCGCGCGCGGCAGCGCTGCGGCAAGCGTCTCGGCGTCGAGCAGCATCGGCGATGCGAGCGGCGTCGCGAGCGTGACGTCGGCGCCCCGCGCGGCGAGGAGCTCTCCGAGCCCGAGCCCTTCGATGTGCCCCACCGCATCGAGGATCACGATGCGGCCGACGAGCTCGTCCGCGCGGCGCAGCGCCTCCTCGTGATCGAGCGCGAGCTCGCGCTCGATTCCCGCGATCGCGAACGGATGCCACTTGGCGTAGCCGGTCTTGGTGGCGCGGCCGCCGGTCGCGACGACCACCGCGTCCGGCTCGAGCGCGAGGACCGAGTCCCGCGTGGCCTCGAAACCGAGCTCCACCCGCACGCCTCGCCGCTCGCACTCCTCGATGCGCCACTGCGCGTGATCGATCAGCTCGGCGCGGCCGGGGAGCCGCGCCGCCGCGTGCACCTTGCCGCCGAGGCGGTGCTCGCGCTCGAGGAGCCGGACCTCGTGGCCGCGCGCCGCCGCCACCCACGCTGCCTCGAGCCCCGCCGGGCCGCCTCCCACCACCACGACGCGCTTGCGGCGCGCGGCGGGCGCCAACGTGCCGGCGCCGAGCTCCTCCTCGCGGCCGACCGCCGGATTCTGCACGCAGGTCACGGGCAGCCCCTGCAGGAGATTTCCGTAGCAGCCCTGGTTGTTCCCGGTGCAGCGCCGGATCTCGGACGCCGCGCCGCGGTGCGCCTTCGCGGCCCAGTCCGGATCGGCGATGAGCGCGCGCACCAGCGTCACCGCGTCGGCCTCGCCGCGCGCCAGGATCGCCTCGGCCTGCTCGGGCGTCACGATCCGGTGTACGGCGAAGACGGGCGCGCCGCGCAGGCGCTCCTTCACCGCCGCCGCGGCGTAGACGCCGAAGCCGGGCTTCGCGTACAGCGGGCGCACCATGCCGACGCCCGAGAGCCCGACGCTCACGTTCACGAAGTCGACCAGGCCTGCCGCCTCGAGGCGCGCCGCGATCTCGGCGGCGTCCGCGGGTCCGAGGCCGCCGGACCCTGCCTCCTCGTCGCCGACGAGCCGCACCCCGACCGCCCGGCTGGGGCCGACGGCGGCGCGCACGGCGGCCAGCACCTCGACCGCGAACCGCATGCGGTTCTCCAGCGATCCGCCGTAGCGGTCGTCACGGCGGTTGCTCCTCGGCGAGAGGAACTCGTGGATCAGGTAGCCGTGCGCGGCGTGCACCTCGATGCCGTCGAAGCCCGCAGCCGCCGCGTTGCGGGCGGAGCGCGCGAAGTGCTCGACCAGCTCGCGGATCTCCTCGGGCTCGAGCGCCTTCGGGGGCTCGTGGTAGTTGGCGATCGACGAGGGCGCCCAGGCCGGACGCTTCGACCACGCGCCGCCGTTCACGCCGCCGTTGTGGGCGAGCTGAAGGAACGCGAGCGCGCCGTGCTCGTGGACCGCGCGCGCCACGCGCTCGAGGTGCGGCACCGCCTCGTCCGGCCACGCCGCTGCATTGTTCGCCATCTGGTACGCCGTCGTCGGGTGGACCTGCGCCTGCCCGGCGATCACGACCCCGGCGCCTCCGCGCGCGCGCTCGGCGAGATAGCGACCGAGCCGCTCGCCGTAGAAGCCGGGCTCGCCCCAGCGCGGCGCCGGCTCCGAGTACATCGTGAAGTGGGCGCCGAACACGATGCGGTTGCGCGACTCGAGCGGACCGATGCGGAGCGGGGCGAAGAGATGCGGGTACATGACAGCGGCGGATGGTACGCGCGCCTCTGCTAGGTTGCCGCGCCATGGTGCGCGAGACGGTGACCCTGGAGCGCGGCGAGGACGGCGTGCTCGTGCTGACGCTCTCCCGCCCGCGGCAGAAGAATGCGTTCAGCGAGGTGATGTGGCGCGAGGCGCGCGACGCCCTCGCCGAGGCGCAGCAGGACGACGCGGTGCGCGCGGTGCTCGTGACCGGCGCCGGCGACGCCTTCTCGGCCGGCCAGGACCTCGGGCAGATGGCCGCCCCGCCGCCGGGGGAGCCGCCCGGCTTCCCGAGCTTCATGGATCGCCTCACCGCGTTCGACAAGCCGCTCTTCGCCGCCGTGAACGGGGTCGGCGTCGGGATCGGACTCACGCTGCTCCTGCACTGCGACGTGGTCTGGATCGCCGAGGGCGCGCGGCTGCGCGCGCCGTTCGTCACCCTCGGGGTCGTCCCGGAGGCCGCGAGCAGCTACCTCCTGCCGCTGCAGCTCGGCCACCAGCGCGCGGCCGAGCTGCTCTACACGGCCGAGTGGATCGACGCGGGGCGGGCCGTCGAGCTGGGCCTCGCATCGCGGGCGCTCCCGCGCGAGCGGCTTCTGCCCGAGATGCGGGCGTTCGCGGCCCGCGTCGCCGCCCAGCCGCTCGGGTCGCTGCGCTGGACCAAGCGGCTCCTCCTCGCGGTGCGTGCCGACGGCATCCGCGCGGCGCGAGCCCGCGAGGACGCGGGCTTCGCCGCACGCGTCGGCTCGCCCGAGAACCAGGAGGCCCTGCGCGCCTTCTTCGAAAAGCGGCCCGCGGACTTCCGCGGCGTCTCGCCCCGCGATCGGGACTGAGGAGCGCGGGACGCCGACGCGCTACATTGCGAACCGTCATGTCGACTGAGGAGGGGTGTGTGACGGTCCCCATGGCGGAGCTGGGCGGCGAGGTCCGGAGCTTCTTCCTGATGGGCGCCCCGCGCTGCGGCACGACCTTCGTGGCCAAGCTGCTCGCGCGACACCCCCAGGTGTGCTTCTCCAAGCCGAAAGAGCCGCACGTGTTCGTGCGAGAAGCCAACCCGCTGTCGCCGCGCGAGTACCTCCACCGCTACCACCCGCACCTGACGCGGGCGCATCGCGTGATCGCGGAGGGCTCGCCGTCCTATCTCTACGACCCCGAGGCGAGTCGCAGGATCCTGGACTTCGATCCGGACGCGCGCTTCGCGGTGTGCGTGCGGAACCCGGTCGAGATGGCCCCCTCGTACCACGCCCGGCTTGTCTACACGCTCGACGAGGACGTGCAGGACTTCGAGGAGGCGTGGTCGCTGCAGGCCGCGCGGGCCCGGGGCGAGCGCGTCCCGAGGCGCTGTCGCGACGCGCGCCTGCTCCAGTACCGGGCTGCGTGCAGCCTCGGCGAGCAGCTCGAGGGGCTCTTCGCCCGCGTCGAGCGCGAGCGCTGCTTCGTCGCCGTCTTCGACGACCTGACCGCGAATCCCGACAAGGTGTACCGCGATCTCCTCGACTTCATGGGGCTCGACCACGACGAGCGCACAGAGTTCGCCCCCAAGAACCAGCACCGGGAGTTCGAGAGCCCCCGCCTGCAGGCCTACCTGATGAACCCGCCCCGACCGGTCGCGGCCCTGATCGGCGTCTGGGAGCGACACGGCTGGGGGACCCCTCGCGCGTATCGGGCGTTCCAGAAGTGGCTGAAGCGGTCGAACACGCGCAAGGTCGCGCGCCCGCCCCTCGGACGCGGGACCCGCGAGATGCTGCGCGCCACGTTCGCCTCGGACGTACAGAAGCTCTCCGACCTCCTGGGACGCGACCTGTCGCACTGGTGCTGACGCCGGATGGCGACGCGCTTCGACCTCGACACGGCGGTGCGTCGCCTCGAAACGGAGCCCTCCGTCTACGAGGGCCGCATCGATCCGGGCTGGTGGGTGGTGCAGGGGCCCAACGGAGGCTATCTCGCCGCGATCCTGCTGCGCGCGCTGGCGCAAGGCGTCGAGGCGGCGCGCGCGCCGCGCTCGCTGACCATCCACTACCTCACCCGACCCGAGGCGGGCGCAGTCCGCATCGAGACGCGCGTCGAGCGCGAGGGCCGCTCGCTCTCGACGCTGTCGGCGCGCATGCTGCAGGGCGAGCGCGTGCTGGCGCTCGCGCTCGCGGCGTTCTCGCGCCCGCGCCCGGGGCCGCGCTTCGACCAGGTCGCGATGCCGGCCGTCGCCCCGCCCGAGGCGTGCGAGTCCTTTCCGGGGCGCATCCCGCTCCACGATCGCTTCCAGTACCGCTGGGCGGTCGGAGCGCCGCCCGGCTCGGGGAGCGCGGAGGCGCTCGCCGGCGGCTGGATCCGCGCCGCGGAGCCGCAGACCGCCGACGCGCCGCTGGTGGCGGCGTTTACCGACGCGTGGCCGCCCGCCTGCTTCTCGTGGGCGAGCGAGCGCGCGACCATCGGCGCGGTTCCCACGGTCGACCTGACCATCCACTTCCGCCGCGACCTCCCGCTGGCGGGCGCCGGGCCGGAGGACTTCTACCTGGCGGTGTTCCACTCCCGCGTCGCCGAGCAGGGCTTCGTCGAGGAGGACGGCGAGGTGTGGAGCCGCGACGGCAGCTTGCTCGCGCAGTCGCGTCAGCTCGCGGCCATCGGCTGATCGCAGCCCGCGCGCAGCTCGCGTGCGTTTCAGTCGCCCGCGCGCGCGTCCGAAACGCCTCCCGTGGAGGGAGCATGCTGGAAGCGGGCCGCGACGCGCCGCACGTGACGCTGATCGCCCTCGAGGGAGGCCGCGCCGCGGCGGGCGCCGAGAGCTGTCTGGTCCAGATCTACGGGCCGCGCGTCGGCCGCCGCTTCGCGCTCGACCGCCCGGAGCTGGTGATCGGACGCGACGCGGGCTGCGAGCTCCCGGTGGCGCTCGACACCGTATCCCGTCGCCACGCCCGCATCGCGATGCGCGCCGGGACCGCGCTCGTGAGCGACCTCGGGTCGACGAACGGAACCTTCCTGAACGATCAGGCGCTGGCGCCGGACGAGGAGCTCCCGCTCCGCTCCGGCGACGCGATCCGCGTCGGCGGCGCCATCTTCCGTTTCCTCTGCGGCGGCGACCTCGAGGCCCTCTACCTCGAGGAGGTCCACCGCGCGATGGTCTTCGACGGGCTGACCGGCGCCCACACGAGCCGCCACTTCGCGGACTTTCTCGAGCGCGAGATGGCGCGCTGCCAGCGGCACGACCGGCCGCTCTCGCTGGTGGCGTTCGAGATCGACGCGTTCGAGCGGGTGAACGAGGACTTCGGGCATCTGACGGGCGACGCCGTGCTGCGACAGCTCGCCGCGCTGGTCGGGAGCCGCGTTCGGCGCGAGGACTGCTTCGCGCGCCGCGGCGGCGACTCGTTCGCCATCGCGCTGCCCGAAAACGACCTCGATGCCGCGCGCATCTTCGCCGAGCGGCTGCGGCGGCTGGTCGCCGACCGCGAGTTCCGAGCCGGCGGCGAGCGCATCCCCGTCACCCTCTCGGTCGGCGTGGCCTCGCTCTCGAAGGAGATGCAGGAGCCCGCGCAGTTCGCCAAGGCGGCCGACGCGCGCCTCGCCGAGGCCCGCGGCCGGGGAGGCAACCAGGTCGCTTGACTTCGCTCGGCTTCGCCTCGCTGCGCGCGGCGCCTTCGGCCGGTTGGGTTGCTGAGCTGCAGCACGTCTGTTGACTTCGCTCGGCTTCGCCTCGCTGCGCGCGGCGCCTTCGGCCGGTTGGGTTGCTGAGCTGCAGCACGTCTGTTGACTTCGCTCGGCTTCGCCTCGCTGCGCGCGGCGCCTTCGGCGCCGCTTGCGGGATGATCCAGGCGGTCTGGTTGCCCCGGAGGCGACGGGATACCGTGTCCTCACACGTGGAGGCCCGCGATGCCGCTCGATCCCCAGGCGAAGTTCGTGCTCGACCAGCTCACCGCGCAGGGCGGCCTCGCCGTCGAGGATTCGACGCCTGCGGAGGCCCGCAAGGCGTTCGACTCGATGCGCATGCCGCTGCCCGGCGAGCCGGTCGCCCGCATCGAGAACCGCACGATTCCCGGTCCGGGCGGCGCGCTGCCCGTGCGCGTGTACACGCCGGAGGCGGCGCGACCGCCGGCGCCGGCCGTCGTCTACTTCCACGGCGGCGGCTGGGTGATCGGAAGCCCCGACACGCACGACAACCTCTGCCGCGCGCTCGCCAACCGCGCGCGCGCCGTCGTCGTCTCGGTCGACTATCGACTCGCTCCCGAGCACCACTTCCCCGCGGCAGCCGAGGACTGCTACGCCGCCGCGGGCTGGGTCGCCGATCACGCCGCGGAGATCGGCGCCGACGGCGCGCGCCTCGCCGTGGCGGGCGACAGCGCAGGCGGCAACCTCGCGGCGGTGGTCGCCCTGATGGCGCGCAACCTCGGCGGTCCGGCGCTGCGCCAGCAGACGCTGATCTATCCGGTCACGAACGCAGACTTCGAGACGCCCTCGTACCGCGACAACGCCGAGGGCTACATGCTCACCCGCGACGCGATGCGCTGGTTCTGGGACCACTACGTGCCCGATCGCGCGCGGCGCTCGGACCCCTACGCGTCGCCGCTGTGCGCCGAGAAGTTCGGCGAGCTCCCGCCCGCGCTCGTCGTCACCGCGGAGTACGACCCTCTGCGCGACGAGGGCGAGGCGTACGCGGCGCGGCTCGCCGAGGCGGGCGTGCCCAGCCAGCTCTCGCGCTACGACGGCCAGATCCACGGCTTCGTGTCGATGTTCGAGCTGCTCGACGCCGGCCAGCGCGCCGTGGAGCAGATCGGCAGCGCGCTGCGCACCGCGCTCGCGTAGACCCGCCGGGGCGCGCGGATGTAGACTCTCCGCCGATGTCCACCCCGTCGGCGCCCCGCCCGCCCTGGCTCTTCGGGCCGCTGCCCGACCTGCTGCTGGGCTGCGGCCTCGGCTACGCCGCCGTCTTCGGCGCCCTCGCCTTCGCCGGCCCGTCGGTGCGGGGCGCGATCCCCTTCGAGTACGGCCCGCTCCTGCTGCTGGTCTCAGGGACACCCCACTACGGCGCGACGCTGCTGCGTGTCTACGAGCGGACCGAGGACCGGCGCGCCTACGCCCTCTTTGCGGTCTGGCTCACCGCGCTGATCGCCTCGCTCTTCGCGATCGCCCTGGTTCGGCCCTTCGTCGGCTCGCTCCTGCTCACGCTCATGCTCACCTGGAGCCCGTGGCACTACACCGGGCAGAACTACGGCATCGCGCTGATGTTCATGCGCCGCGCCGGCGTTCCGATCTCGCCGGTCGCGAAGCGCGTCGTCTACGCCTCCTTCTTCCTGTCGTTCGTGCTCACCGTGCTCGCGGTCCACGGGCAGCGCCCGGCCGGACAGTACGCCCCGACCGGCTTCGGCGGCTCGGTGTACCACTTCATTCCGCTCGGCATCCCCGACGCGTGGTGCCGCGCCGGCTTCGCCGTGGTCGGCGCGGCGTACGCGGCGGCGACGATCGCCGCAGCCGCCCTGCTCCTCCGGACGGCGCGCCCGCGCCAGCTCGGACCCGCCGCCGCGCTGGTCGCGACGCAGGCGCTCTGGTTCGCGGTGCCCGCGCTCGTCCGACACTATCAGCTGTTGACGGGCGTGGAGCCGCTGGGCCTCGAGCAGGCGGCCTACGCATTCCTGTGGGTCGCCATCGGTCACTCCATCCAGTACCTGTGGATCTCGGCCTACTACGCGCGCCAGCGGGCCGCCGCCGGCCGCCAGCCGCTCTATCTCGCGAAGTGCGTGCTCTCCGGGGCGGCGATCTGGGCCCTGCCGGCGCTGGCGCTCGCGCCGGGCGTATTCGGGCGCGTGCCCTACGACCTGGGCCTGTCCGCGCTGATCTCCGCTGCGGTCAATCTCCACCACTTCGTCCTCGACGGCGCGATCTGGAAGCTGCGCGACGGGCGCGTGGCGCGCGTCCTCCTCCGGTCGGCGAGCGAGGGCGCGCCGCAGGCGCCCGCGCGGCGGCCGCCGCGCCGCGCCTTCGCCGCGGCGCTCTGGGCGGTGGGAGCCGTGTGCGCGCTGGCGATCGCCGGGCCGGTGCTGGAGCTCGAGCTGGGCTTCCGCCCCGCCCTCGCCCGCGACGACGTCGACGCCGCGGAGCGCTCGCTCGAGCGGCTGGTGTGGATGGGCCGCGACAGCCCGAGCCTGCGCGCGCAGCTCGCGCTCCTGAAGGCACGGCAGCGCGACCTCGATGGCGCGGAGCGCGAGGCCGATCGCGCCCTCGCGCTCTTCCCGAGCGCCGACTCGTGGAGCGCGAAGGGCTGGATCGCGCAGCGGCGCGGCGCGCTCGCGCCCGCGATCGGCGCGTACGAGCACGCCCTCAAGCTCGAGCCGAGCTCGATGGAGGCGGCCAACAACCTGGCCTGGCTGCGCGCTACCACGCCCGACGCGACGCTGCGCGACGCGTTGCAGGCCGTGCAGCTCGCAGAGATGAACGCGCGCGCGACGAGCATGCAGGAGCCCTGGGCGCTCGACACGCTGGCGGCGGCGTACGCGTCCGCGCTCCGCTTCGACCTGGCGGCGCGCGTCGGCGAGCGGGCCGTGGAGCTGGCCCGCGGCACGGACGCGGCGCTGGCGGACCAGATCGCGCAGCGCGTGGCGCTCTATCGCGCGGGGCGTCCCTTCCTGCAGTCTCCCGACGACCTCGCCCGCGACGTCTCCGAGAGCCGCGCGCGGCCCGCTCGCGTCGACTACCGCCTCCAGTGAGCCGGCGGGCGGGTCAGCGGCAGAGCCGCGCGACCGCGTTCGCGAGCAGCTTCAGTCCCAGATCCCCCGGCGTCAGGATCGACTCCGGGTGGAACTGCACGGCCGCGATCGGCAGCCGCTCGTGCTCGATCGCCATCACCACGCCGTCGTCGCTCTCGGCCGTGATGCGCAGCTCCGCGGGGAAGGCGTCGCGCAGCGCGTGGAGCGAGTGGTAGCGGCCGGCTCGGAAGCGCTTCGGCATCCCGTCCCAGAGCCGCCCGCCACGCACCTCGATCCACGACGGCTTGCCGTGCACCGGCACCCCGAGCACGCCGAGCTCCCCGCCGAAGTGCTCGACCATCCCCTGCAGGCCGAGGCATACGCCAAACACCGGAAGGTGTCGATCCGCGAGCGCGGCCAGCGTCCCGGAGACGTCGAAGTCGGCGGGCGCTCCGGGTCCCGGCGAGAGGACCACGAGGTCGGGCCGCAGCGCGTCGAGCTCGGCTAGCGGGAAGCCCGATCGCCACGTCGACACCTCGGCGCCGGTCTGCCGCAGGTAGTTGGCCAGCGTGTGGACGAAGGAGTCCTGGTGGTCGACCAGCAGGATGCGGCGGCCCTCCCCGACGCGGCTCTCGTAGCGGCGCGGCACCTCGAGCTCGACGCCGGCCGGCCGGCGGATCGCGTCGAGCAGCGCCGACGCCTTGACGTGGGTCTCCTCCTCCTCGGCCTCCGGGTCGGAGTCGTAGAGCAGCGTCGCGCCGGCGCGCACCTCCGCCACCCCGCCGCGGACGCGGATCGTCCGCAGCGTGAGACCCGTGTTCAGGTTGCCGTCGAAGCCGATCAGGCCGACCGCGCCGCCGTACCACGCGCGCGCGCTGCGCTCGTGGTCCTCGAGGAACTGCATCGCCCATGTCTTGGGCGCCCCCGTCACCGTGACCGCCCACGCATGGCACAAGAACGCGTCGAGCGCGTCGAACCCCGGCCGCAGCGTGCCCTCCACGTGGTCGACGGTGTGGATCAGCCGCGAGTAGAGCTCGATCTGCCGGCGCCCGATCACGCGCACCGAGCCCGGCTCGCAGATGCGCGACTTGTCGTTGCGGTCGACGTCGGTGCACATCGTGAGCTCCGACTCGTCCTTCTCCGACGTGATCAACGCCTTGATCTGCTCGGCGTCCTCGATGGCGTCGCGGCCCCGCCGCACGGTGCCGGAGATCGGGCAGGTCTCGACGCGGCGCCCCTCGACCCGCACGTACATCTCGGGCGACGCGCCGACCAGCCACTCGTCGTCGCCGAGGTTCATGAGGAAGCCGTACGGCGACGGGTTGCGCGTGCGCAGCCGGCGGAAGGTCTCGGCCGGCGAGGCGGCGGCGGCCTCGAAGAAGGTCTGGCCCGGCACCACCTCGAAGAGATCGCCGCGCCGGAACGACTCCTTCGCGGTGCGCACCAGGTCGGCGTACTCGCCGGGCGCGTGATCGCACGGGCGGGCGACCCTGCCCGGACCGGCGAAGCGATGCGCCTCACCGCCGCGGGCGAGGCCGCGCGTCGAGCGGCCGTCCACCTCGAACTCGTAGCGGCGTCGGCTCGCCAGCTCGCGGCGATGGTCGACGACGATCAGCTCGTCGGGCAGGAACAGCACGAGGTCGCGCTGCGCCGCCGGCCGCTCGAGCCGCAGGCGGAGCGGCTCGAACTGGAAGGCGAGGTCGTAGCCGAAGGCGCCGTAGAGGCCGAGATGCGAGTCAGCGTCCGAGAAGAACAGATCGACCACCGCGCGCAGCAGCGAGAACACCGAGGGCTGCTTGCTGCGCTCCTCCTCGGAGAAGCGCCCGGCGGGCTCGCGCAGCACGCAGCGCACCGAGTCGGCCTCGGACGCGGTGGACGCGACGGCGGGCAGCGCCGCGAGCGCGCGCGCGACCGCCGGAAGCAGGACGCGGCCGCGCGGATTCAGCGCCTCGACGCTCGCCCCCCGCCCGCGCCCGATGACGGCCAGCGGCGGATCGACGAAGCCCATGTCCCAGCGCGTGTAGCGCCCCGGATACTCGTAGCTCGACGCGAGCAGCGCGCCGCGCCGCTCGTCGAGAGACGCCGTCAGCGCATCGAGCGCGGCGGCGCCGTCGATCTCCTCGACCTCGCGCTCGACGCGCACGCCGCCGCGGGTCACGTAGCTCCGGTCGTTGCTCAACGGGACTCTCCTGCCGCGTCCCGGGGCGGTCCGACGCGGGGCGCCGGAAGCACAAAGGCCGCCTCGGGAGAGGCGGCCTTCGGGATCTCACGCGCGCGCAGTTCGGCGGGCCGCCTCAGGAGCAGGGGCGCCACCACCAGCCATGCAGGAACGCGCGCATGGGCCGCAACTTCCCACACCCCGCGCGCCTCGTCAAGGCGCGGCCGCACTCGCTCCGCGCAGCTCGGCGAGCGCCTCCTCGAGCCGGCCGAGGGCGTCCTCGACGTCGTCGGCCGCGAGGTCGAGGTGCGTGACCGCGCGGAAGAGGCCCGGCGCGATCGGGTTGATCAAGAGCTGGCGCCGCTGCATGGCGCGCAGGAGCGGAAGCACGTCGCCCACAGAGCCCGCGGGCTCGACCGCCCGCCCCGCCCGCGCGGGCAGCCGGAACATCACCATGTTCGTCTCGCAGGCTCCCTCGACGGCGAGGCCGATCTTCGCGATGCCGTCCGCGAGCCGGCGCGCGTTCGCGTGGTCGGCCGCGAGGCGCTCGACGTGGTGCTCGAGCGCGAAGAGCGCGCCCGCCGCGAGGATGCCCGCCTGGCGCATGCCGCCGCCGAGCATCTTCCGCACCCGCCTCGCGCGCAGCATCGACTCGCGCGTGCCGCAGAGCACCGAGCCCACCGGCGCGCCCAGCCCCTTCGAGAAGCAGAAGGCGACGGTGTCGAAGGGAGCGGCCCAGCGCGCCGCGGGAATCCCGCTCGCGACCTCGGCGTTGAAGAGCCGCGCTCCGTCGAGGTGCGTGCGCAGGCCGAGCTCGCGCGCCGCCGCGGCGGCCGCGGCGAGCCGCTCGAACGGGAAGACGCGGCCGCCCGAGGTGTTGTGCGTGTTCTCCGCCGTGAGCAGCACCGTCGGCGCGAGGTGCACGTCCGCGGAGGGTACGAAGGCCGCGCGCACGTCGGCGGCGTCGTAGAGCCCGGCCCGGCCGATGGTGGTGATCTGCACCCCCGAGAGCGCCGCCGCGCCGCCGCCCTCGTAGCGCAGCACGTGGGCGCCCTCCGGCGCCAGCACCGCCTCGCCGTGGTGGCTGTGCAATCGCACCGCCATCTGGTTGGCCATCGTGCCGGACGGCACGAAGACCGCGGACTCCTTGCCGACGCGCGCGGCCGCCTCGGCCTCCAGCCGCCCGACGGTGGGGTCCTCACCGTAGACGTCGTCGCCGACCTCCGCGCGCGCCATCGCCTCGCGCATCGCCGGGGTCGGGCGCGTCACGGTGTCGCTGCGGAGGTCGAGGGTCTTCACGCGAGCCCGATCCGCGGCGGGTCGCCCTCGCGGCGGAAAGGCACCACCGCGCGCCGGTCGCGTCTGCGGAGGCGATCCCATCCATGCGGGTCCGCCGCCGGCGCCGATTTCTGCATGACAGACACTCCCGCCAGTATAGACTCGGGTTCGAACCCATCGGGAAAGGGCCAAGCATGTCGATCGGCACTCGCTCCGCGGCGGAGTTCCTGGGGACCTTCTGGCTGGTGCTCGGAGGCTGCGGCAGCGCCGTGATCTCGGCGGCGTTCCCGCAGGTCGGGATCGGCCTGCTCGGGGTGTCGCTCGCCTTCGGCCTCACCGTCTTCACGATGGCGCACGCCGTCGGCCACATCTCGGGCGCGCACCTGAACCCCGCCGTGTCGATCGGGTTCTTCGCGAGCGGGCGCTTCCCCGCGTCGGATCTCGTGCCCTACATCATCGCGCAGGTCGCGGGGGGCATCGTCGGCGCGTTCGTGCTCTACCTGATCGCCAGCGGCAAGCCCGGCTTCGACCTCTCGGCGGGCTTCGCGGCGAACGGCTACGCGGAGCACTCTCCGGGCAAGTACGCGCTCGGCTCCTGCTTCGTCAGCGAGTTCGTCATGACCTTCATGTTCCTCATGGTGATCCTCGGGTCGACGAGCGAGCGCGCCTCCACCGCGCTCGCGCCGCTGACGATCGGGCTCTGCCTCACGCTGATCCACCTGATCAGCATCCCGGTGACGAACACGTCGGTGAATCCGGCACGCAGCACGAGCCAGGCGGTGTTCGTGGGCGGCTGGGCGCTGGCGCAGCTCTGGCTCTTCTGGGTGGCGCCGATCGCGGGCGCCGCGACGGCGGGCGCCGTGCACCGCGCGCTGTTCGGCGATCGCGCCTGACTCGGAGAAAGCTCGCCGCGGTGCTCACGGCCGCGGCGGTCGCGGCGGCGGGGCCCGCGCGGGCGACCTGGTCGATCGTCGCCGTCGACTCCGAGACCCGCGAGGTCGGGATCGCCGGCGCCTCGTGCATCGCCGGCGCGGCGGTGATCGCCGGCGTGGTGCCCGGCCACGGCGTGATCGCCGCCCAGGCGTTCACCAATCGCGACGGCCGCGACACCGGGATGGATCGACTGGCGCAGGGGGCGAGCCCGCAGGCGATCGTCGGCGAGATCGCGAGCGCCGACTTCGACTGGCTGGGCTTCCTCCCGCTGCACCGGCTGCGCCAGTACGGCGTGGTCTCGCTGGACTTCCTCGACGCGCCGGCCGCCTACACGGGGGCGTGGTCCCTCGACTGGCACGGCGACGCGCACGCGCGCGGCGTCTCGGTGCAGGGGAACACGCTCTACGGACCGGAGGTCGTCCGCGACGCGCTCGCCGCCTACGAGGCCAGCGCGCCGCGCTGCCCGCTCGTCGACCGCCTCCAGCTCGCGCTCGAGGCCGGCGCGGCGCGCGGCGGCGACCGCCGCTGCTCGCGGGAGCAGGCGGCGCTCTCCGCGTTCCTGATCGTCGCCAAGCCCCGGGACCACGTGTCGGCGCCCTGGCTGCGCCTCGCCGCTCCCGACCAGGACAAGGGCCAGGCGAACCCGGTGGCGGTCCTGCGCGGGATCCTCGAGGCGTGGCGCGCCCGGCAGGCCGACGCAACGCCGCGCTGCGCGCCCGGGCCGTGAGGCGGCCGGGCGGCTAGCCCTCGGCCTCCGGCAGGAGGCCGAGCGCACGCGCCCGCGCGAGCTCCTCCTCGTAGCGGGGATTCGGGCGGCAGAGATGCTTGGAGGTGCCGGTCGCGAGCAGGCGCCCGTCCTCGGTCCAGAGCCGCGAGACGCAGCCGACCATGCCGTCCGCGGCGAGCGGGACGAAGCCGTCGGCCAGGATCCACTCGCAGTCGGGCGCGAAGCGGTGGAACTGCACGGTGAGATCGAGGTTCGGCGCCAGGAAGTGGAACGGCCACGGATGCGCGGAGGTCGTCGCGTTCCAGCCCGGGAAGTCGAGCCAGAGGGTCTGGCGGAGCGCGTCGGCGGCGCGGTCGGGAACGGCCGTGTCGGTGAAGCGCATCCAGGTGTGCCACTGCGGCGCGCCCGGCGGCCCGCGCCATCGCAGCGGGCGCCCTTCGATGCTGCGCCAGATCGGGTACCAGTCGACGTAGTCCTCGGCGAGGTCCTGGTAGCCCTTCAGCGCGCCGGGCGCAGTCACCTCGGGCGCCCTTCCGAAGTCGTGCTCGAAGCCGCGGAGCCCGTCGTCGACCATCCAGACCGTCGCGCCGAGGAGAGTGCGATCGCCCTGGGTGACGTCGACGCAGAGCGACTCCGCGCGCTTGCCGCCGCCGCGCGACTCGACGCGCAGCTCGACCGGCGCGAACTCACCCACCGCGAGGAAGTGGCAGTGGAGGCTCGCCGGGCGCGGGAGGCGGCTCGCGGCCATCGCCGCGCGCAGCGCGATCGCCGCCACGTAGCCGCCGTTCGGGCCCCACACGGCCCACTCGGGCGAGAGCGTCGCGCGGTAGCGGCCCGGCCCGAGGGCCTCGACCCCGGTGTCGCGAAGGAAGTCGGCCACGGTCCGACCTCCATAGCACGCACCCGCGCGACGAGGCCACGCCCTCGAGGCCGCCCGCTGGCGGCGTCACCGCCGGCGGCGCATCCAGCCGAGCAGCGGCAGCACGAGCACCAGCTCCGCCCCGAGCCCGCAGGTCGGGATCTTCTCCCAGTACGGCCACTCGCGCGTGCAGTTCGGGTCGTCGAAGTCGACCAGGCCGTCGCCGTTGTTGTCGATGCCGTCGTCGCACTGCGGGTTCTCGTAGGTCGCATGCGGGAACGGGCAGCCGGGGTCCAGCATGTCGATCTTCCCGTCGCCGTCGTTGTCGATGCCGTCGTCGCACGCGAGCCGCGGCGTCTTCTCCGACGGGTCGTCGGGGCTGTCGCAGCCCGGGTCATCGGGGAAGTCGATGTAGCCGTCGTGGTCGTCGTCGATGCCGTTCTGGCAGGCGCCGCAGCCCCTCGTGCCGGGCACGCACAGCGCGACCAGCGCCCGCGGCTCGTGCGAGATCTCGTCGCCGATGTCGTGCGGGTCTCCGGTGCGCGTCCCGATGCCGGTACCGACCAGCACCGTCCCGTCGACGACGGTTGCGGCCGACGCGATCGCGTTCGAGATGACGGGCTGGCTGGATGGGTTGATCATCTGTGCAAACAGCAGCGCGCCGGTCTGCGCGTCCCACGCGCGCAGCGTGGGAGAGATGACGGCTCCAGTGAAGACGACGCCGGGGATCGCCGTGGTCGGCCCATAGCTCGCGTCCGCGTTGAAGCCGCTGCCCGTGGTGCCGTTGTCCCAGACGATGGCGCCGGTATCCATGTCGAGCGCGTGCATCGTGGGCCGCTGCGG
>Ga0335071_10003858_pt1 | contig 15733 bp, 15 predicted proteins | sample Lox_Sample_15_FD_206724 | JGI IMG/M metagenome (GOLD analysis project Ga0335071, IMG submission 206724) | Soil microbial communities from Loxahatchee National Wildlife Refuge, Florida, United States - Lox_Sample_1.5 | ecosystem: Environmental > Terrestrial > Soil > Wetlands | place: USA... | reverse complement strand
GGCGACGAGCCAACATTTTGCCACCTTTGGTTACCGAACAGCGCATCACGGCGAACCCATCAGAAGCGCCCATCACAGGTGCTGCGCTCTCTCCTGACGGGAAATATCTCGCTTATTCCGATACGACAGGAGTCTACGTCCGGCACATTGATACCGGTGAAACCCGGGCGCTGCAGTTGCCCAAGGGCTTCGATGCTGTTCCCGCAAGCTGGTTCCCCGACGCCACTCATCTATTGCTGAGTTCGGGGCAAGCCGTGCTACGCAATACCAGCCTCTGGAAAGTTTCCATCATGGGCGGCAGCCCGCAGAAGCTCATGGACGACGCAATTGGGGGAGCAGTTTCACCGGACGGTTCCAAGATTGCCTTCTCGCGCGGAGATGCTGGGGGCTCGGTGGAAATCTGGGTCGTGGGAAGTGATGGAAGCAATCTCCATCGAATTGCCGAGGCCAACATGCCGGATGCGATGGTCAGGGTACCGGCCCGACAGCCCTATGCAGGCCTCTTTCTTTCCGCGATAGCCTGGTCGCCTGACGGAAGGCGAGTGGCTTACGTTCGGCGCTTTGACATAGCAACCCTAAGCCGTTTCGCGATCAGACATTCCCTGGAAACGGTCGATGTAAATGGCGGCATGCGCAAGGTGTTGAACATCTCAACTCAGCTCCTGCCTGTTATCGGCTGGGCTGCTGACGGCCACCTGCTTTATGCCAATCGGGACGACCCAGCCAGCGAACGAGAGGACTCCGGAATGTGGTCGGTTCAGGTTAACCAGAAATCCGGCGAGCCCGAGGGCAAGGCGGTGCAACTCACGAACGGGGTGGGACAAATCGGCGGAATGAGTGTTGCCGCCGATGCGAGACGGCTGATTCTGTGGAGAGTGAACACCGTTCCCCAGGTTTATCTGACCGAGATTGATGCCGAGACCCGCCGCTATAAGACGCCACGCCGCCTGACTCTCGATGAGAGCGCGAATTGGGCCACGGCTTGGACGCCTGACAGCCGCGCCATTTTGTTCAGCTCAGATCGCAGCGGCGCTTTCCAGATCTATCGGCAGGCCATCGATCAGGCCGTGCCGGAGTTGCTTGTGGAGGGTAGCGGCAATTTCTTGCCGCGCTTGAATCCGGACGGCACGCAGATCCTGTACGCAGTCAGCTTGGAAGGTACGCCGCGCCGACTAAGGTTGATGCGGGTTCCACTGCAGGGCGGCTCGCCGCAGTTGGTCTTGCAAACACAGTCCGTCAACAATTTTCAATGCGCACGGAGTCCGTCAAGACTCTGCCTCATCGCTACTTTTGGGCCCATAGCTCCGGAGGGGCGCACAGTGCAGTTCTTCTCTTTCGATCCGGAGGACGGAAAAACTCAAGAGTTTGCCACCTTTAAGGTGAAAAATGGTATTGGCTGGAGCCTCTCGCCGGATGGATCGCAACTCTCGCTGCGTCCTAGAGGACAGGAAAGCCAAGTCACGTTCATGACGGTGGGTGACAAGAGCACTCACGAAGTACAACTCAAGGATTTGCCTTTCCTTGATTGGGGTGATTGGGATGCTGACGGCAAAAGCATACTCGCAACCAGCCGGAACGCAAACGGAGCGCCGGTGGTGTTGAGCGTGGAGCCTAACGGTAACCATCGAGTGTTGCTGGAGGGTGACAGATCTATGCAGTGGGGGCCGGTCATTGCGTCGCCCGACGGGCGCTTCGCCGCGCTGAATGTAATCACCGGAGAGAATAACGTCTGGATGGTGGAGAACTTCTAGAACCGGTCTCATAGACCGGTTCTGATAGGACACGGCTTCACAGGCCGCTGAAAAACTGCTGTTTCGTATCAGGGCACGACTTCAGTCGTGCCGCAAAGCGCCGTTAGAATGCGGGCTTTAGCCCCTGAGGAATTCGAATTTGCAGCCGCGGCCATTTATGAGACGGGTTAACTGGTCTCATAAACCGGTTTTGAAAGGGCACGGCTTCAGCCGTGCCGCTCAGAGCCCGTAAATCCTGGGCTTTAGCCCCTGAGGGAATTCGAATTTGCCACCCCAGCCATTTATGAGACCGCGTGTAACCCTTTTCCGAACACAAAATCGGGCGCGACGGTGGACGCGCCCTGGCAGGCTGCGGAAAAAGTCGCATTCTGCAGCGTTTTGAAGGGGCGCGGCTTCAGCCGCGCCGTCCAAGTCCATCATATTTGCCATTCCGAGCGGGCTTCAGCCCGCGAGGAATCTGCCTTTTCTACTTTTTCAGCAGCCTGCTAGGGTTCAGGTAAGGTTGCAAACTTCGCTGTTCCCCTCTATTTCTCTGGCCGGTACTGATGGGGTAGGAAGTAGCCGTGATATATGCCCTGCGCGTCGGTGTATCGCCCCACAATGTCTCCTTGCGGATTCACACCGTTGGCATAGCTCGACGTCCACTCCGGAAAATCAATCGCAATGTAATCCCCGCGGCTGTACAGGAATCCATGCTCAACGCCGGTAGCGTCCCCGTGGCCACCGACGATCTCGCCCTCCGGATTGAGCCCGCTGATGAAAACCCACGGCGATCCTGGAAAATCGATGAGGCTGAAAACTCCATGCTTCAGCATGAACCCGTGGACGGTTTGGTCTCCATTCAGATTCCCGGCGCCGCCGATAATCACTTCCCCTGACATCATGGTGGCTACCGTATCTGAGGCTCCGGGGTAGTCAGGAATCAGGCTGAACTTCCCCTTCGACAGGATGTAGCCGTGAAGCGGTCCGCCCTCAGGGCCATAAGGTCCAACGATGTTCCCAGATGGACTGATGCCCCACGCTACCGTGACTCCTGGATACATCAGCGTGCTGAACTTACCCTTGCTCAACAAAAAAGCATGGCCCTCGTTGTTACGGTCCGTATATCCGCCAACTACATCTCCCCGGGGATTGATGTACGCCGCAAAGGTCGAAGCCGCACCGGGATAGTCGATGCTGGTGAATTTACCCTTGCTGTACAGAAAACCGTGTTGTGTTCCGTCGCTGGAGACGTAGTTCCCAACGATTTCTCCCGACGGAGTAATGGCGCTCAATTGGGTGTTGCTTGCGTTTGGATAGTCGATGGTTGCGTAACGCTTGTGGGCATTTTCGGCCTGCGCCAGGACGGTGGCGATGCCGACGATGAGAACAAACGAACTCATCAATGACATTCGCAGGATCACACCTCGCCCTGGCGTTCGGGTTGGTCTTGCGTCAAATGAGAGTGGCTGATTATCCGTAGTACCGAGGAAATCGGTGGTACGGTTCATATTGGCGTAGCGTGTAAGGTCCCAATTCATGACACGTCCTTCCTTTCTGGTTAGTTGTTGTTAACGGATCTGTACCTCATCTACCCATTCCGCGATTTCCACCTGAAACTGGTCCCATGAATCGGTTTTGAAAGGGGACGGCCTCACTAGCTGCTGAAAAAGGCGTATTCCCCGGCTTCGTATCAGGGCACGACTTTACAGGCTGCGGAAAAAGTCGGATTCTGCAGCATTTTGAAGGGGCGCGGCTTCAGCCGCGCCGTCCAAGCCCTTTATTCTTGTCGTTCCTCGCGGGCTTCAGCCCGCGAGGAATCTCTTTTTCGACTTGTTCAGCAGCCTGTTTAGCCCCTGAGGGAACTTGAATTCGCAGTCTCTCGGAACTCCCCCCGGGCTTCGCCACCTATTTCCGATCCGCGAGTGCGACAACCGTGACCGTCCCGGGCTTGCGCCCGCTACTGGCGATTTCCATCGCCCTCTGGCTGGACAGGGGATTACGGGCTACCTTCCGACCGGCCGTCCACACCTGAGCTAGGAAGTACTCGTCACCGTACTTGTGAAACACCAGCCGGCTCTTACTTGCAGGCTTCTGGGCATAATTGAGCAGCGTGTTGATGACTGCCGAGTACCTTCCATCAGTGCTGACGATGCGGATCGTCTGGTCCGGCGTGGCTGTGAAGATGATGTATTGACCGGCGGGCAGAGAAATGTCTTCGACGCCGAAGGCGAACGGTACGTTGACCTTCATTAGCCGTTGGCCCTCACTCTGCGCGAATAGAGTCGGCGCGACGAGCAGCAGGCAGATCGTGGTTACCGTGCCTGCGCTTTTCATGGTGGCTTGTCCTTTTCTGATGGCCGGTGATTCCGGCTGACACGCCGCACCTTGCCGCGAAAGCGTTTGCTGGACAATGGATCGGGTCTGAATCCTGGCTGGAGTGTGTCTGTACAGCTAAGTGGTTGATTGCGAATGGGGTTTGGACGACGTATGTACTGATTTCCGGCGCCCGCCAACGTAATTTCCCTGCTGACCACTGACGACTTACCATCGACGACTGCTGTCGGTTACTTTCGTTTCTTCGGCCTGTCGATTTTTCTTGCTCTCCCAACCGTCTCCCTCCTACAAACGTGTCTGGGTGCCCGGCGGCTTGGTGTCTCATGTCAGCGTCGGATGCGGACACGAAGACATTACTCTTCGACTTGGGAGTCGAGGGATCTGAGGAATTACGCCATAAGTCCTACGCGCACTAATGGATACGTATAACTAGCATAAGAATCAATGGTTTGCGAACAATTTTCCCCTAAACTATTGATTCTAAACGGGACTGAAAAGTGAAAGTTATAACTAAGTGGTAAATATGCTCCGTTCGCCCGTCACCCCTTAGACCTTCACCCATCATTCGGGTAAGATAAGGAAGCTATCCGGCGAAGTGAGAGTGGCGCTCTACCACCCCTCCGAACGCAAAACCGGCGTTCGTCAGGGACCCGGGTTACGCGCCCGCCTGCAGTCGAAGCCGTCCAGTATTTGGACGTGAGCTTGAGACATGTGCATCTCGCGCTGGCCCATCCTGTGTGGCCTTCCTGCGTTGCCCCTGCCTCAAGTTTCCGCACTGCCCTCGAACTTCGTCAGGAGCAACCCTTTAGGAGACTGCAATGGCGAAGATCGCAAAGACAGCCGACCGTAAGAAGGTCATGGACACCACCAAGAGCACCGACTGCCCCAAGTGCGGCAAGCCGACTCGCATCGTTAAACGGGTGAAGGACCGTGAACGAAACGTTCCGGGCGGGATTTACATCTCGTGCTCGGCCTGCGAGTTCTTTGAGAAGTTGTAAGGCACGAACGACGGTGAAAACGGCGGCCCGCAGCGTTATGCGACGCCGGCGTTTCCCCAGGGACTATGCAGGCATTCTTTGGGCTGCGGCAACCGCCCGCTTGAGGGCAACCCGATAGCGGGTTACCAGGTCTTCTTTCCACTCCTGCCGCCACAGGGAGCGCTTCTTCATGTAGTGCTCCATGTGGTGGAGCGGGTCGTTCTGCCAGCGGTCGCGCGCGACGGGCCGGGGAGCGCTGCCGTTGCGCGAGGGGGCGTCAGATTCGGCGTGCCAGCGCCAGGTGCGGCACTCGATCAGCGTGGGGCCTGCACCGGTGCGCGCGCGATGGATGGACTCCTGGGTTACGCGCCAGACCGCGACAAGGTCATTACCGTCAACCGTAATGCCTGGGATACCGTAGGCTTCGGCGCGCTCCCTCAGGTCCTCATCGGATTGCACCGTGCTGCTGCCTCCCGGATGCGACTGCTCGCAGTTCTCAACCATAAAGATGATGGGCAGACGTTGGCGCGAAGCCACACTGGCAGACTCGTGCCATAAGCCGAGTGCGGCGAGGCCGTCGTCCGCGAGAGTGACAACCACGTTGGGCTTGCCGAACTGGCGGTATGCGAGAGCGATGCCGGCGGCAATATCGAACTGGCCCGAGATGGAGGACGTTTGCGGCATGACGCGGAAGCGCGGCCGTTCCGCTGCGGTTGCGGTGTTGCTGTTGCTCGAGCGGCGAAACAGGTGGGCGAAAACCTGCTCGAGTGGTGTTCCGCTGACGACGTGGGTGGCGAGCTTGGGCTGCGCGGAGGAGAAGCTGTCGTCGGACTGAAGTCCGATGCAGGCTCCGACTTCGGTCGCTTCGCCTCCCAGACTGGGCACGGCGGTGCTGGGAACTTTTCCAGCGCGCAACAGCGACAACACCTGCTCTTCCAGTAAGCGCGTGCGAAGCAGTACCGAGTAGAGTGCGCGGAGGACTTCGGGATCGGAAGGCGAGGCATCTCCTGCGAGTACCGAGACGGAAGTGACTTCGTCGCCGGTCACGCCGGCGTTCGAGCCGGTCGCGGAGCGCTTGGATTTTGTCGAGGACATGCGGACGGGTCTCGTAAGAGGTTCATTGTATAGCACCAGGATTTCTAACCTGCGCGGTTGCCGCTACGAGGCACTAGACGGCGCGGCGCGCGCGAAAGAATAGAAACGTACTACAGATTTCAACACAAATGTGAATAAGCTTGTGGAAATCCAAGTTAGACGCGGGTTAAGTTGCTGTTTAGGTGATGCGTGTCCCAAAATGCACCGAAGTGAGTGCGATCTTGAGCGCGTAATCGAGTTAATGATCCGCTACCATGCGAAGCGATGAAGACGCGACTGGACAAGTTGATTCTGCAACACGGCTTGGCACCTTCGCGCAAGCGAGCGCAGGCGCTGGTGCTGGCAGGACGCGTCCTGGTGAACGAGCAGAAGATCGATAAGGCTGGCGCTTTCGTGAATGACGATTCAGCCATTCGGATCCTGGGTGAAGACATGCCATACGTGAGCCGTGGAGGATTAAAGCTGGCGAAAGCAATAGATCACTGGCGCATGGACGTGCGCGGCAAGGTGTGCCTCGACATCGGTACGTCCACAGGGGGCTTTACCGATTGTCTGCTGCAGCACGGAGCTGCGCGGGTGATTGCCATCGATACCGGCTACGGACAGATCGATGCGAAGCTGCGAGCGGATGCACGAGTGCGGTTGCTGGAGAAGACGAATGCGCGGTATTTGACCGCAGATCAGTTGTGGCCCTGTGGCGCGGAACATGTTTCGTTCGAGTTGGTAGCTATGGATGTGTCGTTCATTTCGGCGACGCTGGTTTTACCTGCGGTGATTGTATGCGTGCGGGCAATTGGCGGCTTCGAGTTGGTGGTACTGGTAAAACCGCAATTTGAAGTGGGGCGCGAGCACGTTGGCAAGGGCGGCATTGTGCGTGACGCCGGGGTGCAGCAGATGGCAGTGGAGAGGGTGAAGGCCACCGTCTCGGAATTGGGTGGAGGCGAGATTGAAGTAATTGACTCGCCGATTCTGGGGGCGGAAGGAAATCGGGAATTTTTGTTGCATGCGAGGTTCGCGCCTGAGGCAGTGAGATCGGTGGCGGTGCGCTACACTGACTGAGGTTCTCACAGAATCATGAAATCGGTTGCCATCGTCTCCAAGCCGTGGAAGCAGGAGCTTGCCGGAATTTTGCCTGAGTTGCTCGGCTGGTTTCGCCACAGAAACTACGCCATCTATATGGATGAGGAAACCGCTCGCTATACCAATGGCGAGCAGGTGATTCCGCGCGATGAGATTGGGAAGAAGCATCCAAGTTTCGTGCTGGTTCTCGGTGGTGATGGGACATTGCTGTCGGCTGCGCGTGCTGTAGCGCACGAAGACATCCCGATCCTTGCGGTGAATCTCGGATCGCTGGGCTTTCTAACAGAAATTCCGCTGAACGAGTTATACGTGGCGCTGGAAGCGGTGGATCTGGGCCAGTGTCCGGTGGAGCAGCGGGCGGTACTGGAATGCCAGCTGATGCGAGCCGGCGCATGCGTTCTGCGGCAGTTCGCGCTGAATGACGTGGTGGTGAACAAGAGCGCCATCTCGCGGCTGGTGGAGTTCGATCTCTACATCGACGGCAGCTTCGTATTCCAGTACAAGGCAGATGGCGTGATCATCGCGACACCGACTGGATCGACGGCATACTCGCTAGCGGCGGGCGGCCCGGTGCTGACGCCGTCGGTGGATGCCTTCGTGGTGACGCCGGTGTGTCCGCATTCGTTGACACACCGCCCCCTGGTGGTGACACAGAATTCGCAGATCGAATTACGAGTGGAGACCGGAGAGGAGCAAGCATTCCTGAGCATCGACGGTCAGGTGGGCGTGCCGGTAGAGCAGGGCGACCAGGTGCTGTGCCAGCGGGCAGCGCACCGTGTGAAGCTGATGCGGGTGCGGCGAACGTTCTTCGAGGTGCTGCGGAATAAGTTGAAGTGGGGACAGCGATAGAAGTGGATCGTAGTTAGCAAAGACCGGATGGTTCGGTAGGAGGCGCGGCGTGGGCCGCGCCTTTTTGTTAGTCCGATTCGGGTTTCAGGTTGTCGGCAAGCCAGAAGCGGGCTTCAATTTCGCACTTCCTGGAGCAGAACGTCTGCCATTCGCGCGCCCGGCTGGTGCTCCGAAGGTACTGCGAATAACACCAGACACAGACGGCGGTCGAAGTGGCCGCGTCGAATTGATTGGGTTGCATTGGCATCTCCAATGGCTAGGGAGGATAGGGCATGGCGACGGCAAACGCAATGAGCAAATCGGGAGGTAATCAGGAGCTAAACACTATAGTGGGAATGTTGTCTAGAGATGCCTACCGACACTCGGTCGCGAGGAGGTCATGGAAGCTCTCGCGGCGGCGGATGAGAGTGGCGCGACTTCCATCGACCAGAACCTCCGCGGCACGAGGACGGGTGTTGTAGTTGGAGGCCAGCGACATGCCATAGGCTCCGGCATCGAGGATGGCGAGCAGGTCGCCTTCCTTCACATCCGGCATATCGCGATGGCGCGCAAAGAAGTCGCCTGATTCGCAAACGGGGCCAACGACGTCGACTTCGGTGGTCCTGGAGTTTGTTGGGTCGAGCGCGACGGGCGCGATTTCGTGATGCGCGCCGTAGAGCGAAGGTCGCATGAGGTCGTTCATGGCGGCGTCGACGATGAGAAATTGTCTGCCGTCGTTGTGCTTACGATAGAGGACGCGCGTCAGCAAGAGTCCTGCAGGGCCGACAATCGCGCGTCCAGGTTCAAGTAATACGTGAACTCCGAGGCGGTGCAGCGGACGAAGAACGGCAGACGCGTAAGCTTTGACGCGGGCAGGATATTTGCCGCGAGGGTTCTTCGCGTAGGAGATGCCTAGGCCGCCACCGGCGTCAACGTAGCGGATGTCAAGACCGACACTTCGCAGCGACTTTACCAGGGTCGCAACGCGCTGCATGGCTTCGCGAAAGGGAGCGACGTCGGTGATTTGCGACCCGATGTGCACGCTGACGCCGGCGGCCTCGAGGTGACGCGACCCTGCGCCGAGGCGGTAAAGCTCGGGCGCTTCGCGCATGGGCACGCCAAACTTGTGCTCGTGCAGTCCGGTCGAGATGTAGGGATGGGTATTGGCATCAACGTCGGGATTGACGCGAATGGCGAATCGCGCGGTCCTGCGGAGATGCGTGGCACGAGCACTAAGGAGGCGAAGTTCGCTGGGGCTTTCGACATTGAACATCAGGATGCCCGTGCGGAGAGCGAAGTCGATTTCGTCGATCCGCTTGCCGACGCCGGAAAACACGACCTTGCCGGCTTTGTTACGACTTGCCTGAAGGACGCGATGCAACTCGCCGCCGGAGACAATGTCGAAACCTGAACCCAGCGAAGCGAGCAGTTTGAGGACCGATAGGTTCGAGTTGGCTTTCACGGAATAACAGACGGTGTGGTCGCACGCAGCGAAGGCTTCCTCGAACTGCCGGTAGCGTTGGCCGATGGCTGCGGCGGAGTACACGTAAAGCGGAGTGCCGTAGCGGTCGGCGAGTTTCTGCAATGGAACTGCCTCGGCCAGAAGCTCACGAGCAGTGGAGTTGCGGCCAGGCGAGGCCGCGCCGTAGGTGAAAGCGGGAGGGCGCTCCTGAGCGCTTGGGTCGATCACTTCTTGCCCGAGTGTCCTTTCACTTTGAGAACGACGAGCGTGATGTCGTCGAAGGCATCCATGCCTTCGGCGTGGTCGGAGACGGAGCGAAAGATAGCTTCGGCGATCTCTTCGGCACTGCGATCGGCATACTTCGCAGTCACTTTTTCGAGACGGCCCCGACCATACATGTTGCCTTTGGAACTGATGGCGTCGGTGATGCCATCGGTGAAGAACAGGAAAACGTCGCGGGGCCTGGCACGCAACGTCACTTCTTCATACTCGGCAGTGGAGAACAAGCCGATCGGAAGTCCGGCCACCGGGATTTCCTGAAATTTGCCTTCGCGGAGGCGCAAGGGACGCGGCAGACCGGCGTTGGCGATCTGCAGAGAACGATCATTGTCGTGCCACACGCCGTAGAGCATAGAGACATATTGCGCGTCGATAGGGCGCTCTACAAGCGAGAGGTTGATGGCTTCGAGCATCTGGGCGGCCGTGGGCTCTTCGAGCGCGTGCGAACTCATGGTGCCGCTGACCAGTCCGGCGTAAATGGCGGCGGGAGCGCCTTTACCGCTGACGTCGCCTACGGCGATACCGATTTCGCCCTTGCCGCTGTACTTGAGGAAGTCGTAGAGATCGCCGCCGATCTGGCGTGCAGGTGAGAAGCGGGCTGCGATTTCGGCGTGTTTCAGTGCGGGACGTTTCTGCGGCAACAAGCGAAACTGCAATTCACGGGCGAGAGCGAGGTCCTGCTCGAGGCGATTTTCCTGGCGCGCAATGCGCTCGTACAACGTGGCATTCTCAATTGCGATCGCCACCTGTGCGGCCATGGTGATCATGATACGGACGTGCGCGTCGTCGAAATAGCCGCGGCGGGTGTGCTCGATGTCGAGCACGCCGATGACCTTCTCCTTGTAGATGAGAGGAACGGCTAGTTCGGAGCGCGTCTCGGGGTTGGCCATGACGTAGCGCGGATCTCTCGAAACGTCAGGGACCAGGACGGGCTGGCCGGATTGAGCGGCATAGCCGACGAGCCCTTCGCCAACGGGAATGTCGTCTTTAAGATGCACGCTCTCTTTGAATCGCAGCGAGAAGCGATGCTGCAGGAACTGACCGGTGGGATCGAGCAGCAGGATGGAGAACATCTCGTAGTCGATGATGCGAGTGACGAGGTCGGCCACGCGCCTGAGGAGCTGATCGACATTGAGGATGGAGGTGAGCTCGCGGCTGATCTCGGTGAGCAGCGTGAGCTGGCGCGCCTGGCGTGCGACACGGGTGTAGAGGCGAGCGTTCTCAATGCCGATGGCGATGCGGGAAGCAAAGAGAGTTAACAGGCGCTTATGCTCTTCGGTGAACGCACCGGTCCGCCCGGCTTCGACGTCGAGGACGCCAATGACTTTGTTCTTAGCGATCAGCGGCACGGCGAGCTCCGAGTGCACGCCGGGGGTGAAATTAATGACATTGTGCTCGGAGGTGAGGTCGTTGACGAGAATGGCTTCGCGCCGCTGCGCCGCCTGCCCGGTGACGCCCTGTCCGACCTTGATGCAGATGCGGTCGGCGACCTCGGGCGGATGGCCAACCTGAAAGCGGATGCGGAGCTCCTGCGTTTTCTCGTTGAGCAGAAGAATCGCGAAAATTTCGTAATCGATGATGCGTTTGAGAACTTCGGCGATGCGCTGCAGGAGCGTGTTGAGGTCGAGGGTGGTGTTCACCGCATCGGCAACTTCGAGCAGAAAGTTGTCGGAGATGGACGGCGCTTCCGGTTGACTGACGGTTGTCATTACCCCACGGCTCAGCTCTCATGATAGCAGCGCTTTGTGTGCATATCGCGAAAGCCCCTATTTATGCAGGGTTGCGGGCCATGCCGTCGGAGGTTGCGGCGGTTGGGAGACATTCACTAAAATTTTCACGCTGCAGGAGAAAGCCGATGAAGCACAATCCGGATTTCGTGAGAATTGTGGATGAGGCACGGGCACAGATTCAGCAAATCCAGCCGCCTGACCTGAAACGAATGCTGGATGCAAGAGAAGACTTTACGTTGATCGATGTCCGTGAGGCGGACGAGCACGCGAGAGGTACGATTCCGGGCGCGGTGAAGTTGCCTCGTGGAATCCTCGAACGCGATATTGACCAGGTGACCAAAGACAAGCAGCGCAAGATCGTGCTCTACTGCGGCGGAGGATATCGCTCGGCGCTCGCGGCCGTGAACCTGCAGAAGATGGGCTACACCAACGTAATCTCCATGGATGGTGGATGGAGAGGCTGGCAGGAGTTGAAGAAGTAAGCGAGGCAATCATGAATCTGAAGGGCAACAAGATTACGTGGCTGGGGCATGCGACATTCCGGATCGAGACCGCACAGGGCAAGACCCTATACGTGGATCCGTGGGTGATGAGTAATCCGCTCTGTCCGGAGGCGGAGAAGCAGGTCAAGATAGCCGACGCGATGATCATCACGCACGGGCACTACGACCACATTGCCGACGCGGTGAAGATCGGTAAAGAACAGAAACCGACGGTGGTGGGGATATTCGAGACGTGCATGTGGCTGCAGAAGAAGGGCGTCGAGGCGATTTCGCCGATGAACAAAGGCGGTTCGCAGTCGGTGGTGGGGGTGAAGGCCACGATGGTCCATGCGGTGCACTCCTGCGGCATTCAAGAAGACGATGGAAGCATTGTGTACGGCGGCGAGGCATGCGGCTATGTGCTCGAATTGCCGGGCGGAGTCAGGGTGTATCACGCGGGCGACACCGGGCCGTTCGGCGACATGGCGATTATTCGCGAGCTCTACGCTCCCGAGATCGTGATGCTGCCCATCGGCGACCTCTTCACAATGGGACCGCGAGAGGCCGCATATGCCTGCAAACTGTTGCAGCCGAAGTTCGTCATCCCGATGCACTTTGGGACGTTCCCGCCCTTGATTGGACGGCCGTCTCAGTTGAAAGAAATGCTTGGCAAGGGCGGGCCGGAGGTGGTGGAGATGCAGGCTGGGCAGACGATCGAATAGCGACGACCGGGGGTGGGCTTGAGAGAGATCGACCACAAGATTACGAATCCGCGGGTGGACAACTATCTCTACGCCATGCTGCCCGTGCGAAGTGCGGTGCTGGCGGAGATCGAACGGCAGGCGGACGAGAGGGACATCCCGATTGTCGGGCCGGCGGTAGGAAGACTGCTGTGTCAATATGCGCGGCTGATTAGGGCGAAAACCGTGTTCGAGTTGGGATCGGCAGTAGGCTACTCGACGATTTGGTGGGCCATGGCTGTGGGCGAGGGCGGCAAGGTTCACTACACCGACGGCAGCCGCAAGAATGCGGACGAGGCGCGTGGTTACTTTGAGCGTGCGGGCCTGGCCGACCGGATTCAGATACATGTTGGTGATGCGCTGGAGGTGCTTTCCGAGCGCAAGGAGCAGTTTGACGTCTTGTTCTGCGACATCGACAAACAAGACTACCCGCGCGCGGCCAGAATGGCCTCCGGACGTGTCCGCCACGGCGGTCTCTTCCTGGCCGACAACACATTATGGCGGGGAGAAGTCGCCTATGCGGCGGGGAATCCGGAACTCAAGCCTGATTCGGAGCCGGATGACAGACTTCGGGGCATCGTGGAGTTTAACCACATGCTGTACGAGTCCCCGGACTGGTTCACGACGATTGTGCCACTGAGAGACGGCTTGACGGTGGCGATGCGCGTTGGCTAGGGCACGCAGGTTCGCCCCCAAGGGAGCAGAGAAGCCGAGCTTCCCGCGCTCGCGCACCCTACGGTAATGCGAATGGGCCCGTCAGCTAACCCTCAACTTCAGCTCCAGGCCCGACTGCTTCACGCTGTACGTCACCGCTGCAACGTCTTGATGTAACCCGTCAGATTGTACACTCGCATGTTGGCTTCGTTCTTGGTCGAGCCAGTGCACATCTCCGAGAACAAACCTTTCCACATGGGCATTTCTTTGGTGCCGTGGGCAGCGGGCATGGCGACGTCACCAAGGATGTCCTGCTCGACCAGTTCAGTCGGGAACTTGCCCCCGTGATTCTTGGCGAGCACGGTTAGATCGGACGGCGGCGGCCGCAACGCTTTCGCCGCGGGACCATTCCCCTTGCCGTCGGCTCCGTGGCAGACGGCGCAGTACTCGACATACATTTTCTGGCCATCGGCGGGGCTGACATTCTTGACGGGCACCTTCTCAAGTTTTGGCTGCTGGGCAGCGAGGAAACAGCCGAGGCTGAGCAGAATCGACCCAGCGAGAACTCGTCTGAAGGTCATATGACTCTCCTCATCTTACATTCGGTTGTGGTCGGAGGCTCGTCTGGTGACGTGCGCGCGGGCGGCTGACCTTGTAGGCGCAGTCGTTGGCGACCGGCGATGCCGGAGACGAACTCCGACGGTGAAACGGCTCGACGGCAGGTAGAGTCCTGTCTTACCAACATGCTACCGCTATCGAAGTTGGGGAGCAGTGACAGCAAGAGCTAGAATTCGGTGCATTCCCGAAATGGAAAGATGTTCGCGGGAGTGGATTCTACTTCGGCAATTTCTTGCTGGAGATGTTCAATTCCACAATCTGACCATTGTGGTTCTTTACTTCAAGCACCTTGCCGACTTCTCTGGTTGGGAACTCCTTGTTGGGGCTCCAGTCGAGAAATGTGGACGGCGATCCGCTTGCCTTGCACAGGTAGAGAACTCCGCCCATGCGCATGGAAATCTTGTACTGATCGCCCTTCTCGGGATGGCGTGCGTCGGCGGCTTGCTTGTCGATGGAGACGACCGTGGCGGTTTGAAAGCCCTCGTCGCCAGACTGGCTGACGGAAAGGATTGTGGACAGGGCAATGAAACCTGCCAAAGCCATGCAACGCTTCCTCATGGGCGCTCCTTGTTTACGGTAGGAGAGTATAGACCAACTGCCAATCAATGTCCGGTACCACGGCAGGCGCGGGACTGCTGATTTTCCGTTGGTGTTGTCATAACGTCTGCACCGGCACCGTCCGCAGATCCTCGACTAACCCGACTTCTTTCTGGAAGAACGGTTCGCCGTACTTCACGCCGGCCATCATGCCATAAAAATGCGCCAGGCAAGCGACGCGCTCGCGGATTTCCGCCTGGGCAGGGAAGTCTTTGCTGCCGGCGGCCTGGTCACTGAACTGCTCTTTGTAGGCATTGATTGATTCGAGCTTGGCTTCGAATTCGGAGGTGATGTCGACAACGAATGTTGGGCGCACGTCGTAATAAAGCGTAGCGTAAACGATTTTGAACGGGCGGTGCGGTTCGTGGTTGCGCAGGCGATGTACTTCGAAGGGCTCGATGTCGGCGGTGGCGGCAGTATGACCGAGGCGTCGGAGTCCGGCGAGGAAGCACGCCTCATAGCCAAGCGTGGCACACGTGTAGTGGTCGGGATGGCGGCCCTTCCAATAGGGAAGAACGACCACGCGCGGGCGCTGCTCGCGAATGACGCGCGCCACCTTCACCCGGTTGGCATAGGTGTTTTCCACGCGTCCGTCCGGAATGTCGAGCGCTTCACGCCAACTGACGTGCAGGATGCGGGCGGCGTCGGAGGCTTCCGTAGCACGGCTTTCGGCGGAGCCGCGTGAGCCCAACTCGCCTTGCGTAAGGTCGAGAATGCCGGTTCGCGCACCGAGCTTCGCCATCCTGAGTAACGTGCCGCCGCAGGTCTGCTCTACGTCGTCGCGGTGTGCGGCGATGGCAAGCACATCGAGGGCAGGCGGAGTCACTTCTTGCGCTCCACTAAGAACGCCGCGATGTCGCGCAGATTGGCTGAACGGGCTCCGAATGGATCGAGCGCCCTGTCAGCCTTCCGGATGAGTTCATCCGCCTTCTTGAGCGACTCTTCGATGCCGTAGAGCGACGGGTAGGTTGATTTCTCCGTCGCCGTGTCTTTACCCGCGGTCTTGCCGAGTTGCTCGGAGGTCTGGGTCACGTCGAGGACGTCATCCACGATCTGAAACGCGAGTCCGATGTTCATTCCGAAATCGCGTAGACTCTGGGTTTGTGCGACGTTGGCATGGGCAT
>Ga0335071_10003857_pt1 | contig 15734 bp, 16 predicted proteins | sample Lox_Sample_15_FD_206724 | JGI IMG/M metagenome (GOLD analysis project Ga0335071, IMG submission 206724) | Soil microbial communities from Loxahatchee National Wildlife Refuge, Florida, United States - Lox_Sample_1.5 | ecosystem: Environmental > Terrestrial > Soil > Wetlands | place: USA... | reverse complement strand
TCGAGCAGCGGCATTACGACGCCGCCTCCAGCTCGCCGCCGAGGTAGGCCTCGATCACCGTCGGGTCGCGACGCACCTCCTGCGGCGGCCCGCTCGCGATCAGGCGGCCGAAGTTGAGGACGTGCACGTGCTCGGAGACGTTCATCACGAGGTTCATGTGGTGCTCGACGAGGAGGACGGTCAGCTTCAGCTCGTCGCGGAGGCGGCGGATGAAGTCGGCGAGCTCGGAGACCTCCTCGTGGTTGAGGCCGCCCGCCGGCTCGTCGAGGAGCAGCAGCCGCGGCTGCGACGCGAGCGCGCGCGCGAGCTCGACGCGCTTCATCGTCCCGAACGGGAGACCCGCGGCGGGCCGGTGCGCGACGTGCCGGATGCCGACGTAGTCGATCAGCTCGAGCGCGTGCCGTTGCGCCGCGCGCTCGGAGGTGAAGCGCGAGCGCGCATGGTCGCCGACGAGGACGTTCTCGAGGACGGTCATCGTCGGGAAGAGCTCGACGTTCTGGAAGGTGCGGGCGATCCCGGCCCGGACCACGCGGCTCACGGGCGTGTGCAGGAGCGAGCGGCCGTCGAAGACGACGTCGCCCGAGTCGAGCCGGTAGAGCCGGGTGATGACGTTGAAGGCGGTCGTCTTGCCCGCGCCGTTCGGTCCGATCAGCCCGGCGATCGTCCCTTCCTCGACCTCGAGCGAGACCTCGTCCAGCGCGACGATGCCGCCGAAGCGGAGGGAGACGTTCCGCATCGAGAGGAGACCCATCCGGACGGGGGATCCTATGACAATCGGGGCGGGCTCGTACAGGTCACAAGTCGGATGGGGCGCGCTGCCGCCGGGCCTCGAGGTACTCGGCCCAGAGCTGCTCCATCGTCGTCTCGCGGGGCGCGCGCACGTGGGCCGGGTCGTACGGCGTGTGGTTCACGGCGCGGACGACGAACTCGCCCGCGGTGTTGACGTCGAGGACGTTGACGCAGCCAGGCTCCTGCTCGAAGCCTCCGAGGAACACCCGTTCGCCGGTGATCGCCCGGCTCAGGATGACGCGGTTGACCGCGCCGTGGAGGACGAGCAGCACGACGTCCCAGCTCGGGTCGGCGAGCAGCGCGTCGAGCTCGGGCAGGACGCGGTCGACGAGGGCGCCGATCGTCTCGCCGCCGAGGAAGCGCGTCTGCTGCGGGACGGCGCCGTGGAAAGCGGCGCGCATCATCGCGTGCACCTCCTCGGGGTCGAGCCCGCGGATGTCACCGCTCTCGACCTCGCGGAGGGCGGGCCGCTCCTCAGGGTCGATCCCGGGCACGACGATTCGCGCCGTCTCGAGGGTGCGCGGGAGCCCGCTCGTGAGCACGCGGTCGAAGCGGACGGCGGCGAGCGCCGCCGCGGCGGCCTCGGCCTGGCGCCGCCCCTCGTCCGTGAGGACGACCTGCTCCGGGGCGACGCCTTCGAAGTAGCGCACCTGGGCGTGGCGCATCAGGTAGATGCGGCGCCGCGCCCCCGTCACTTGGTGCTGAGCGAGCGGCCTCCCACCGCCTGCATCGACTCGACCATCCCCCGAGGCGCGACGCCCTCCGGCCAGCGCTCCCGAAGCTGCGTGAGCAGCGCGTCGGCCTGCCAGGGCTCCTCCGACTCGAAGAGCTCGCCGGAGCTCCAGCCGCGGAGCGCGTTGACCGCGCTTCCCCAGATGTGGAACACCTGGCCGGTGATCCCCTGCGCCTCGTCGGCGGAGAGCGCGACGACCACGGTCGAGATGTTCGACGGGTCGAGCGGGTCGTGGCCCTCGGGCGCCTCGCCCATGTCGAACGTGTCCTCCGTCATCCGCGTGCGCGCGTTCGGCGCCACGCAGTTGACGGTGACGCCGTAGCGCCCGAGCTCCTGCGCGACGATCAGCGTGAACGCGGCGATGCCCGCCTTCGCGGCGCCGTAGTTGGCCTGGCCGACGTTCCCGAAGACGCCGGACGGGCTGGATGTGTTGATCACGCGGGCACGCACCTCCTCGCCCGCCTTCGAGCGCTCGCGCCAGGACGCCGCCGCGTGCTGCGTCGGGGCGAAGTGGCCCTTGAGGTGCACGTTGATGACGGCGTCCCACTCGTCCTCGGTCATGTTCACGAGCATCCGGTCGCGGAGGATCCCGGCGTTGTTGACGAGGATGTCGAGCCGTCCGAACTCGTCGACGGCGTGCTGGACGAGGCGGCCCGCGCCGGCGAAGTCCGCGACGTTCTCGCCGTCGGCGACGGCCTCGCCGCCGGCGGCGCGGATCTCCTCGACCACCTGCTGCGCCGGCGTGAGGTCGGCGCCCTCCCCGGCGAGCGAGCCGCCGAGGTCGTTGACGACGACGTTGGCGCCCGCCGCGGCGAGGGCGAGCGCGTGCGCGCGCCCGATCCCGCGGCCCGCGCCGGTGACGATTGCGATCTTTCCCGTGAGATTCGGCATGCGTGGAGAATACGCATATGGACTTCACGCTCACGCCGGAACAGGAGTTGATCCGCGAGACGGCCCGGGAGTTCTGCGACCGGGAGATCGTCCCCCACGCAGCCGAGTGGGACCGGACCGAGACGATGGACCGCGGGATCGTCGCGAAGCTCGCGGAGATCGGCTTCCTCGGCTGCGCCCTCCCCGAGGAGCACGGCGGCATGGGGCTCGACACGATCTCGTACTGCCTCGTGATGGAGGAGCTCGGCCGGGCGGACTCGTCGGTGCGCGGAATCGTCTCCGTCAACAACGGGCTCGCCGGGAAGACGATCGCGAGGTGGGGGACGGAGGAGCAGCGCGCCGAGTGGCTGCCGCAGCTCGCGGACGGTCGGGCCCTCGGCTGCTACGGGCTGACCGAGCCGGGATCCGGGTCGGACCCGGCATCGCTCGTCACGCGTGCCGATCGTGACGGCGGCGACTGGGTGATCTCCGGCTCGAAGATCTTCATCACGCTCGGATCGTGGGCCGGCGTCGCGCTCGTGTTCGCGCGGACCGGCGGCGAGGGCCCCCGCGGGATCACGTGCTTCCTCGTGCCTACCGACTCGCCGGGCTTCAGCGCGCGGCGGATCCACGGGAAGCTCGGGCTGCGCTCCCAGGACACGGCGGAGCTGTTCCTGGACGGCGTCCGCGTCCCCGACGCGGCACGGCTCGGCGACGAGGGCGCCGGGTTCAAGGTGGCGATGTCTGCGCTCGACAACGGGCGGATCTCGCTCGCCGCCGGCGCGGTCGGGCTCGCGCGCGGCTGCGTCGAGGGGGCGACGGCGTACGCGACCGAGCGTGCCCAGTTCGGGAAGCCGATCGCCGGTTTCCAGCTCGTGCAGGAGCTGATCGCCGACGCGGCGGTCGAGACGGAGGCAGCGCGGCTGATGGCCTGGCGAGCTGCAGCGCTCGCGGACGCGCACGAGCCGTACACCCTCGCCGCGTCGCAGGCGAAGTACTACGCGAGCGAGGTGGCGGTGCGGGCGGCGAACGCGGCGCTCCAGGTGCACGGCGGCTACGGCTACGTCGACGAGTACCCGGTCGCCCGCTATCTCCGCGACGCACGCGTGCTGACGCTCTACGAGGGGACGAGCCAGGTGCAGAAGCTCCTGATCGGCCGCGCCCTGACCGGCGAGAGCGCGTTCGTCTAGGGCCGGGGGCCTACGGGTACCTGTCGAGATAGTGCGGCGACGCGACCCGGAGCCGTGTCTCGACGTCGGCCTTCACGCGGGCGAGCGTCCCCGGCGGGACGTCGCCGGCTCGGATCCGCGCCGCGAGCTCGCGCTGCTCCTCATCGTCCTCCAGCTCGAGCGCAGCGAGCTCTCGGTAGACGATGCCGAGCGCGTTCAGCGCGACGAGCATCCGGAACCGGAGCCGGTGGTCGGTCAGCGTCGGCAGGATCTCCCCGGCGAGGAACTCCTGGATCGCCTCGGCCAGCTCCTGCGCTGTCGGGCGGTCGCTCACGTGCTCTCCAGGTTGGCGTGGCGTGGCGTAGCCAGGTGGCGTGGCGCCGCCACGCCACGACAAATGTCGTGGCGACGCCACGCTTGCAAATCGGAAAACGGTGGAAGAGCTCGCGTCATGCGGACGACTTCTGCTCGAGAAGGTGACAGATCTCGTACTCGACCTCGGCGCCGAGGCGGCCGAGGATCGCGAGCTCGACGCTCCGGTCGAGACCGCTGAGATGCCGCTGGGCCTGCGTGAGGCAGCCGATCGCCCACCCGACGTTGCCGGCGAGCTCCCAGTAGTCGAGCTCCTCCGGCGACACGGCGAAGCCGGTCAGCTCGTTGTAGCGCTCGAGATAGGGCTCGACGTCGCCGACGCCGCCGAGCCGCTTCTCGGGCACGCCGAACCGCCAGGCGCGCACCAACCCGAACGCGAGGTCGCGCACCGGATCGTCGAGGTGGGCGAACTCCCAGTCGAGCACGCCGGCGAGCCCGGCCGCCTCGCGGACGACGAGGTTCCCGATCCGGAAGTCCCCGTGCGCGACGACGGCCGCCCGCGGCGCCGGACGGTTCTCGCGCAGCCACCAGAGCCCGAGCTCGATCGCCGGGTGCGGCTCGCCGACCTCGTCGAGCTCCGCCACCATCCGCTCGAGCCGGGCCTCGACGAGGAACGGAACCCGAGCAGCCGGGATCGCGTGGATCCGAGCCAGCTCCTCCGCCATCTGCACCGGCAGCCGCGCGCGTGCCGCTGCGAACTCCTCCCGCGTGACGATGCGGCGCCCGATCGTCTCGCCCTCGAGCCGCTCCATCACGAACGCCTCGCGCCCGGCGAGATCCGGCACGTGGCCGTACGGCCGCGGCACCGTCACCCCCGCCTCGTGGGCGGCCCGGAGCACCTCGAACTCCTGGGCGAGCGTCAGCGTGTGCCGGTGGATCACGCCGACAGCCGCCCGCCGGACGAGGAGCGGCTCGCCGTCGGCGTCGACCGCCCACGCCTCCTTCGAGGCGCCGCCGGCGAGCAGCACCGGCTCCGAGATCTCGACCTCGCGGCCGAGCACCGCCGACAGTGCCTCCTGGAATGCCTCGCGCATGTCTGCGATCATCGCCTCCACTCGTGTCCGCTGTCATCCCGGAACCCGTCCGCGAGCGCCGCGAGCGCGTTCGCTCCTTCATGGAGGAGCACGTCTACCCGAACGAGCCGCGGCTCTTCGCGGAGGACGACGCGGCCGAGGCGCTGATCGCGGAGCTCCAGCAGAAGGCGAAGGACGCCGCGCTCTGGGCGCCGCACCTGCCGCCGGAGGCGGGCGGCAGCGGCAGCGGCTTCATCGAGTACGCGTACCTGAACGAGGAGATCGGCCGCAGCTTCATCGCGCAGCTGATCTTCGGCTGCCAGGCGCCGGACGCCGGCAACGGCGAGATCCTCCATCTGTACGGCACCCCGGAGCAGCAGGAGCGGTTCCTCAAGCCGCTCGTCGCCGGCGAGACCCGCTCGTTCTTCGGCATGACCGAGCCGGAGGTGGCGGGGTCCGACCCGACGCTGCTCCGCGGCCGCGCGGTCCGCGACGGAGACGATTGGGTGATCGACGCGCACAAGTGGTTCTCCTCCGGTGCCGACGGCGCGGGCTTCGGCGTCGTCATGGTCGTCACCGATCCCGACGCGGAGCCGCACCGGCGCGCGTCGATGATCCTCGTCCCGACCGACACGCCGGGCTACGAGCTCGTCCGCAAGGTGCCGGTGATGGGCCACGAGGGCCGCGGCTGGGGGACGCACTGCGAGACCCGCTTCACGAACGTCCGCGTCCCCGTCGCGAACACGCTCGGCGAGCCCGGCGACGGCTTCCGGATCGCGCAGAAGCGGCTCGGCCCGGGGCGGATCCACCACGTCATGCGCTGGCTCGGCCAGATGCAGCGCGCATTCGAGCTGATGTGCTCGTACTCGCTCGAGCGCAAGGCGTTCGGCGGCGCGCTCGCCGAGAAGCAGACGGTGCAGAACTGGATCGCCGAGTCGGCCGCGGAGATCCAGGCGTGCCGGCTGATGACGCTGCAGGCGGCGCACCGGCTCGACGAGGGCGACGAGGCCCGAGTCGAGGTCTCGCTGATCAAGTTCTACGCGGCGCGTGTCCTCAACGACGTCGTCGACCGTGCGATCCAGGTGCACGGCGGCCTCGGCGTGACGGACGACACGCCGCTCGCCGTGATGTACCGGATGGCCCGCGGCGCGCGCATCTACGACGGCGCGGACGAGGTGCACAAGATGGTCGTCGCGCGGCGCATCCTCCGCTCGTTCGAGGACGGCGGAACCTGGCGCTTCACGTAGCCCTCGAGGGCGGGCGGGTCCGGCTGGAGCCGCTCGAGCCCCGCCACGCGGACGCGCTCTGGGAGGCGGCGCAGGACGAGCGCGTCTTCCGCTGGTTCACGTACCGCCTCGACCGGAGCCGCGCGATCTTCGACGCGTGGTTCGAGACGGTCAGGCGCGAGTGGCTGCCGTTCGCGCAGGTGGTGGACGGCGTGCCGCTCGGCTCGACGTCGTACGGGAACGTGCGCGAGCGCGACCGCGTGCTCGAGATCGGCAACACGTGGCTGGCCTCTGCGGCGTGGGGGACGGGCGTGAACGCCGAGGCGAAGCTCCTGCTGATGGAGCACGCGTTCGAGCGCGAGGGATTCCACCGCGTCGAGTTCAAGACGGACGCGAAGAACGAGCGCTCGCGGGCGGCGCTCGCGGCGCTGCCCGCCACGTTCGAGGGCGTGTTCCGGAAGCACATGATCGTCCGCGACGGCGAGCGTCGCGACTCGGCCTGGTACGCGGTGATCGACGACGATTGGCCCGTCGTCAAGGCGGTGCTACGCGAGCGGCTCGCCGGCGAGCCGGCGCCCGCGCAGCGGTAGCCCGCCGGCCGCGACGAGCGCGAGCGCGACGAGCGCCGGCGCCTCGATCGCGGTGAAGTAGTAGTCGTTCAGGTGCGGGTCGAGCAGCAGCCGGGCGGCGACGATCGCTCCGGGGACGAGCCACACCGCGTGGCGTGAGCCGCGCACCGCCCGCCCGACCGCGAGCCCCGCGGCGAGGGCGATGGCACCCTGAGCGATCCGCAGCGGCCACCCGAACTCCGTGCCGGTCGCCACGAACAGCGCGAGCAGCGAGTGCGACGACACGAGCCAGCGGTAGCGGCCCATCTCGAAGTGCCCGGCGGCGACGAACGGAAGGTAGAGCGCCGCCGCGACGCCGGCCGAGACCGCCGCCCCGCGCGCCGCGTCGCGCGCGCGTGGCGAGAGCGCGAGCACGGCCACGCCGAGGATCCCCCAGGTCTCGAATCCGGACGAGAGCCCGACGACGAGGCCGGCCCGCAGCACCCGGCCGCGCCGTGCGTCGGCCGCGGCGAGCACCCAGAGCAGCGGCAGGAGCGAGTCCGCGGGATGCCCCGTGTCCCAGCCCGCGCGCGTGAAGCCGGTGACGACCGCGACGAGCCCGGCCGCCGCGAGCCAGCGCGGCCGCTCCACTCCGGCCGCGCGGGCGGCAGCGACGACGAGCAGCGCCGCCGCCGCGCCGAGCAGCACCGCCAGCGCGACCGACGAGCGGCCGACGGAGCCGAACAGCGCCAGCTGGAGCGGCCCGACCTGGACGTGCGGCTGCGCGAATGCAAGGCTCCAGTGCGACGAGAGCAGCGTCCTGCCGGCGGGGACGAAGATCGACGCGTCGCCGCCGTTCCCGCGCGCGAGCGGCGCCACCGCGGCGGCCGCCGCGACGGGCGCGATCCAGGCGAGCGTCCGCCTCATGGAGCGGATATCGGCTCGGCCGCGGCTCAGCGTGAGCGGCGGACGATCTGGGTGCAGCGCGACGCCGCGAGCAGCGTCCCCTCCGGGTCGACCAGCTCGGCCGCGCAGAACACGACCCGCCGGTTCCGCTGGACGACCCGTCCCTCCGCCCGCAGCGTTCCGGGCCGCGCCGAGCGCATGAACTCGACGTGGAGGTCGGCGGTGAGGAAGTCCTCGTCGTCGGCCATCAGCGACCAGCAGGCGCCGCCCATCGCCGTGTCGAGCAGCGTCGCCACCATCCCGCCGTGGACGATCGGCCCGGAGGGCGCGTGGAAGCAGTAGTCGGGCGTCGCCTCCCACTCGATCACCGAGCGGCCGTCTCCCTGCTCGACGCCGCGGTAGCCGAGCGTTCGCCAGATGTGCGGCGCCGGCGGCGGCTCCTTGCCCCAGGCGATGCGCGAGCGACTCATCGGGGGCCCGGGACGCCGGGATAGCGGAACGGCTCGATCCGGTTCAGCTGGACGACCCAGGCGCGGCCCGTCTCGGCGTCGTTCAGCGCCCGCAGCGCCGCCTCGGCGACGAACGACGGCTCCATCAGCGGCACCGGCAGCGAGCCGCGGATCTCCGCGGCGACGATGGGCGTGTCCGTGAACGCGGGGCACAGCGCGTTGATGCGGATCCCGCGAGCGGCGAGCGACGGCGCGACGGCGCGGACGAAGCCGACGACGGCGTGCTTCGTCGCCGCGTAGACCGGGTCGAGCGGCGCCGTCGTGAGGCCGGCGAGCGACGCGGTGGCGACGATCGAGCCGCCGTCCGGCATCAGCCGCGCCGCCAGCTCGCGCACGCCGAAGACGACGCCGTCGACGTTGACGCGCATGATCCGCCGGTAGTCCTCGTCGGTGAGCTCGGCGACGTCCTCCACGCCGATCGCGATTCCCGCGTTGAGGAACGCCGCGTCGAAGCTCCCGTCGAGCGCGCGCCAGGTCTCGACCTCGCCCACGTCGTGCCCGTCGGCGAGGTCGAGGACGGTGACGTCCGCGTCGCCGAGCGCGGCGACGATCGCCGCCCCGATCCCGGAGCGGCCGCCCGTGACCAGCACCTTCACGGGATGAGCACGACCTTGCCGACGCTGCGACGCGACTCGACGAGCTCGTGCGCCTCCTCGATCTCGTCGAGCGGCAGCTCCGCGCCGACGACGGGATGGACGGCGCCCCGCTCCCAGAGCGCGAGCAGCTCGGCGAGCGCCGCGGTGACGATCTCCGGGTCGTGTCGCATCAGCCGGCCGAGGTAGAAGCCGTGGACGCCCGCGTTCCGGCCGACGAGCAGCCGCGGGTCGAGCGCCGGCCACGGCCCCGCGGCCGAGCCGATCGCGACGATCGCGCCGAGCGGGCGCAGCCGCGGCAGCGACGACGAGAACAGCCCGCCGCCGACCGGGTCGACGATCACGTCCGCCTGGAGCTCCTCCGGCAGCTCGTCGTAGACGTACGCCTCCTCGGCGCCGAGCTCGCGGCAGATCCGGAGCTTCTCCGCCGACCCCGCCGCCGCGACGACGCGTCCCGCGCCGAGCGCGAGCGCGACCTGGATCGCCGCGGTGCCGACACCGCCGGCCGCCGCGTACACGAGCACGGTTGCCCCCTCGCGCAGCCGCACCTGCCGTGTCAGCGGCACGTACGCCGTGAGGAACGTCAGCAGGAACGAGGCGCCCTCGGCGAACGTCGCCCCCGCCGGCAGCGGTACGAGGCTCTCCGGGGCGACCGCCGCCAGCTCGGCGTAGCCGCCGGCCTGCCCGGTGATCGCCATCACCCGCGTCCCGTCCTCGAGCTCGCCGGCGATCTCGCCGCCGAGGATCGCCGGCAGCTCCGGCATCTGCGGATAGACGCCGCGCCGGATCATCACGTCGGCGAAGTTGATCCCCGCCGCCCTGACGCGCACGACGACCTTCCCCTCCCCCTGCGGCTCCGGGACCTCGCGCAGCTCGAACGGCGCGTCGACCTCTGTGAGAACGGCGGCTCTCATCACCTAGCGCAGAGGCGCAGCCTCTGCGCCTGCGAACCGGTCGCGCAGCGCCGTCTTCCGGAACTTGCCGACGCTCGTCTTCGGGATCTCGTCGACGAACTCGAACCGATCCGGCAGCCACCACTTCGCGAACTGCGGCGCGAGGAAGTCGCGCAGCTCGTCCGCCGTCGCCGCCTGCCCCTCCCTCAGGACGACGACGCCGAGCGGCCGCTCGGCCCACTTCTCGTCGGGGATCGCGATCACCGCCGCCTCGGCGACGGCCGGGTGCGCCATCAGCGCGTTCTCGAGGTCGACCGAGGAGATCCACTCGCCGCCGGACTTGATCACGTCCTTCGAGCGGTCCTTGATCTGGATGAAGCCGCGCGGGTGGATCGAGACGATGTCGCCGGTGCGGAACCAGCCGTCGTCCGTCCAGCGGTCAGCCTGCTCCGGCGTGTCGTAGTAGCCGGCCGCGACCCACGGGCCGCGCACCTCGAGCTCGCCCATCGTCTCGCCGTCCCACGGGATCTCCTCGTCGCCGACCCGCGCCCGCACCTCGACGAACGGCAGCGGGATCCCCTGCATCGCGACGAAGTCGAACTGCGTCTCCTCGTCCGCGTCCTGGAGGTCGCCCGGCAGCTGTGCCGTCGACGCGACCGGCGACGTCTCGGTCATCCCCCAGCCGTGGACGACGCTGAGCCCGTGCCGCTGCTTGAAGCCGGCGATCATCGCCCGCGGCGCGGCCGAGCCGCCGACGAGCATGCCCTTCATCCGCGACAGGTCCCACTTGCCCGCGTCCGCGTCGAGCATCTGGAGGATCCCCATCCAGATCGTCGGCACGCCGGCGGTCCAGGTCACCCCCTCCTCGACGAAGTCCTCGAGCAGGCTCTGAGGATCGAGATGCGGGCCGGGGAAGACGAGCTTCGAGCCGAGCGACGCGGCGAGGTACGGGTAGCCCCACGCATTCGCGTGGAACATCGGCACGACCGGGAGGATGACGTCGGCCTCGGAGATGCCGAGCCCCATCGGGTTGCCGGCGGCGACGCCGAGCGAGTGGAGGACGGTCGAGCGGTGCGAGTAGAGGACGCCCTTCGGCAGCCCGGTCGTGCCGCTCGTGTAGCACATCGCCGCCGCCTCGTCCTCGTCGAGCTCCGGGTCGCTCCACTCGTCCGGCGACGCCGTCGCGAGCAGCTCCTCGTACGAGTCCTCGACGACGAAGACGTGCTCGATCTTCGTCCGGTCCTTGAAGGAGTCGAGCAGCGGGACGAGGCTCCGGTCGACGATGACGGCGCGGTCGGCGGCGTGGTCGGCGATGTAGGCGAGGTCGTTCGGATGGAGGCGCAGGTTGAGCGTGTGCAGGACGAAGCCGCCGCACGGGATGCCGAAGTAGGCCTCGAGGTGCTGGTGGTGGTTCCAGCAGAGGGTGCCGACGCGGTCGCCGCGCGCGAGCCCGAGCCTCGCGAGCGCGGCCGCGAGCTGCCGCGACCGCCGGGCCGTCTCGCCCCACGTCGTGCGGTGGAAGCTCTTGTCGGGCAGCCGGGTGACGATCTCGTTGTCGCCGTAGTACGTCTCGACGCGCCGCAGGACGTGCGGCAGCGTCAGCTGGAAGTCCATCATCAGGCCGTCCACAGCGTCTCCTCGGGTCGCTTGGGCGCTGATGGTCGCACGGGACCGGGGCACCCGCAAGCGGCACCGCGCGGGGTGCGCCGGCTAGGCCGTCGCGACGGGCGCGCCGATGACGGCGTCCGCCACCTCGGCGCGGAGCTGCGCCGGCCGGCCGCCGAAGCCCTGGAGCCACAGCGCCCGCTTGTAGAAGCGGTGCAAGGGGTGCTCCCAGGTGAAGCCGGTGCCGCCGTGCACCTGGATCGAGCGCTCGCACGCGGCGACCGCGGCCTCCGTCGCGAACGCCTTGGCCGCCGCCGCAGCCACCGGCGCCTGCTCGTCGCCGACGGCGACGCACCAGGAGGCCCAGTACGCGAGCGAGCGCGCCAGCTCGACGTCGCCGTACGTATTCGCGAGCGCATGCGACACCGCCTGGTAGACGCCGATCGGCTTGCCGAACTGCTCGCGCGTCCGCGCGTGCTCGATCCCGAGGTCGAGCGCCCGCTGCGCGACGCCGACCGCCTCGCACGCCATCGCCGCCCGCGCGCGCGGCTCGTCTGCCGAGCCCGGGAGCGGCGCGCCGTCGCCCCGCTCCAGCCGTCCCAGCGGCCGCGTCGGGTCGACCGACGGCTCCTCCTCGCCGCGCGCCCCGTACGCGGACCCGTCCGCGACGACGCGGTCGACCGAGCCGAGGCTCGGCACGAGCCCGCCGACCTCGGCCGACCAGCGCGCCTCGCCGGAGGCGACCGCCCGGCGCTCGGCGGCGCCGAGCCACGGCAGCGCGAGCCCGATCGTCTCGAGGTAGGGCCCGGGATAGAGCGCGTAGCCGAGCTCCTCGAACAGGATCGCCTCCTCGATGAACCCGAGCCCGGCGCCGCCCTCCTCCTCGGCGACCGAGACGCCGAGCCAGCCGAGCTCCGCCAGCTCGCTCCACGCGTCGTCCTGCGGCCCGTCCCAGTCGCGGTCGAGCGGGAACCGCTCGGCGAGCCAGGCGCGCGCCTGGCGCTTCAGCTCCTGCTGCTCGTCGGTGAAGGAGAAGTCCACGTCTATCGACTCCTGGGAAGGTTCAACACGCGCTCGGCGATGATGTTGCGCAGCACCTCGGAGGTGCCCGCCTCGATCGTGTTGCCGCGGCTGCGCAGCTGCTGGTGGTGCCACCAGCCGTCGTCGAGGATCCCCTCGTCGCCGAGCAGCTCGCGGCCGAGCTTCGTCAGCCGCTGGTTCTGCTCCGACCAGCGCAGCTTCGCGACCGAGCCCTCCGGGCCGGGGATGCCGGTGCGCTCGTACGCCGTCAGCGCGCGGTAGTTCGTGTAGCGCAGCGCCTGGAGGTCGATCCACTCCTGCGCGACGCGGTCGCGGGCCAGCGCGTCCCCGTTCACCCGCTCGCGCGCGACCTCGAGCAGGCGGCCGAGGTGCACCTCGAGCTGCGCGGACAGCGCGAACCCGAGGGTGCCGCGCTCGTGCAGCAGCGTCGTCATCGCCACCTGCCAGCCCTGGCCCTCCTCGCCGAGCAGGTTCTCGGCCGGCACCTCGACGTCGGTGAAGAAGATCTCGTTGAACTCCGACTCGCCGGTGATCTGCCGCAGCGGGCGCACCTCGATGCCCGGCGAGTGCATGTCGACCATCATGTACGTGAGCCCCCGGTAGCGCGGCGCGTCGGGGTCGCTGAGGCCGATGAGGATGCACCAGTCGGCGATGTGCGCGAACGACGACCAGACCTTCTGGCCGTTGAGGACGAAGACGTCGCCGCGCCGCTCCATCCGCGTGCGCACGGCGGCGAGATCGGAGCCCGCCTCCGGCTCGGAGAAGCCCTGGCACCAGATCTCCTCGGCGGAGAGGATCCTCGCGAGGTGCGCCTGCTTCTGCTCCTCGGTGCCGTGCGCCATGATCGTCGGCCCGGCCATCCCGAGCCCGATCACGCCCACGTGCGAGGGCGCCTGCGCGCGCGCCGACTCCTCGAGGAAGATCGCCTGGAAGCTGTACGGCGCGCCGGCGCCGCCGTACTCCTTCGGCCACGTCAGGCCGGCGTAGCCGGCGTCGTAGAGGGCGCGGCTCCACTCGCGGTAGAAGGGGTCGTCGAACCGCTGCGCACCGCCGCGCCAGCCGCGCCGCTCCTCCGGGAGGTTCGCGTCGAGCCAGGCGCGCAGCTCCGAGCGGAAGGCGGCTTCCTCGGGCGTGTCGCGGAGGTCCACGGCTCCGAGCCTACTCCGAGACGAGGCCGCGGTCGAGGGAGGCGACGGACGTGCCGCCGCAGAGCGCGAGCGTCAGGTCGGTCTCGGCGAGCAGCTGCCGGATCACGGCTTCCACACCCGCGGCGCCGCCGACCGCGAGCCCGTACGCGTAGAGGCGGCCGACGAGGACCGCGTCCGCGCCGAGCGCGAGCGCCTTGACGACGTCGGCGCCGCGGCGCACGCCTCCGTCCATCAGCAGCGGGACGCCGGGGCCGACCGCGTCGCGGATCTCGACGAGCGCGTCGAGCGCCGCGACGGCCCCGTCCACCTGGCGGCCGCCGTGGTTCGAGACGACGATCCCGTCCACGCCGTGGGCGAGCGCGAGCTCCGCGTCCTCGGCGGTGACGGCGCCCTTGACGAGGAGCGGCACGGAGACGAGCCCGCGCAGCCAGTCGAGGTCGTCCCAGGTCAGGCCGAGGTTCGGGAAGGTCGCGAGCATCGCCGCGGCGGCGGCGAGCGGATCCTCCGCCGGCGGCTTGTCGAGCCTCGCGAGGAAGACCGGGTCGGTGAACCAGTTGGCGCAGCCGTCGCCGCGGAGGAAGGGGAGGTACGCGTTGCGGAGGTCGCGTGGGCGCCAGCCGAGGTTCGGCGTGTCGATCGTGACGACGATCGCCGAGTAGCCGGCGGACTGGGCGCGCGCGACGAAGCTCGCGGCGACCTCGCGGTCGTTGATCCAGTAGAGCTGGAACCAGCGCGGTGCGTCGCCCATCGCCTCCGCGACCTGCTCCAGCGAGGACGACGCGGCGCTCGAGAGGACGAGCGGGACGCCGGTCGCGGCGGCGGCGCGGGCGACGCCGACGTCGGCCTCGGCATGCGCGATCGAGATCGTCCCGATCGGCGCCAGCAGGAGCGGCGACGCGAAACGGGCGCCGAACAGGTCGACGGAGAGGTCGCGGACGACGTTCCCGGCGAGCATCCGCGGGCGAAGCCGCCGCCGCTCGAACGCCTCGAGGTTCGCGCGCATCGTCGCCTCGCCGCCGGCGCCGCCGGCGATGTAGTCGAACGCGGCGGGGTCGATCCTCGCCTTCGCCGCCGCCTCCCAGTCCTCGGGCGCGACGGGCCACTCGGGCGCGCCGGCGAGGTAGATCGCGTTCTGGACGGAGCTGCCCTCGAAGGCGTTCACCGCGCGGATCATGTCACCGCCGGACACGTCCCGGTGCCTGGCACCAAGACGTGTCCGCGAGGGATGCGTCCTCGCCCAACTGCAGGCGCTTTGTCTGCGGGACATGTCCCGGTGCCTGGCACCAAGACGTGTCTGCAACGGACACACGGTCGTCGGCACCGCGGCGGCGCGTACGATCCCTCCGTGGACGCCCGCGCGCTCCTGTCGACGCCGCTCGACGAGCTCTGCGCGGAGGCGCGCGCCGTCCGCGACACGGGTGGGCGCCGCCTCGTCACGTACTCGCCGAAGGTCTTCGTCCCGCTGACGAAGCTCTGCCGCGACGTCTGCCACTACTGCACCTTCGCCGCGCCGCCGCGCCGCGGCGAGCGCGCGTACCTCACGATCGACGAGGTGCTGGAGATCGCCCGCGCCGGCGCCGCCGCCGGCTGCCGCGAGGCGCTGTTCACCCTCGGCGACAAGCCCGAGCTGCGTTACCGCGCCGCGCGCGAGGAGCTCGCGGCGCTCGGCTGCGCGACGACGCTCGAGTACCTCGCCCGCGCCGCGCGCGCCGTGCTCGAGGACACGGGCCTGCTGCCGCACCTGAACCCCGGCGTCCTCGCCCGCGAGGACGTCCGCGCGCTTCGCCCGCTCGCCGCCTCCATCGGAACGATGCTCGAGACGACGTCCGAACGCCTGTCGCAGCGCGGCGGCCCGCACTTCGGCTCGCCCGACAAGCTCCCCGCCGCCCGGCTCGCCACGCTCGACGCCGCCGGCGCCGAGCGCGTCCCCTTCACGACGGGGATCCTGATCGGGATCGGCGAGACCCGAGAGGAGCGGATCGACGCGCTCCGCGCGATCGCGGCGGCGCACGCGCGTCACGGCCACGTCCAGGAGGTGATCGTCCAGAACTTCCGCGCGAAGCCGGGCACGCGCATGGAGACCGCGCCCGAGCCGCCGGTCGAGGACCACCTCTGGACGCTCGCCGCCGCGCGCCTGATCCTGCCGCCGGAGATCCATCTCCAGGCGCCGCCGAACCTCACCGACGACTTCGCCGCTCTCCTCGACGCCGGGATCGACGACTGGGGCGGCGTCTCGCCGGTGACGATCGACCACGTCAACCCGGAGGCACCGTGGCCCGCGATCGCGCACCTGCGCGAGGCGACGCGCAGCCGCGGCCT
>Ga0335071_10003856_pt1 | contig 15734 bp, 15 predicted proteins | sample Lox_Sample_15_FD_206724 | JGI IMG/M metagenome (GOLD analysis project Ga0335071, IMG submission 206724) | Soil microbial communities from Loxahatchee National Wildlife Refuge, Florida, United States - Lox_Sample_1.5 | ecosystem: Environmental > Terrestrial > Soil > Wetlands | place: USA... | reverse complement strand
CTCGTGTGCTTGGCGGCTCACGTTCTGGAGTTTCTTGGGTGGACTCCCCTAAATGTCAAACTTCTACTGCCACCCCGGCAGAGCCGGGGGGCCTCCCATGATTAGCTAGATCTCTATTCACTTTCGCAAAGTGGCTGGTAATGAGAGGGCAGGCAGTTGGCATCGGACACCGCGTGTAGATAAACGTGATCAGCAACGCTTTCCCGCGATAATCCTTGAGGTGGATCGTCTTGCCGTCCTGATTGACTAAAGGGAGATCCGGAACCGCTTCGCCTACCATCAATTGATGCGGTGGGAGCATTGCAGGCAGCAGTCCGCGTCTTGCTTTACTGGTGACCGTTACCGACTCAAGCAAATAGTCGTCGCTGTCTGAGTTCACGAGAACATCGGCAGAGATTCCGTCGCCGGGTTTCAGGTTTTGGATTTCCGTCGGGTCCTTCAGCTTGTAGGCCATGGTCATTGCAGGCATGAAACCGGGAATCTCGCCATGCTGCACCGTGATTTCACCGGTGGCTGCGCTCGTGGCCAGGACCAAACCTTGAAGGTGATAGCGATCGACGTGTGTGCTCGTTGGGTGAAGCGCAACGCCGGGCGGATTGTCGGTGGATTTGTGGCATCCAATTCCGAGGACGAAAACTACACCAGACAAGATTGCAGCGCCGACAACGTCATGACGGGAAAGCAAGGTGAGACTCCTCTGGAGTTGAGCGCGGGTGGTAGTGCGAGAGAATTGCGGTTCACCGGCCGTGCAAAGTGCGATATCGCTGGACTGTCATCGGGTACCGAACTTCTCAGGTGAGGCATCGAAGATTTGCTTGTGTTCGCGCACGCAGAAATAGTAGGTTTTGCCCTTGTACGTCGAGGACAGCGATCGATCAATTTCCATGCCGCAGACGGCGCAGAGAGGATGATTCGCCGTCTGCTTGATGGGCTCGGCATACTCGGCGTTGGAAGATGGGTTCAGCCAGCCCTGGCCCTGATATTCAAGCAGAGAGGCAGTCTGGGTTGCGATATCGCGGCCGAAGTAGCGCTCAACTACGCGCAGAGCGAGATCCATTCCAGAAGTGAGACCGCCGGCAGTAGCCAGATTGCCCGCTTCAACAAAGCGGGCCCCACGCTCCACATGAATGTCCGGGTACTGCATCGCAAAGTCGACGTAAGCGCCGTGATGAGTAGTGGCAGGCTTGCCGTTCAGCAGGCCGGTGCTTGCTAGAACAAAGGCGCCAGTGCAAACGGACATCGTAACATCAGTGCTTTTGGTCGCATTGCGAATCCAGGCTTTTGTCGCCTCGCTTGCCGGACTCTGTGCGGGGATGACGATCACCTTAGGTGCGGGAGCGTTGGCAATCGTAAAGTTAGGCGTAATCTTCAATCCACCGCCCGCAGTAATGGGAGCCGCGGACTCAGCCACAGTGTAGAGACTGAAGAGATCATACTTTCTGCCGGGAATGCTGGCCCTTTCGAAGACTTCCCATGGGCCGCAGAAATCAATGACCACTGCGCCCTCGGAGATAAGGAAAGCGACCGGGATGGATGCGTTGGCCGGAGGGGTGAGCGGATGGAACGCTGCGCCGTCCGCCGCTGCATGGAATGTTGCGGCGGCGGCGCCAGGTAGAGTCAACGAGCCGGCGGTAGTCAAGCCGAGAGCGGCGGAACGATTAAGGAGCTCTCTGCGATTCATTGAAATGACCTCTGCAATTCGGATTGGTACACATTGGACAACAAATGGATCTTCAGCGTTTATAGAGCCCGCCGACAATCGGCGCGACGGTTGGAGAGGACTGGGAGAATCCTGCCCGGTCAAGGATTGCGGTTGATAGAGAGACTCCGGCTGTACATCCAACTCCATGCAGTAACGATCGGCGGTTCATTCGGACCTCGCATTACGCGGGATAATTTGCGCTCGGGAAACTGATCAGGGAGTCGAATTCCACCAGGCACAATCGCGCTCAGGACCAGAGAACCGGGAGCGCCAAGCTCCCGATAGTCGCAACTATATTTGCCAAAGGGTGAGTCGCTGGTGCGGCAAATTGTCGCAACTATCTGCGACTGCCGCTTGCAACTGAGTGTGGCGCTTTACCACATGCGGGACTGTTCGGTTGGACGAGTCGATATCAGGTGGGACGGCGTTCATCTTGCGGGAGGGTATTTGGAGATCTTCCGCTGCAGAGAACGACGATGAATCCCGAGCGCGCGAGCTGCCTGAGAGATGTTTCCTCCACAGTCGGCAATCACACGCTGTATATGCTCCCATTCCACGCGGGCAAGGCTCGGAACGCTCGATGGTGGGCGTGCATCGGTGCCGGTCGCAGGTGAGGCATTGAAAACAGCAATGATCTGATCGGCATCGACGGGCTTGCTCAGGTAATGGTCGGCACCGCCACGCACTGCCTCCAGGGCCGTAGCGATGCTTCCCCAGCCCGTGAGCATAAGAATGAACATTGTCGGGTCTAACGCGCGCAATTTGCGCACGATGTCCAGGCCATTCTCGGCGCCTAAGCGCAGATCTACGATCGCAAGATCCGGTGCATGCTCCTGAGCCGCATTCATTGCCTCGGCAATATCTGCCGCAAGGAACACCTCCCATCCACGTGATTCCAGAGCGCGGCCAAGCCGACTGCGAAATAGTTCGTCATCGTCGGCCACCAGCGCCGATAGTGCTTCAGGCTCCGGTTTTTGACGCAAATGGCAGCTCCAGGATGGCAGTAGTTCCTTGGTTCACGGCAGAATCGAAAATCAGCGCGCCACCCATATCTTCAGCGAACACTCTCACAAGAAACGTTCCCAGACCCATTCCTCGTTCCGGCCGCTTTGTCGAGTAGAACGGCTCAGCGATGCGATCGAGCACCTCAGGGGACATTCCAGTCCCGGAGTCCTTCACAATAAAGCGAAGAACTCCCGGTTTTGCCTCCCCAGCAACGTGGACAGTTTGTCCTGTTGAACTAGCCTCGAAGGCATTCTTAACCAGCGCTGAGAGCACCTGACGTGTTGTCTCGATGGGAAGTGATGCGGATAACTCAGGAGGGGCATCGACTTGGATGGCATTCCGCTGCGGTTCCGGGAAGCTATCGCGAAGCTTCTGAAGAAGGACATCGATTGCAATGAGAGTGGGGGTTTCACCGGTCAACTCGGCCCCCTGCGAACTCATCTCACGCAAGATGTGACTGCACCGCTCAACCTCGGAACGAATCAGCTTTGCCTCTGCGCTGACATGCTCATTGGTCTCGACATCCCGCGCATATCGTTCCAGTTCCTTGGCGACGATTGCGATCGTTCCAAGAGGTGTTCCCATCTCATGCGCCGCTTTGGCAGCTAATGCCGCAAGCGAAGAGACTCTCTCCTGCCTTGAGACAAGGCTCTGCAAGCGAAGAAGCTCATGCTCATGGTTGCGCAGAGTTTGTGAAACCTTCCCTACCAGGAGCGAGATCAGGATGGCGGCTGCGACAAAGGCAATCCACATGCCGATGAGGTGAGCTGAGAAATTACCGGATGCATGATGACCTTCAAACATGGAGAGGGGTGCGTGCCAAAAGAACAGAAAGCCGAATCCCAGGATTGAGAGAAGGCCGAGCGACCAAGTCCAGACCCTGCTCAGTACGACTGCGGAAAGTGTAATCTGCACGAGAAAAAGAAGGCTGAAGGGGTTTGCAGGCCCTCCGGTGAAGGCGAGCAAAGCTGTTAGCAACAGCACGTCGAGGATGAGCATGCTCCCGAGCGCCCGCCTGGCTCCAATCATGTTCGAGATAAGGCCGAGACAAAGATTTGAGGCCAATGCGATAACGAGCGGAATGCTGAGCCAAACAAGACGTAGTTCGCCACGAGCGAATATAAACGCAATAAAGATCAGAACACACTCACTGGCGAGAATTCCGTAGCGGAGTTTCTGCAGCCAGGGCAAGACCAGCGCTGGAGCAAGTTCGCTGGTCGGGCGGAGATCCTTCTCCGCGAAGTGTTGTCGGTCTGTGACAGAAACTCTCATGGCTGGCCAAGATCGCGACGATTCGCGTGGCGGCCTTTCGCCGACGCGAGCAACTCTATTTTAGGGAATGAAACTTCCTCGATGTGCGACAAAATGTCGCAACCGGAAGGATCGGCTGCCGCGATAAAAAACCTATAGCGGAAAAGACCGGCACGTTGTGCTGGATTTGTCCAGAGATAGCCCTGCGGTTTGCCGTCGAATTCCCGCCAGCATCTTCCGTTGCACAGTTCTTTGCTCCACAGAGAGGTCGCTACATGCACGCCAGGCTGGTTCACGTCTTCATCCTCCTTTCGTTATTGCACCAATTGCAGGTTGTCCCCTTAGTCAGAGCGCAGCAGAGCCTCACGCAGATCACCGGCCACATCGAAGACCCGACGGGCAGCGTAGTCGTCTCCGCTTCCTTAACAATTGAAGATGCCTCCGGTCGTATCGTCGGTTCTGCGCAATCCGATTCAACAGGGCGCTTCACCCTCCCCCATTTGTCGCCCGGGAAATATCAGCTCATCGCGGTGGCCGAAGGCTTTGCTCCACTCCGCAAATCGCTTTCGCTCGGCGAATCGCCCCTGGACCTCACTCTTCAATTGGCGGTAGCTGCCAAGCTCGAATCCGTCACCGTAACCGCTCCCGCAGCCTACACCGCAACCGACGCCGTCGCTGCAGCCAAAGTCGACATTCCTCTAATGGAGACCCCCATTGGCGTTGCCGTTGTACCTGCGCAGGTGCTGGCGGATCAGCAAACCGTCAATTTGGTCGACGCGATCACCAATGTCTCCGGCATCGCCCCCAGCAACGATGGTTACGGTACATCGGACAGCTTCTCGATCCGTGGTTTTGATGCCGCTTCGTTGCTTTATCAGGATGGCATGCGCCTCGATGAATACTCCGACTCCGGCTTTCCCCAAGATATGGCGAACGTCGAGTCCATTGAAATCGTCAAAGGCCCGGCCTCGGTCCTCTATGGTCAGGGTGAACCAGGCGGCCTCGTCAACGTCGTGACGAAGAAGCCCCACCCAGGGCGCTTTGGGACTGTGGAGCAGCAGTCCGGTAACCACCAGTTCTACAGAACAACTGTCGACTTGAATCAGCCGGTCGTCGAAACGAAGCTCCTCACTCGCGTTGCCTTTGATGGCACGGACGCCGGCTCCTTCCGCGACTTCGTTCACACCAACGAATTCAATCTTTATCCATCGGTGACCTGGCAACCTCGTAGCTTTGCCAGCCTCACCCTTCGTTTTGAATATCAGAAGGGCAGCGACTACCTCGATAACGGAATCCCGTTTGTGTCGTCTTCGGTCAGCGATGGTGAGATCGTTGCGATTGGCTCGCCGGCCAAAGTCCCATACTCATCGAATTTCATTGACACTGGCTCGAATAAGACCACGACAACTCAGTTCGCCGCCCGGCCCGAGATTACCCTCCGCCTGGCAGAAAACTGGCCGCTCCGGCTCGAATATAAGTACTTTTACGTTGACGCGCCCACGCCCCTGGACGAGGTCTATACAGGCGATGCCGCCTCCAGCGGCAATCTGTCACGCTTCGGCTTCACTGAAGACTATTTCCACCATCGAACCAGCCAGATTCTGGCCGACCTTCCGGGCAAATTCACCCTTGGCGCGATCAAGAACACCTTCCTTATCGGATTCGACTTTTCGAAGGATTTTGGCGCCTACGACTACAACACAGTTTTCCCTGCGCTCATCAATATCTACGCTCCGGACTACAACCAGCCGATTCCGCCAGCCGATCCCTCCGGCCTCGGCTTCAACACTTTGGGCTATATCGCTTATGGAGGTTACATCCAGGACCTCGCGGAGTTTCCCGGTCATGTCTTCGTTCTTGGCGGCGTCCGCCGCAACTGGGCTGAATCGTTCGAAGACTACGCGGGCAGCTATGTTGGCACAACCGATGTGCACGAACACCCGACCAATCCCCGTGCAGGCCTGCTCTGGCAACCAAGAGACAACGTCTCGTTGTACAGTTCGTACAGCTCGAATTACGGCGATTCCGCCCTTGGCGTGAACGCGCCTGGCCAGAAGTCCCTTCCACCTCAGTCCGCAGACCAGACTGAGTTTGGTGTTAAGTCCGAGTGGCTCGACCGTCGACTTACGGCGACAGCAGCCGTCTATCGCATCCTCAAGCACAACGTTCCCGCTCCTGACCCTTCCAACCCTGCGCTCACGATCGCCATCGGTACAGCGCGAACCCAGGGGGTCGAGTTCGACCTTGCCGGCCAGATCACGTCAACCCTCCGCGTCATCGGTAGCTATTCGAATTTCCAGGCAATCACGACCTCTGACACCAATTCCATTGCCACTTCCGGCGTCCCCTCGCAGAAGGGCCTTCCGTTCGGTTCTACGCCACACTTCACTGAGAGCATTTGGGGAACGTGGGAACCGCAGACCGGCTTGCTCCGCGGATTCCGCCTCGGTGCGGGCCTCAACGGGCATTCCGGCGAGCAAGCCTACCAGACCGCTTACGACGTGAATTACAACCCGCTTGGATTTGAGTCCGACCGCATCTCTTCTACTGCGGTCACCAGCCTCATGTCCGGCTACGAGCATGCTTGGGGCAAAGCCCGGCTCTCAGCTCAGATCAACATTGAAAACCTCTTCAACCGTCGCTACTTCGCGAACGTGAATCCCGCCCAGGGAATGCCTGGCGCGCCCTTCAGCGTCTCGCCTGCAATTCAAGTACGGTTTTAGGCACCCAAGAAGAGCCTTATCATGAAGACGAAGACCACACCGCGCGACATCATCAACCTCATCCATCGTTGGACAGGTCTCGCCATCGCGCTCTTCCTCTGTATCGTCGGTATCACCGGAAGCATCCTTGCATTCGGTACGCAGATCGATCACTTCCTCAATCCTGGCTTGCACGCAGCGCGACAGTCGGGAAAATCGACGCTTCCGCTCGCGGTATTCGCACAGAATGCTGAGGCCGCATATCCACACCTCCGAGCAGCCTACTATTCCATCGACGGCGATCAGGTGAACATGATGATGCGAGGCCGATTAAATCCGGCCACCGGCCAGCCGTACCTCGCCGATGTCTCTCACCTGGTTCTCGATCCATGGACTGGCAAGATTCTCGGCTCCAGTCCGATGGAAGGCGGCTGGCACGATCGGGCTCCATTTCGGCAGAGAGTTCTCCCCTTCGTCTACAGCCTTCACACGTCCCTGGCTACTGGCACCGGTGCTGGCTGGACATTCGTCGGAGTGATCGCTCTCATTTGGACCATCGATTCACTTCTCGCGATCTGGCTTACCCTCCCCCGCAGCTCTGGCCCGTTCTGGATTCGGTTCCGGCAGTCGTGGCTCGTCAAATGGCGCGCAAACTCCGCGCGGATTCACTTTGATCTTCATCGTGCGAGCGGACTGTGGCTTTGGCCGCTCTTGTTCATCTTCGGCTGGTCCAGTGTGATGCTCGGCCTTCGCCAAGTCTATGAGCCAGTGACGCACGCGCTCTTCGACTACCGCGGCATCGATGATGGAATTACGGGAGAGATGCTCTCGAAGCCCCTGGAAATTCCCAAACTCGACTGGCGAGCGGCTGAGACTGCGGGCGAACAATTGATGGCCGAGCAGGCGCATCTGCATCACTTCACGGTAGAGCGCCCTTACGGCATGGCCTACATTCCCGAGTACGGCGCATATACCTATGCGGTGCGGTCCGATATTGACTGGCGGGGTCACGGCTGGGACACCACCATCCTGCTCGACGGCAACACCGGCCACCTTCGCGAACTAGACCTTCCTCGAGGTCAACATCTCGGCAACACGATCTCGACGGTGCTTTGGGGAATCCACTATGGCGATCTTCGCGACTGGCTACCCTTCCGGATTGCTATCGGCCTCTTCGGCCTTATTCTCGCTATGCTTTCTTACACCGGAGTCGCAATCTGGTGGCGAAAGCGAAAAGCCCGCCAAGCAGTCTCAGCAGAATACTGAGACCGCGGGCGCGGATGTGAAATGCTCCGGATATTCTCCGACAGTGACGGTAAAGAGGAAAACGCAATGCGAAAGAGAGTGATCCGCGGTTTGTTTCTACTCTTTCCGCTCTTGGCGTGTGCGTCGGCGCTGACAGCGGCTGCTGCTCAAGAACCTGACGGCCTGATTTTGAGTTCGAGAGCCCGATCGCCCTTGCCGGCATACGAGTCTCTTGACGATTTCGGTCACGGCTATTTTCCGCGGGCCGCCTACGAAGAGACACGAACGCAAACGCAGTTCGACATTCTCGAAATCACGTATGCCAGCGACGGGATGCACGTGCCGGGGCTTCTGATCAGGCCCAAAGTCACTGGCACGCGGAAATGGCCGGCGATCATCTTCAACCGCGGAGGCAACGGCGAACTTGGCAGCATTCGAGACAATGGCCAGCCTTGTGTGGGTATGAATACCTCATGCCTTGACGTTGCCGATCTCTACCTGATCGCCAAGGCCGGCTTTGTTGTCATCGCCTCCGACTACCGCTACCAGGGCCCGACGGTGAAACGGGACGAATGGGGCGGTGTCGAAGTCGACGATGTTCTCAATCTTGTACCAGCATTGAAGTCCCTCGACTTCGTAGACCCTGAGCGGCTCTACATGCTCGGCCTGTCGCGTGGCGGCACCATGACCTACCTTGCGATCAAGCGAGGAATTCCAATCAAGGCCGCCGCAGTCATCGGCGGGGTTACCGACGTGAAAGCGTGGGTCGATTCCAGGCCGGAGATGAATCTGGTCGACGGGAATCCATTCATCGACGGCTTTCGGAATATTTGGCCTGACTTTGAGCACCGTGCCGACGGAGAGTACCGAGCGCGATCTGCCGTCGATTGGGCCGACCAGATCAACGTGCCCGTTCTCATCCTCCATAGTCGGACCGACAGAATGGTCCCGGTAACTCAAGCGCTCCGAATGGCACAAGCGCTCCAGGAAAAGGGCAAGGTATACGCGCTTCACATTTACGAGCATGATGGACATGCACTGCCGAGGAACCGTGACGATCGCGATCGTATGATTATCGATTGGTTTAACCGGGCAGGCCGTAGCGCAGAGTAGTCAAGGGTTCATTCTGCGGCGGAAGAGGGTCATTTGCTCAGGCAAGCGAGAAGTATGTTACGTCCGGTGCCGAGCGTAGGCGCTTTCGTTACAAAGCGACGCGTTCTTTGGAGTGGCTTGCATTTCGAGGTCGTCCTTGCAGTCGAAGGATGCAGTTACCTGATGGTTCTGGACGCAAGCGCATCGCTTGGTGGTCTCACAGAATCTCTGGACAGCCTTGGCGTCTGCCAGCGAAAGGACTCCCCTTTCTCGCCACTTTCCCACATCTGCAAAGCACGCTTTCGCTCTGGCACCTTCACAGTGTTGAACCGCCGCGATCACGACATTGACTACGCCTATACCTCGCAGATAACGCCAACAGCGACGCCAGCATTCACAGACGTTTTCCACCCTGTCGAGCCGTTTCGGGTGCGATTCTGGTTAGGAAGAACCTTTTGACAATTGTCCCAGTTATCGACTCTCGGCTACGTCAGAAGCGATTGGGATGCCTTCAATTTGCTCGAAGGCAACCAAGTGCTTAATCTTGGCGAATCTGTAGTTATCGTGTGAGTTCCAGCTTCATAATTGGCGGTTTCGGCATCCTGGTGTATAGTCATGGCTAAATATGGCGTTTGGCGACAAAGCGCGGTCATCGGATAGCCTGACTCGTGTTCTGTTCATCACCCTCTTCGCCTTCGTACTGATTTTCGGTACCACCGTCCACCTATTGCATTTCCACCCGGACGGTGCGGGGCACGCGGATTGCGCGCTTTGTCAAAATGCACATCATGTCATTCGGCCATCGACAGCTCCCTGCGCCCGCCCCATCCTCGTTGTCATTCAGCGTGTCGCCCCTCCTTCGGCTTGCCCGTACCGCGAACATCTCTTCTCCTACTCGCATTGGAACAGACCCCCGCCTGACAGAACTCCCGTCGCATAGAACCGTTTCTGAATTCGTGTAGAGCGGCAGAAGCGCTGCCCACGCAGCTTTTTCTCCTTTGAGAAAAGCCGTTGGCTGTGATCGCTGCCCTTGACGATTGGCCAGCGAGGCACTCCTGCTCGCAGTTGAAACGGGATGATCGCACCGACGCGCGGAGGATGCCGCGGAATTTCCCCCCGCATTTCGGCATCCGTCAGCCTACTGGATGGAGGTCAACATGTCGCGAGTGATTACATTCGACAAAGGAAGCAAGAGGCGGATGAAGCAGATCCGATGGAAGCTCCATGAAGTTGTCAGTGTTTTTTCCCTCACGCTGATCGTTCTGGTGCTTTGCGTTTTGTTCGGATTGTGGGAGGTATCTCATTACTCGGACGAGCCGAAGGCCCCCCACGTAGGAGCAACACGTTAACCGATCTTGCTCATCGTCGACTTGTCGCGAGTCGATGGCAAGGGACGGCAATTTATTCCTGTTAGCAACGCGACTGGTAAGAGCTTGAGATGTAGGGATCACATTCCCTATCGACTGGCATAACTCCAAGATTCCCGGCAATGCCATCCGTGCCGAGGTTCCAATGGTTCGCGGCTTTAGCGCCTACTTCGTGACCTCATCGGTAGCTGCCCGCTTCTTCCCGCCGCAGTCAGCCGGGGCTGGGGCTACGGTGGGCCAAAGCGGATTTCCCTTCCGGATCGATCACGACGAGAAGTTCAACCAGACCGCACACATTCAATACACGCTTTCTCATGCCAGCGTGCTGACCGGTTTGCGGGCCGGATTCAATTGGCGCTATGACAGCGGACTCGTTGCAGGATCAGTGCCCCGCTACAACCGCACGGGCGCAAATAGCCTTTGCGGTGGAATTACCTTGCCTGATAGGCAACCGGGAGTCGACCTCAGCGGCCTCACTTCCGACGAAGAGTTCCAGGCGAGCATTGTCTGTGACGAGGTAGCGGCAACTCCTTCCTCCGGCTTCACCTCGTGCGACGACGCTGGGTATAAGTCAAACTTCGTGCAAATTCCCGCGCCAAATACAAAGGATGACGACCATAACCCGCCGCGTATCGCGCCCCGAAAGCTGTTCGACGCATCGCTCGGCAAGGACAACATCTTCCATGCCGAGCACTACAAGGTGAACCTCGATCTGACAGCGATCAATGTCACGAACAAGGACGCACTGAACAACTTCCTGTCGACGTTCAGCGGCACACACTATGTAACGCCGCGCGCTGACTGCTAAGATTACTCTCAACTTTTAACCCGACGCTCTTGGCTTGGGCAGCGAGACTCTCTGCCCCGACCGAGATCGTATCCTCCTAACGCGGCCCACGCCGGTCTTTCGCCAACCCTGGAGACATCAATGAGTCCATACTTAATCAAGCTGACTGGTTGCTGCTTGTCTCTGCTTTCATGCCTGTCTGCTCGCGGGCAGACTCCATCCAAGGCGTCCTCCGGCCCTTATCGAGAGAAAGACCCCATCGCCATAGTTGAGCTTGGCGCAGCGACAAGCTGGAACTTCAGCGGAGGCGCAGCAATGTTCGCGCCGAATCTTGCCGCAGAGGTGACACCGATCGAGAGGTGGCTGGAGCTAGAAGCAGGCGTGTCGCCCTTTTACACCCGCAGGTCAACGGAATGGGACACTGATCTACTTTTCAAGAAACCGTGGACCATATCACGGAAGGGAGAGTTCATGCTGGGCGTCGGTCCCGAATGGGTCCACCTCAGTCAGAACGGGAAAGTGGCTAACTCCATCTCTGGAGAGTTGGCGGGAGACTTCATGTTCTGGCCGAACGGCAAACACCGTTTCGGTTGGTTCCTCGAACCGGCTTACGACTACAGTTTTGCCGGGGGCCACCAGCAATCCATGGGTATGAGCGGTGGTCTCCTCGTCGGAATTCCGTAATCTTCACGAAGCATGAGCAAATGCTCTCCCTGACTGGATTGGGATCGAAGCCAAGCTGATGTACGAGCTGTTCGAACCTGCGGCGCTGAATACGTGCCACGATCTCGGGTAGCTGACGCGCCACATGCCAGAAGATCGGACCGTACATTCCGTGACTGGCCCCATTTGAAAAAAGGATTAGGATCGCTCGCGTATTCCGGGCAAATCCTCGCAACCATGCCGCGATCTCCTCGCCATCGCCCATGGCTATGTTACGGGCCCCTGGAATAAGGGGAGGAAGCCGTTCTGGCGTGCAGATGATGCGCGCCGCGCACGATTGATTCTGCTGCTGGAAGCCGGCTTCAGCTGGAAAGCAATACGCGACAAGCTGGATTGCAACGATGCCTTCATTGATCGTTGGAGGAAACGATTCGGCGAAGAACGGCTGGCAGGGCTGTTCAGCCGGCACGCCGGACAGGAGGCCAGCACGCTCACGCCGGCGCTCGAGGCTCGCATCCTGGACTGGACAGTCAAACGCAAGGCGCCGGACGGCTCTACTCAATGGAGCACGCGCAAACTGGGCAGTCAGCTTAAGGTCAGCCACATGATGGTGGCGCGGGTCTGGGCCAAGCACGGTCTGAAGCCGCAGCGGCTTGATCGCTACATGGCAACCAATGACCCGGACTTCGAGATCAAGGCGGCAGACATCATTGGGCTGTATTTGAATCCGCCGACGCATGCAGCGGTGTTCTGCGTTGATGAGAAGACAACCATCCAAGTGCTGGACCGCAAGGATCCAGTGTTGCCACTCTCTCCAGGCCGTGCCGAGCGCCACGGGTTTGAGTACTTCCGGCACGGCACGTTGTCTCTATACGCCGCATTCAACACCAAAACCGGTGAGGTGCTGGGAAAGACCGCTGCCCGCCACACCTCCGCAGAGTTCGTCGCGTTCCTCGCCGACATCGTCGTGAACCAGCCGCGCGGTAAGGAGATCCACGTGATCGCCGATAACCTCTCGGCCCACAAGACCAGGCAGGTTGACGATTTCCTGGAATCTCATCCCCATGTTCACATGCACTTCACTCCCACTTACTCCTCCTGGCTCAACCAGGTCGAGCTTTGGTTCGCCAAGATCGAGCGCGATGTCATCGCACGTGGTGTGTTCACCTCATTGGCCGATCTGCGCAGAAAGCTCATGAAATACATCCGTCACTACAACAACCTGCCCAAGACGGTGAAATGGCGCTACTTTGATCCGACAAACCGCATCACTCCCACTTCAACCGTTACAGTCCACTAGTGCCTTTCAAATGTTGGCTTGAAGTTGGTGCGGTTTTGAAGTTCCCTTCCGTAGCCTAGGGTGAACCGTACGCAATCACTTTGGGGGTTGCCGTAAACCCTATGTTTATTGGGGTTCCTATTGCGGGGACGACGGAGCTCGAACCCGCGACCTCTGCCGACAAGATCGCCGCTCGTTGGGGTCGCGTCGACTTAGCGGTTGCGGCTTCGGGATACAGGGACTCTTCAAGGACGTCGTTGGAAACTAACATCGACGCGATCGATTCTCGAACCTCGGAGACTGTCGTGTGCTGAGTTCGACTCGTGCGCGTGCCTCTAAGCCGATCTCGTACAACAGTCCCGTCCTCGTATGGAGTTCTGAATTGGTTGTAAGCACAGGGGCAGGGTGCGCCCGCGTGACTCGGCAACATGAGCCACGAAATCGAGTGGCAGTGTGCGCGGAGGCGCGGGCTTCGTCAAATGTGACTGAAATGGTCTGTAGGCCATTGAAGTCGGTGCCCGGAGCCGATTTCGGAGGCGGAAAGCCTCCAGCTGCCACACAACACTCAGGGTCACAGCAACTCAGGAAAGCCCTAGTCCGGAATGGTGCCGCAATCAGCACACATCCGGACTTTGTCGCCAGGCATAGGTCCGAGGTGAACAGGGCTCAGGACTCAGTCGGCGGAGTGCGTAAACGCAGCTGGACCCTGTCGATGCCCAGGGCATGAGCAATCTGCATCAGAGTGATCACGGAAGGCATCACTCTTCCGCGTTCAGTTCGCGACAGATAGGTTCGGTGAATTCCAGTGAGTGAAGCCAACTGGGTCTGGGTCAAACCGCGCCGGGTACGTAATCTTCGAATGAGGCCACCAACTTCTGTTTGAACCGTGGTCGCGTATGGAGAGGTAAGAGACGCCGCAAGCGGATTGGAAAGAAAGAGGTCGATGTAGGTATTGCCGAGACAGTGATGGCAGCGACGGCATGTGCCGTTTCCAGGTTCAAATTGGCTCAGTTGGCAAACAGGACAAACGACGGTATCGCGAATCGTTGAAATGCGCAAAGGGCCTCCTAACGAAGCCGCACCGCGCCCATCGCTGATCAAGTCAGCGGGGAGCAGGCATGGGTGGGATTGAAAAGTGGAGTCGAAGAATCACGGACGACGGAAGTGAGCAGAACCCGCAGTTCGGGGTTCTACGAGTGCGTCCAGTGACGGTCAGGCATCAGGAGGATCCGACAAGAGCCTCACCAAAACCTAGACATGTGCTGATTCCGGCACATTCCGAGCAATTCCGAAGCGTTCGGTGCAGCAGGATTTGTTGGATGATGGACTCACGCTGCTCCTTTGCAACCGAAAGAACGATCCACGAGATCGTTCTTTTGAAATCGGCAGGCGCTGGGCCGACGGCCGGATCGACAGGATGTGAGCCGCGATCTTGGGAGCCTCATGGCTCGCTCGAACGGCTCTCCCGCAATTCGGCGCAATGGCTGGTCCGGAGTTGGATGGTAGCGAAGTGCGGTGGGCAGGTCGCAAAGGGCAATGCCCTAAGCAAGAGTCGGCAAGGAAGGAGGGGGTATGAATCGAGCAGAGGCACTGGCAGAGCGCAGCGACTGCCAGAAAAAGGAGATGGCGGCATGCAGGGTGACGACTTGCCTGCTTCTCCACCAAGACGCAGCAGAGTGAGGGTTCGAATCCCTCTTGGGCAGGCGACGGCTTGTTCAGTAGCTCAGTTGGTAGAGCCCTGCGAGACCGGGAATGAGGGTTCGAGTCCCTCTGGAAACCGCTGCGGCCATCATCTAATTGGATAGGACCCGGTCACATACGAGCCGTTTGAGGTTCACAAGGCAGTAGAGTTGGGTGTGCTCAAGCATGAAAGCCCAACACCGCTCCACCGGAGTGACAACTGCTGCCCGGCGATCAGGTTGTTTTTGCGACGACAGCCCTGATCGCCGTCCAAGGGAGACCTATTCCCTCTTCTTGTCTCCAGCTTTCGGAAGCAAAACCTCCGTTGCCCTCGATTCCGAAGGTGCCCGTTCGCCTCGGTCCTTGCGGGAACGACCGCGGCGATCAAATGTAAGCAGCCGGTCTGCGCGGTAGCCTGCGAATTCAACGGCGGCAATCGCATCCTGGACCTGCTGGACGATTGTCTTGGCTGTTGTGCGACTCGGGGCAACGTGACCCGCAAGCTCGAGGAGCGCTGGAAGCTGGAGCCACCAAAGAAGTTCTTCGAAGGGCTCTTTGACGAGATAGTCGTGTCCTTCGGCCTCATGCACGCCGGTCAGCCAGCGCACATCAGGATCGCGCCAGAGCGACGATGGAAAGACTTCGTGGTTCGAGCGATACTCGGACGCAGGCACTTCGGACACTGTTGCTTCGAGGACGGAAGGCGCTTCGGGCTTTGCAGCCTGTTCTGAGGACTTCGCCTGCCCTTCTACGGGTTCGACGCTTGCGCGAGCCAGCAGAAGCACCTTGATGCGTGCAGCAGCGCGCCAGCTCTCCTCATCTGAGACCCCGAGCGCACTGAAGGCATGCGCGACAGGCTCACGCAGGCGAAGGCGGTCGAAGAGTTCGAGCGCAACACGATCATCGTTCATGGCATCGATCGAGGAAGCCATGCAATGGAGCGCGCACCAGGCAAGGACCG
>Ga0335071_10003855_pt1 | contig 15737 bp, 26 predicted proteins | sample Lox_Sample_15_FD_206724 | JGI IMG/M metagenome (GOLD analysis project Ga0335071, IMG submission 206724) | Soil microbial communities from Loxahatchee National Wildlife Refuge, Florida, United States - Lox_Sample_1.5 | ecosystem: Environmental > Terrestrial > Soil > Wetlands | place: USA... | reverse complement strand
AGATTATCAACTAAGTTGTCAGTTGTCGGTGGCCAGTTGTCAGCAGGAATGGGCGCGACACGAACTGAAAACTGACAACTGAAAACTGACAACTGGTTACCCGAAGGGGAACACATGGTAGGACAACGCATAAGAATCCGGTTGAAGGCATACGATTATCGCGTGCTGGACACCTCGACCGGCGAGATCGTGGATACGGCCAAGCGCACCGGGGCATCGGTGGCCGGGCCGATTCCGTTGCCGACCGTCAAGAACAAGTACTGCGTGCTGCGTTCGCCTCACGTCGACAAGAAGTCGCGCGAGCAGTTCGAAATCCGCACGCACAAGCGGCTGATCGACATTCTGGAGCCCACCCAGCAGACCGTGGACGCGCTGATGAAGCTCGATCTGCCGGCCGGCGTGGATGTGGAGATCAAGGCGTTCGAGAAGTAGTTGTCAGTAGTCAGTTATCAGTTGTCAGCAGCCAGTTATCAGTTGTCAGCAGCCAGATGCTGCTCGATAAAGAACTGGAAACTGACAACTGATCACTGAAAACTGATCCGGCAGTGCGGTGGAACAACCCCGCATGATGAGGAGGGGATGAAGATGGCAGTTACAGGAATTCTGGGCAAGAAGGTCGGCATGACGCAGCTCTTCGACGAGAAGGGCGACGTGCACCCGGTTACGGTGCTGCAGGCCGGTCCTTGCGTGATTACGCAATTGAAGACCGCGGCAAGGGATGGATACGACGCCGCGCAGATCGGGCTGGTGGAGTTTGTGAAGGCCTCGCGGATCACGAAGGCCGAGAGCGGACACCTCAAGAAGACCGATGCGCCGCCGGTAAAGCTGTTGCGGGAAGTGGACGTTGAAGCAGCAACAGACGGTGCGGGCGAGACCAAGGCCGGCGACCGTGTACTGGTGGACATCTTCTCGGATGCCAAGTTCGTTGACGTGATCGGCACCTCCAAGGGTCGCGGCTTTGCCGGCGTAGTGCGCCGCCACAAGTTCGGCGGCGGACCGAAGTCGCACGGGCATATGTTCCAGGTGCAGGGCTCGATCGGCGCCTCGAGCTTTCCGTCGCGGGTCTTTCCAGGTCAGCGCATGCCCGGCCACATGGGGGCCGAGCAGGTGACGGTTCGCAACTTGCGCATTCGCGGCATCGACCTTGATGAGAACCTGCTGCTAGTTGAAGGCGCAGTCCCGGGCCCGCGCGAAGGTTACGTGCTGATTTCCAAGGCCAAGGCTCCGCCGCGCGAGCATCGCGGATTCGCCGGAGGCGGCACATTGGATCCGCTGAAGGCGGCCAAGAAGGCAGCGAAGCGCAAATAGCTTTCAGCTTTCAGCCCTCAGCTTTCAGCTTGTTGGTGCGAGGGCCGGAAAGATTGCTTAACCGATGCAGGAGCCGATAGCTGAAGGCTGATAGCTGAAGGCTCCCCAGGAAGAAGACGATGGCAAACGTGGATGTATTGAATCTGAACGGAGAAAAAGTAGGCTCGGTGGAGCTGTCCGACGCTATCTTCGCTCCGGAACAGGTGAACGAGGCTCTGTTGTGGGAGGCGGTGAAGCACTACCGTGCTTCGCTGCGCCAGGGAACCCACGCCACGAAGAACCGAAAGCTGGTGGCAGGTTCGGGCAAGAAGCTGTGGAAGCAAAAGGGCACGGGCCGGGCGCGTATCGGCTCGGTACGGTCTCCTCTGTGGCGCCACGGCGGCACAGTGCACGGGCCCCAGCCGCGCAGCTACGCCTATCCTCTGCCGCGCAAGAAGCTGTTGGGCGCGCTGCGCTCGGCGCTCGCCGCCAAGCTGGCCGACGGCAAGCTCGCAGTGGTCGACTCGCTCGAGATCAAGGAAGGCAAGACCAAGCTCTACTTTGCCGCTCTGGGCAAGCTGGGCGTTACGCGCTCGGCGCTGCTGGTCGAGAACGGCAAGACGCTGAGCCAGGGTCTGCTGCGCGGGGCGCGCAACCTTGAGAGCGTCGAGCTGGTGCTAAATAACGAAGTGCACCCCTACGACCTGCTGCGCTACGACATGGCGATCTTCTCCAAAGCCGCAATCGAGCAGCTGGCCGAGGCGCTGGTGAAGACGGCTTCGAAGCGCAAGACCGCCGAGAAGGAGGCTGCGTAATGCCGACACTTTATTCGATCATTCGCCGCCCGTTGATTACCGAAAAGGGGCTGGGCGTGAAGGAAACCGAGGGAACGCTGGTTTTTGACGTTCTCCCCGAGGCCACAAAGAACGAAATCTCTGAGGCTGTCGAGGCGCTCTTCAAGGTGAAGGTGGATGCGGTGCGCACGGCCAACGTGGCGGGCAAGGAACGCCGCCGCGGGCGCTATGCGGGCTACAAACCCGACTGGAAGAAGGCTTACGTAAAGCTGAAGAAGGGCGAGAAGCTGCCCGAGTACGTGAGCAATTTGTAAAACAGCTTTTAGCCGTTAGCTCTTAGCTTTTAGCTTCGGCAGAGCGGGAGCGGGATAAGAGCGGGAAGCTGGCGTAAGAAGGATTGAAGATTTAGCTGCTGCAGTTTGCAGAGGCAAGATGAGCTAAAGGCTAAGAGCTAATAGCTAATAGCTCGTCGAGGGAAACGACGATGGCAATCAAGACATACAGACCGATCACGCCGACGCTGCGGTTTCAAACATCGCTCGCGACCGACGATCTGACTGCCGATCAGCCGCACAAGCCGTTGCTGGTCACGCGCAAACGCACGGGCGGGCGCCGCAACTCGGGCGACCTGACCATCCGCCACCACGGGGGCGGCCACACGCAGAAGATCCGGTTGATCGACTTCAAGCGCGAGAAGTACGGAGTGCCGGGCAAGGTTGCGACGATCGAGTTCGACCCCAACCGGTCAGCTCGCATCGCGCTGGTGAATTACGCCGACGGCGAGAAGCGCTACATCCTGCAGCCTGTGGGCCTGAAGGTTGGCGCGACGGTGACCTCGGGACCCGAGGCTGACATCCTCGTAGGCAATGCCTTGCCGCTCAAAAACATTCCTGCCGGCACCACGGTGCATGCCATCGAGCTCAAGCCGGGCAAGGGTGCGCAGATGGCCCGCTCGGCGGGGACGCAGGCGCAGTTGGTGGCTAAAGAGGGCGATTATGCGCTGCTGAAGCTGCCTTCCGGCGAAACGCGGAAGGTGCTCGCCGAGTGCATGGCCACGATCGGCCAGGTGGGCAACACCGACCACGAGAACGTTGCCATCGGCAAGGCGGGACGCAACCGCTGGAAGGGCATCCGGCCCACCAACCGCGGCGTCACCATGAACCCGGTGGACCACCCGCACGGCGGCGGCGAAGGCAAAACTTCGGGCGGCCGGCATCCTGTGACGCCGTGGGGCCAGCCCACGCGCGGCTACAAGACGCGCAACAACAAGCGGACCGAGGCCTTTATCGTCAGCCGCAGGGCGAAGTAGGAGACGTAGTGGTCAGTGGTCAGTGATCAGTGGCCAGTTAGATCCGAGGCGCAAGAAGTTGATGGCAGAGGCAACAAGAAACTGATCACTGATCACTGTTTTGCTAGGAGCTGGTTTTTATGGCACGTTCGACAAAAAAGGGTCCATTCGTGGATGCTCACCTGACGGTGAAAATCGAAGCGCTGAACCGGGTGAACGATAAGAAGGTGGTGAAGACCTGGTCCCGCCGTTCGACCATCTTTCCGGAGTTTGTGGGTCACACTATCGCCGTGCACAACGGCAAAAAGTTCGTTCCCGTTTACGTGACCGAGAACATGGTGGGACACAAACTGGGCGAGTTTGCCCCCACGCGCATCTTCAAGGGCCACACGGGCGGCTCGAAGAGCACCGAGGCTGCGGCCAAGGCGAAGTAAGAGAACAGAGATCAGGGATCCAGTTCCCAGTTGAGATCAAGGAAGAAAACAATGGCAGTCGAGACAAAAGAGTACCGGGCCGAGGCCAGATTTCAGCGCGTATCGCCGCAAAAGGCACGCCTGGTTCTGGATCTGATCAAGGGCAGGGGTGTGCAGCAGGCCCTGGAAACGGCGGCTTACACGAAGAAGCGCATCGCCCCAGCGATTCACAAACTCTTGACATCGGCGGTGGACAACGCCAAGTACGTCTCCGGCGAGCAGGGGATCGATCTGGACGTGGACTCGCTTTACGTCAAGCAGGCGGTGGCCAACGACGGGCCGCGCATGAAACGCATCCGTCCCGCTCCGCAGGGACGCGCTTACCGCTATCAGCGCCGGCTGACACACATCGTTCTAACAGTCGCCGAGCGGCAGAGCGAAGGCGGATTGGTGACCAAGGTCGAGGAGCCCGCCGCGGAAGCCGCTGCGCCGGCGAAAACAGCCAAACCGGCCAAAAAGCCCGCGGCAAAGAAGTCCGCGGCCAGCAAAAAGGCCGAGTAGCAGGCCTGAGGTTTTGAGAGGAAAAGTATGGGACAGAAGGTCCATCCTTACGGATTCCGGCTGGGAGTGAACAAGCCGTGGCGTTCGCGCTGGTTCAGCGAGCGCGAATACGACAAGCTGCTGGTCGAGGACGTGAAACTGAAGGCAGAACTGCGCGAAAAGCTCAAGGCCGCCGGCGTGAGCTCGGTGGAGATCGAACGTCCGGGCAACAAGCTGCGCTTCCTGATTCGCACGGCGCGTCCGGGCATCGTGATCGGCCGCAAGGGCGCCGAGATCGAAAAGCTCAAGACGGATCTCGGCAAGCGCACCAGCCGCGACGTGTTCATCGACATCATCGAGGTGAACAAGCCCGAGCTGGACGCGCAACTGGTCGCCGAGAATATCGCCCTTCAGCTTGAGAAGCGCGTCAGCTTCCGCCGCGCCATGCGCAAGAGCGTTGACTCGGCGCTGCGCTTTGGCTGCAAAGGTATCAAGGTTCGCGTTTCGGGCCGGCTGAACGGCAATGAAATTGCGCGCTCGGAGTGGTACCTCCAGGGCCGTCTGCCGCTGCACACGCTGCGCGCCGACATCGACTACGGTTTTGCCGAGGCCAACACGACCTACGGCGTGATCGGCGTCAAGACCTGGATCTACCGCGGCGACATCTACGAGCAGAAGCGGCGCCAGGCGCCGGCTGCTGCCGGCACGGGAGTGTTCTAAAAGCAGGGACTAAGGACTAGGGAATAGGGACTAGAAAAGCCTATTGCCGGTCCGAGAAATAGTCCTGAGGATTTGGAAAGCGTGGCCGGGCTTTGAACTTCGGCAGGGAAACCTAATCCCTAGTCCCTAGTCCCTAGTCCCTGCATTTGAGGTTTTCGTTATGTTGATGCCAAAGAAAGTGAAGTATCGCAAGCAGCAGAAGGGCAAGCGCCGCGGCAAGGCATGGCGCGGTTCTTCGCTGGCTTTCGGCGATTTCGGCCTGAAGGTCATGGAGTGCGGCTATATTACCGACCGCCAGATTGAGGCCAGCCGTATCGCTATGACGCGTTTCATCAAGCGCGGCGGCAAGATCTGGTTGCGGCTGTTTCCAGACAAACCCATCACCAAGAAGCCGGCCGAAGTCCGTATGGGATCGGGCAAGGGGCCTCTGGATCACTGGGTAGCCGTCGTGCGTCCGGGAAAGATCCTTTTTGAAATGGAAGGCGTGACGCCGGAGCTTGCCGCCGAGGCCATGCGCTTGGCGTCGCACAAGCTGCCGCTGAAAACGAAGTTCGTTCAGCGAGCCGGCGCCGAGAAGTCAGGTGGCGCCGAGAAGGCGGCGGCAGAGGCGTAGAAAAGCAGCCGTTAGCTATTAGCTTTTAGCTCTTAGCTTCGGCTGCGACAAACAGAGAATGAGGCGATGGCTGGGCAGTTGGCTTAGTCGCTATGAGGCTAAGAGCTAAGAGCTAACAGCTAGGAGCTAAAAACGATGGAACTCAATAAGATTCGCGGGCTGAGCGACGCAGAGCTCACGCACCACCAGAAGACGACGGCAGAACAGCTCTTCCGTCTTCGCTTTCAGGTTTCGCTGGGCCAGAACGACGGAGTGAAGAAGATCCGCGAGCTGCGCCGCGAGATCGCCCAGATCAAGACCGTGGCGCGCGAGCGCGAGCTTGGCATTCGCGGCGCGTCGAAGGACGCCTCAGCGGCCGAGACGGCCAGGAAGGAAGACCGCAAATGAAGGCGGATCAGACACAGGCGCCCGCGGCGGGCGCGCGCAGGAACGAGAAGGTCGGCGAGGTGGTCTCCACCAAGATGCAGAAGACCATCGTAGTGGCAGTGGAGATGCGCAAGGCGCACCCCAAGTACCAGAAGATCATGCGCACGACCAAGAAATTTTACGCTCACGACGAGCAGAGCTCGGCGCGGCTGGGCGACGTGGTGCGCATCCGCGAGTCGCGTCCGCTGAGCAAACTCAAGCGGTGGTCGCTTGAGGAGATCGTGCGCCGCTCGAGCATGGCGCAGGTTGAGGATACGGCTCACGAACCGGTCAGCTAAAGGGAAGCTCTTAGCTATTAGCTTTCAGCTATTAGCTCGTTGAGGCGGAACCGGCGATCGGGATGAGATTTTGAATTGGGATTTCCTGGACGGGCAGGAAGCTGATTCGGCACGAAGAAGCTAAAAGCTAATAGCTGAGGGCTAATAGCTGTTTTTTGGAGAAGAACCCATGGCAGTGCAAATGAGAACCATGCTGGCGGTGGCCGATAACTCCGGCGCGCGCAAGCTGCAACTGATTCTGCCCCTGGGCGGGAGTCTGGGCGTAAAGGCCGGGCTGGGCGACGTCGTGACTGCGGCCGTCAAGGAAGCTTCGCCTGACGGAACAGTGAAAAAGGGCAAAGTAGTCAAGGCCGTGATCGTGCGCACCCGCAAGGAGCACAGGCGGCGCGACGGCACCTACATCCGCTTCGACGAGAACGCGGCGGTGGTGATCAACGACGACCACGAGCCGGTGGGCACGCGCGTTTTCGGGCCGGTGGCCCGCGAACTGCGCGAGAAGAAGTTTCTGAAGATCGTTTCCCTGGCGCCAGAAGTGGTGTAAGAACAGGGACTAAGGGACTGAGGGACTAGGGAATGAGCGCTAGCCCCGAGTTGGAGAGATTATGCCGAGTTTGGATATTCGTCGCAACGATACGGTGATGGTGCTGACAGGCGCCGACAGGGGAAAGACGCAACGCGTGCTGCGCGTATTCCCCGACAAGGGCACGGTGCTGGTGGAGCACGTGCGCATGGTCAAGAAGACGGTGTCAAGCAAGACGAGCCGGCAGCGCACCAAGGGTGGCATCGCTGAGCAGGAGTCGCCGATTAACGTCTCCAACGTGGCGCTGGTTTGCCCCAACTGCGGCAAGGCCCGCGTGGGACACAAATTGTCGGGCGACGTGCGCATCAGGATTTGCAAGAAGTGCGGCCAGGAGCTGGCGGCGAAGAAGTAGGAAGGCAGCTCTCAGCTTTCAGCTCTCAGCCTTTTGGCGGTGAGCTGACAGGGCTGAGACAAGACGAGCTGAAAGCTGAAGGTTAAGACTGAGCACCTTCCGCAACGGTAGACGGGCAATGAGCCCAATCCGAGGGCCGGAAGAAACGGAGCAAAGCGAAATGGCAGCAAGACTGAAGGAAAAGTATCACAAGGAAATCAAGCAGGCGCTCCAGAAGGAGCTCTCGCTTGACAATCCGATGGCGGTGCCGAGGCTCGAGAAGATCGTTATCAACATGGGGCTGGGCGAAGCTACTCAAAATAACAAGCTGCTGGACCCGCTCGTGGCCGACCTGACGCAGATCGCCGGACAGAAGCCGGTGGTCACGAAGGCGAAGAAATCAATCGCCTCGTTCAAGGTGCGCGAGGGCATGAATATCGGCGCCATGGTGACGCTGCGCTCCGACAGGGCTTATGAGTTTCTCGACCGGCTGATTTCGGTTGCCCTTCCCCGCGTACGCGACTTCCGCGGCGTGTCGACAAAAAGCTTCGACGGCCGCGGCAATTATACGCTGGGCCTGCGCGACCAGTTGATCTTCCCGGAGATCGATTACTCAAAGGTTGAAAAACTGAAGGGCATGAACATCACCATCGTGACCACGGCCCGGGACGACAACTCCGCGCGCGCGCTGCTCAAGCATTTTGGAATGCCGTTCCGGCAGGGAGCGTAAAGACAGCTTTTAGCTATTAGCTCTTAGCTTTTAGCTCGTTGAGGTTGAAGGGCAGTTTGGGATTTGAACTTGAGATAGCCTTCCGTAGCTGTACATAGCAATGGTTCAGCGCGAAGGAGCTAAAAGCTAATAGCTAAAGGCTAATAGCTCGTTTTTCGAGGTTTTATGGCAACTACAGCAAAAAGGGTAAAGGACGCGCGGAAGCCGAAGTTCAGCTGCCGCAAGCACAACCGCTGCCAGATATGCGGGCGGCCGCGAGGCTTCCTGCGCAAATTTGGCGTCTGCCGTTTGTGCTTCCGGGCGCTGGCGCTCAAAGGCGAGATTCCCGGCGTCAACAAGTCGAGCTGGTAAGAAAGGCAGGGACCAGGGATCAGGAAACAGGGGTCGGTTGAAGTGACTGACACCTTGAAACTTGACACCTGAAACCTGGAACACATTTCCGCTGGTTCCCGCCAAGCAGGCGGGCGAACGGGGAATGAAGGAGAAGGAATGAGTCTGACCGATCCTGTAGCGGATTTCCTGGCGCGCATCCGGAATGCCATCCGGGCCCGTCATCAGAAGCTGGATTGCCCGGCTTCCAAGCTGAAGACCGAGATTGCCCGCATTTTGAAGGAAGAGGGCTATATCTCGAACTACAAGACCCAGGAAGAGAACGGAAAGCTGATTCTGCGCGTGTACCTCAAGTACGGCGGCACGGAAGCGGCTATTCGCGACCTGGCGCGCGTTTCGCGTCCGGGGTGCCGCGTCTACGTGGGCCGCGACGACATCAAGCGCGTGCAGGGCGGGCTGGGCATTTCGATTTTGACCACGCCCAAAGGCGTGATGACCGGCCGTCAGGCGCGCCGCGAAGGCGTGGGCGGCGAACTGCTGTGCGAAGTGTGGTAGTGCACAGAGATCAGAGAACAGCGCCCTAGCCGATTCTGATCTCTGTTCTCTGAGCCCTGATCTCTGTTTTATCGGCTGCAGTGGAACGAAGGCGTTGGATCTGATCACTGAACACTGATCACTGACCACTGGCTTTCGGGACTCGCAAGCCACAAAGGATTGAAGATGTCGCGCATTGGAAAAAAGCCGATCCCGCTTCCCAGCGGAGTCAAGTACAAAGTCGAGGGCAACACGGTGCTTGTCGAAGGGCCCAAGGGCAAGGTCACGGCGCTGATCGCCGAAGGCATCACGCTGAAGACCGCTGATGGGCACCTGCTCGTGGAGCGCTCGGGCGACGACAAGGCCGCCGTGCATGGCCTCACCCGCGCCCTGGTGTCGAACGCCGTTGAGGGCGTGACCAAGGGCTGGACGAGGGAACTGGACATCGTCGGCATCGGTTACCGCGCCGAGCTCAAGGGCAAGGGCATGGTCATCTTTACGCTGGGCTATTCGCATCCCATCGAGTTTCCGCTGCCCACGGGCATCGAAGTTGCGATCGACCCCAAGCAGACCCACCTGACCATCTCCGGCATCGACCGGCAGAAGGTTGGGCAGGTGGCTGCCGACATGCGCTCGCTGCGCAAGCCCGATCCGTACAAGAACAAGGGCGTGCGCTACACGGGCGAGAAGCTGAAGAAGAAAGCCGGCAAGACGGCTGGCAAGTAACACAGTGTTCAGTGAACAGTGATCAGTGATCAGAACCAGGGCAAATTCGTCGCGAACAAGCTGACCACTGACAACTGACCACTGGAACATCCGAACGGGGCCGCCGGGCGGCTCCGCCGATAGGTGAGAGAAGAAGAGATGATCACGCAGACCAAAAGAAACGAGATCCGGCAGCGCATTCACGTTCGCATCCGCGAAAAGCTTTCCGGCACGGCCGAGCGGCCGAGGCTGAACGTATACCGCTCGCTCAACCACATCTACGCGCAGGTTATCGACGACCAGAAGGGCGAGACGCTGGTTTCGGCTTCCACCCTTGAGGCCAAATCAAAGACCGGCGGCAACGTGGCGGCGGCAAAAGAGGTGGGCAAGGCGGTGGCGGAAAAGGCCGTGGCGAAGGGCATCACGCAAGTTGTCTTCGACCGCGGCGGGTACCTCTATCACGGCCGCGTGAAGGCCCTGGCCGATGCTGCCCGCGAGGCGGGACTGAAGTTCTAACAGCAGTTTTCAGCTCACAGTTGTCAGTTTCAGAATTCGGCAAATCTGGCAAAGAGCAACTGATAACTGATAACTGACAACTGATAACTGACGGACGAGAGAGCAATGACGATGTTGAAAAAGAAACTCGATGCCAACCAGTACAACCTGAAAGATCAGGTCGTCGCAATCAACCGCGTGACGAAGGTGGTCAAGGGCGGCAAGAATATGTCTTTTGCCGCGCTGGTGGTGGTGGGCGACCCCGCTTCGGGCGTGGTGGGCCACGGTTCGGGCAAGGCTAAGGAGGTTCCCCAGGCCATTCGCAAGGGAATCGAATCAGCCAAGAAGAACCTGGTCAAGGTGAACCTGACCCAGACCACGATTCCGCACCAGGTCTTAGGCCGCTTCGGATCGGGCCAGGTGCTGCTGAAGCCCGCGCCGGAAGGCACGGGCGTGATCGCCGGTGGCGCCGTCCGCGCGGTCATGACCTCGGCCGGGGTGCAGAACGTGCTCACCAAGAGCATCGGATCGCCCAACCCGCACAATGTGGTCAAAGCCACATTCGACGCCCTCGCTCAGTTGCGCGACAGGGCCGAGGTGGCCACTGCGCGGGGCAAGCAGGTGGAGGAACTTTGATGGCTGAGACCAAGAAAATTCGCATTCAGTACTACCGCTCGGCCATCGCCACGCCCACCAAGCACAAGCTGGTGGTCAAGGGCCTTGGCTTTACGCGCCTCAATCAGATCGTGGAGCGCGAAGACACCGCATCGGTGCGCGGCATGGTGAAGGCCATTCCGCACCTGGTGAGGATAGTAGAGAAATAGTTGTCAGTTACCAGTTTTCAGTTCTCAGTTATCGAGCACGAGCGAACTGACAACTGAAAACTGACAGCTGAACAAACGCGAGTCGGGGTTGCTGGATTCATCAGTCCCCGGCGCTATAGCGAGGAGAATATGGCGAAGAATCTATCGAATTTGCGCGCGCCCAAGAAGGCCAACACAGGGCGCAAGCGCGTGGGCCGGGGCATGGGCTCGGGCATGGGAAAGACCTCAACCCGCGGCCACAAGGGCCAGGGTTCGCGTTCGGGCGTCAGCTTCATGCGCGGTTTCGAGGGCGGCCAGATGCCGCTCCACCGCCGTCTGCCCAAGCGTGGCTTCACGAACATCTTCCGCACCGAGTACACGGTCGTGAATCTCGATCGCATTGCGAAGCTGGGCGTGGGCGAAATCGGCCTTGACGATTACGTCAAGCTGGGCTTGGCCTCGAGCAAGAAGGCTCTGATCAAGATCCTCGGCTCCGGCGAACTGGCTTCCGCCATCACGATTCACGCGCACAAGTTCTCGAAGTCTGCGGCTGAAAAGATCGAAAAGGCCGGTGGCAAAGCGCTGGTTGCTGGTGGCGACGCGGCTCCGGCGGTTGCGTAGAGTCCGAAGCAGCTAAGAGCGTAAAATTGGATGAATAGCACGATCTGAGCGGCGTTTGGCGCCGGAAGCGGATGAATCATTATGCTGGAGAAGTTTCTTAACATTTTCCGAATCCCCGATCTGCGCAAGCGGGTGCTGTTCACCATGGCCATTCTGGCCGTCTACCGGCTGGGCGCCTTTATTCCGGTCCCGGGCGTCAACACAAAGCAGTTGGAGCTGCTCTTCAGTTCGCAGAGCGGTTCGGCGCTGGGTCTGATGGATCTGTTCGGCGGGGGCAATCTGCGCCGCATGACCATCTTCGCCCTGGGCATCATGCCCTATATCACAGCCTCGATCATCTTTCAGTTGCTGACCGTGGTCTACGAGCCACTGGCGCGCATTCAGAAGGAAGGCGAGCTCGGCCGGCGCAAGATTACGCAGTGGACCCGCTACGTCACGGTTGTGCTTTCCGCATTGCAGGCCATCGGAATTGCCGCCATTCTCACCAAGCAAGGATTGGTTCTGAATCCGGGCGTGGGCTTCATGCTCATGACCATCCTGACGCTGACCACCGGTTCGGCCTTCATTATGTGGCTGGGCGAGCAGATTACCGACCGCGGCATCGGCAACGGCATGAGCCTGCTGATCTTTGCCGGCATCGTGGCCGGACTGCCGCGCGGCGTGGGTGACCTGATCAACAAAGTTCAGACCGACGCCTGGGGTCCAATGAGCTTTCTGGTGGTGCTGGCTCTCCTCGTTGGCATGGTGCTGGTCGTCGCCTTCATCGTCCTCGTGGAGCGCTCGGAGCGCCGCATTCCCATCCAGAGCGCGCGCCGCATTGTGGGCCGCCGCATGATGGGAGGCCAGTCGAGCCACCTACCGCTCAAGGTCAACTCTGGCGGCGTGATGCCCATCATTTTCGCCAGTTCGATTCTCTCGGCGCCGCTGCTGCTCAGTTCCTCGGAGTGGGTGCAGAACAACAAGTTTTTGCAGCCCATCCTGCAGTCGATTACGGCGGGGATGCCGTGGTACGAAGTACTGAACATCCTGGCCATTATTTTCTTTGCCTACTTCTACGTGTCGATCATCATGCGCCCCGACGACATTGCCGACAACTTCCGCAAGTCGGGATCGTTCATTCCCGGCATTCGCCCCGGCAAGCGCACATCGGATTTCATCAACGACATTTTGACCCGCATCACGCTGGTCGGGGCCATTTATCTGATTCTGGTGCAGATGGTGCCCACCTTCATGATCTCGGGCATCCGCTTTGACAAGATCTTTCTCATCGGGCGGCTCTTTGAGAACTTACCCACCTGGATGACGCATGGCATGGGAGTCAACTTCTACTTTGGCGGCACTTCGCTGCTCATTGTGGTCGGCGTGGCCATGGACACCATCAATCAGGTCGAGTCGCAACTGATCATGAGACACTATGACGGCTTCTCGCCCCGCTCTGGCCGTATCCGGGGAAGGAAGACCTGGTAATGGCAGAGGAAACACAGCAGCAGGCCGAAGAGGCCCTGAAATGGAATGGGTGCCCGGGGCCCATTCTTCTGATGGGCGCGCCGGCCGTCGGAAAGGGAACCCAGGCAAAGGAACTGACGCGCGTCTGGAAGATTCCCCAGATCTCGACGGGGGATATTCTGCGCTCCAACGTGGCCCTCGGGACCGACCTTGGCCGAATTGCCAAGGGCATGATGGATCGTGGCGATCTCGTCCCCGACTATCTGATCAACGAAATGGTGAATGAGCGGATGCGGAAGCCGGATACATCCAGGGGTTACATTCTGGACGGCTATCCCCGGACGCTGCCACAGGCCGAGTGGCTGGATGGTCGTTTGGCAGCTCAGGCCGCAGCCAAAGCACAGGAGCACTGCTTCGGATTGGTTGCCGTCCGTATCCGATTAGATTACAATAGGTTAGTGCGCCGCGTGACAGGGCGTAGGAATTGTCCGGTCTGCCATCGCATTTACAACATTTATGGGCTGCCGCCGAAGCGGGAAGGCTTCTGTGACTTCGACGGCGAGCCGCTTTTTACTCGCGCCGATGACACCCTCGAGGCCTTCGAAAACCGCATGCGGGCCTACTATAAGTTGACCGAGCCAGTGATCGAGCATTACCGCAAAGCGGGCAGCTACGTGGAGATCGATGGCGGCGAACCGATGGGGATGGTGACAGTGAAGATTGTGGAAGCCATCTACAATTTCCGGAACCAGACGGCGGCGCAGTGAGGGGATCCGGTCAAGTGGCTGTGGTATTGAAGTCGGCCAGCGAAATTGAAAAAATGCGCCGCGCGGGCCGGGTGGTCCGAGAGGTGCTGGAGCTTGTTCGCAGCAAGGTAAAACCAGGCGTAACCACTTACGACTTGGAAAAAGCCGCCGAAGAGCGGTTGAAAGAACTGGGCATCAAGCCCGCCTTCAAGGGTTATCACGGATATCCGTGCGCCTTGTGTACCTCGATCAATAGCGAGGTGGTTCACGGGATTCCGTCGCCGAAACGGGTTCTGAAGAACGGCGATATTGTTTCGATCGACTTCGGCGTGGTGGCGGATGGCTACTACGGCGACGCGGCGATCACGGTACCTGTAGGCACGATCGACCCTCAGAGCGCGCGGCTGTTGCGGGCTACCGAGGAATCGCTCGAAGCCGCGATCCGCGCAGTTCGCCCCGGGGCGACTTTGGGCGACATCGGCGCCACGGTGCAGGCGGTAGTGGAAGGTGAAGGTTTTTCCGTGGTCCGCGATTTTGTGGGCCACGGCATTGGCGTTCAGATGCACGAAGATCCGCAGATCCCGAACTTCGGGGAGGCGGGCAGGGGTATGAAACTGAAAGAGGGCATGGTGCTCGCCATTGAGCCTATGGTCAACGCCGGCGGACCGGATGTGATGGTTCTGGAAGACGGATGGACGGCGGTGGCCACCGACGGCAGCATGAGCGCTCATTTTGAGCATACGGTGGCGGTAACCGCCACCGGCGCAAGGATTTTGACCGAATAACGCATTCGGTCCGAGAGACAGCTGGGCGCGAAAGCGGCCGGCAGAAAAGGACACAGTTTGTCGAAAGAAGATGCGATTGAGGTAATGGCAACGGTCATTGAGACTCTGCCCAATGCCATGTTCAAGGTGAAACTCGAGAACAACCATGAGGTTCTGACTCATGTCTCGGGGCGGATGCGCAAGAACTTCATCCGTATTTTGCCCGGCGACCGCGTGGCCGTCGAGCTCAGTCCTTATGATCTGAATCGCGGACGAATTGTGTACCGATATAAATAGCTCTTAGCTGTCAGCTCACAGCTTTCAGCTTCGATGGAAGCGGGGTGGACCATAGTGGCTCGCTCCCGCGGGACAAAACTGAAAGCTGACGGCTAATAGCTGTAAGCTCTGGAAGTGCAGCGCAGAGAAGGGTAGTCAAAACAAATGAAGGTCCGGGCATCGGTAAAAAAGATTTGCGTCAAGTGCAAGGTCATTACGCGCCGCGGTGTGGTGCGGGTGATCTGCGAAAACGCAAAGCACAAGCAGCGCCAGGGCTAGGTGGCACTGGCAAGGAGCGGAACCTCCACGGCGGGTTACAGGTTACAGCTTACAGGTTTTCTGAAACCTGACCTCTGAAACCTGAAACCTTAAAAGAGGCTAGTTAGCTTGAATCAAGGCTTGCGATGAACCTCTGGAGGCGATCCAGACAACCCGTGCGAGCCCGCCGTGGCGGGAGGCACACAACCTCACCGGGAGACCGGAGACTGGAGAGAGGCGATCGGTTGACGGCGTTGCCGATGACTGATCCCTGATCCCTGATCTCTGATCCCTGTTTTCAAAGGATTTCTCATGGCACGTATCGCTGGCGTCGATCTGCCCCGCGCAAAGCAGGTCAGGATCGCGCTCACTTACATTTTCGGCATCGGTCAGCCTCGAGCTCTGAAGATTCTGGACAAGGCCAATGTGGACGCCTTCCGCAAGGTCCAGGATCTCGGCGAGGACGAGGTCAACCGCATCCGCCAGGTCATTGAGGACGAGGGCAACGTCGAAGGCGATCTGCGCAAAGACGTCTCCATGCACATCAAGCGCCTCATTGACATCCAGAGTTATCGCGGCAGCCGGCATCGCCGGTCGCTGCCGGTGCGCGGCCAGCGCACTCACACCAATGCCCGCACTCGCAAGGGCCCGCGCAAGGGCACGATTGCCGGCAAGAAGAAAGCGACGGCGAAGACCTAATGGCGAAACAGGATCAGAAAGGCGCCGGCAAATCCGGCAAGGGAAAGAAGTTCAAGAAAC
>Ga0335071_10003854_pt1 | contig 15744 bp, 15 predicted proteins | sample Lox_Sample_15_FD_206724 | JGI IMG/M metagenome (GOLD analysis project Ga0335071, IMG submission 206724) | Soil microbial communities from Loxahatchee National Wildlife Refuge, Florida, United States - Lox_Sample_1.5 | ecosystem: Environmental > Terrestrial > Soil > Wetlands | place: USA... | reverse complement strand
TAAGTCAGGATCGCTGCTTGCAACTTAACATCCGTATCTGCCGAAGTACTTCGCCCCACCGGTCCCGCCGCCACGGTCGCATCGGCACCCAAAGTGAACTTGCTCGACAGCAGCTTTTCGGCGCCCCGCTTGTTCATGACGAGCATGACAGCGTCAGTCTCCGAACCACCGATCCGAAAACCGAAGCTGCCCCCTTCTACCTTGATAGCTGCTGGCGCGGACCACCCCTGGCCGGAAGCGCGCCGGCACTCGATGAAACCCTTGCCATACTGCCCGCCCACAACAAAAGCTGCTTTTTTGATTCCCGGAACGATCACGATGCACTGTGATTTCTCGAGCAGGTCATCCGGGATGCCCTTGTCCGGCGCAGACATGATTTCCGACAACACCTGAGCCGACGTCTTCAGGCGCGTCTCTGCATTCTCGGCTCCGTACAACACGCCGGCGCTGATGCACACAATTCCCAACGTTTTTAGTTTCAAAACTTTCTCCTTATGAAGCACGATTCGTACAATTCCAAATGAAGTTCAGGTGCAAGTGGTGTTAGTGGTCGGCCACTCGGGCGTGCGAATACGGCTCGGTGATCAGGTTCGGATAGAAGGTGATGGTTGCGTCTATCAAGGCGGCGAAACCCATCGCAAGCGGCAGTAGAGCAACCAAGAACAGAAACATTATCAGGTTGCCTGCGGGCGTGAATACCGGTATGACGGGATTCAGAAACAGCACAATCCCAGCCACTGTGCTGCCCCAAAAATATTCGTGCGCGCGCACGGCCTGCTGCACCATTACCAGGGCGCTTAGGCAAACGACCAGATCCAGCAAGAGTTGGTAGCTCGTTCCGGAGTGCCAGCACATGGATGCCAGAAGCAAACCCACAATAAGGCCGCACTTTACTGTCTTCGTGAACATTGGAAGCCCTGATTTCTGCTTGGAAACTGAGAACTTTCTGCTGTGGAATTTTGAAAGGGACCCTGCCCACCCTATCGGATTCGCGGGTCTAGACTACGGCCGGAAGGGCGATTTTGTGAAAGGTTGAACTGCAGACCTCAAAGGTACGGACCTGAGGTGTGCCATCAACCACGTTTCCGAGGGCTTTCAATACGTCGGGATAGGCAGTGCGGCCGTACGCGTCCGCATGCTCTTTCTCATCCCACAAACTGATAGCGACAGCTTCCCCTCCGCCCGGGACGACGAACGTGAGTGCATCCTGGAACCCTGCTTGCTGTCGAAGCACGGGAACGGCTGCGTTTTCAATCAACCGGGTGAACTCTGCCAGCCTATTGGTCTTCAGACGGATGGAAACACTGCGAGCAAACATGTGTCAACCTCCTGGGTTGTGGTGGGCTAAGAGAAGGAAACTCGGACAACCTGACTTAGTTCAGATCATCTTAAGAGTGGGCGGGAATGCTCAGTCACTAACTATAATTAGGTTAAGTGTAACTGCTTGTCAAATGTAAACGTGCGGAAAGTTACCGGCACTTAGAAATTCTTGGTTAACTTAAGAAGGACTTGGGGGTGGAGTGGTTGGACTATCATCGCGAGGGGAATCGCCGAATCAGCCCTCCACCTATCTCATCAGGCGTTGATCGTGTGTAGGACTCCCGTGTAGGCGCCGATTCATGAGAGAGACGCGAGGTCGCAGTTGCCGGCGGTACTTCCACGAGATAGTCATAGATTCCGCGGCGTCGCTCCACTGGATCCGGCTGGATGACGATGCGCTTTTCAAAAATCCGATCCTTCGATATTTTCACCCGGCTCGTGATTGAATCGGGAGCGAATGCGTCTCGGTTAGCATTGTCCGGTTGCCGTGTCTCTGTGCGCCGAGGCTGTGAAATCCCCGTTGGATCGAGATCTACCGTTGCCCGAATGTCGATGCAGTTGCAGACGAGCAGGGTTCACTTGGATGACTCGGCCGCTGTGTTCAGTGCCGTTCAATGCGTTTATTGCCTTTTCGGCGCAAGCGTCGTCCGCCATCTCAACAAACGCAAAGCCTCGCGGTTGGCCTGTGGCCCGATCAGTCATGATCCGAAACCGTTCTACAGTTCCATGTTTCTCAAATATGGTTCGAATCTCATGTTCCGTGGCGTCAGGACTGAGGTTACCGACAAAAATATTATTCATCCGTGTCCTTCTCTGGCAAGACCATCCGGGACGGACGGTGAAGTTGGCCGGAAAAATAGCTAACCCGCACGGCTCTTGGTGGGTGATGCCAACTGCAGTTTAGCAGATGGCGGGGCTATCGTATATATGAATGCGTGGCAACCCCGATTCGGTGTCACATCCGACGCGGGGTTACGTAGCGTGAAAGCCTACCAGCGTTTGCGATTAAAGCCGCTGCCACCGCCGGAGCGCTCCGCCTTGGGACGCGCTTCATTGATGTTCAGTGCTCTGCCATCGACGGTTGTGCCGTTCAAAGCCGCTATGGCTTTTTCACCCTCACCATCGTTGTCCATCTCGACAAAACCAAAACCTCTGGGTTGTCCTGAATCGCGGTCCGTGCAGATGTTGACGCGCCCAACGGCTCCGTGTGGTTCAAACAGCGAACGCACGGTCTCTTCTGTCGCCCCAAAACTGAGGTTGCCTACAAAAATGTTCTTCATTCGTTTCCTTTACTGGTTTTGAACAACGGCTAATTCTGGAAGGTGGACGAATGTAGCGGAAGGCTAAACCAGTCTGCCTAGAATAATTGGCGGGATCAAATCCACAATAAGCATAACACAGATTCGCCGAATCGTGCCGGTAGCTCTGAGCACAGGGCAGGCGGGCGCAGGCCTGCTTCGCCGTAGGCAACAGGAGGGCGCACACGCATGTTAAGGCCGATTAGCATTCCCGATCCTCGTCTCAAGGTGTGATGGTTGTCATTCTTCGACACGGAGATAATCATTTCGTCGTGCGGCGGTCGTCGTCAGAACTGGCGTCGGAGCTCGACCATACGGCGGACCCGCGCTACGCTTTGCTCACACATTACTCACACGCGGTGTATTCGTGAGGGCATGATTGGCGAATCGATCGGCGCCCTTCGATGTAGAATCAACCAGATAGGGTGGGAGCTGGGAAGATCGGGCACCTTGCAACGGTTTCGATTCCCGTTAGGTTTAGCGTGCCCATTTTGGAGTGGCGTAGCCACCCCTTTAGTTGGCGTCTCCGCACTTCGTGAAGACCCGGCTTAGAGAAACCTGAACTTACAGTTTCGATTTTCGATTGCAGATGTTCAATCCGCTGAACCGGGCAAATCCAACACCCCCAATGCGATCGTATTCGCTGCCACGGCGGATTTGCCCACGGCCGCCGTGATCAACGCACATCAACGTCGCCACGACAAATTCAATTCGGATTGAAGTTGGTGTGGTAGGTACGCGATGTGTGGCGCGCCGTGCGTCGCGCTCTGTGCCGCGTTCGGGCTTCCGGTTCCGATCGGGTGGGGAATCATGCATGGCGCCCAGTTGCTGCAAGTCGGGTTTCCCGACGATCAGGGCTAACGCCACCGGTCGGCTGTCCTGCGATCCATGCCTCAACTTCTTCCGGCCGATATCTGACCAACACACCGACCTTGTGGAACTGCGGCCCCCGGTGAAGCAGACGCCATCTCCGCAGTGAGGCAACGCTCACGTGGAGTTGCTTGGCTACATCGTGTTCGGTGAGAAGGTCAAGCATATTCCCCTTTCTGAATTACTCGATCCGGTCGACCAGTTCGGCCAGGGCCGCCCGTGAGTCGCCGTCGATGCCTATCCCGACGCTCCGCAGAAACCGTTCGTACCGGTACTGCGCGCGTGCCGCGGCCTGGGCGTACACATCGCCCGAAGGCTCGGGCAGACAGGTGAACAGCGCCTTCGTCAACGCGTCCGAAAATGCGAATAGAGCCTGTACGGCCGTATGGACACGACGGACCTCCTTCGCCAGGTGTTCGATAGTCGCGGCAACCCGCTCCTCGGCGTCGTCGCGTGAAGCCGTGGCATCGGTCTGGACCAACTCGTGCTCGATGGCTTCGCGGATGAACGCGGCGGACGAACTGAAGCCGCGGGTTTGGGCGGCATCGGCAATGCGCTTCGCCATTTCGTCTGATAATCGCAGGTTTCGCTCTGCCATCGTCTCCGTCCAGATGCCACGCGATGCTCAGTTGCTCGCGCGGACCCTCTACCTATAAGGGAGTGGCAGAGGCACCCGGTGACACCCTCGCCTAAAAATATTTCGTGGCTGTCGGAGCGCCGCAAATGTGAGGTGTGGCTCAGATGGGGCTCACCCCGCGCGGGTCGAGCCCCGAGGCAACATCACGTCATGGAACAGGAATGGGTTCGCCAGCCATTCGCCGAGGCCCCGTTCCTTTATGTTCCACTACCGGATTCTCAGGTTATTATTCAGCGAGGCGGAGCCGCGTTTTGTACACAAGTTGTACACAAAGAGTGGCGCGATGTGGCGCCCCAATGCATTTTGTCGCGTTCTGTATGCAAACTGTACACAATCTGTGGCGCCATCATTCTACGAACGAACCTATTGTGTGTACCTATCGGTAGGTTCATAATGCAGTCATGCTCTCCAATCCTCCCGCTGATCCGCGATCGGAAGCCGCAAAACTGCTTGGCCGTCGGAGTGCCGAGGTTCGCGAGGAGCAGTGGGGCCGCAAGGAGTTCGTCAACCGCATGCGGGAGTGGGGAAAGCTGGGCGGGCGTCCCAAGGGCAGCGGGAAGAAGCAGAGCGGAAGGAAGCAGAAGGGAGCTAGGTAGTCATGGCGGTCTATCGTCCGAAGCGGAACGGTGAAGTGTCAAAGTTCTACGTGTGCGAATTTGTCACGCACGGCAAGCGCATCCAGGAGTCTACGAGCAGCACGAGCAAGACGGTGGCGAAGGAATACGAGAAGAGGCGCAAGGCCGAACTGGAGCGCGCAGCAGCCGGTTTGCCGACGGAAAAGAAGGCAGCCCGCATCCGAACCGTCGCGGAGGTTACCAGAACGTACCTTAGTGGCTATAGGTTGACTCATCGCCCATCCAGCGTCGATTTCGCTACGCTTCGACTCGGAGTAGTCGACCGGCTCTTGGGCACAACGGTGCTATCGGACTTGACGGAAGAGCGCATGAGGGAATACGTTCGCAGGCGCCAAACCGATGGAGCGAGCGGGCGCACCATTAACATGGAGCTTGGAGAACTGTCGCGCGCCATTGGCCGCACGTGGCGCGAACTCTGGCCGCGCGTCAAAAAACTGGAAGAACGAAAGGATGTAGGCCGCGCAATCTCGCCCGTCGAACAGGGAAAGCTGCTTGACGTGACGGCAACGCTGCGTTCGCCAGTGGTGCGCACGGCAATACCGCTGCTGATGCTTACGGGCCTTCGTTCTGGTGAAGCCCTAAGCCTTCGGTGGCGACAGGTCAACCTTTTCGAGCGTACTATCACGGTTGGCCGTGCGAAAACGTCGAGCGGCACAGGCCGGGTAATTCCGATCAATGATGACTTGGCCAGTATACTTGCCGATCATCGCGCTTGGTTCGTGAAGCGCTTTGGGGAGCCAGAACCGGAGTGGTGTGTTTTCCCGTTTGGATCTCCTCAGCCTACGGCGCCCGACAAGCCTGTAACCGATATCAGCTCAGGTTGGGATCTCGTGCGGTCTCTTGCAGGCGTTTCCTGCCGTCTCCACGATCTCAGACACACGTTTTGTACTCGCCTGGCAGAAGCGGGTGTCCCGGAATCCACGATGCTCGCACTTATGGGGCACATGAGCCGGGCGATGCTGGAACGCTATAGCCACATTCGTATGGCTGCAAAGCGTGAGGCTTTGGCTGCAATCACCCTGAGACCCAGAGTTGAGAATTCGGAGCCGGTCCCTGTGAAAGTCCCTGTCGCGGCGCACGCGGGTCAAATCCAATAATCTGCAAGCTGATGATTTAGTTGGTGGGCCCTGAAGGATTTGAACCTTCGACCAACGGATTATGAGTCCGCTGCTCTAACCGCTGAGCTAAGGGCCCGCACACTCTGGAATCAGCTATTGAGCAGCTTAACATTTGGCTCCTGACGGCGCAGCGTCGGGATCCGTTACTGCTCCTTGAATCTGGTAATTTCGGTAAGGCCGAACGCCTCCAGCACGCGCGTCTGCACCTCGTCCGTAAGGGCGTTGATTCCGGACACGCCCGAGTCGTTTGACGAGACCCGATAGCGGAGTTGCCGTTGGCCCGGAGGCGTTTCGATGATCTTCAATACGCTATCCGCAACCTCTTGCGGGTCGGCCTCCGCTTTCGTCAGGTAGGCGCGCATGATATCGGGAATCTCTGCCGCCGCTCCGTATCCGGCTTCGCGGGCAGAATCCTCTCCACTTTCGAGCTTCATCATGATGGGAGTGCGATAGGCGCCCGGCTCAATCACCACAGAGTCGATGCCAATTGGGGCCAGTTCATAACGATAGGCCTCGGCCAGGGCTTCGAGGGCGAACTTGCTTGCAGCGTATAGGCCCAAGCCGGGCACCACCAGCCGCCCCGCGCCGCTGCTGACATGGAGCAGCAATCCGCTGCGTTGGTGCTTCATGGCCGGCAGAACAGCGCGGCTCATGCGTAGCGCGCCGAAGAAATTCGTATCGAAGAGCCGTTGCGCTTGGGCCGGGGTTACAGTTTCGGCAAGATCCACAATGCCGTAGCCCGCATTATTGATCAGAATGTCGATACGTCCGTATCTGGCCATCACCTCATCGATGGCGCGCGCTATGGATTCCTCATCGGTCACGTCGATTTCGAGCGCATGGAGAGCAAGTGCCTCATGCCCGGCGAGCGACTCGATCTCATGCGCGATGTTCGCGTTGCGCCCGCGGATTTCGCGCATTGTGGCAAAGACGCGATACCCGCCGCGGGCCAATGTCTCGGCACTCAGACGGCCGAAGCCCGTGCTTGCGCCTGTTACCACTACCACCTTGCCGCTGTTTGCCATACTCAAACCTCAAAAATCTCCAGCGCGCGTTTGAGGCTGGCGATCGGATCCCGGCCTTGGGCAGGGCTATACTCGTGCGCCACGTACCCGGTGTACCCGAGATCGGCGATTGACTGTGCAATGAAGTGGTAGTTCAACTCCTGCGTTTCATCAATCTCGTGCCGGCCGGGATTACCGCCGGTATGGAAATGCCCAATCCACTGGAAGTTGTCGCGGATGTTGCGGACGATATCGCCATCCATGATCTGCGCGTGATAGATGTCAAACAGGATCTTGACTCTTGGCGAGTTGACTCGTTTCATCACGTCGACGCCCCAGGCGATGTGGTCAAACATGTAATCCTTGTGATTGACCTTGCTGTTGAGATACTCCATGCAGATGTTGACGCCTTTGTCCTCGGCGTGAGACTTGACGCGGTTGAGAGACGCGACGCAGTTGTCAGCGCCCTCCGCGTCCGGCATGCCTCTGCGGTTCCCCGGAAACGTAATGATGCTCGGAATACCATTGGCGGCCGCTTCGTCGATAGCCGCATGGAGCGCTTTCTCCAGCCGATCGTGATTCTCCTTACGATTGAGTGCATCGGAAATGGTTCCGCCCGGCCCCGGCGGGTACATGGTGGGAATCAGGCCGTACTTTTTGAGGGTCGGCCAGTCGGCCGGACCGATCAGATCGTACCCTTTGCAACCCAAGTCGGCCGCCACACGGCAAGTTTCCTCGAAGCTCATGCTTCGCCCAAACACGCCACGCGTCACGCACTGCTTCAGCCGCCCTCTATGTTCCACCACTGTCTGTGCGGCCGCTGTGGAGGCGGCCAGCGCGGGCAAAAAGTCTCTCCGGCGCATCTCGTTCTCCTTGCCGATAAGCTTATCTCAGATGGCGCGGTTTGCATTAACCCGAAGGCGAATCGGCGGCACAGCTTGTCAGGCCGTCACGCGGTTTCGTGATTTGCCCTTGGTCTTGCGCAATTTTGCGTCATCTGCGAACAGGAAGTCCTCGATCTCGTCGATGCGATCACCCGCGTCGTCGTAGCCAATCTCAATCAGTTCGGTTGTGTACTTCGAGGTGAATAGCAGGTAGCTCATGAGATCGGCGCAGGACGCCGCATCTCGCCCCAGACTGTTCACGAAGTACTGGATGAGATAGGGCATGTCCTTGCGATGATGGTCCGCTACTTCAGACAAATCGACGGAAGGCGTAATGACGAATGATGCCAGGGGACGCATCCGCTCGCAGCCGGCCTCGTCGGAAGGGCGAATCTGCCCGCTCTCCAGAAGCTGGTTCAACCGTTCCAGATGCTCGATGTCGGTGGCGAGGTGATCCAGGAACATGACGTTAAAAAGCGTTCCCAGAACCTGGGCGAGCGACGGGTTCCCTTGGTCCACGGCTTCTTCCTGGTGCTCGCTTGTTTCGCAACGGACGCCGATCGCGAGGACCCGCTCCGCGCCTAAACGAATAATTGGACTCAGAGGCTGCTGCAGGCGCACACATCCGTCGCCGAAAAACGCCGTGCCTCGGGCGGTCTCGAGCCTAACGGGCGGAAAAACCAGGGGAATCGCCGCCGACGCACAAATATGGTCCACCGAGATCTTCGTGGCCAGCGTCACGCGCCGGCTTCGGTTCCACATGGGATGGCCCTTGGCTCCCTGAATAAACAGGTAGCTTTTGCCGGAGTTGTAGTTGGTTGCCGAAATCGCAAGCGCGTAGAGATGTTCGCGCCTGATATTGTCCTGAATCCGGTTGCAATCGAGGTGTTTGCTCAGGAAATGCCGGAGCGGAGTCGCGTCTAATAAGGAGTGAGCGTGACCTCCGCCGAGTACTCCGCCAAAGGAGAGATCGAGGATCCAGGTGAGGGAGTTATGGGCCTGCGTCAGAACATCGCAGCGAAAAATGTCGGAAGGCGAGAGCCTGGCCCAAAGCTCCGCGACTACTTTAGTGACGCGGGAGAAATCATCGCTGCCCGTAGCCAGAGCGGAGCCGTTGATGGCTCCGGCGGAAGCCCCACCGATGATAGGAAAAGGATTTCCTTGCGCTTGAACCCGTTTGATTTCGCCGATGCGTTTCAGCACACCGGCCTGATAAGCTCCGCGGGCGCCACCGCCCGTCATGACCAAACCGAGACTGTTCTCCATCCCCCGACCCCTTGCGGCTCACTCGTCCCCCAAGGAGCCCGAGCCTTTCTCCTCTCCCCCCGGGCGACATCATAGCAGGTTCCGGGGCCCGTGGCGGCCGGATTTTCATTTAGCGCTCAGGCCTGCGCTGCCAGGGCCGTCTGCGAGGTTTCGTGTCCGGCCCAATACTTTTTGCGTAGCTCTCCCTTTATCGTCTTGCCGGTCGCGTTCCTTGGCAGCGTCTGGACAAACTCCACCGAATGCGGTGTCTTGTAGTGGGCGAGCCGAGCGCGGCAGAAGTCGAGGAGTTCCAATTCGGTTGCCTCTTCGCCGGGTTTCAAGACAACAAATGCCTTGGGGACCTCACCCCACTTTTCGTCCGGAATAGGAATGACGGCCGCATCGTAGACCAAAGGGTGGGCCACTAACGTCTTTTCCACCTCAAGCGAGGAGATGTTCTCTCCCCCGCTGATGATGATGTCTTTTTTACGGTCCGTGATCAGTACGTAGCCGTGTTCATCGATGGTGGCCATGTCCCCGGTGTGCAGCCAGCCTCCTCGCAGTGTCTCCGCGGTCATTTCCTCCTGCCGCCAATAGCCCTGCATGCCGCCATTGCAGCGCGTGATAATTTCGCCGATCGCCCGGCCGTCAGGCGGAACATCCACGTCGTTGGCGTCGACGACCCGAAGCTCGACACCTGGGATGGCGTATCCTGTCATGGCCAGGCGCTCGTAAGGATCTCCTGCTTCGTTGAAGTGCACGCGATCAGGACGATGGCGCGAAATCGCCAGCACTGGCGAGGTTTCAGTCAGCCCGTACCCTGAAAAGCAGTGACACCCGAGTTTCTCCTCCACTTCGCGCACCAGCGTAGGAGCGGAGGCCGCGCCGCCAATCACCATCCACTGGAGGCTGCTCAATTCGTATTCGTGGCGCTCTGGTGAATGCACCAGTGCTGCCGCCATCACCGGCACCACGAAACAAGAATTGATGCGCTCGCGAGCGATCAGGCGAAATACTTCCGGCGGCTCGAAAGCGCGCACCATGACATGCTTGCCGCCCATTACGGTGATGAAGTGCGCGGCTCCCCAGCCGTTGGCGTGAAACAGGGGAATGGTGTGCAGATGATTGTCTTGCAGTGGGATGTTGAAACCGAGCGCAACGTCCAAAGCGTGCAAATAAACATTCCTATGGGTCAGCATCACCCCCTTCGGGGTAGCGCTCGTGCCGCTGGTATAAAAGAGCTCGGCCAACGAGTCTTCATCAAATCGCGTAAGGTCGTCGCACCACGGCTCGGCTGATGCCAGCAGATCCTCGTAAGTTTCGCTAGATAGCCAACTGGCATGCGGCGTTCCGTTCAGCAGGATGAAACTCTTCACACTGATTGCGCTCTTGCGGAAGGCGTCTACCAGGGGCACGAAGACCTGATCCAAGAACAGGACGGTAGCCCCGGAGTCGTTGAGGATGTACGCGAGTTCGCCAGGCGCCAGCCGGATATTCAAAGGGAGCAGAACGGCACCTGCCTCCAGCACGCCATAGTAGGCTTCGAGCAGCCGGTGACAATTGGGACTGAGGAACGCGACGCGATCGCCCGGCTTCACGCCCTGGGCGCGCAGCGCACCGGCCAGCCGCGCCACGCGACCCGCAAACTGCGCATATGTGAAACGATGATCACCGCAGACGACGGCGGTGTTATCCGGGAATTGCTCTTTTGCGTAACGAAGAAAACGGACTGGCGTAAGAGGGACATTCATAACGCCTCCTAACAACGACCGCAGCCCGAGCGGCCTCGCCTAAGACCTAAAACCTGATACCTGCGCCTCTTATCTCTGTGTAGCTAACGAATGCTTGACCTCTTCCACCATTGCCGGCACCACCTCGAACAGATCGCCGACAATGCCATAATCCGCAACTTCGAAGATTGGTGCATTGGCGTCTTTGTTGATGGCAACGATGGTCTTGCTACCTTTCATGCCGAGCAGGTGCTGGATCGCGCCGGAGATCCCGACGGCGATATAAACTTTCGGAGCAACCGTCTGCCCCGAGCTGCCCACCTGGCGCGCGATCGGCATCCAGCCGCTGTCGCAGACCGGTCGCGTGGCTGCCAGTTCGCCGCCCAGCACTTTAGCCAGTTCCTCGACAATTGGAATGTTGTCTTTCTCCTTGATGCCCCGGCCAACGGAGACGATAATCTCTGCCGCTGTCAGATCCACCGCGCCCGACGATTCGCGGAATGGCGGCTCGGGGCGCTGACGGATCGCCGTGGTGGCTAGGTCGGGAGCGAACGTCTCAACCGTAGATGTGCCTGGCTCGATCGCTTCCGCATTAAACGCGCCCGCCTGAATGGAAACAAAATACGGCGCCGCGCCACCGGGCTTCACATCGGCGTTCAGCTTACCCTGAAACAGTTGCCGCACAAACACCGGCCCATTCTCGTTCCGCATGCCGATGACATCCGAAATCAGTGCCTGGTTAAAGCGCGTCGCGAGCTTCGGTGCGAGGTCGCGGACTTGGTACGTGTGGGGAAACAGAACAAACGACGGCTGCACCTTGCGAATGAGTTGCTCCAGCGCGGCCGTATACCCGTCGGCTGTGTAGCCGCCAAGCAGCTCGTGCTCCACGGCATACACACGATCGAGCTTTTTTCTCGCCAGTTCGCTCGCGAGCGCCGTAATTCCCTTCCCTGGAATCGCCGCCGATACAGTGTGCCCAAGTTCAGCAGCCAGCCACTGGCCCACCACCAGCGTTTCAAACGACATGCGATTCCACTCGCCGGCGCGCTGCTCCATGATTACCAGTACGGATTCGCTCATATGACTCGTGCCTCGAATCTCAGCTTCTCGATCAGCTTGCTGGCGGCTTCCCTGGCGCTACCCTCGATCATCTGCGTCTGTTTTGACTTGCGCGGCAGATACACGCGCTCGATGGTGGCAGTTGACGAAGCGCTGACGCCAAGCTCATTACCTTCCAACCGCTTCAGCTCTTTAGTCTTGGCTTTCTTGATGCCCATCAGGGTCGCGTACCGAAGTTTATTGATGCCCGATTGGATGGTCAGCACCGCTGGTAGCGGCATCTCAATGTTCTGAAACCAGCCGCTCTCGAGCTCGCGCTTCACACGGATTTTTCCATCCGTCACCTCAGCCGCCATGACGATGGTCGCGTGCGGAAGTCCGAGAATCTCGGCCAGAACGACACCAGTCTGCCCGTAACCCAAATCGTCCGACTGGAGGCCGGTCAGAATGAGATCCGGCATCTCGCCCGCGACGGCTTTGGCTAATAGACGTGCCAGGCTGAGCGTGCCCCACGACGAGATGTGCTCGTCTTCAATGTGCAAGGCACGGTCGGCGCCCTTAGCCAGCGCTTCACGAATGGTTCGAGCCGCGCTTGCCGGCCCGGCACACAGCGCGATCACCTCGCCGCCGTGCTTCTCTTTCAACTGCAGCGCCTCTTCCAGCGCATAGGCGTCGGGCTCATTCATTTCGTAGCTGAGATCGCCGTCTTCAATCCAGCGCTCGTCAGCCGCGATACGAAGCTGCGAGTCACGAACGGGAACTTCTTTGATGGAGACGATGATTTTCATGGGACACACTCCGATTTCCGGTTCCAGGTTTTCAGCAAATGCCCGTCTGCTGGCACCCGACACCTGGCACCGGAAACATTAGTTCTTAACCGTCATACTCTCTGAGTCAACAGCCTTCTTGCCGGTAATTCCTTCGAGCCCCGCTAAGACGCCGCGATAGTCGTTCTTATCGCACTGCATAGCCAGGCCACCCTTTTGGTCCCCGTTGGCCCACGTCAACCCTATAAAGTGCTTCTTCGATTTGGTCAACGCCATGAGTGCCAAATGAGACAACGGCGAGTCCGATGGCCGCGCCCACTCGCCGGTGAACGTCTTGCCCATAGCTGATCTCTGTAACCGCTGAAGCCGGAATTGTGATCACGTCCGTTTTGTTACTGACCAACCGAAGCTGGTTGGAGTCGATATACAATTTCATGGCGGTTCCGGCCTTAGTGGCAGGGATCGAACCGCCGTCGTATGTGATCTTGTAAGCGTTATCTCCGGCAAACAAGAACAGCGGAAAAATGACGCACAATGCAGATGCGATGACGCGCTTCATGCCACCTCCCGGAGGACTTATTCCATGTTCGGTTCCAGGTGTCAGGTTTCAGCAAACACCTGCCTGCTGGCGCCCGACACCTGGCACCGCTACCTTACTGGACGTTCTCGAAAATACCAGCGGCCCCTTGCCCACCGCCGATACACATCGAAACCATGCCGTAGTGCGCCTTGCGACGTTGCATTTCGCGCAGAATGGTCGCTGTCAGCTTAGCGCCGGTGCAACCCAGCGGGTGGCCCAGCGCCACCGCGCCGCCATTCAAGTTGACCTTTTCGGGATCAAGACCCGCCTCCCGAATGACAGCTAGCGATTGAGCCGCGAACGCTTCATTCAGTTCAATCACACTGATGTCGTCGAGTTGCAGTCCAGCCAGCCTCAACGCTTTGGGGATCGCAACCACCGGACCAATCCCCATGATCTCTGGCGGGACGCCCCCGACGGCGTAGCTGACGAAGCGGACCATGGGCTTCAGCCCGAGTTCCCTGGCTTTTCGTTCGGACATGACGATGGCCGCTGCGGCGCCATCGCTGGTTTGCGACGAGTTACCGGCTGTCGACACGCCGTCGGTCGCGAATGCCGGTTTCAGCTTGGCGAGAGCTTCGAGCGAAGTGTCCGCGCGAGGTCCTTCGTCCTTGGCGAAAATGGACTTCACCCGTTTCGGTTTGCCGTTAAAGACAGTGCTTTCCACTTCCACCGGAACGATCTCCTCGTCGAACTTGCCGGCGGTCTGTGCGGCGATGGCTTTCTGGTGGCAGCGCAAGGCGAACTGGTCGACGTCTTCTCGCGTGACGCCGAACTTCTTGCGCAGGCACTCGGCGGTAAGTCCCATGCCCATATAGGTCTCCGGCAGGTTGTCCACGAGCCAGGGGTTGGGCGCGAGCTTGTTACCGCCCATCGGGATCATGCTCATGGACTCTGTGCCCCCGGCCAGAATGATATCCGCCGAACCGGCGCGGATTCGCTCGCTGGCGAGCGCGATGGCTTGCAGCCCGGACGAGCAGAAGCGATTGATGGTCATGGCTGGCACTGTATTCGGCAACCCTGCCCGCAATACAACGGCCCGTGCCATGTTCATGCCAGCTTCGCCTTCAGGAAATGCGCACCCGAGAATGAAGTCGTCAATTTCCCCGGGTTGGACCTGTGGGTACTTGTTCATTAACGCCTGCACGACGAACGCAGCCAGATCATCCGGCCTTGTGTTGCGCAGGGTTCCTTTCGGCGCTTTGCCGATGGCGGTGCGAAGACAATCAATAATAACGGCTTCCATATAGAATCTCCTTTATTGTTCGGCCCGCCCTTAGTTGCGCAGTGGCTTGCCGGTCTTCAACATGTGCGCCATACGTTCCTGCGTTTTTACATTGCCGCACAGGCTGAGGAACGCTTCGCGTTCCAGATCCAATAAGTACTGTTCGGAGACCAACTGCTCCCCAACGAGACGGCCTCCGGCCAGCACGTAAGCCAACTTTTCGCCGATGACGCCTTCGTACTCGGTGATGTAGCCACCCTGCACGAAGCTCCATACGCCCAGTTTCAATAGGCCGTATGCGGCATCGCCTGCGACCTTGACGTCGGTCCGCGGCACGCCGGGAACATAGTTTGGTACCAGGGTCAGCGCCAAAGCCTTGGCGTCCGCGACGAGCCGTTCCGGATTCATGGAGATGGGAGCGCCCCGATCGAGCAGACCCAGGTTCTTCGCCTCCTCGGCGCTTAACGACACCTTTGCCATGCCGATGAGTTCGAAGGCTTTCCGCGCGTCCTTCAGACGGAGGGTCAGTTCCTTGCAGCCACCCGCCGCAGGAATCAGGCCCACTCCCAGCTCGACTTGGCCCATGTAAAGCTCGGCTGAGGCCTGCGGAATCGTGTGCAGCACGATCTCGCAGCCGCCCCCCAGGGTCCGGCCAAACGGGGCCGAAACCACGGGCTTGTGCGCATACTTGAGGGCCATGTTGACCTGCTGGATCCGATTGACGGCGGCATTCAGCTCATCCCATTCGCCCTCCTGCGCGGCCAGCAGAATCGGCACCAGGTTAGCGCCCACGCAGAAGTTCTCGCCGTCGTTGGCGATGATCATGGCCTGGAAGTTCTTGTTGGTTTCGTCCAGGCCCGCATATAGCATGCTGATGATGTCTTCGCCAATCGAGTTCATCTTGCTATGGAACTCGCAGCACAAAACGCCGTCGCCGACATCAACCAGCGATGCGCCCGCATTCTTCTTCACTACGCCATGCACGCGCTTGACGTCTGCGAGCACGATGGTGCCGGGCCGGGAATCTATGGGCTTGTGCTCCATGGTGAGCACGTCGAAGTACTGCGCATGCGGATGGGGCTCTTCCGCCCACCGGTAAAGCGAGGTTACGCCGCGGTCTAGCATTTGCTGGATGCTGGGCGGTAAGACCCGGCCTTCCTTCTGTAACCGGTTGGCGATGTTCTGGAATCCGAGAGCATCCCACAGCTCAAACGGTCCCATCTTGTGGCCGTAGCCCCAGCGGATACCGCGGTCGATCTCTACGATTCGATCGGATATCTCGGGAATCATCTCCGCCGAATAAAGGAAATAGTCGCTGAATAGCTTCCAAAGGAATGTTCCGGCCCGGTCGCTGGAGTTAATGAGTGTATTG
>Ga0335071_10003853_pt1 | contig 15748 bp, 15 predicted proteins | sample Lox_Sample_15_FD_206724 | JGI IMG/M metagenome (GOLD analysis project Ga0335071, IMG submission 206724) | Soil microbial communities from Loxahatchee National Wildlife Refuge, Florida, United States - Lox_Sample_1.5 | ecosystem: Environmental > Terrestrial > Soil > Wetlands | place: USA... | reverse complement strand
CGGCTGCGGCCTGGCCTGCCTGCTGTGCGTCGGCGGCTATATGCTGGTGCTGCCGGAAATAAGGAAAAAGGTCCGCCCGATCTATATTAAAATGGGGATCGTACCCGAAGTGGCGACCGCGATCCAGACCGTTTCGGAACTGACCTCGGTGGTGGAGAAGGAGTGACCCCCGGTTTTGAAGTCGGACGATAAAATGCTATAATGCATCATCCCCGAAAGAATGAGGAATAAGGAGTAATCGCAATGAACACGCCCCCGGTCTCCGGACAAACGCCGCAATCGCAGACCCCGCTGTGGCGGACCGCGCGGGTAAAGTGGCTGGCGGCTTCGTTCGCCGCGGCGATCGTGCTGATCTTCGCGGTCTGGCTGATATTTTTCCGCTCTTACATATATACGAACGACGCCCGCATCGCGACCGATATCGTTCGGGTGTCTCCGGTCGGCGTGGGGGGCGTGATAAACAAAGTCCTGGTCCAGGAAGGGGACAATGTCACTACCGGCGAGACACTGGTAGAGATCGACCATGGCGTTCCCGAAGCTCAGTTCAACAAGGCCAAGGCCAATTACGAAATGGCGCGGCTGGAGCTGGAGCGCGCGCGCGACCTTGCCACCAATAATTTTAATTCCAAACGCGATCTGGACCGCGCCCAGACCGGCTACGACGTGGCCGCGGCCGAGTACAAACTGGCCGACATCAATCTGCAGAACACCTACCTTAAAAGTCCGATCGGCGGAGTGGTGATCCAGAAGCTGGCCGAGGTCGGCAACGTGCTGGAGCCGGGGCAGGTGGCGGTGGCGATCGCGGACGTGGACCACGCCTGGGTAAGCGCCAATATCGAAGAGACAAAAGTTGGTTCGATCAAGGTCGGACAGCCGGTAAAGATAACGCTGGACGAAGGCGGAACGTTGACCGGCCATGTGCAGGAGATCACCGTGGCCACCGCTTCTCAGTTCTCGCTTCTCCCGACGGAGAACGCATCGGGCAATTTCACCAAGGTGGTCCAGAAGATACCGATCAAGATCGCGCTCGATCCCCATCCGGAGCACCGGATGCTGAGGGCGGGCCAGTCGGTGACGGTGAGGATCAGGGTCCGGTAGCCAATGGCCCATCCGTCCGACCACTCCAATCCCAACTATAAATGGATCGTCATGGCGCTGGTGATGATCGGCATGACCATGTCGACGCTCGATTCCAGCATCGTCAACGTTTCGATCCCCTCCATCATGGCCGATTTCGGGTCCAACGTTGCCGATATCGAATGGGTGATCACCGCTTACATGCTTGCGTTCGCGGTGCTGATGCCGGTCACCGCCTGGCTTCGTGACCGGGTAGGACACCGCATCCTATACACTATGAGCCTGGTCGTCTTTACCGGCGGCTCGCTCCTTTGCGGGTTGGCATGGAACATCCCGACGCTGATCGCGGCGCGGGTGGTACAGGCGTTGGGGGGCGGGGCGATGAACCCCACTGGCATGGCGATGATCGCGGAAGTGTTCGAACCAAAAGAGCGGGGCAAAGCGATGGGATGGTTCGGATTAGGCATCATCATCGGTCCGGCGTTCGGGCCGACGCTCGGCGGATTCCTCACGATGACGCTCGGCTGGCGATCTATCTTCCTGGTGAACCTTCCGATCGGTATTATCGCGACCATCATGGCGATGGAATATCTTAAACGCGACCGTCCGCACGGCCATTCGCATCGGCCTTTCGACACATGGGGGTTCGTTTTCCTTTCCATATTTCTGGTGGCGTTCCTGCTCGGGATTTCACGGGGTGAAACGGAAGGTTGGACCTCAAATTATATCCTGATCTGCGCCGCGCTGTCGGTGTTCGGGATTTTAAGCTTCCTGGTGACCGAAAGCCTGGTGCAGGACAAGATCATCGACCTGGGGCTGTTGAAGTATCCGGTCTTCAGCGTCTCCATGCTTATCACTACTATCCGCAGTGTGGCGTTGTTCGGCGGAGTATTCCTGCTGCCGTTGTTCCTTCAGCAGCTCAAAGGGCTTACCGCCATCCAGAGCGGGCTCCTGCTTCTTCCAGGCTCTTTGATCATCGCGGTCTGTATGCCGATCATCGGACGCATCAACAACCATTCCAGCCCGCGGTTCCTGGCCCTGATCGGTCTGGTCTTCCTGACGGTATCGATGTACATGTACGGCGGCATCAGCATCTACATGAGCGATTGGGACATCATTTTCCCCACATTGATCCGGGGGATCGGCATGAGCCTGCTGATGGCGCCGATCATGACGCTGGCGCTGAACGCGGTGCCGCGGAGGAAAGCGGGCATGGCCTCTTCCATGCTTGCCATTATCCAGCAGGTGGGAGGAGCGGTCGGCATCGCCATCCTTTCGACGGTGCTGGACAACCGGACCAAGTTCCATATGGCGACCGCCGGGGCGGCGGTCCGATCGAACGCTCCGGAGTTCGCGGCGGCGGTGCAGGGAATAAGCGAGCGCGCGCACCAGATCGGCTATTCAAATCTTGCTTCGTTAACCGTGGCCAAGTCCACGCTGGTGAAATTCATTTCCATCGCCCAGGCGAATTACGCTTTCCAGGACACGTTCCTATTTGCCACCGTACTGATCGTGCTATCTTTTTTGCCTACCTTCCTGCTTCCCAACCGCAACCTCACCGCCCATCCCGAGGACATGGTCCCCAAGGGCGTGGTGATGGTGGATTAATTCTTGTTTACAACTACCGGAGCCGCGTCTATAATGCTGTATAGATCCATAAGGAGGAGTATATATGGAACATAAACTGCCCCCGCTCCCGTACGCGATGGACGCGCTCGACCCTCATATCTCTAAGGAAACGCTGGAATACCATTACGGAAAACACCATGCCAACTATATTGCCCACGTGAACAAAGCGATCCCGGGAACCAAGTTCGCCGACATGACCCTGGAGCAGATCGTTATGCAGTCGACCGGCGGGCTGTTCGACTATGCCGCCCAGTGCTGGAACCACAGCTTTTACTGGAATTCAATGTCGCCCAAGGGGGGAGGGGAGCCGAAGGGGGAACTTGCCGCCGCGATTAATAAAACATTCGGCTCATTCTCCAAGTTCAAGGACGAGTTCATCCTGGTGGCGGCCAGCCTGTTCGGTTCCGGATGGGTGTGGCTGGTAAAGGAAACGGACGGGAAATTGGGCCTTGAGATCTCCAGCAACGCGGGAACACCGATAAAGAACGGCAAGAAACCGCTTATAACCTGTGACGTCTGGGAGCATGCCTATTATATTGACTACCGCAACCTGCGCACGGCATACGTGGACGCATGGTTCCAGGTAGCCAACTGGGACTTTGCCGCCGCTAACTATAAATAAACTTTAACGGCATGATACGGCCGGCCGCACAAAGTAGTTGACACCAAAAATACTTTATGGTATAAAATATATACTTCATAAATAAAAGGAGAGGCCATGAAAAAGGACGCGGGAGCGGTGATCAACGAGTTCGAACGGCTGATGTCGGTCGTCAACCGCACTTTTCACGCGGTGGGCGAGGCGTTCCTTTCCGGCGTCGAGATCACGATCCAGCAGTTCATGCTCCTTAACGTCATCTGCCGCCGCGAATGCCCCAAGATGAAAGAGCTTTCCGACGAGTTGAGGGTCACGATGGGGAACATCACTTCGATGGTTGACCGCCTGATCGAACATGGGTACGTTTGCCGCAAGAGCGATCCCGGGGACCGCCGCGTGGTCAGGGTGTGCCTGACGCAGAAGGCCCAGGAACTGCTCAAGAAACTCAAGGAAAAAAGAAGGAAGCACATGGAATTGCTGCTGCGGAAGATATCGGACGATGACCGCAGCCGCTTGATAAAGATAATGGAAAAAATGGCCAATGCCATGAGCAGTATGAAAGGAGAGATCGGATAATGAACTTGAAAAGATGGATAACGTTGATCGTGGTGGTGGTCGTGGCGCTGACGATTTTCCGTATCGGTTACCGTATCGCTACCGGAAAGAAGGTCCAGGAGACCAGACCTTCGCCGGTCCTGGTGCAGAATCCAAAAATAGGCAATATCGCGTACAAGGAAATACTGACGGCCGACCTAAAAGGCCAGAAAGAAGTGAGCGTCCGACCGCGCACCGCGGGAAGAGTGGAGCAAATATTCGTCAACGAGGGAGATTATGTGGAAAAGGGGGAGAAAATGCTCTCCTTCGCGACCGGGATCTCCGAGCAGAGCGACATTTATGAGGATATGATCGTGCGCGCCCCGATCTCGGGGATCGTGGGGATGAAGATGATCAAGGAAGGGGACCAGGTGGGAGGATCTCCGGGATCGTACAATCCGGTATTTACCCTGTATGACATCGATAACGTCAAGATCAATGCCGACGTCCCGGAAAAGGACTACGGCCTGCTCCGTATCGGTACGCCGGCCGAGATCGTGCTTGACGCCTTCCCGGACCGCGTGTTTCGCGGCAGCGTGGGTACCATACGTCCCGTGATCGACCCGCTGAGCCGTACCACTCAGGTGGAGATCGTTCTCCCCAACCCGGGACATAAAATAAAACCGGGAATGTTCGGCAAGGTGAGCCTGGTGCTAAAACAAAGGACCAATGTACTGCTGATACCTTTTGACGCGGTGCTGGGCGAGAACGAAAAGTACGTGTTCGTGTCGTCCAACGGCGCGGCGGTAAAGAAAACGGTAACGCTGGGTATGCAGCAGGAAGACCAGGTGGAAGTGATATCGGGCCTGACCGCGGCGGACCGCGTGATCACGCTCGGCCAGCGGGTGGTGAAAGAAGGCTCGGCGGTGACGGAGACCAAAGAGTAACATGCTCAGCACCTTCGTAAAACGCCCGCTTTTTACGCTTTCGATCTTCAGCGTGGTGCTGCTGATCGGGCTGTTCAGCCTGGGCCGGCTGCCGCTCGACTTTTTGCCGAACATAGAGATCCCGTCGCTCACCATCATCACCAGCTACCCGGGGGCGAGCGCGGAAGATATTGAGACCACCATCACTAAGGTGATCGAGGACGGCGTGGCCACCGTGCCCAATGTCGACAAGATAACCAGCACCAGCGCCGAGAACCTTTCGACCGTCACCCTGCAATTCAAGTGGGGGACCAAGCTCGATGCCGCTTCGGCCGACGTCCGCGACAAGATGGACCAGATCCGGGGCAAGCTGCCGAAAGACATAAACCTGCCTATCATCTATAAGTTCGACACCTCGCAGATCCCGGTGCTGACGTTCGGCATCTCGTCCGACCAGTCTTATAATCAGCTGTACGAGCTGGCAGATAAAAAGATATCGCCCGCGCTCAAGCGCGTGGCCGGGGTGGGGACCGTCTCTATTTCCGGCGGACTGGTCCGCCAGATCAACGTCGATATCGACCGGCACAAACTGGAGGCATACCACCTTTCGATCGGCCAGGTCAACCTGGCGCTGCAGACGGCCAACCTCAATATGCCGGCCGGCAGCCTTAAGTCGGGGGCGCTGGAATACGGGATCCGGGTGCCGGGCGAGTTCAGCAAGGTGGACGAGATCGGCCGCACTATCATCGGATCGTTCAATGGCAAGGACATTTTTCTCTCCGATGTGGGGACGGTGGTCGATTCCTATAAGGAACAGGATAACCTGACCGAAGTGGACGGCAAGCCGGGCGTCACCATCCAGGTGCAAAAGCAGTCCGGTGCCAACACCGTGCAGGTGGTCAGCGACATCCGCAAGGAGATCAATAAAATCGTTCCCGACCTTCCGGCGGACATCAAGTTCACCTTCGTTTCCGACACTTCCGAATCGATCGTCCGCCAGATCGGGGAACTGGGGCGGACGCTCGGCTGGTCGTTCCTGTTCGTTATGCTCACCGTGCTGTTCTTTTTGCGCAATGTCCGCGGTTCGATCATCGTCTCGCTGGCGATGCCGTTCTCGATCCTGGCGGCGTTCATCTATATGTTCTTTGCGGGGGCGTCGGTCAACATCATCTCGCTCGCTTCTATCATCATCTCGATTGGGGTGGTGGTGGACGACGCGATCGTGGTGCTGGAGAACATCTATCGCCACCGTGAGAAGAAAGGTGAAGGGGCGGACGACGCTTCGGTCAACGGGGCGGGGGAGGTTTCCGGCGCGGTGCTGGCCTCTACCACCACCAACCTGGTCATCTTCATCCCGATGCTGCTGGTGAGCGGATTTATCGGCATATTTTTCAGCCAACTCGCGTCCATCACCATCGTCGTCATTGCCATGTCGTTCGTTACCGCCATGTCGCTGACCCCCATGCTCTGTTCCAAGCTGCTGGAAATAAAGAAGAGCGAGGACGGCAAAGAGACCATGTTCAACCGCTTTTATAAGAGTAGCGAGGATCTCTTCGCGGCGGTCGAGAACGCTTACCGCCGCACGCTCGACTGGGCGCTGAACAATCGACGGATGGTTGTATTCTCGTTGTCGGCCCTTTTCTTTTTGAGCCTGGCGCTTTTCGCGTTCACCGGGACCGAGTTCTTCCCGGAGCAGGATACCGGATTGGTGTCGGCTACGGTGACGATGCCGTCCGGCACGCGCTGGGACCAGACCGCGGTGGCGATGAAAGAGATCGAGCACGCGGTGCAGAAGAACGTGCCGGAGACCGAGTTCGTGATGGTACAGGCCGGGGGCGGGGCGCAAATGAGCTTCGGCAAGACCGGCCCCAACATCGGCAAGATCTACCTTAAGATCGTCCCGCTCGACAAGCGGAAACGCGACCTGACGCAGATCCAGCGCGCGGTGGCCGATATCATCTGGGCGGTGCCCGGCGTAAAATCGGTCGACTTCAGCGCCAGCGGCGCCAACCAGCTGGCCGGCGGCGGCAAGCCGGTGACGGTCGAGCTTTACGGGTCCAACTTCGACGACATCGATCAGGCGGTAGCCAAGCTCTTCCCGCAGATGGAAAAGATCCAGGGCCTGGTGGACCCGTCGGTATCGAGGGAAAAATCCAACCCCGAATACGCGCTCTCGGTGGACCGCGACAAGGCGGCGGCGCTGGGGCTGTCGATGTACGATATCGCCATGGCGGCGCGCGGCAGCATCTACGGCACCATCGCCAGCGAGTACCGCGAGGGGGGCGACCAGTACGACATTTTCACCCGGTTCAACGAGGGCGACCGCCACAGCGTGGACGACATCAAGAACGTGTACGTGACCAACCGGCTGGGGGAGAACGTGACCCTGGGCAACATCTCCGACGTGGAGCTGCGGAACGGCCCGCAGGAGATCGAGCACAAGAACCAGCAGCGCACGGTGAGGATCGAGGCCGACACCTTCGGCCGTCCGCTGGGGGACGTGATCGGCGACGTGCAGAAGGTGATCAACAATACCCTCCTGCCCAACAACGTGACGGTGAAGATCGCCGGATCGGCGGAGCAGATCCAGGAAAGTTTCCGTTCGCTTACCTTCGCGCTCCTGCTGGGGCTGGCGTTGATCTATCTGGTGATGGTTGCGCAGTTCGAATCGCTGATCGACCCGTTCGTGATCATGTTCGCGGTGCCGTTCGCGCTGACCGGCGTGATCTGGGCGCTGTTCCTTACCGGCTCGTCGTTCGGGGTGATGGCCTTTATCGGGCTGATCCTGGTGGCGGGCGTCGCGGTGAAGAACTCGATCGTTCTGGTCGATTACATCAATATACTCAGGCACCGCGGCACTGAGCTTAAGGAAGCGGTGCTGGAGGCGGGGCGTACCCGGTTGCGCCCGATATTAATGACCTCGGCGACCGCGATCCTGGCGCTCTTCCCGATCGTTATCAGCCGCGGGGAAGGGTCCGGGTTCTGGAAACCGATGGCGATCTCGGTGATCGGCGGCCTGCTGGTCTCGGCTACCATCAGCCTGGTGTTCGTGCCGACGGTCTATTTTATCATCGAATCAAGGATGGAAAGGAAACACTGATGCGGTCAAGAATATTATTATTGTCTTTTGCGGTCCTGTTGCTGGCCTGCGTTATGGCCGGGGCGGCGGAGAAGCTGACGCTTAGCGAAAGCGTCAGCCTGGCGTTGCAGAACAACCGCTCGGTGATGGACGCGCAGGAAAAGGCGAACGCGGCCGACGCCAAGCTCGGGCAATCGTATTCTAATTTCCTTCCCAAATTGACCATCAGCGGAGGGGAGGGGTTGTATTACTCGCAGCCCGCAAGCATCGTCCTGCCCGCCCAGTTGGGCGGGGGATCTTTCCTGACCGGGCCGGACGAGGCGGGAAACTCTTCCAGCTACACTTTCAACCTGCAGCAAACGCTCTTCGCGGGCGGCAAGGTGATAACCGCCTGGCAGATCGCCGACGTGAGCAGCCGGGCGCAGAAAGAGGACCTCCGCCGTGTGAAGAACGAGACCGAGTTGAGCGTGACCAGCTCTTTCTACGGCTTGCTCAAGGCGCAAAAAGGGCTTGAGGTTATCAATTCTTCGATCAGTAACATGCAGCGCAACGTTGATCAGGCGCAGGTGTTCTACGATTCCGGTATCGGGAGCAACCTCGATCTTCTGCGCGCCAAGACCCAGCTGGCCAATCTCGAGATCAGCCGCATCCAGATGGATAACGGCCTGAGCCTGGCGCGGTTGGCGTTCGAAAATACCCTGGGCGTTAAATTGCCGGCCGGGACCGATATCGTGGAGCCGGAGACCAACGACCAGAATTCCACTTCTTACCGGCAGGACGAGCTGGTGGCGCTGGCTTACCAGAACCGGCCGGAGTGGAGGGCTTACAGCATGGCGATGGACATCGCGGGGAAAGCGTTAAACCTTACTTACAGCGGTTTCCTCCCCAACATCGCGTATAATTATTCTTACGGCCGGAACAAGATCGAATATCCGAACACCGCGGCGAGCAACAGTGACCTTTCCAACTGGAAATCGATGCTGGTCGCTTCATGGACGCTGTTCGACGGGTTCCTGACCGTGAACCAGATCAAAGAGGCGCGGGCCAACTACAATTCCGCCGCCGCCCAGCAGCAGAACATAAAGGACGGGATCGAACTTGACGTGAATTCCGCTTATCTCAACCTCAAGGCGGCGAAAGAGCAGGTGGACGCTTCCGCCACCACCGCCGACCTGGCGAAGCGGACATTGGACCTTACCGAGGTCAGCTACAAGTCGCAGATCGCCTCCGAGCAGAACTACCTGGACGCGCAGACCGCCAACCAGGCGGCCCAGCTGAACCTGTTCTCTTCCAAATACGATTACGAGATCGCCAAGGCGAAGCTGAACAAAGCGGTGGGAACGAAGATAATTTAATTTTTGAATTACAAATTACGAATGGCGAATTATTGAGCGATACATGTTATTACAAGCTGGAAAAACGTCCGTTATACTGATAAAATCGGGTCAAATGCTTAAAAAGTTCGCTCCGGTATTCCTGCTCATTGCCATTGCCGCAACGCTTTCTTTCGCCGCCACTTCCGAGGTCGTCAAGTTCCCCGCTAAAGATGTGCAGGGGACCGGACCGCTCCCGTATAATTACCGGATCATCGACGGCCATATCCACGCCGGCGGGCATCCCCTCAATCCCGCCACCGAATTCGGCAACAGCGACGAGCAGGCGCTTTCGATCCTCAATTACCTCAAGTCAAAAGGAGTGGAGAACATCATCGACCTTGAGAACACAAGATCGATACAGGACCGGTATCAAGCGCTGCTGGATAAGGCGGGGATGACCCGTATCCATATCCCGCTTAACGGCATCGTCCTGCCGACCCGGGATCAGTGGGCGTCGATCAAACGGTTGATGAAGGGCCCGGTCTACATCCATTGCAAATGGGGGGCCGACCGTACCGGCATGGCGATCGCGCGCTACCTGGTGGAAGAGAAGGGATATACATCAGACGAAGCTTATAAGGCCGTACTGACCGGCGGCTCGCACGCGGGGGCGATGGGCGGCTTCAAGAAGAACCTGGCCAACATCTATCTCCGGTACTTTATTTACCACGGCCCCATGAAATGAATTCCGACAAGGCCGGCAAAAGGGTATAATACCTTTAGCGATGGTCATCGATCCTGCCAATTCAACGCTCGACCAGATCTACGAGGAGTTAAAAACCTCGGAGCGCGGGCTTAAGGAAGAAGAGGCGAAATCCCGCCTCTCCCGCTTCGGTTATAACCGCCCCGTCCAGAAGAAAGAAAGACCGCTGATCGTCCAGTTCCTGTCGCGCTTCCTCAATCCGCTGGTACTGGTCCTTATTATCATTTCCGTCTTCTCGTTCTTTTTCGGCGAAAAAGTGAGCGCCGGACTGGTGATGTTCCTCGCAGTGGCGAGCGTCCTGCTCTCGTTCTTCCAGGAATACCGCGCCGGAAAAGAGGCGGAAAAACTGCGCGAAATGGTCCACGCCACCATCACCGTCATGCGGAACGGCAAATTCCGGGAAGCGCACATCGAAATGATCGTCCCCGGCGATATGGTGGAGCTTTCGGCCGGCGACATGGTCCCCGCCGACCTCCGGCTGATCGCCAGCAAGGACCTTTCGGTCAACGAATCGTCGCTGACCGGAGAATCGATGCCGGTGGACAAGCACGCCAACGACCCGAAGACGGACCTAGCCTACATGGGATCGGCGGTGGTGAGCGGGACCGCGTTGGGATTGGTCCTAAAGACGGGGCCAGCCACGAAGTTCGGCGAAATGACGCAGGAGGTCCTGTCGTCGGAACCGCCCACCAGCTTCGACCGGGGGATCAACGATTTTACCTGGCTCATGATACGCTTTATGATCGCTTTGGTGATCATCATCTTCGCCATTAACTTTTTCACTAAGGGGAACCTGATCGAAGCGTTCCTTTTTTCGCTGGCGGTGGCGGTGGGATTGACGCCGGAAATGCTGCCGATGATCGTGACCGTCAACCTGAGCCGGGGCGCGATGTCGATGGCCAGGAAGGACGTGATCATCAAGCGCTTGAGCTCTATCCAGAACTTCGGGGCGATGGACGTACTTTGTACCGATAAGACCGGCACGCTCACGCTCGATAAGATAGTACTGGAGAAATATTGCGATGTAAAAGGGCGGGAGGACCACAGCGTCCTGGTCAACGCGTACGCCAACAGCTATTACCAGACCGGGCTCAAGAACGTGCTCGATCGCGCCATCCTGAAACACGAAAAAGTGCTGATGCGCGAGCATGAAAAGATAGACGAGATCCCGTTCGATTTCGAGCGCCGGATCATGTCGGTGGTGGTGGAGCGGGAGGGGATGAACCGGATGGTGGCGAAAGGGGCGCCGGAGTCGATCTTTGCCCGTTGCACCCGTTACGAGCTGGACGGCCAGGTGCTGCCGATCGATCCCGCGCTGGTCAAGGATATCGAGAACGAGTACGACGTCCTGAGCGCGCAGGGGTTCCGCGTGCTGGCGCTGGCGTACAAGGACGTCGATAAAAGCCGCAAAGTGTTCTCCAAGGACGACGAGCGCGAACTGGTGCTCAAAGGATACCTCGCGTTCCTCGATCCTCCCAAACCGACCGCCCGGGATTCGATCATCGCGCTGAAAAAACAGGGGATCGAGTTTAAAGTGCTAACCGGGGACAACGAGCTGGTAACGCGGAAAGTCTGCCAGGAGCTGGAGCTGGATATACGCGGGCTGGTCACTTCCGAGGCGGTCGATAAGGCCGACGACGCGGCGCTGGCCGGGATCGTCGGGCAGGCCAACGTTTTTGTCCGCCTTTCTCCGCTGGCCAAGGAGCGGGTGATCCGGGCGATCAAGAATCTGGGCCGGACCGTCGGCTATCTGGGGGACGGCATCAATGACACCCCGGCGCTAAAGGCGGCGGACGTCGGCATTTCGGTCAACAATGCGGCCGATATCGCCAAGGAATCGGCGGATATAATTTTGTTGCGGAAGAGCCTGCGCGTGCTTAAGGACGCGGTGGTGGAGGGGCGAAAGACCTTCGGCAACATCAACAAGTACATCAAGATGGGGGCGAGCTCGAACTTCGGCAACATGCTGAGCATGACCGGCGCGAGCCTGGTCCTCCCGTTCCTGCCGATGCTGCCGCCGCAGATATTACTGAACAATTTCCTCTACGACCTTTCGCAGCTGGCGATCCCCACCGACGAGGTGGACCGCGAGTACACCGCCAGGCCGAGGCCGTGGAACATCAAACTGATCCGCAACTTCATGCTATTGATCGGGCCGGTAAGCTCGATCTTTGATTTTTTGACCTTTGCCATGATGATCTTCGTCTTTCGCGCCACGCAGCCTCTGTTCCATACCGGCTGGTTCCTGGAATCGCTGGCCACGCAGACGCTGGTGATCTATGTTATCCGGACCGAGAAAGTGCCGTTCCTCGAAAGCTGGCCGAGCCCGTTCCTCATGTTCACTTCGGTCCTGATCGTGGCGCTGGGGTTCGGCGTGGTTTTTTCCCCTCTGGGAGCGCCGATCGGCTTTTCGGTCCCTCCGCCGTTGTACTACGGCCTACTGGCGCTGATGGTGGGGGTTTATCTGTTCCTGGTGCAGCTGGTCAAGATCTGGTTCATCCGGAAGTTCGGGTTCGACTGAACCCTTTCACTTTAACTGCTTTATATCCTGTATCACGTCCGGCGATCCCGGCCCGCCTATCATTCCGCTGAAACGGACCAGTAAATAAGGCGGCTCGTCCTTGACCCAGTAATAGACGCTTGGAATGAACACGCTGATCAATCCCAGATCGGGCTTGAGTTCGATCTTCCGGCAGACCATCTGGCCGCCGTCAATGGTCAGCGTCTCCGGCCGTTCCGCCAGCTTGAAAATAAAACCGAAGGTCTGCCCGTTAGGCAGAAGGGCCTTCAATTTAACGTCGCGCGCGTTGCGGGCCGGCAGGGAACACAGATAAAGATCAAGCTCCTGGACCGCGACCAGGTCGGGACCGATGGGCACGGTCTTGCTGATATGCTGATTCTTCTGATGATCGAAAAAATCCACCGCCGCCGACATCTTTTGCCAGTCAAAGTCCATGGAATATTCGGATGATACCTCTCCGCTGACGACGGTCTTCCCTTTGATGGAAGAGCTGGTGATCCGGCCGTTCTCAAGAATAAAATCGCGCACGGTCTCGCTGTCGAACGCTTTGCCGTTGAGCGTACCTTCTGCTTTTCCGTTGACGACCAGATGCTCGCCACCTTTGCCGTTAACTTTTTCAAAAGTGGTGGTGGAGCGGCCGAAGAACGACCCGTCCTTTTTTAATCGCGTTTCGGCGTAAAACTTGCTGCCGATCAGGTCCGGCGGAAAATCGAAGCGATAAAGCCCGAGCACGGGCGCGGCCAGGACCGATATTAGTATAATCGCGGCGAGCGATCGCCGTTTCATTTTATCCCGCCGTAAACGGCAAAGTTGTAATACTTCCAGAAGACTTCCACGGAGCGGAAGCCGCACTTCCACAATGAATCGAGCTCGTTGAGCAGGACCGACGGCCGGTCCTCGGCTTTGTACTTCTTATACCGGTCCGCGACGAATTCAGGCGAGGAAGACTTCAGGATGAACGCTTTCCATTTGGCGAGATTCGCCTCCTGCCAGTATTTGTCCGGCGCGACGACGATGTCAGCGTTGATGAACACGCCGCCCTTTTTGAGGGCATTGAAAACTTTCTTATGAAAAGCGCGCTTGTCAGCGTCGCTTTCAAGGTGATGCAGGGTGAGGGACGAGACGATGGCATCGTACTTACGGTCGAAAACATGGGAGGCGGCGTCGGATTCGATATATTCCACTCCCCTGAACTTCGCCAGCTTTTCCCTAGCCACGGCGAGCATATTGGGCGCCAGGTCGAGGCAGACCAGGTTCGAGTTCGGGAACGCGGTCTTGAGGTTATAGGCGATGTTGCCGGTGCCGGTCCCCACATCCATGATGTTCACCTTTTTACCGCGAGGGAAGGGGAGCATGTCGACGATGACGCCGATCATCTGCTGGTAATGGGGGACGCTTTTCAAGATGCCGGCGTCGAATACCGCCGCTTCTGTGTTGAAATGATCGAACACCTGCCGCATGCGTTGCTTAGTCATGCATGTATTATATCAGAACGGACAGTGGGTTCGTGTTATAATCGGCCATGACCAGGATCATCCACCTTAGCGACCTGCATATCGGTTATAAGGATTACTGGAAAAGGTCCGAGCGGATCGTGAATAACATCCTCGCGCGCGAAAAACCGGGCGAGAGCATCATCGTCATCACCGGCGACATCGCCGACTACGGCGCCTCCGCCGAAGACCTGACCGACGGCCTCAAACTGTTGGCGGAGCTGCGCGGACACGGCTTTACCGTCCTTATTTGCCCCGGCAACCACGACTACGGAACCGGGTTCGCCAATTCCGAAAAGACGGCCGAACATTTCCGCAAACTGTTCCTGCCGGAGGTAAAAGAGTTCCCGCACCTGGAGATCATCGATAACCTCGCTTTTATCGGCCTCGATTCGACCGCCGACGAGCTCCACTGGTATGACCGTTACTTTGCCGACGGCGAACTGGGGAAAGAGCAGCTGGATCGGCTGGAACAGATGGTCAATGACCCGGCGTTGAAGGACAAGGTCAAGATCGTTTATCTCCACCACCATCCGATCCACTTCCTCCCTTTCTTCCAGTTAAAGGATCGGGGGAGGTTGCGTAAGATCGTGGAGGGGAAGGTCGATGTCCTGCTTTTCGGGCACCTGCATTTCGGCGGCACCTATCACAACACCTGGCGGATAAAGGTGGTGATCGACGGCGGATCATCGACCGGCCGGCTGGCATTGGGATTATTCGGCATCAACATCAAACACCGGGTCGTGGACCTGTCCGACTTCAGCGTAAAGGAGACCGATTACCTGTCCGGTCCCGAAGGGTCATAAGATCTTTACGGTCTTGATCGACGAATGCAGTCCCTTCATGATCTTGATCTTGTTCTTTTTAACGTTGTGCTCTTCGGCCAGCAGGTCGATCATAATGTCGTTGACCTTGTCGTCAAGCTCCGGCGAGGCGTAATAGAGCCGGGTCCCCATCAGCTCGTTATGGTCGGCGTTCAACACGATTTTGATCTCAACCAGTAATTCAGTAATGGCTAACTCCTTTCGATCGGTAATATATTGGACATTATAAGGGATACGGCGGAAATATGAAAGTTAGTATCGGGACGTGTCCTGCAGCGGGGCCCGATCTCAGGCCCGGACGACCCGGAACATCGGGGGGCTTTTGATCTTTTTAAGCGGCTTGAGCATTTTGAACCGGGCAGGATCGCGTTTTTTCAGTTTTGACAGCAGCCGGTCGAACTCCGCTTTCAATTCTTTTCCCGAAACGATCAATTTGATCCCGGTCCGGTTCTTTGCGATCTTGCTCCGGTCGAACTTGTAACCTCTTTTGTCCGCTTCGTCGCAGACCATAGCAAGATAGGAGGCGATAGCGCGGAGGGGAGCGGGGTGGCGCTTAAAGCGGTCGAGCTGGGGGTGGTGCCGGTACCCTCTGGTCTTTCCCTGAAGCACCTTTTGGGCGAGCAGACCTTCTCTCCACAGGGCGACCAGTCCCTGAGGATCGAGATATTCCGGGCTGATGCTCCATAAACGCATATTATGATTATACTATGCCTCGAGTTCTTATCGCCTTGAACCAATAGAATAAAGAGGGTAGAATTGCTCCATATAAATGCCGATCTTCAGGACGGCAAAGTAACGGTTCAAGGAGGAATAACATGAGCTGCAAGGGTACTTCGGGAGCGTTGTACGGTTTCGGTTTTCTAGGCACGCTGGTATATTACATCCAGCACGCCACATCGTTCGCGGGAGGATTGATCGGGATCCTCAAAGCCATGGTCTGGCCGGCGGTTCTGATCCATCGTTTGTTCGTATATATGAAGATGTAATC
>Ga0335071_10003852_pt1 | contig 15754 bp, 12 predicted proteins | sample Lox_Sample_15_FD_206724 | JGI IMG/M metagenome (GOLD analysis project Ga0335071, IMG submission 206724) | Soil microbial communities from Loxahatchee National Wildlife Refuge, Florida, United States - Lox_Sample_1.5 | ecosystem: Environmental > Terrestrial > Soil > Wetlands | place: USA... | reverse complement strand
GGGTGGCGAGCTGCGCGGCTGCGTGGGGACCTTCTCCCCCACCGAGTCGCTGGCCCGCACCGTGGCGAAGATGGCCGTGGCCGCGGCCAGCGAGGACCCGCGCTTCCGCGCCATCGCCCCGCCCGACGTGGCCACGCTCAGCATCTCGGTCTCGGCGCTCGGCCCAATACAGGCGCTGCCCGATCCCCTGGCCGTGCGGGTGGGCGTGGACGGCCTTCTCGTGCGGCGCGGCTGGCACCGCGGCGCCCTGCTGCCCAAGGTGGCGGTCGAGCACGGGTGGGATGCCCGGGAGTTCCTGAAGCACGTCTGCCTCAAGGCCGGGCTCCCGGCCCGGGCCTGGCAGGAGCCTGGCACCGAGCTGGAGGTGTTCCAGGCCGAGGAGTTCGGAGAGGAGCCCGCCCAGTGATCGCCAACCTCCTCGGCGTCTTCGCCGCCATCGTGGGCGTGTCGCTGCTCATCGTGCTCCACGAGGCGGGCCACTTCCTCGTGGCCCGCGCCTTCGGCATGCGGGTGGAGCGGTTCAGCGTCGGCTTCGGGCCGGTGGTGGCCTCGCTGCGCCGCCGCGGGACCGAGTTCGCCCTCTCCGCGCTGCCGCTCGGCGGGTACGTCAAGATCGTGGGCATGGCCCCGGGCGAAGAGATCGACGCCGAGGATCCGGCCATCTACGCCAACCAGCCGCCCTGGCGCCGGTTTTTGACCATCCTGGCCGGCCCGGCGACCAACTACCTCCTGGCCGTGCTCTTCGGGGCCGCGCTCCTCGCCGGACCCGGGCTGCGCACTCCCGATCCCGGACCGTCGGTGGGCGCGCTCGTCGACGGCTACCCCGCCCAGGCGGCCGGCCTCCTCCCCGGCGACCGGGTCCTCTCCGTGGCCGGGCGGCCGGTGAAGAGCTGGGAGGAGCTGGTCGCCCAGCTCCAGGCCAATCCCAGCCGGGAGATACCGCTCGTGGTGGAGCGGGGCCGGCCGGCGGAACGGCTCGAGCTGCGCCTCACCCCTCGCGACGAGGGCGGCGTGGGCCGAGCCGGGTTCGAGCAGCACGCCCTCTACCTCCGCGCCGGCGCCGGAGCGGCCCTGGTCGATGCCTTTCGCCGGACCAACGATATCGCCCTCAGCCAGGTGACGGTCTTCGGCAAGCTGTTCTCCGGCGGCGGCAAGGGAACGAAGCTCTCGGGCCCCATCGGCATCGGACAGCAGCTCCTCCGGGCGGCGCGGGAGGGGCCGACCGCCTTCGCCGGCCTCCTCTGGATCCTCTCGGTGGTGCTGGCCGTCCTGAACCTCTTCCCCCTCCCGGCGCTCGACGGTGGCCGCCTGGTCTTCCTCGCCTACGAGCTCGTCACCCGCCGGCGGGTCGACGCCCGTGTCGAGGGCACGGTCCACGCGGTCGGGTTCGTGGCGCTCATCGCCCTGCTCGTCGGGGTGACGGTGTTCGGCGATCTGGGGCTGGCCGGTCGGCTCTCCCACCTCGCCGGCCGGTGAGACCATGGCCCTGCGGATCCTCTACTTCGCCGCGGCACGAGAGGCCGCCGGGACCACGGCCGAGGAGCTCGCCGAGGTTCCCCCCACCGTGGCCGAGCTGCGCCGGGCGCTGGTCGCCCGCCATCCGGCCCTCTCGCGGGTGCTGCCCCGCTGCCGCATCGCCGTGGGCGAGGAACTCGCCGCCGAGGAGGCCCCCTTGCCCGACGGCGGCGAGGTCGCGGTCATCCCCCCGGTCGCCGGCGGGGCGCCGCTGTTCGCGGTGGTCGATCGACCGCTCCTGCTCGACGAGGTGGTCCGGGCCGTGTCCAGCCCGAACTCCGGCGCGGTGGTCACCTTCACCGGCTCGGTGCGCCGCCATAGCCAGGGGCGGTCCGTGGTTCGGCTGGAGTACGAGGCCTACCGGCCCATGGCCGAACGCGTCCTCTCGCGCATCGGCGAGGAAGTGGGGGCGGCCCACGCCGCCGCCCTGGCGGCGATGCACCGGGTCGGCGTTCTGTCGCCGGGCGAGGCCGCGGTGGTGGTCGCCGCCGCCGCCCCCCACCGGACCGCCGCCTTCGAGGCTTGCCGGACGTACATCGAGCGGCTCAAGCACGAGGTGCCCATCTGGAAGCGCGAGGTGTTCGAGGACGGCTCGGAATGGGTGGGGATGGGGCCGTGAGAGCCCAGAGCGGCGCCGCCGCGCTCGCGACCGAGAGGCGGCGCGCCGGGTCCGCTCGGGCCGCGGGAGGGGGACGAGGTCGTGGTGTGCCCCCGACCCTCCCCCGCCAGCGACCGTTGACCCGGGTCACATGGTATCTTTCCCCGTGCCGTGAAGGTCCTCATCGCTGACGACGATCGGCTCATCCGGGCCATGCTGACCGATCTCCTCGCCGAGATGGGCCACGCCGTGGTCGCGGCCGAGAACGGCGCCGAGGCGCTGGAACTGTGCGGGCGGGAACGCCCCGACCTCATCATCCTCGACCTGCTCATGCCCCGCCTCTCCGGGCTGGACGCGCTCCACGCCATCCGCTGGAGCGGGTGCGCCGCGCCGGCCATCCTCCTCACCGCGATCAGCGACCCGAGCTTCCGGGAGATGGAAGGGGCCGACGAGGTGCAGATCCGGCTCGACAAGCCCATCAACCGCCGCGCGCTCGAGCGGGCCATGGCCCGGGCCCTGGGCGGAAGATGAGGCTCTCGCGAACGCTCCTCTTGCTGGTCCTGCCCGCCAGCGCTGCACCCATCCTCTTGCTCGGGTCGCTTCTGGTGCGGGCCCGGGGAGGGGTGGACGCCGCCGCGACGGCGGCCGTGCTCGCCTGCCTGGCGGTCGCCGCCGTGGCGGCGGCGCTCGTGGCCCAGAGCGTCACCCGGCCCATCGCCGAGTGCGTGCGCGGGGCGCTGGACATCGCCCGCGGCCGCTTCGGCCGCCAGGTCTCGGTGCGGGCGCGCAACGAGATCGGCGACCTCGCCTACACCTTCAACCACATGTCTCGGGAGCTGGCCTCGTACGACGCCGAGAACAAGCGGCTCATCGCCGCCCTCGAGCAGGGATACCTGGACACGATCCGCAGCCTGGCCTCGGCCATCGACGCCAAGGACCCTTACACCCGGGGCCACTCCCAGCGGGTGGCCTCGCTGGCGGTGCACATCGGCCGGGCCATGCGCCTGCCGCCCGAGACCATCCAGACGCTGGAGTACAGCGGCGTGCTCCACGACATCGGCAAGATCGGCATGCCCGATGCCATCCTGGCCAAGGCCACCCCGCTCACCGCCGACGAGCGGGACCTGGCCCAGGCCCACGCCCGCATCGGCGCGGAGATCGTGACCGGCGTCTCCTTCCTCTCCGAGGTGGCCCCCGCCATTCGCCACCACCACGAGCGCTGGGACGGTACCGGCTACCCCGACCGGCTGGCGGGCGAGGCCATCCCGCTCGTGGCCCGGATCGTCAACGCCGCCGATACCTGGGACGCCTGCACCTCCAACCGCCCCTACCAGAAGGCATTCACCGTGGACGAGGCGCTCACCATCATGGCCGGCCTGCGCGGGACACAGCTCGACCCCGCTGTCCACGACGCACTCGTCCTCGTCGTCCGGGAGCGGCCCGCCGAGCCGCGCCTGGCAAGCTAAACGTCGACGGCCTCGCCCCCGCCCCGGGGCGATCGCGCGCTTGCCTTGGACCCCCTAGAGGGTGAGACTGCGACCCATGCTCCGCCGGGCGGCCTCGTGCGCGATCGGCACCCTCCTCCTCGGACTGGCCGCGGGACGTGCCCGCGCCGGCGATGATCCCACCCGGCGCGGCTTCGACCCGGACACGAGCCGCCCCGCCCTCTCCCTCGACGGCGGCCTGGCCGTCGAAACCGCCGGGACGGCCCGGGCCGGCACCCGTGAGGGGGCCCTGCTGTTCGACTATGCCGAGGGACTGCTCTCCCTCCGCCTGGGAGGGCAAGCACAGGAACTGCTCCGCTCTCGGTTGAGCGCCCACCTCATCGCTGGATACGCCTTCGAGCATGCCGAGGTGGCGGTGCACCTGCCCGTCATCCTGAACCAGCGCGCCGACTTCTCCCTGCTCCGCGATCGCGGCGTGAACGGGCCGCTCGTTTCTGGGGTGGCCGCGGCGGCACTCGGCGACCTGCGGCTCTTCGGAAAGCTGGCCCTCCTCTCCCAGGAACGGGGAGCGCCCATCGGCCTGGCCGCTCTGCTCGACCTGCGCCTGCCCACCGGCAACGGCAAGGCGTTCACGAGCGATGGCCTCTCGGCCATTCCCACCGCCGTGGTCACCCGTTCGTTCGGCTGGCTCAGGCTCGACGCCCAGCTCGGCTACTGGCTGCGCGGGCAGGGGCAGTACGCCCAGCTCGTCGCCCATGACGGCCTGACCGGCGGGCTGGGCGCCTCGGCCTCCTTGCCCGGCTTCGGACCTTGGGAGCGCATCCGGCTCATGGCCGAGATCCTCGGCGGATGGCCGCGCGGATACCGCCCGGACAGCGAACGATACCGGGCCCCGCTCTCCACCCGCGGCGGGGTGCGCGCCTACCTCCCCGCCTGCTGGGCGGTCGAGGCCGGGGCCGGAGCAGGGATCGACGGACCCGGCTACGGCCGGGAGGCCTGGCGCGTCTTCGGCGGCGTGCGCTATTCCTGCGCCCGCCGGGAGCCCGTGGAGGAACCGCTCGCGCCCGAGCCGGCCCGCGAACCCGCGCCACCGCCGCCCCCCGAGCCAATGCCTCCGCCGCCCCCCGAGCCGCCGCAGACCACCGTCGAGAGCCCGGCCGGAGGCGAGGAGGGCGCTCCCGCCCCCTCGAGAGAGGACCTCTGCCCCGACCAGCCGGACGGCTGCCCCGAACGCGAGGTCGCCCCCGAGCCAGAGCCGCAGATCGAGGTCGAGACCCAGCACCTGTCGCTCAACGACTCCATCCACTTCGACACCGACAAGGCCACCATCAAGCCGGAGTCGGATCCCATCCTGGACTCGATCGCCACCCTGCTCCGGGACCACCCCGAGCTGCACCGGATCCGGGTGGAAGGGCATACCGACAACCGCGGCACCGCCCCGTACAACCGCGACCTCTCCTTGCGGCGCGCCCGGTCGGTGGTCCGAGCCCTGGTCGAGCGCGGCATCGCCAGCGAGCGGCTGGTATGGGAAGGGTACGGCTTCGATCGGCCGGTGGCAGACAACCGGACCGTCACCGGCCGGGCCAGGAACCGCCGCGTCGAGTTCACCATCCTGGACGAAGGACCCTGAGCCGGTCGCCCCCCGGCCGGTGCCGGACCGGGCGCCGCCCCCCAAGACCCCCGACAGACCCATGACCTCCAAGCTCCCCTTCCCCGCCTTCGACCGCGCCGCCGACCCGCTCGACGCGCTGGTGCTCCTCTCCCGCTACTTCGGCTCCGATCCGGAAATGGTCCTCGCCGGCGGCGGCAACACCTCCGTCAAGATCGATGACCTCCTGCTCGTCAAGGGGAGCGGGGCCAGCCTCGGCACCATCGGCCGCGACGGCTTCGTGGCCATGGACCGGGGACAGCTCGAGGCGCTGGCCGGCGCCGACCTGCCGGTGGAGCGCGAGCCGCGCGAGGCGGCCTACAAGCGGGCCCTCTACGCGGCCCGCCGCGAGCCGGAACGGAACCAGCGGCCCTCGGTGGAGGCCCTCCTCCACCACCTCATGCCCGGCCGCTTCGTGGTGCACGGCCACGCCACCGTCGCCAACGCCCTCACCTGCTGCGACCGGGGAGAAGCGATCGCCCGCGAGATCCTCGGCTCCGAGGTCCTCTGGATCCCGTTCGTCGATCCCGGTTTCCTCCTGGCCCGCGCCCTCCGCGACGGGCTCGCGGCCCACCGGCGGGCCCACGCCCGCCCCCCCCGGGCGGTGCTCCTCGCCAACCATGGGATCATCGTCGCCGGAGATGACCCCGAGACCCTCCGGGCCGACGCCGAGTGGCTGCTCGAGGCGATCGGCCGCCGCATCGCCGCCGCCCCCGCAGCCCCCTGGGCGGCCGGCAAGGCCGCGAGGCGGCCCGACCAGCCGGCCCAGGTGCTCTCCATCGCCCCCCTCCTCCGCGGCCTGCTGGCCGAGGGACCGACCCTGAAGGTCGTCACCCTCGAGGACGGCGACGAGGCGGTGGCGTTCTCGGCCTCCCCCTCGGCGCGTGCGGCCGCCGCCCGCGGCCCGCTCTCGCCCGACCAGATCGTCTACTGCGGGTCCTTCCCCCTCTGGTTCGAGGCGAGAGAGAGAGAGGACGACGCCGCCCTGCTCGCGCGGCTCCGGGCGGCCGTGGCCGGCCACCAGGACCTGACCGGTGCTCCTCCCCGGCTGACCGTCGTCCCGGGGGTGGGCATCTTCTGCGCCGGCGACGACGTGGCCGGTGCCGCCAGCTGCCGCCTGCTCTACCTCGACGCCATCCGGGTGATGACCGGCGCGGCCCGGCTCGGCGAGGTCCAGGCGCTGAGCGAGGGGCATCGCCTCTTCATCGAACGATGGGAGGTGGAAGCCTACCGCAAGCAGGTCGCCCGGGCGGCAAGGGCCGGCCGGGTCGCCGGGCGGATCGCCATCGTCACCGGGGCAGCGCAGGGCCTGGGCCTCGAGATGGCCCGGTCCTTCGCCGCCGAGGGCGGGATCGCGGTCCTGGCCGACCTCGACCTGGGCGGGGCGCAGCGGGGCGCCGATGCGCTCTGCCACCAGCTCGGCGCCGGCCAGGCCCTGGCGGCGGCGGTGGACGTGACCGAGTCCGAGGCCGTCGCCGAGCTCGTCCAGCAGGTGGTGAGGACCTACGGCGGGTTCGACGTCCTCGTCTCCAACGCCGGGGTGCTCAAGGCCGGATCGGTGAAGACCCAGCCGGAGAAGGAGTTCGATCTCGTCACCGCCGTCAACTACAAGGGCTACTTTCTGTGCGTGAAGCACGCCGCGCCGGTCTTGGCCCGACAGCATGCCGCCCGACCCAGCTACTGGTCGGACATCGTCCAGATCAACTCGAAGTCGGGGCTGGCCGGATCCAACCGGAACGGGGCCTACGCCGGCTCCAAGTTCGGGGGGATCGGGCTCACGCAGAGCTTCGCGCTCGAGCTCGTCGAGGACGGGATCAAGGTGAACGCCATCTGCCCGGGGAACTTCTTCGACGGGCCACTCTGGTCGGACCCCAGGACCGGGCTGCTCGTGCAGTTCCTGAAGAGCGGCAAGGTGCCGGGGGCGAGGAACGTCGAGGACGTGCGCCGCTTCTACGAGGACAAGATCCCCATGCGCCGCGGCTGCCAGAGCCTCGACGTGACCCGCGCCCTCTTCTACCTCCTCGAGCAGGAGTACGAGACCGGACAGGCGCTGCCCGTGACCGGCGGCCAGGAGATGGTTCGCTGACCTCCGCGACCCCGCGGATCGACAGGGAGCGGCTCTAGGTAGTTGAACTACGCCTTCGCGGATCTGCGGATCGATGGCCCTGCTGCGGCACATCGCCCGTTGGCTTTTAGGGTTCCCCTGTAGGTAGCACCAGCCTGCCCTCCATCCATCCTGAAACAACTCGAAATTATAGGTAATGGCCTGCCTAATGGGGCACGGGCCGAGGTCCATCTGCAGACCCTTAGGGGGGACTAAATGGGGTGCGGCTCGGATGCACCGAATTGACTCCCGTAGAAGAACTTCGGAATGTCCACCCCCACGGTGCATCGAGTCCGTAACCCGGAGCGAGGCCCGGAGGCGCGCAGAGCGCTCCGCCGGGCGGCAAGCGGATCCGGGAGCTCGACCCAAAGGCACTGCCCCAGCGAGGCGCTCCAATGACCGACGTGCCCGTCCGCCCCTACTACCTCGATGGCAAATGGGAACGCTCCGCCTCCGGCGACGGCTTCATCGAGGTGGAGAACCCGGCCACCGAGCTCATCATCGGGCGGGTGCCGCGCTGCGGGGCGGCCGAGGTGGATCGGGCGGTGAAGGCGGCGCGCCGGGCCTTTCCCCTCTGGCGGGGGCTCACCCCCCACCGCCGCGCCGAGTACCTGCGGGCGGCGGGCGGGGCGCTGGCAGAGCGCCGGGACGAGGTGGCCCGCACGGTGACGGCCGAGATGGGCAAGCCGCTCGACGAGGCGCGCGGCGAGGTCGACAAGGTGGTGAAGACCTTCCTCTTCTACGCCGAGGAGGCGGTGCGGGTCCTCGGGCAGACCATCCCCAACGACGAGCCGGGCTTCTGCAGCATGGTCCAGCGCGAGCCGGTGGGGGTGGCGGCGGCCATCGCCCCCTGGAACTATCCGGTGGAGCTGCTCGGCTGGAAGCTGGGCGGCGGCCTGGCCGCGGGCTGCACCCTGGTCCTGAAGCCGGCCAGCAAGACCCCCATGTCGGCGGTGGCCCTCGTCGAGTGCTTCGACGCCGCGCACCTGCCGCCGGGCGTCGTGAACCTGCTCACCGGCGACAGCCGCATGGGCGAGGCGCTCATCACCCACCCGGACGTGGACAAGATCGCCTTCACCGGCTCGCAGGAGGTGGGGGAGCGGATCTTCCGCATCATGGGGGGCATCAAGTCGGTGGCCCTGGAGCTGGGCGGGAACTGCCCCCTCATCGTCGCCCCCCACGCCAACCTGGCCGCGGCGGTGAAGGGAGCGGTCCGCCGCAGCTTCCGCAACATGGGCCAGATCTGCGTGGCCATCAACCGGGTCTACGTCCACCGGCCGCTCTACCCCGCCTTCCTGGAAGGGGTGAGCCGCTCGGCCCGGGCGCTCACCATCGCCGACGGGCTGGAGCGCCCCTCGGCCGACCTCGGGCCCATGGCCGACCAGGGCGGCGTGGCCAAGACCAAGGAGCACATCGAGGACGCGCTGCAGAAGGGGGCGCGGCTCGTCTGCGGGGGCAAGCGGCCGGCGGGATTCCCCAAGGGCCACTTCTTCGAGCCGACGGTCCTCGCCGACTGCACCCCGGAGATGCTCATCATGAACTCCGAGACCTTCGGCCCGGTCATCGGGGTGAGCCCGTTCGACGCCCTGGAGGAGGCCATCCGGCTCTCCAACGACTCGCCCATGGGGCTCGTGGCCTATGCCTACAGCGAGGATCTGGCCGAGGTGTTCGCCCTGAGCGGTGCGCTCGCCTTCGGCAGCGTCGGCATCAACTGCGTCGACGCCGGGATCATCGGCGCCCCCTACGGCGGGCGCCGCAAGAGCGGCATCGGCTACGAGCACGGACGCGAGGGCATGGAGGGCTATCTGGTCCTGAAGCACGTCCGCATCCGCCACGGCCTGGGCGGGCAGAAGGCCTGACGGCCCCCTCGAGCGGCCCGGGGAGCAAAGGTGAGCGAGGCGAAGCACACGGCCAGGGGACCTTCCCACCCGGACGGCGCCGGGCCCCTTCCCTCGCACCGCTCGAGCACCCTCCTGCAGGTGCTGGCCCGGGAGCGGTCGCGGCTCCCCCGCGCCGAGATGCGCATCGCCGACTTCGTGGCCCAGAACCCCGAGGCGGTCATCACCATGAACATGGCCGACCTCAAGGCGGTGGCGGGGGTGAGCGATCCCACCATCGTCCGCTTCGCCCGCCGCCTCGGTTGCCGCGGCTACGCCGAGCTGAAGGTCCGGCTGGCCCAGAGCCTGGCCCCGGCCGCCCCCTTCTCCCACGAGGAGATCCTGCCCACCGACAGCGTCGAGTCGGCGGTGCTCAAGACCCTGCGCAACTCCATCAACTACCTGCGCCGCTTCGAGCAGGACTGCGACGCGGCCGCCATCGGCCGCGCCGCCGACCTGATGCTCCTCGCCCACGAGGTCTTCCTCTTCGGGCTGGGGATCTCCCAGACCATCGCCTACGACGCCGAGCACAAGTTCCTGCGCATCGGCCTGCGCTGCCGGCTCATCGAGGGCCAGCAGCGGCAGGCGCTGGTCGCCACCACGGTGCGCGGGGAGGACGCGGTGGTGCTGCTCTCCCACTCGGGCGAGACCCGGGCCCTGGTCGAGTCGGCCGCCGTGGCCCGGGCCCGGGGGGCACACACCATCGCCGTCACCGCCCCCCACTCCCATCTGGCCCGCACCAGCGAGCTCGTCATCGGGGTGCCCCGCTACGAGCACAGCGAGGTCTACACCCCGCTCACCGCCCGCCTGAACCACTTCATCGTCACCAACATGGTGGTGGCGGTCATCGGGGTGAAGCAGGGCCAGCCCCGGCCGGACAACCTGGCCGCGCTCGACCCGTGGACGGAGAAGATGATCGACGACGCAGCTCCGGGCACGCCCGGACCCACCGACGCTGCTCGAGGCGAGGGCGAGGGAACGCCCCATCGGGCGAGGACCAAACGAACATGATGCCGACCGAGGAGCGAGACCGGGCCAAGTACGCGGCGGGCGAGCGGGCCATCGACGAGTACTTCCGCGATGGGATGGTCGTCGGGCTGGGCTCGGGCACCACCTCTCACTGGATGGTCCGGGCCCTGGCCCCGCGGGTGCGGGCCGGGCTCAGGGTGACCGGGGTCCCCACCTCCAAGGCCACCGGCGAGCTGGCGAGGAGCCTGGGCATCCCCCTCGCCGACCTGAACGATCACCTGGAGCTCGACGTCACCCTCGACGGGCCGGACGAGATCGACCGGGAGGGACGGATGATCAAGGGCGGCGGGGCCTGCCTGCTCTGGGAGAAGATCGTGGCCGCCGCCACCCGCCGCTACGTGGTCATCGCCGACGACCGGAAGCTCGTGGACATGCTGGGCCGCTTCCCCCTTCCCATCGAGGTCATCCCCTTCGGCTGGAAGAGCACCGAGCGGCAGATCCGCAAGCTCTTCGCCTCCTACGGCCACGAGGAGGTGCCCATGGTCCTGCGGGGCGGCCTCGCGAAGCCGGTGGTCACCGACAGCGGCCACTACCTGCTCGACTGCTCGCTGGGGAAGATCCCCGAGGCCGACGAGCTGGCGGTGCGCCTCAACACCATCCCCGGGGTGGTGGAGAACGGGCTCTTCGTCGAATTCGGCGAGGCCGTCGTCTACGGGCACACGGACGGCACCGCCGAGGTGGTCCTGCTCGGAGGGAGGAAGCCGCATGCAGCGCGATAACCTGTCCGGCGTGTTCGCCCCCATGGTCACCCCCTTCGGCGCCGACGACGCCGTCCTGCTCTCCGGGGTGGCCGAGAACGTCCGCCGCATGAACGGCACCGGGCTGCGCGGCTACTTCGTCCTCGGCACCAACGGCGAGTACAAGGCGCTCACCGCCGAGGAGCGCCTGCAGGTTTTGGACGTGGTGGTCCAGCACCGCGCCCCGGGCAAGGTGGTCATGGCCGGCTGCGGCGCCGAGAGCACCAAGGAGACCATCGACACCGCCCGGCGCCTCGCCGACCGCGGGGCCGACTACGCCAGCGTCCTCATGCCCTCCTTCTTCGCCAAGAAGATGACCACCGAGGTGATGGCCCGCCACGCGCTGGCGGTGGCCGATGCCTCCCCCATCCCCGTGGTCCTCTACAACAACCCCTCGGTGGCCGCCGGCGTCACCATCCGCCTCGACCTCTTGCAGCGGGTGGCCAGCCACCCCAACATCGCCGGCATCAAGGACAGCTCCAAGGAGACCTACCTCGAGAACCTCAAGGCCGCCTCCCCGACCTTCTGCGTCCTGGCCGGCTCGGCCAACTACTTCACCGACCTGCTGCGCCGGGGCGGAACCGGCGGAGTCCTCTCCTTGGCCAACGTCCTCCCCGATGCCTGCGTGGCGCTCTACGAGGCCGCCCGGGCCGGGCGCAGGGACGAGGAGGAGCGCCTCGACCGGCTCCTCGTCGACCTCAACACCCAGGTCTCGGGCAAGTACGGCGTGGCGGGCGTCAAGGCCGCCATGACCCTCTGCGGGTTCGTGGGCGGCGCCCCCCGCCGCCCCTTCCTCCCCCTCGGAGCCGAGGAGGTGAGCGGACTGCGCGGCGTGCTGGAGCGGAGCGGGCTTCTCGGGAAGTGAAGGAAGACCGGTTGGTGAGCCATGGCCAGACCCCCTAGATCGCCGTCGCCAGCGTGTTCTACAAGTCGGCACGATTACTCGGCGGCGAAGCGAGCCCGAGCCCGCCGGGCCTCGCCCTCGCCCTCCTCCGGCTCCTTTGGCGGACCCCTTCAGGGTGTGTGCCGGAGGCCGGGTGAAAAAGCGAGGGCCGGCAACCGATTGAACGACCTTCTCAATCCGCGGACCGCGGGTTTGACCGGGGGAAGCCGGGGCGTGCAATCGGCGGTGGCCGAGCGAGAGCGAATTGTCGTAATGTTTGATAACCGGAAGCGCGAACGGCCCGCGGCGCAGGTCGGGGGCCGGGGTCGGTTATCGAACTGCCGAGCGTGGCGCAGCGGTCGCGCGCCGTGCTCTCGCCGGGTGAAGCGCACGGAGGGACTGAACGATGGCGCTGCCTAGCCAGCAGCCGCAGGCAAAGCCGGTGGTCCTCCTGCCGGAGCCCATCGAGGAGGAGGCGGTCCACCTGCTCGACTCGGCCGGGGTGGAGCTGGTGCGCTCGCCCGATCCGCGGCCCGAGACGGTGGCTCCCCTGCTCTCCCGGGCCGACGCGGTCGTGCTCCGCACCGGCCTCCGGCTCGACGCCGGGTTGCTCGAGGGCGCCCGCCGGCTCCGCACCGTCTCCCGCACCGGAGCCGGCTATGACAACGTCGACGTGGCCGCCGCCACAAGGCGAGGGGTGATCGTCACCTCCAGCGTCGGGGCCAACACCTCGACCGTGGTGGAGCACACCCTGGCGCTCCTCCTCGCCCTGGCCAAGCGCCTCGTCGACCTCGACCGCGCCGTGCGCCGCGGCGACTTCAAGCTCCGCTATGCCTACCTGCCCCGCGACCTGCACGGCCAGGTGCTGGGAGTGGTGGGCTTCGGGCGGATCGGCGCCGAGGTGGCCCGGGCCTGCCACCGCATCTTCGGGATGTCCGTCCTGGCCTACGACGCGCTCCTCCCCGAAGCCGCCCGGCGCGACTTCTTGAGCTGGGTGGGGTTCACCGAGCTGGCCGAGGTCTTCCGGCGCGCCGACGTGGTGAGCCTCCACCTCCCCCTCTCCGCCACCACCCGGGGCCTGGTGGGAAGCGAGCTCCTCGCCTCGATGAAGCCGGGGGCCCTGCTCCTCAACACCGCCCGCGGCGGGGTGGTGGACGAGGCGGCCCTGGCGGAGGCGCTCCGCCACGGCCCCCTGGGCGGCGCCGCCCTGGACGTCTTCGAGCGCGAGCCCCCGCCCGCCGACAGCCCGCTCTTCCCCCTCGACAACGTCGTCTTGACGCCCCACGCCGCCGCCCTCACCCGCGCCTGCGTCACCCGGATGGCGGTCCTGGCCGCCCAGCGGGTCCTCGACGTCCTCGACGGCTTCTTGCCCGACGACGTCGCCAACCCCGAGGTGCTGACCACCGAGCGCTGGCGGCACCTCGTCCGCGGCCGCCCGCGCCCGGCGGAGAATGCCCACCCACCATGAACCGGAGGAACCTCAGCCGTCCACGTCGTAGCAACCGGGGAAGACGCTCGTGCGCTCGCCCCGTACCACCCCCTCCCATCGGAGGGACACGAGAGGAGAGAGTCATGTTGCATCGGTCGTTCATCGCTTGGTGCGGGCTCCTGCTCCTGGGGGGCCTGACTTCGAGCGCCTACGCACAATCGTTCAGCCTCAACGACGTCCCTGAACTCAAGAACAAGCGCCCCATCCACCTCATCCTGGAGAGCGGCGAGGGCCACGACAAGGCCCTGCCCATCATCGAGGCCTTCACCAAGAAGACCGGCGTTCTCGTGAACGTCGAGCGGGTGGCCTCCTCCGGCGTCTACGGCAAGGAGAACGTGGAGCTCATGGCCGACACCGGCCACTACGACGTGGTCTACGTCGAGACCTCCTGGACCACCGAGTGGTCCGACTACCTGTACAAGGTGAAGGACCTGGCCAACAAGTACGATCCGGGGAAGACGGCCGCGCTGGAGAAGGACCTGGCGCGCATGTCCCCCTCGATCCTCGGCACCGGCCAGGCCTACGGCAACCAGATGGTGCTGCCGTTCTACACCTTCGACATGGCCATGTGGGTCCGCCAGGACGTCTACGACGATGCCACCGAGAAGGCCAACTTCAAGACCAAGTACGGCTATGACCTCGCCCCCGCCAAGACCTGGAAGGAGCTGCACGACCAGGCGGCCTTCTTCACCCGGAAGAAGGGCGAGATGCTGAAGGGGAAGCCGCTCGATCACGACCTCTTCGGCCTCTCCATGCAGGCCGGCGCCTACCAGGACAACGACGAGACCACCGCCCGGCTGTGGAGCATGGGCCAGGACTGGGTGACGGTGCAGAAGAACTCGGCCGGGAAGATCACCAAGTTCGTCATCACCAAGGCCAACAAGGACGCGCTCAAGGAGGCGCTCACCGAGTACAAGGGCGACCTGCAGTGGGACTCCCCTGGTGCCCTGACCGCCAACTTCGACTTCGTGGTGGCCCAGATCGGCAACGGCAACGCCATCATCGCTCCCACCATGTGGGCCAACTGCACGGTGTGGGCGGACGGCGTCCTGCAGAAGAACGTGCCGGGCGGGAAGATCGGCGTGTACGCGACGCCGGGCGGGCACCCCTACACCGGCGCCTGGTCGTACGGCGTGGCCTTGTCGGCCAAGAACCCGGTGGCCTCTTACTGGCTCGTGCGGTACCTCACCTCCTACGACGCCGGGGTGCGGATGTTCAAGGAAGCGGGCCTCATCCCCGGCCGCATCGACGTGATGGAGACGGTGGCCAAGGACGGACCGGAGTATCCGCTCGGAATGCTGGCCAAGTACCACATCAACATCTGGAAGGCGACCGGCCAGTTCATCCCCGGCTACTACTATTACAACACCAAGGCCGGCGGTAAGGTCTACGACAACCAGATCTACGTCATCGCCCCCGCCCTCACCGGGGAGAAGTCGATCGACCAGGTGGTCAGCGACCTCACCAAGCAGACCATCGACCTGCAGAACAAGTTCGACAAGACGGCACCCTGCGTCGAGGAGTAGCAGTTCCCGCCGCCCCGGAGCGGCGCGGCCTTCCCGGCCGCGCCCTCCGGGCCCGGGCGTCGCGCAACCCACTCCACCAGAGGGCGAGGGCACCACATGCTGAGCAACAGTCCGCCAATCTCCGGGCAGCTCGCCGGAGGAGAGGCCCGCAAACCGACCGTCTGGGAGACGCTCACCAGCGAGCGCTACTTCCGGTGGACGCTCCTCATCCCGCTCTTGGTGCTCCTCGCCGTCTTCATGCTCTACCCCCTCATCTACAGCATCTACTTCTCCTTCCACGACTGGGGGATGCAAGGCGACCCGACCTACAGCGGCCTCCACAACTACCGGGAGCTGGTCTTCGACCAGAACTTCCTCATGGCCTTCTGGCGAACGCTCAAGGTGTCGGTCATCTGCATCGTGGTCGAGATCGGCCTCGGCCTGGGGCTGGCCGTCCTCTGGAACCGGGACTTCCGGGGGCAGAACGTGGTCCGGGGGCTGGCGCTTCTGCCCCTGCTCGTCGCCCCCCTCATCCTCTCCCTGCTCTGGAACTTCATCCTCGACTTCAACTTCGGCGCCCTGAACCACGTCCTGCAGGCGGTGGGGATCGGCAAGGTGAACCTGTGGAAGCCGAGCATCGCCCTCTACACCATCTGCGCCATGACCATCTGGCAGTGGCTGCCCTTCTCCGTCTTCGTCCTGCTGGCCGGCCTGAAGAGCCTGCCCCGGGACGTCTTCGAGGCGGCCCGGGTTGACGGCGCGTCGAAGTGGTACACCTTCCGCCGGCTGACCCTCCCCATGCTCACCCCGCTCATCATGATCATCGTGGTGCTGCGGTCGATGTGGCTCATCCGGCTCTTCGACCCGCTCTTCGGGACCACCCGCGGGGGCGTGAACACCGAGCTGCTCGACTGGATCACCTAC
>Ga0335071_10003850_pt1 | contig 15758 bp, 11 predicted proteins | sample Lox_Sample_15_FD_206724 | JGI IMG/M metagenome (GOLD analysis project Ga0335071, IMG submission 206724) | Soil microbial communities from Loxahatchee National Wildlife Refuge, Florida, United States - Lox_Sample_1.5 | ecosystem: Environmental > Terrestrial > Soil > Wetlands | place: USA... | reverse complement strand
CCGTGAGCTGTTCGGCATGCCCCGCGACTTCATGTGGACCGACCTTGCCGACACGCCGCACAAGGTCAGCGCCTATCAGCACCTGATGCAGCGCATCGACACCAAGCAGGTCGACGCCCTGATCGCGGCGAACCGAGAGAGCCTGGCGCCGCCGCCGGAACAGCAATCGCAGCAGCGCCATGCCGAACATCAGGCGGACGCCGCGGCGGCCGCGAAAGTCAGCCTCGGTGGTACGCCGCTGTCGATCGACGACTTCGGCAAGGTGGACCTGCGCATTGCGCGCATCGCCAACGCGGAGCACGTCGATGGCGCCGAGAAGCTGCTCAAGCTCACGCTCGACGTCGGCAGTCTCGGCACGCGCCAGGTCTTCGCCGGCATCAAAGCCGCCTATGACCCGGCGGCGCTGGTCGGCCGCCTCACCGTGATGGTGGCGAACCTCGCCCCGCGCAAGATGAAATTCGGCCTGTCGGAAGGCATGGTGCTCGCCGCGTCGGACGGCGACGGCAAGACGCCGGGCCTGTTCCTGCTCTCGCCGGATTCGGGTGCCACACCCGGCATGTGTGTGAAGTAAATGGAAATCCGCCGCCTCGTCGTCACCGGCCTCGTGCAGGGCGTCGGTTACCGCTACAGCATGGTGATGGCCGCGCAAAGGCTGGGCATCACCGGCTGGGTACGCAACCGTCGCGACGGCAGCGTCGAGGCCATGATCGCCGGTGATGCCGATGCTGTCGCCGCGATGATAGCCTGGGCCCGGCGCGGCCCGGCGGGCGCCGAAGTCGGCCAAGTCGCGGTCGAACTGGGCAACGGCAGCTACGAGGGCTTCGCCCAGTGGCCGACTGCCTGATAGCTTCTGCCAATCGGCATTATTGGAAAATGCAATCGCCTTGGCCGCGTGCATAGCCATGTCGTGAAGTAGAATTTTCTCCATCGCGCTGCCTCGTGGTAGCGCCCCACTTCCCCAATCGCACAAGGAGAACCCCCATGGCTGTGCTCGTAGCCAAGCCGGCGCCGGAATTTGCCGCCAACGCGGTCTTCGGCAACAACGAAATCAAGGAACTGAAGCTCGCGGATTACAAGGGCAAATACGTTGTCCTGTTTTTCTATCCGCTCGACTTCACCTTCGTTTGCCCGTCCGAACTCATCGCTTTCGACCATCGGCTGGAAGAGTTCAGGAAGCGCAACGTCGAAGTGATCGGCTGCTCGATCGACTCCCAGTTCACGCACCTTGCCTGGAAGAACACGCCAGTCGAAAAGGGCGGCATCGGCCAGGTCAAGTACCCGCTGGTGGCAGACGTCAAGCACGCGATCTGCCAGGCCTATGACGTTGAGCTTGCCGCCGGGGGCGTCGCGCTGCGCGCCTCCTTCCTGATCGACACGAAGGGCGTTGTGCAGCACCAGGTCGTGAACAATCTGCCGCTGGGCCGCAACATCGACGAGATGCTGCGCATGGTCGATGCGCTGCAGTTCACCGAAGAGCACGGCGAAGTCTGCCCGGCCGGCTGGCAGAAGGGCAAGGCCGGCATGTCGGCCAACCCGGACGGCGTCGCCAAATACCTGGCGCAACACGCCAAGGAACTATAAGAAAGGGCACCCCCCGACCCCACCGGAAGCCGCCCCACGAGGGCGGCTTTCTTTTGCACGGCGCGCGCTATTCGGTACCGTACTTCGTTTCCACCTGGATGCCCATTTCCTTGAGCATGCCCGTGGGCAGGATGCCGCCGGCGCAGACGATCACGCCATTGTTTTCGATGCATCGGGACTCGCCGCCGACATCGATGAAGACGTGGTCCTTGGCGATCTTCGACACGTTCGAGGACAACAGTACCGTGAGGTTGCCCGCGCGCTCCGCCTCCGCCAGCCGATCGCGGTTCTTCTGCTTGACGCGGCCGAAGGCATCGCCGCGGTAAGAGAGCGTGACAGTGGTGTCCGGCTGCTCGGCTGCGGCAACTGCCGCCTCGATGGCGCTGTCGCCACCGCCGACCACGAGGACCTTGCCACCGCGATACTGCTCGGGATCGACGAGGCGATACACGACCTTGGCCGACTCTTCTCCGGGCACACCGAGCTTGCGCGGCGTGCCGCGGCGGCCGATCGCGAGGAGCACATTGCGCGTGCGGTACTCGGCTTTGGGTGACTTGACCACGTAGCCGTCATTGACCCGGGTCACGGTTTCGACGCGCTCGTTGAAATTGAGCTTCATGCCGACCCGGTCGACAATGCCCTGCCAGAACGACAGCAGGTCCTCCTTGCTGATCTCGCCAAGCTTCGCCTTGCCGACGATCGGCAGCATAACCGGCGTCGTCATGACGATCTTGTTGCGCGGATAGTGATAGACCGTGCCGCCCAGCGAGTCCTCCTGCTCGAGCGTCACGTGGCGCAGCTTCTTCTCGATCGCGCCCAGCGTCGCGGCCAGTCCCGCGGGGCCGGCACCGATGATGACGACGTCGAGCTGGTTGCCCGAGCCCCGGTTCCTGGCGATCGATTCCATCGCCTGGCGGCCCTGCTCCGCCGCCTTGCGCACGAGTCCCATGCCGCCGAGTTCGCCGGCGATGTACACACCCGGCACGTTGGTCTCGAAGTTCGGTCTCACCTGGGGGATGTCTATTCCGCGCCGTTCCGTGCCGAACACCAGCTTGATCGCGCCCACGGGACACACGGGGGCGCAGGCGCCGTGGCCAATGCAGTGCGCCGGGTTGATCAGCACGGCCTTGTGATTGATGATGCCGAGCGCATTCTCGGGACAGGCACGCACACACGCGCCCGAGCCGCAGCACACGGCCGGATCGATGACCGGGTGCAGGCTGGGCGGCTCCGTCAGCCCGGACTTGATGGCCTCATCCAGGGCTTCCGTCGCCGCGAGGTGATGCCGTTTCTTTCGCGCGAGATACCGAACGGTAACGAACAGCACGAAGAGGACGGGAAGTGCGTAGTAGAAAAACTCGTTCATCGCTCCACCTGTTTCTTGACGCCATGCAGCATCGCCCAACCTATACCCACACGACTGTGATGTTGTACTGCGGAGACACAGCCCGCCGCACGACGATCGTGAATTAGTCTCGCACTCCCCCACACCTGTGAGAGGCATGGATTATCATGGCCACCAAAATCATAACGCTGGAACATCCCGCCCACGCTCCGATGTTCGGTACGCCCGACCTAGGCCCATTGACAGAGATCCCGGCGCGCGGCCCCGTCCATTCAACGGCGGAGGAAGCGCTGCGCTGGTCCTGGCGCGTTGCGCTCACCTTGTTGTCGCTGCTGCTCGTTGCACTGGCCTGGCTGGTCTACTCGGGCGCCGCATACAAGGCGGGCGACGACATCGGCTACAACATGGGCCTCGTCGGCGGCCTGATGATGCTGAGCCTCCTGCTCTACCCGCTGCGCAAGCGCGTGCGCTTCATGAGCCATCTTGGTTCCATGAAGGGCTGGTTCCGCTACCACCAGGCCGTTGGAATCATCGGGCCACTGCTCGTGCTCTTCCATTCTACGTTCCATATCGGCGCCATGAATAGCCGTGTCGCGCTCTACGCGATGCTCCTGGTCGCGGTCAGCGGTCTGGTCGGACGCTTCCTTTATCGCCACATCCACAAGGACATGTACGGCCAGCACCTGTCGATGCGCGATGCCGAAGGCGATCTCAAGACCTGTTCCGAGGACGTGCGCACGGTTTTCGCCGAGTACCCCGCGATCGAGGCACAACTCAAGGAATTCCGCGTGGGCGCCTTCGCCGGCGACCGCGGCCCGCTTGCGCGCTTCTGGCGCTTCATGACCATGAAATCGCGCGGCCATCGCCTCTCCCTCGCCATCCGGGACCAGATCAAGCGGGCCATGGTGCAGGCCAAACGCGAGAAGCGCCTCACCAAGACCCAGCGCATCCTTGCCTACCATCTGGCCAAGGACAAGGCCGACGCCTACGTCGAAGCGGTCTGCAAGGCATCGCAACTGGCAAGCTGGGAAAGACTCTTTTCTCTCTGGCACGTCGTGCATGTGCCGTTCCTCTACCTGTTGGTAGTCAGCGGAATCGTGCATGTCGTTGCCGTCCACATGTATTGACATCTGGCGGCGTCTCGCCGTCCTCGTCGCGCTCGGCCTGCCATTGGCGGCCGCCGCCCAGACCGGGGACGTCGAGAAGGCGCTGATGCCCGGCGCCGTCATCACCGGGCATGCGAAGTACGAACAACAATGCGAGAAGTGCCACAAGCGCTTCGACAAGGCAGCCCAGACTACGCTCTGCCTCGACTGCCACAAGGACACGGCGGCCGACATCCGCGCCAAGACACGGCTGCACGGCCATCTCGACGACGTCACCTGCCGCAATTGCCACACGGACCACAAGGGGCGCGGCGCCGCCATCGCCGTGGTCGACAAGAACAAGTTCGATCACAACCACACCAACTTCCGCCTGCGCGGCGCGCACAAGGAAACGAAGCAGGGCTGCGACAGTTGCCACGCCAAGGGCAAGAAGTACCGCGACGCGCCGACCGAATGCTATGCGTGCCACAAGAAGGACGACGACGAAAAGGGCCATCGCGGCGGTCTGGGCAAGAAATGCGAGGACTGTCACGACGACGCGAAGTGGAAGGACACGCACTTCGACCACGACACCAAGACCAAATTCAAGCTGGCGGGCAAGCACAAGGACACCAAGTGCAAGGAATGCCATATCGACGGCCGCTACAAGGACACGCCGAAGGACTGCTACTCCTGCCACAAGAAGGACGACAACGAGAAGGAAGGCGGCCACCGCGGCAAGTTCGGCACCAAGTGCGACAAGTGCCACAGCGCCGACCAGTGGAAGGAGGCGATCTTCGACCACGATCGCGACACCAAGTATCGCCTGAAGGGACGGCACCAGAAGACAAAGTGTGTCGAATGCCACAAGGGCCAGATCTACGTGGAGAAGCTGCCGACCAAGTGCATCTCCTGCCACCGCAAGGACGACGACGAGAAGGGCCACCGGGGCTCGCTCGGCGACAAGTGCGAATCCTGTCACGACGAATCAGGCTGGAAGAAGACCAGCTTCGATCACGACAAGGACACCAAGTATCCGCTCGAAGGCAAGCACAGGACGGCCAAGTGCGAGAGTTGCCACAAGTCGGGGCTCAAGCCGCTGCCCGGGACCAAGACGCTGGAGAAACTGCCGACGAAGTGCTTCGAGTGCCACCGCAAGGACGACAACGAGAAGGGGCACAAGGGCAAGTTCGGCGAAAAGTGCGAGACCTGCCACAACGCGAAGGACTGGAAGAAGGCGATCTTCGACCACGACCGCGACACCAAGTACCTGCTAAAGGGCAAACATCGCGACACGAAGTGCGCCACCTGTCACACCGGACAACTCTATGTGCAGAAGCTCACCGCCGACTGCATCTCCTGCCACCGCAAGAACGACCAGGAAAAGGGCCACAAGGGACAACTGGGCGAGAAGTGCGAAACCTGTCACAACGAGCGCGACTGGAAGGTCGAGAAGTTCGACCACAATCGTTCGCGCTTCCCGCTGGTCAGCAGCCACGCCCGCGTGGAGTGCAAGAAGTGCCACCTGACCTCGGCGTTCCGCGAGGCGCCGCGCGAATGCAACGGTTGCCACGAAAAGGACGATGTGCACAAGCGTGCATTCGGCATCAAGTGCGAAATCTGCCACAGCGCGAGGACCTGGAAGACCTGGGATTTCGACCACGACAAGACCAAGTTCCGGCTCGACGGCGGGCACAAGAAAGTGGAGTGCTACGGATGCCACAAGGTGCCCGAGAAGATGCCGCCCGGGCGCGAGCCGGCGCCGGCCGTGAGCCGCACGTGCATCGGCTGCCACCAGCGCCAGGATGTTCACGACGGCGGCTTCGGCGTCCAGTGCGAGGCATGCCACTTCACCGACAACTGGAAGAAGATCAAGCGCTAGATGGGTCGTTGGTCTGAGGCTGCCTCAGACCAACGTCCCCTCGCGACTCGGGCGAAATGTCCAATCCCTTTCCGGCGCAGCGTGGTTTTGCCACGACATTGACTGCGGCGCGAGAAGTTGGCCTAAGTTGACGCTCGAAAGCCCTTTGGCCCCGTTCATGTATCATCGGGCCAAACAAATACGGGGGAACACGGCGCGGCGCCAGAGGAGGCGCATGACGCCGAAGCACTGGCCGACAGCGGAGCGTCGACCAACAGAGAAGGAGGAGTAGTCCGTGTCGGACCAATCGGCGTTCACCGCCGACGGGGTGTTTGCGCCTGCGGGCGCAACCGTCGCACGCGCAGTCCGTTTTGTAATGGTGCTGGTGGCCGGGATGCTGTTCGCCGCCGCTCCGGCGTGCGCGCAAGGCACGGGCGCAACCAGTCCTTCACTGGCGTTCGACCATGCCACGACCGGCTTCGCGCTCGATGGGCAGCATTTGCAGGCACGCTGCGAGTCGTGCCACATACAGGGCGTGTTCCGCGGCACGCCGCGCGACTGCGCATCCTGCCACCGAAATTCCAGCCGCTCGACCGGCATCCAGTTTCCCGCAAACCACATACCGACCACGCTGCCCTGCGACACCTGCCACCGCACCGTCGCCTGGGATCTTGTCCTCTATCGGCACCAGGGCGTTACCAAGGGCAGTTGCCTGACCTGCCATACCGGCGCCACGGCCATGGGCAAGCCCACCGGCCACATCATGACGACAGCATCGTGCGACACCTGCCACAACACGCTCGTGTGGACAGCGACCACGTTCGACCACAGCGGCGTCGCCGCCGGCACCTGCGCCACCTGCCACGATGGCGTGCATGCCACGGGCAAGCCCCCCACGCACATTGCAACGACGGCCTCGTGCGACACATGCCACACGACGCTGCTCTGGAAGCCCGCCACCTTCGCGCACGACGCGACCATGGCGGGGCGCTGCTCGTCCTGCCACAACGGCGTGCAGGCGATGGGCAAAGGCAAGACTCACATACCGACCACCGCGCAGTGCGACAGCTGTCACACCAGCACCGCATCGTTCGTCACGGTCACGATGAACCACACCGGACTCGCCGGCCAGTGCTCGACGTGCCACAACGGCGCCTACCTGAGCGAGAACGCACAGACGAAGTCCGCAAGCCATGTTTCGACTACGCAGCAGTGCGATGTCTGCCACAAGTCGACCGCGACATGGGCGACGGCGTCGTTCAACCACGCGGCGGCAGCGCCGCCCGTCGTCGTCGGCGACCACACCTGTGCCAACTGCCACAAGAGCGGCGGGGCTGGCCTGCCCAAGCCCACCAACCACATTCCGACCGTCAACGCCTGCGACGTCTGCCACACCAACTTCGTCGCCTTCAAGCCGGCCGTGATGAACCATGACGGCACCGCCGGCCAGTGTTCGACCTGCCACAGCGGCGCCTACGTCGCCATGGGCACGCAAGGGGCGTTGGCGAAACCGGCAACGCACGTCGCGACGACGGCGCAGTGCGACACCTGCCACCACTCGACCACGACCTGGCTGGGCGCGACCTACGTCCACGACGCAAACGCCACCGGCCGCTGCTCGGTCTGCCACAACGGCGTGACGGCGCTCGGCAAGGGCGCAACGCACATTCCCGACAACCGCCAGTGCGACGCGTGCCACACGAACACGACGTCATTCACGGTCGTTACGATGAACCACACCGGCCTCAACGGCCAGTGTTCCACCTGCCACAATGGGGCCTATCTGAGCGAGAACGCGCAGACCAAATCGGCCACCCACCAGGTCACAACCGCCCAGTGCGACACCTGCCACACGTCGACTGTCACCTGGGCCACCGCCATCACCGACCATTCGAAATTCACGCCCCCGGTAGTAATCGGGGACCACACCTGCGCAACCTGCCACAAGAACGGCGGCACCGGCCTGCCGATGCCGACCACGCACATTCCGACCACCCAGGCCTGCGATACCTGCCACACGAACTTCATCGCGTTCCGGCCGGCGACGATGAATCACACGGGCACCGCAGGGCAGTGCTCGATCTGCCACAGCGGGGCCTATGTCGCCATCGGCACGCAGGGCGCACTGGCGAAGCCCGCTACCCACGTCGTCACGACGGCCCAGTGCGACACCTGCCACACGTCGACGACGACGTGGCTCAGCGCAACCTATACGCACGATGCCAGCGCCGCCGGCAACTGCTCGACCTGCCACAACGGCATCACGGCGCTTGGCAAGGGTTCGACGCACATTCCGGATACGCGGCAGTGCGACACCTGCCACACGAGCACGACGTCGTTCACGATTCGGACGATGAACCACACCGGCCTGGCGGGCCAGTGCTCGACCTGCCACAGCGGCGGCTACGTCAGCGAAAACGCCCAGACCTGGCCCGGCGCGAGCCATCAGGGCGGCAACCCGCCGGGGCAATGCGACAACTGCCACAAGTCGACCACGAGCTGGGCGACGGCGACGGTCGACCACTCGAAGTTCAATCCGCCGGTCGTGATCGGCGGCCACACCTGCGCCACCTGCCACAAGAACGGCGGCACCGGTCTGCCGCCGCCGACGAACCACATTCCGACCGCGCAGGCCTGCGACCTCTGCCACACCAACTTCACGGCCTTCAAGCCGGCGACGATGAACCACACCGGCACCGCGGGGCAATGCTCGGCCTGCCACAACGGCGCCTACACGACGGTCGGCACGCAAGGCGCGCTTGCCAAGCCGGCCACGCACATCGCGACCAGCGCGCAGTGCGACTCCTGCCACACGTCAACCACGACCTGGGCCGGCGCCGGTTTCAGCCACACCGGCGTCGCCGCCGGCAGTTGTGCCACCTGCCACGGCGTCAGCGCCACCGGCAAGCCCTCCGGCCACATCCCGACCACACAATCGTGCGATGCCTGCCACAAGACGATCGCCTGGCTGCCCCTGATCACGCCCTACTCGCACTCGGGGATCGCGGCCGGCACCTGCACGACCTGCCATACGGCAAGCTACGCCAGCATGGACATGAAGCCGGCGGCGCACATCCCGACCACGTTCTCGTGCGACCAGTGCCACCGCACCAGCGCGTGGCTGCCGGTGATCATCCCCTACTCGCACACCGGCGTCGCGGCGGGCACGTGCACCACCTGCCACACGGCCGCCTACACCTCGATCACGGTGATGCCGAGCAATCACATCCCGACCGGCGCGATCACGGCGGCCTGGGCGACGTGCGACGCCTGCCACAAGAACTACACGAGCTTCGCCGGCGTCCAGCTGCATTCGACGGTCTCCGGCAGCGCTACCGTGGTCGCAGGCAAGTGCCAGTTGTGCCACGAACGAGGCAACCCGTACGGTCTGACGGGAAGGCCCAGCGGCCACAAGAACTCCCTGGCGGCACCCAACTCCTGCGACAACTCGGGCTGCCACACGACCAGAACATTCAACAAGTAATGCGCATCAATTTCCAACGCTTCCACCCAGCAGCTCTCCTGCTTGGCGCATTGCTCGCCCTGCCGGTCACCAGCTGGGCGCAGATCCTCGACCGCATCGAAGTCAACCGCATCAACGGCGTCGCCGAAATCCGCATCGGCTTTTCGACGCAGGTCCAGTATCTGAATCACTCGCCGCTGAAGGGCGGGCGGATACTGAACGTCTTCATCCAGCTGATTCCCCCCGGCACTCCTGAGGCCGTCGACCAGGAGACACTGGTTGCCCCGCAGACGGACATCGTGCCCAGGTTCACGGTGACCTACCCCAAGCTCGGCAATGCGGTCTCGATCTCGTTCGCGCAGGAGACCACCTGGGACGTCAGGGCCGGCATTGACGACCGCAGCCTGGTGATCGTCGTCCCCGTGCTGAAAGGCGCCCGCGACGTCATGGCCGAGGTGCACGCGCAGCCGGCGGCGGCGAGCGCCCCGACGCCCGCGGCGCCGCCCACGCCGCCAACACCTGCACCACTGGAACCGCCGGCGGCCCCGCCGCCGCAACAGCCCACCCAGCCCGCTACGCCGGCGACGCCGGCCGCGGAGGCGGGACCTGCGACACCCGCCTCGCCGCCGCCGACCACGGGCGCCGAAGCCGAAGCCGGCGGCGCCGTGGTGCCCGCCCTGACGCCGGAGCAGGTCGAAACCTTCGCCAAGGGTTTCTTCGACGACGCGAAGAAGGCGATCGAGGAGAAGGACCTGGCGCGCGCAATCAATCGCCTCAACCGCGTGCTCGGCCTGCCGACCAACAAGCAGACCGAGGCGGCGCAAGCGCTGATCGGCCAGGTGCGCGAGATGAGCGGCGAGTACGCCAAGGCGCGCGCGGAATACGAGCTCTACCTGAAGCTGTTCCCGCAGGGCCCCGATGCGGCGATGATCAAACAGAAGCTCGCCGCACTGCCCAAGGGACCCGTACGTTCCTCGGCGACGGCGGCGCCGCTGCAGCGCGGTCCCGCGGAGTGGACCACGTACGGCAGCCTGACCCAGTACTACTACACCGGCAAGTCGCACATCGAAGTCACGACCCCGCCGCCGCCCGGCCTGCTCAATTTCACGACCGACACGCTCTCGCTCACCGACCAGAAAGCGCTCATCACCACCGTCGACCTGAACGCGCGGCGGCGCGATGGCGTCACCGACACACGCATCGTCGTGCGGGACACCGACACGAAGAACTACCTCGACAACAGCAGAAGCTACAACCGCCTGTACTCGGCCTACGTCGAACAGTCCGACCGGCAGGCGGGCTACTTCTTCCGCGCAGGCAGGCAGAATCCTACCGGCGGCGGCGTCCTCGAGCGCTTCGACGGACTCAACGCCGGCTACAGCTTCGGCGACGGCTGGCGCGTCAACGGCGTCGCGGGCTACCCGGTGGAATTCATGTCCCCGTACAAGAAGGATTTCTACGGCGTGAGCCTGGACATGCAGGCGGCGCCGGAGCATTTCGGCTTCAGCGGCTATGTGCTGCAACAGCACATGGAAGGAGTGGTGAACCGCGAAGCGGTGGGCATGGAGACGCGCTACTTCGATGTGCACTCGACGCTCTACGGCACGCTCGACTACGATGTCGTCTACAGGGGCGTGAACATCGCCATGCTCCAGGGCAATTACCGCAGCGACGACGGCACCAACTACTTCACCTACATCGATCACCGCAAGACGCCGCCGTACAGCCTCACCAACGCGCTGCCCGGATTGCCCGGCCTGTCGATCAAGGACGCCATTGCCACGATGGGCATCAACCAGCTGCGCGCCGACGCCCGTGCGCTGACCGCCAACTCGAACATGCTCGCCGTGGGCTTCACGCATCCGTGGTCGCCACGCTGGATGCTGGGCGCCGACTACCGCGCGGCGGCGATCTCGGGCACGCAGGCCACGGCCACGTTCCCGGCCATGCCGGGCTCGGGCACCAACCACGTGTTCAGCGGCCAGGCCATCGGCAACGGCATCGTCACCGACAACGACATCGTCGTCTTCAATGGCAGCTACATCAAGGGCGCCACCTATCGGGGCGAGGCGCTGGGTGCCAACTACGTCTGGCTGAAGGGCGACACATGGCGCATCGACACCAACCTGCGCTATTACACGCAGAAGGACGACCAGAACGAGAAGCAGGTGCGCATCACGCCCTCGCTCAAGCTTTCGTACCGCTGGAATCCGGTGACGCTCGAATCCGAGGTCGGCTCGGAAGACGTGCGCATCGACGGGCCGCTACGCACCGAACGCTCCAACCGCCGCTACATCTTCTTCGGCTACCGCGTCGATCTGCGATAAGTCGCACGGCGTACCATCAGCACTGACTTTCCACTGGAGCAAGTGAAGTGACCGACATCAGCCAAGCCCTGCGCGAATTGCTGCTCGCGCGCGCCGCCGGCAGGATCGACGCCGAGGAATTCGAGCGGCGCCAGGCGGCGCTCCACGCCGATCTCCTGGCTGCTCCGGCCGCGCGCAGGCGGCCATGGTGGCCGTGGGCGCTCGGCGTCGCCGTCATCGCAGCCGGCGCGGGTCTTTACGCCTGGCTTGGCAGGCCCGCCCCAACCACGATTCCCGCCCTGCCCGTGCTGCCTGCCACATCGTCCGCAGCACCCATGACCGCGCTGCCGATGACGGCCGGCGGCATGCCGGAAAAGGCCGGCAGCGGCGGCGATCTGCATGCCATGGCCGTGCGCCTGGCCGAAAAGCTGGCCAAGAACCCGGCCAACGGCGAAGGCTGGGCACTGCTCGGCCAGACCTACGTCGAACTGCACCAGTACAAGGACGCCGACCAGGCTTTCACCAAGGCCTCGGGCCTTGGCCAGAACGATGCGCGCCTGCTGGCCGAGTGGGCCGATGCGCACGTCATCGCCAGCGACCGCAAGTGGGACCAGACGGCGCGCGATCTCGTCGCCCGCGCGCTGGCGGCCGACCCGAAGAACCTCAAGGCGCTGGCACTGGCCGGCAGCGAGGCCTTCGACCGCGCCGACTACAAGGCCGCCATCGCCCGGTGGCGCAAGCTGCGCGGTATCGCCCCCGCGGGCTCGATGGACGCTAAGCTTGCCGACGCCAACATCGCCGAGGCCACGGCGCGCATGGGCAGCCGACCGTAACAATCCGAAACAAATCGCCGGTCGCGTGGCGTCGGCGGCCGCAGCGCCCGCGCGTTACTCGCTCAGGAACATGAGTTCCGCGAAGAGGAGTGATGCGATGAAAAGCAAGTTCTGGATTCCGGCCATCGTGGCCGCCGCCACTTTCAGCACCGGTGCCTTTGCGCACGGCTGGGACCGCGATGGCTGGCGGGAAAGCCGCCATCACGAGCACTATCGCGAAATGCGCCTGCCGGCGCCGCCGATCCCGGTCTTCGTGCGGCCGCGCGCCTACCTGCCGCCGCCCCCGCCGGTGATGTACCGCGAACCCGTGGTCTATCGCGCCGCGCCGGCCTATTACGAGCGCCCGGCCTACTATCCCCGCGGCTACTATGCGCCGGCCGCCTATCCGGTTTATGACGCGGACCGCGCCGCAGCCACGACCATCGGCGCCGTGGTCGGCGGCGTCGTCGGCAGCCAGGTCGGCCATGGCGAATTCGGCCCGACCGCACTGGGCGCCGTCATCGGCGGCGTCATCGGCAACAACATCGCCCGCTAATCGCAAGCCCGGCCCCCGGCCGGGCTTCGCACGGCGTACCGCGCGGGCTGACTTTCCAACCTACCTTCGCCGGTAAGCGTCCGTGAATGCCTTGAGCGCCGCCGGCGCCTCCGCGAACGGATAGCGTCGCGGCTGGCCGATCATCGTGCGCCGCGTGATGGCGCGCACCGAGAGCGACTCCACCCAGTTCCAGAACTCGGCGCGCGCCTGCTGAGGAAATCCGACGTCGTCGAAGGCGACGAGCAGTGCGGCGAGCCAGACGTTGCGCGCCGGTTCGTCGATCGTCAACGCGAGATGCCGCACGCGAAACCAGGTGGCTCCGTGCGTCTCGGCGTAGCCGGGCTCGGCGCCGGCCATCGCCACAACGTAGCCGGCGATCCTGGCCACGACGTCGTCGAAGCGCCGCTTGTCGCGCGGGAACAGATGTCCCACGCTCGACTTGCGCAGCAGATCGTGGTGGTGCACGACGAGTTCGCGCAGCCCGGCCTCACCTGCGGCGGCAAGGAGGTTCGGCGACGGCGCGGCGTCGGGCGGGAACGCCAGATCGAAATCGCCGCCGTCTTGCGCCTGCTGCCCTGTGGGTGACGTTGTCATGTTCCGGTCTCAGTAGCCGATGGCGCGCCCGCTGTTGCCGCGCGGGTCGTTGGCGCCATAGTAACGATTCGCATCGACGGGCCGGCCGCCGAGCGCTGGCGCGCCGACCAGGATCGCGGTGACGTGGTTCGCGGGTGGCTGGTCGACGAACTTGTGGCCCATGCCCTCGAGGATACGCTTCGTGTCGGGGCTCAGCGCGAAGCGCTCGAGGCTCGTCGCCTCGGGCAGCCACTGCTGGTGGAAGCGCGGCGCATCCACCGCCTCCTGCACGTCCATGCCGTAGTCGACGAGATTGAGGATCGTGAGGACGACGGCGGTGATGATGCGGCTGCCGCCGGGCGTGCCGAGCACCGCCGCCGCCTTGCCGTCTTTCAGCACGATCGTCGGGCTCATCGAACTCAGCGGTCGCTTGCCCGGCGCAATCGCATTCGCCTCGCCCTGCACGAGTCCGTAGAGATTGGGCACGCCGGGCTTACTCGTAAAGTCGTCCATCTCGTCGTTGAGCAGCACGCCCGTGCCGGCCGCGGTGACGCGCGCGCCGAACGAATCGTTGAGCGTGTAGGTCACGGCAACGGCGTTGCCGTCGCGGTCGACGATCGAGTAGTTCGTGGTGTTGCTGCCCTCGTGTGGCGGCACGCCCGGCTTGAGGTCGGCCGAGATGCCGGCGCGCGCGGGATCGATGGCGTTGCGGATCTCCGCGACGTGGCGGGGGTCGAGCAACCGCGCCACCGGGTTCGTCACGAACTCGGGGTCGCCGAGATAACTGTTGCGGTCGACGTAGGCATGCCGCATCGCTTCGATCTGGAAATGCACTGCCTGCGCGGCGCGAAAGCCCAGGTCCTTGAGCGGATAGCCTTCCAGGACTTCGAGGATTTCGCAGGCGATGACGCCGCCGGAACTGGGCGGCGGCGCCGAGACGATGTGATAGCCGCGATAGTCGCACTCGACCGGCGCCAGCTCGCGCGGCCGGTAGCCGTCGAGGTCGGCCTGCGCGAGGATGCCGCCACCGGCTCGGTTGGCCGCGACGAGCGCGGCGCCGACGCGGCCCTTGTAGAAGCCGTCGGCGCCGTGACCGGAGATGGCGCGCAGCGTGCGCGCGAGTTCCGGCTGCCGCAGCTTGTGCCCCACGGCGGGCGAATGGCCGTAGACCAGGAAGACGCGGGCGGAGGCCGGATCGCGCGCGAGGTCCGGCGCCGCATCGCGGAAGAGATCGACGTCGCCCTGTTCGAGCGCGAAGCCGCGCTCCGCCAAACGGATTGCGGGCGCCACGAGCTGCGCGCGTTTCATCGTACCGAACTTGCGCCGCGCGAATTCCAGGCCCGCCACCGTGCCCGGCACCGCGACCGCGAGGTGGCCGCGCGTGCTCGCCTTGGCGACGACGTCGCCGGCGGCGTCGAGGTACATGTCGGGCCGCGCGGCCTGCGGCGCAGCTTCGCGGAAGTCGATGAAGCGGTTGCGGCCGTCGGCAAAATGAATCGTCATGAAACCGCCGCCGCCCAGATTGCCCGCGGCCGGATAGACCACGGCAAGCGCATAACCAACCGCCACGGCCGCGTCGACGGCATTGCCGCCGCGCTTCAGGACATCGACGCCGACCTGCGTGGCGAGGCCCTGCGCCGTGACGACCATGCCATGCTCGGCGGCGACAGGCGCAACCGACGCGGCCCGGACGACGGCTGCCGCCGCAAACAAAACCACCGCGATGCACGCGCGCGGACGACGCATGGAAGGCTCTCTGGGGAATGACCCCGCCCATGGTACAGCGATCCGGCATCGATTCGCCACGGGGAGAATTGCCCGTTCGACGCCAGCGTGAACCCGGCGTCAAAGGTCCCCAAGAGTCAGCCCTCGTGGTCCGCTGTGCGGACTTCGGTCGCGTCGCAGTCGCAACCGGTCCCGGCCGCAATGCGGCGCATGAAGAATCGCGCGGCGGCTGGCTCGAACCTGCGCGGCAGCCAGCGCAGATAACGCGCGGGATTGCGCGCCATGCCGCAGGCGTAGCGCCTGCGCTCGCCCTGCCATTCCAGCGCCGGGCAGGCTCCGCCGTCGATCCGCAGCAGGAACCACGCGACCGGGCACGGCTCCATTGCGCAGCAGATGCCGCAGCCGTTGCAGGCTTCGCCGTGCGATGGTTTGGCCGGCGCCTCGGCGCGCA
>Ga0335071_10003849_pt1 | contig 15759 bp, 16 predicted proteins | sample Lox_Sample_15_FD_206724 | JGI IMG/M metagenome (GOLD analysis project Ga0335071, IMG submission 206724) | Soil microbial communities from Loxahatchee National Wildlife Refuge, Florida, United States - Lox_Sample_1.5 | ecosystem: Environmental > Terrestrial > Soil > Wetlands | place: USA... | reverse complement strand
CCGCCCGCCGTAGCCGTTGCGGGAAAGAGTCTTTTATTTTCAAGGAATTTCACTGATTTGAGTGCCCCGGCCGGGAGTCGAACCCGGACTTGAGGTTCCGGAGACCTCCGTGATGTCCTTTTCACTACCGGGGCGTAAGGGTAGGGGAAATCAATATATCAGCTTTACCGATGGCACAAGTTACGAGTTTGCCTGTCGTGCCTGATAGGCTGTGAAACTCCCGCGATACTCGATGCCAGCTCGCTAGCGGCCGTTTGCCGCGTGCGTGCTCGCCTCGGCGAGCATTTCGGCATTGCGCCGCTCGGCGTCGGGGAGGGTCGCAGCTATCGTCTCGACCATCTCCTGATGAATCCGGCCGTTGGTCGCGAGAATCTGCGCGCCGGCCAGGTCCAGCGAGGTTCCATCCATATTGGTGACGCGCCCGCCGGCCTCATCGACAAGCAGCGATCCCGCCGCGACGTCCCATGGCTTGAGGCCGAACTCCCAGAAACCGTCGCTCCGACCGCAGGCCACCCACGCCAGATCAAGCGCGGCTGATCCGGTACGACGCACGCCGTGCGTGCGGACCATGAAGGCCTCCCAGAACGCCAGATAGAAGCGGCGCCGCTCGCGCCGATCATAGGGGAAGCCGGTCACCAGCAACGACGTCTCAAGCTTCGGCGTCCGCGTCACGCGAATCGGTTTGCCGTTGAGGAAAGCACCGCCGTTACGTCGCGCGACGAACAACTCGCGTCGCAGCGAATCGAGAATCACGCCCACCTGAACCTTGCCGCGCCGCTCGTAAGCGATCGAGACGCAGAATTGCGGATAGCCATGCGCGAAATTGGTCGTGCCGTCGAGCGGATCGATAATCCATCGATGCTCACTCGTGATGGCCGACGCGCCGCTCTCCTCGGCGAGGATCGCGTGTGCGGGAAAGGCGCGCTGCAGCACCGCTATCGCGGCTGCCTCGGATTCGCGATCGGCTTCGGTCACCAGATCGATCGCGTTGCTCTTGCGCGCCACATTGATGTGGTTGAGGCGTTTGAGATGAATCCGCCCGGCCGCGCGGGCCGCGCGAATTGCAACTTTCTCGATTTCGTCGTGTTCCGGCACGGCGCACAAGCTATGCCAGCGTCGCGCGTCATGCCAGAGGCTCGGGTCAAAATATTCACAACGACGGAACCCTAGCGGCCACCTATCGCCTCAGGGAAGGGTTAGGTCGCGAGCTACTTGCCTGCGCTCTCGGCCTGCGCGGCCATCAGGCTGCTCGCATAGGGCATCAGCGTGCCGAACATGTCGACCTGCGTATCGAGCGTCTTGCCCATCCCGCTAAGGAGCCCCATCACGCGATTCACCAGCAGTACGTCGGCGGGGACCTCGACGATCGGGTTCGACCGAATCGCGCGCGGCAGCTGCTCGGAGAACTCTTCGATCAGCTGACGATCGGCGAAGGCCCGGTTCCGCTTTACCGAATTCCCGAGAAAGAGGTCGGCGAGCAGCAACAGGGTCTCCGGGGAGTCATTGCGGGTGCGGAAGCCCAGATCGCGAAAAGCCGCCAGCACCGCTTCTTTGTTGCTCGTCAGGATTGCGAAGGTCAGTCGCACCATCCCGTCGCGAAAGGCCGGCGGAAAATCCTTAGCCAGGCCGAAATCGAGGAGCACGATTCGCGGTCCCGGCTGTACGAGGATATTCCCCGGATGCGGGTCGGCGTGGAAGAAGCCGTCGCGCAGGATCATCTCGGTGAAAATTTCGAGTAACTTCTGCCCGACCTCGCGCTTGTCGATCCCCTCGCGCGCGAGTCCTTCGAGGTCGGTCACCTTCACTCCCTCGACCAGTTCCATCGTCAGGACGCGACGCGTCGACAGATCGTGATAGACGCTCGGCACCGTCACGTCGGCGCGCTGGGCAAAATTCTTCCGGATCGTGTCGGAGTTGCGCGCCTCGTTGAGAAAGTCGAGTTCCATCGGGATGTACTTGAGAATCTCTCCCGCGATCACCTGGAAATCGAAGTCGGGTTCAAGTCGCGCCAGGATGCGCAGCGTGAGCATCAGGTTCCGCAGATCAGCGCGGACCAATCCCTCGATATTCGGATACTGCACTTTGACGGCGCATCGCCGGCCGTCGTGAGTGCGTGCCCGATGAACCTGCGCTAGCGACGCCGCCGCGATCGGTTGCTGATCGAACTCCGCGAAGACCGTATCGAGCGGTCGCCTGAATTCCGTTTCGACGACCTCGCGAATGACGTTAAAGGGACGCGGCGGCACACGGTCGTGCAGAGCGGCGAGCGTATCGACCCATTCACTGGGCAGAATATCGGCGCGCGTTGCGATAAACTGACTGGCCTTGATTAGCAGGCCCTCAAGACGAATCGAGGTGCGATAGACCGCCTGGGCCGCGCGCAGATCCTGGCGCCGATAGCGCCTCTCTTTATGCCGGTCGCTGATAACGCGCGACCAAATCTGGATTGCCTTGTAACGCACGTAGATACGCGTGGCGAGGCTGAGAACGGCGGTAAGCCTCGCGCCACGAACGTACCATCGCGGCTCGACAGCGTTGGGGGAAAAGGCGATTGATAACTGCAATTTGGGATTCACGAGCAAGACGCGGTAACGGATCAGTTTAGAGGATGTTCACGGCACAAACAGCAGGCGGCGCGGCACGATCGGACGAGGCCGCATTGTCGAGTTCCGGCCACACGCCGCGTCAGGTGCTCGTCCGCTACTGCGGTATCTGGAGCGCCTACTCGATCGCGAGCGGCTTCCTCTTCGGCGTCTATCCGATCTTCCTGCACGCGCGGGGGCTGAATCAGTTCCAGATGGATAGCGTGCTCGCTATCTATTTCGCCGTGACCTTCCTGACCGACGTTCCAACCGGGGCCTTTGCCGACGCACTCGGTCGCCGCCGATCCTTCATGCTCGGGTGCAGCCTGCGGGCGGTCGCGTTCCTCGTTTACTTCTTCGCCTATCACTACCCGATGTTCCTGCTTGGCGAATTTATCGACGGTATCGGTACGACCTTCTGCAACGGCTCCATCGACGCGTGGGGTGTCGATGCACTCGATGACGCCGGCTACAAGGGTCTGAAGGATCGGCTCTTCTGGCGTATTTCGCAGTTGATGAACCTCGGCTTCATGATTTCGGCGGTGATCGGCTCCTACATCGCCGATTGGAATATCGCGTGGCCGTGGCTCTTCGGCGCGATCGGCTATCTGATCAACGCGGTTTTTATCGCACGCCTGATGCATGAGAAGCCGCATCAACATTCCGCGCTGAATCTTGCGGCGATGCCCTCGCTTATCCGTCGGCGCGTGGTCGATGGGCTCCGGCAGGGATTCGCGGCGCGGACGCTTTTCCTCCTCAGTCTCGCCAATGGCATCTTCTTCGCCGCATGGGCGCCGTACTGGCTCGAATGGCCGCAGTTCTTCAATCAAAGTTACGGCTCGGGTGTCTGGGTCGTCGGATGGATTTACGGGCTTTTCACGATCACGCGGATGATCGGCGCAGAGGTGATGATCCAGACCTCCGGCGAGAGGGCGGGGCGCCCGAAGAAGCTAATCGTGATGGCCTCGGCGCTCGCCCTCCTAATGTATCTCGGCGGCAGCAGCGCCAATCACACCACTTTGGCTTTGATCATCTTCTCGATGCTGAACGCGTGTATGGGAGCAGTCCTGCCCTTCGTGCAGAGCTGGGTTAATGAGGAGATTCGCGCCGAGCAGCGCGCGACCCTCCTGTCGTTTCGCAGCACTTTCGAGACGATGGGCGGTTCGATCGGCCTGCTGATCACCGGCATTATCGCGGACCGTGCTGGTATCCCGACGGCGTGGCAGTTCGCCGGAGTCCTGACACTCGTCACGCTGCCCTGCTACTGGGCACTGCACAAAAGGATCGGCATAGCGTCGGACCAGGCTTCGGATGTCGCCTAAGGAGTTTGATTCCTCCGATGGCTCTATCGATTCCTTGGGTTCGCCACTAGCGGCAAACTCTACCCTTCGATTAAGATTGTAGGCCGCGACGTTATGGGGCTGTCAGCAGGGGCGGAACGCACACAATAATGGAATTTCCTCGAATCAAACGCTTACCACCTTATGTCTTCAACGCGATCGGCGAGCTCTGTCTCAAGGCCCGTCGCGCCGGTGAGGACATTATCGACTTCGGGATGGGTAATCCTGACGAGCCGACTCCTCCCCATATCGTTAATAAGCTGATTGAAGCCGCTGCCAAGGGCGCGAACCATCGCTATTCCGTGTCGCGCGGTATCTACAAGCTGCGCCTCGCAATTTGCGATTGGTACAAACGCCGCTACGGCGTTGAACTCGATCCGGATTCCGAAGCGATCGTCACAATCGGATCGAAAGAGGGTATCGCCCATCTGGCGCTCGCCATCCTCGATCAGGGCGACGTGGTGCTTGCGCCGACACCGACTTATCCGATCCATCAGTACGGATGCATTATCGCGGGGGCGCAGGTCGTCGGCGTTCCGATGCGTAGTGGCGAGGAATTCTTCGACGAAATGACCGCTGCGATGAGCCATTCTTGGCCGCGCCCGAAGCTGCTCATCATGAACTTCCCGCACAATCCGACCACGGCGACTGTGAATCTGAATTTCATGCAGCGGGTGGTCGATTTCGCTCGTGAGAACCAGCTTCTGGTCGTGCACGATCTCGCGTACGCCGACCTGTGCTTTGACGGCTACAAAGCCCCGTCGATCATGGAGATCCCCGGCGCGCGTGATGTGGCGGTTGAGTTCTTCACCCTCTCCAAGAGCTACAACATGCCCGGATGGCGCGTCGGTTTCGCGGTTGGTAATCGCGAGATGATTGGAGCGCTGACCCGGATCAAGTCCTACTTCGATTACGGTACCTTTGCGCCGGTTCAGGTCGCGGCGATCGCCGCCCTGAACGGACCGCAGGACTGCGTCACCGAGATTGTCGATATGTATCGCAAGCGTCGCGATGTCCTCGTGAATGGCCTCAATCGCGCCGGATGGCCGGTCGAAAAGCCGAAGGCGACGATGTTCGTGTGGGCGCCGATTCCGGAGCCTTTCCGCGCGATGGGCTCGCTTGAATTCGCAAAGTTTCTGCTGAGTGAAGCCAAAGTCGCGGTCTCGCCGGGTGTCGGTTTTGGTCCCGACGGCGATAGCCACGTCCGCTTCGCCCTGATTGAGAACGAACATCGCACGCGACAGGCCGTACGCGGTATCCGCCAGGCGCTTTCGCATGCCGAAGTTCCACGCCTGCGCCGAGCCGCCTCTTCCTGATCCCGTGGCGAGCACAATCAAGCCAATCAGGATCGCCCTGCTCGGATGCGGGACGGTCGGCGAGGGAGTCGTTCGGCTGCTGCGCAGCAATGCGGCGATGCTTGCGAGCAAGCTGGGTGCGCCGCTCGAGCTTGCCGGGGTTGCCGATCGGAGCCTCAAACCGAATCCATCGATCGGTCTCGACGCTAAGCTAATCACGCGTGACGCGGCGGCGCTGGTCACCCGCGACGATGTCGATCTGGTGGTTGAACTGTTCGGCGGTATCGAACCGGCTTATAGCCTGATTCAACAGGCCTTGGATGCGGGCAAGGATGTCGTCACCGCCAACAAAGCACTACTCGCTGAATGTGGTGAGGAGCTGTTCAAGCTGGCGCAGAAGCATGGTCGCGCGATCGGCTTCGAAGCGAGCGTCGGCGGCGGTATTCCGATCATGCGGACGCTGCGTGAGGCACTCGCCGGCGATCGCCAACGAGCCGTGTACGGTATCGTCAACGGCACCTGCAACTCGATTCTCAGCATGATGAGCGACGCGGGTGCGGAGTTCGCTGATGCGCTCAAGGAAGCGCAGCGCACGGGCCTGGCTGAGGCCGATCCGACGCTCGATATCGAGGGGCACGACGCCGCACATAAGCTCTGTCTGCTCGTGACGCTCGCCTTCGGCGTAAGCCTCAAGCCCGCGCAGGTTTATACCGAGGGTATCAGCCGCGTGAGCCGTGCCGATATCGACTACGCCCGCGAGCTCGGCTACACGATTAAGCTGCTCGCGATCGCCAAGGACGACAGCGGCAAGATTGAGGCGCGGGTTCATCCGACGATGATCCGCACGCGCCATCTGCTGGCTAGCGTCGTTGGTGCTTTCAACGCGATCTACGTGCATAGCGACGCGCTGGGCGCGAGTATGTATTACGGTCGTGGTGCCGGCATGATGCCGACGGCAACTGCTGTCGTCGCCGATATCCTCGAAATTGCGCGTCACCGCCGCGCTGAATCGAGTGCTGCGGCACCTCCGCTCGGCTATCCACCCACAATGGTCAAGCGGGCGCGTGTAAAGCCGATGGACGACGTGGTATGCGAGTACTATCTGCGCTTCACCGCGCGCGATCAGCCGGGCGTGCTGGGGACGATCGCCTCGATTCTCGGCCGCAACCAGATCTCGATCGCTTCGGTGATTCAGCAGGAGCGCGCCGTCGAGAAGACTGTGCCGGTAATTATGCGGACCCATCAGGCGCGTGAGCGGAATCTCCGTCGAGCACTGACTGCGATCAGCCGGCTCAAGATGATCGAAGGCCCGCCCGCTTTTATTCGCATCGAAGAGGACCTATGAGGCAGGATGGTCCTATTTTGTCATTCTGAGCGAAGCGAGCAGCGCGGGCGCAGCGAAGAATCTCGGATTGCTTCGCGAGCCATCACGCGCGTGAGCGCTTGATGGCAAGTGCAGCCGGTACCGATTACCGGAATGGCGAAGCTCTCCATACTACGGACGTAAAAACGAATGCCGCCGAAAACGCAAAAACCCTCTTCGAATAATCGCCTCACGCGATGGCCCGGATTGATCGAGCACTATCGCCGCTTCCTGCCGGTCACCGAGGCGACTCCGGTCGTCACTCTCAACGAAGGCAACACGCCCCTTATTGAAAGCCCCGCGCTTGCTGAGCGCGTTGGTAGCGGTGTCAAAGTCTATCTCAAGTTCGAGGGCGCGAATCCGACCGGCTCCTTCAAAGATCGCGGGATGACCGTCGCGATGAGCAAGGCGCTGGGCGAGGGCGCCAAGAAGGTCATCTGCGCCTCGACCGGCAACACCGCTGCTTCGGCGGCTGCCTATGCGGCCCGCGCCGGCCTCCAGGCTTACGTGCTGATTCCCAAGGGATCGGTCGCGCTGGGCAAGCTCTCTCAGAGCGTGATGCATGGTGCGCGCGTGGTCGAGATTATCGGCAACTTCGATATCTGCCTGAAGGTCGTGCGCGACCTCGCCGAGCGCGATCCGGTGCGTATCCGCCTCGTGAACAGCGTTAATCCTGATCGTATCGCCGGACAGAAGACCGGTGCGTTCGAGATTTGTGATCAGCTCGGCGACGCCCCGACGCATCATTTTCTTCCGGTCGGTAACGCCGGCAATATCACTGCCTATTGGGCGGGATACCAGGAATATAAGGCTGAGAAGCTCTCCGAGCGTTTGCCCAAGATGATGGGCTATCAGGCGGCGGAATCAGCTCCGATCGTGCTCGGCCATCCGATCGACGATCCGCATACCGTCGCCACCGCGATCAAGATCGGCAATCCCGCTAGCTGGAAGGGCGCGACCAACGCGCGCGACGAGTCCGGCGGTGTTATCGATATGGTTACCGACGCCGAGATTCTCGCGGCCTATCGATTGATCGCATCGCAGGGGGTGTTCGCCGAGCCCGCATCGGCGACGTCGGTCGCTGGCCTGCTCAAGTACAGTGCGGCAGGCGGACTGAAGCCTGGCTCGGTCGCGGTCTGCACACTGACCGGCCATGGCCTGAAAGATCCGGATACGGCACTCAAGAATCTCAGCAACACGCTGGTGGTCGAACCGGATATCGACAAGGTCATCAAGATTCTGGAGAGCTGATAGATAGCTCATTTGTCATCCTGAGCCAGCGAGTATCGCGAGACGCGTCTAAGGATCTACGCGAAGCGAAGAGCCCCCGGCGTCTCCACCGAGGGCTCTTCGCAAACATATACTACTGATACTAACTCGCGGTCGTCAGATCGGTATTGATCTTGTTCACGAGCGATCCAATATTCTGACCCATCTTCTGATATGTCACGAACACCACTACGGCGACGGCGGCCATAATCAGTGCATACTCAGTCATCGTCTGGCCCTTTTCCAGTCGCTTCATTGATTCTCGAACTCGCACATAGAGTGCAATAATAGCTTTCATCGATAGATCTCCATCAGGCGTGCCACAGGTAAGACACTGTGCACGATTACCCTGAGCGAATTCCGGCGCTGGACAAAGGTCAGCAGCGTAGACGCTCACACCTCGGCGCGAGGGCACAAAACCCAAGCGCACTTACATCGAACTGTTCTTATTAAGCTTGGGACTAAGCCAGAACAGGCGGCGGGCGCGGGGCAAAGCCTGATGGAAGCTTGCTGGCGAGCGGAAAGCCGACAATCGGATAGGGCGCAAAGCGTCGGACACTCGACGCCACCCGCCGATTAGTCGTGGCAATCGCGATAGCGATTAACGTGGTATTGGGTTTGGTCGCGGCGAAGGCTATCGGCCGCCGCCGCGCCGCTTTGAGCACCGATAGATGAGAGTCAACAAGAATCGATTGTAGCGAGTGCCCTTGTTCCTCATCGGTGATCGTCTGCACAGCAATGAGCCAAGGCCGACACAGCACAACCACACATATCAGTGCGAGTGAGAGATGCTTTAAGTTGCGAAAACAATATTTTCTTACAACAATCATCTCTAAACTTGTGCATATACTACCTATGAGTAGCATCTGCGGCAAGAATTTACGTTTTTGCTAACCGGAAAATCCGCGTCCGCGTTTCTGCAACTTTTGAATGAGATGGCCTTACGCCATTAGTAAGTGTGTGAACAGAGAGCGGAAATGGTGTACGATGCCGAAAAGCTCAATAAAATCGCGGCAAATTAAGCAGACATGAAATACATCATCCTCCACGGCGACGGGATGGCCGATTGGCCCTGCGATGAACTCGGCGGCAAGACTCCGCTCGAAGCCGCGCGCAAACCCAACATGGATCGGATTGCTTCCTGCGGGCAGCTTGGGTTGGTCGCTACGATTCCGGCAGGGATGCCGCCCGGTAGCGACGTCGGCACGATGACGATGCTCGGCTACGATCCCGCGCGCTACCATACCGGCCGCGCGCCGATCGAAGCCGCGAGCATGGGAATCGAACTGGGTCCCGATGACGTCGTCTTTCGGATGAATCTGGTGACGTTGAAGTCTGGCGACAGTGGCTCGATGATCATGGAGGACTTCACCTCCGGCCATATCACGAGCGAAGAATCCGGTCAGATTGTTGCGGATATCAGCCGTGCGCTCAGCGGCAACGGTATTGAGTTCCACAACGGGGTCAGCTATCGCCATCTGATGGTATGGCGCGGCGGAATCAACGGTGCGAAGCTGACCCCGCCGCACGATATCACCGGGCAATCGATCGAGTCGCATCTGCCGTCCGGTCCGGGTGCCGATCGTCTCGAGAAGATCCGCCGCGATGCGGCCGAAATTCTGCGTGACCATCCGGTGAATCGCGCTCGCCGCGATGCGGGTAAGCCGCAAGCAACCTCCGCCTGGTTTTGGGGGCAGGGCAAGAAACCTCAGGTGCCGACGCTTAAGGATCGTTTCGGCGTTGATGGTTCCGTTATCTCTGCCGTCGATCTGGTGAACGGCCTGGGCCGCTTGGCTGGTCTCAATGTCATTACAGTTCCCGGTGCGACCGGATTTCTCGATACTGATTACGCCGCCAAGGGGCGTTACGGTCTTGCGTCTCTGAAGGAACGCGATTTTCTGATCCTGCACGTCGAGGCTCCTGACGAGGCTGGCCACATGGGTCGCGCGGATCTCAAAGCCGAAGCGATTGAGCGGATCGATGAGCTGATCCTCGGACCGATGCTGAAAGAGTTGCCGTCCTTCGGCGATTTCCGCCTCCTGCTGATGCCCGATCATGCGACGCCGTCGAAGCTCAAGACGCACGCTCCTGAGCCGGTGCCCTTTGCGCTGCTCGATGGCAAAGCTCTACGTAACGACTCTGCAAACCGGAGGCGTTATACTGAGGCTGACGCCAAGCAGGCCAAGGTGGTCGTGACGGTGGGCTATCGTCTAATCGACGCACTCTTCGGTGCTGCTTTGCCGCAAAGCTAAGGGGACGCATCATGGAACGAAATCTTGCGCTCGAGGTCGTCCGCGCGACCGAGGCTGCCGCTCTTGCCGCGGCTCGTTTTATCGGCAAAGGCGACGAGCAAGCAGCTGATCGCGTCGCCGCCGAAGCGATGCGCAATACGCTCAACTCAATCGCCTTCGACGGCAAGATCATCGTGGGCGAGGGTCCGCGCGGCAGCGCTGAGCTTCTTTATACCGAAGAGATCGTCGGCACCGGCGCAGGCCCGGAAGTTGACCTCGCGCTCGACGCGCTCGAAGGTCCGCTTATCTGCGCGACCGGTGGGCCCAACGCGCTCTCATGCGTAGCGCTGGCCGAACGCGGCAAGCTTCTCCGTTGCCCCGATACCTATATGGATAAGATCGCCTCCGGACCTATCGGTCGCGGCGTGATCGATCTCGATAAATCGCCCAGTGATAACCTGCGCGCGTTGGCCGAGGCCAAGAAGGTTTACGTCGAGGACCTGCGCGTCGCGATTCTCGATCGTCCGCGCCACGACAAGCTGATTGCCGAGATTCGGCAGGCCGGCGCGGGTATCAAGCTGCTGACCGCTGGTGATCTTTCCGCCGCGATCGCGACGACCCGTCCGGAAAGCGAAATCGATTTATTGATCGGCGTGGGCGGAGCGCATCAGGGCGTGCTGGCCGCCGCAGCGATTCGCTCCGCTGGTGGTGAGATGCAATGCCGCTTCACTCCCCGCGATGAGCGCGAGGTTGAAGCCTGTCTCGCGGCCGGGATCCTCGATCTGCGCCGCAAGTTCATGCTCGAAGAATTGGCCGGTGACAATGTGATGTTCGCGGCGACGGGCGTGACCACTGGTGACTACCTGCGCGGCGTGCGCTTTTTCTCCGGCGGCGCTCAGACGAACAGCGTCGTGATGCGCTCGAAGACCCGCACGGTCCGCTTCATCGAATCGATCCATCACTTCGACTTTAAGCCCGAATATTAGACCATTGAGCAACGCGAAGGCGCGCACCGGTTCTCAGACCAGTGCGCGCCTTCCATTACTGCTCTACTTTAGTGCTGGGCCGGGGGCGGCTGATTTGACTGCATCCACTCAGGATGATGCTTTTCCGTCCACTCGTGGTGATGTTCTACCCACCATTCGCGAGCCCGCCAATGATGGTGCTCGTCCCAGTCGCCGTCTCCCTTCGCAGGTTCGGCTTCAGCTTCATGTTCATGCGCCCAATTCGGATGATATTGGGCTACGGCCTTGGGGTCGTTTTGACGCCACCACTGAGCGTCGTGCCAGCGTCCTTGATTGTCCCACATGCCTTGCTGGCGTGCTTGCTTGTAGACCGCCGGATGCTCCTGCAGCCACTTCGTCATGTTGGGATGTTCGTTCAGGAAGTTCTGATTCAACAACCATTCCGGATGTTGCTGCAGCCCCGGATGCTTCGTCAGATAGTGCTGCCATTCCGCCTCGGCTCTCGGATTAGGCGTCTGCGCTAATGCAGGAATAGCAGATGCTACTAGGAGTAGCGTTAGCCAGGATATCGCTAGTCGTTTCATTCGAAAATCTCCGCCTTATGATGATAAGTCCATAGATTCTTAGAGCACGTTGCGTACCACTGCGGACACGTCAAAATCAGGTGAGAAATTGGCATTATTCACTAGATAGCTGCACGATTTCGGTTATATCGACGCTTAACGTTATCCCAACACGGACGTTGGCCATCCTAGGCTAGCTGGTAACGGTGCTGCCGTCCGGACGGCATTCGACTAACCGGTGATAAAAAGGAAGCGGGAGTGAATACCTCAAGTACTCACTCCCGCCTGTCAGTTGCGCTCCCGGTTTAGCCGGGAGTTTGCCAGTCAGTTGTTACATCATGCCGCCCGGAGGCATCCCCGGAGCGCCACCTGCGCCGGCGCCCTTCTCTTCGGGCTTGTCGGCGATCATGCATTCGGTGGTCAGCAGCAGGCTCGCGACGGAGGCCGCGTTCTGCAGCGCGCTGCGCACGACCTTGGTCGGGTCGATGATGCCAGCCTTCATAAGGTCCTCGAACTCCTCGCTCGACGCGTTGAAGCCGAAGGGGCCCTTGTTGCTGCGGATCTTGTCGACGACGACAGAGCCTTCCCATCCCGCGTTGGTCGCGATCCAGCGAGCCGGATCCTCAACCGCACGCTTGATGATATTGATACCGGATTTTTCGTCCTCGCCGCCGCGCAGCCCTTCGAGAGCCGCGGACGCACGAATCAGCGCGACGCCACCTCCAGGGACCACGCCCTCTTCGACTGCCGCACGAGTTGCATGCAGCGCGTCTTCGACGCGGGCCTTCTTTTCTTTCATCTCGACTTCGGTCGCTGCACCGACGCGAATCACCGCGACGCCACCGACCAACTTCGCAAGGCGCTCCTGCAGCTTCTCGCGATCGTAATCCGAAGTGGTCTCTTCGATCTGCGCACGGATCTGCTTGATGCGTCCTTCGATGTCGGCCTTCTTGCCGGAGCCATCGATAACGGTGGTGTTGTCCTTGTCGACCACGATCCGCTTCGCACGGCCGAGGTCTTGGATCGAGATGTTCTCGAGCTTGATGCCGAGTTCTTCAGCGATAACCTTGCCGCCCGTGAGGATCGCGATATCTTCGAGCATCGCCTTGCGACGATCGCCGAAGCCGGGGGCCTTAACCGCGGTGCAGGAGAGGGTGCCGCGGATCTTGTTCACAACCAGCGTCGCGAGGGCTTCGCCTTCGATATCTTCAGCGATAAGGATGAACGGCTTGCCGGTCTTCGCGATCGCTTCCAGGATCGGCAGCAGATCCTTCATCGATGAGATCTTCTTCTCGTGGATCAGGACGTAAGCGTCATCGAGCTTCGCTTCCATCCGCTCCGGATCAGTCACGAAGTAGGGCGACAGGTAGCCGCGGTCGAACTGCATACCCTCGACCACTTCCAGCGTGGTGTCGAGACCCTTGGCCTCTTCGACCGTGATAACGCCTTCCTTGCCGACTTTCTCCATCGCCTCGGCAATGATATCGCCGATGGTCGAATCGTTGTTGGCAGAAATCGTTCCGACCTGTGCAATCTCCTTGCGATCCTTGGTCGGCTTGGACAGGCCCTTCAGCTCGCCCACGATCGTCTCGACGGCGCGATTGATGCCGCGCTTGATCGACATCGGATCGTGTCCCGCGGCGACCATCTTCACACCTTCCGTGAAGATCGAGCGGGCGAGAACCGTCGCCGTGGTGGTGCCGTCACCGGCTACGTCAGAAGTCTTGGAGGCGACTTCCTTCACCATCTGGGCGCCCATGTTCTCGAACTTGTCTTCCAGTTCGATTTCCTTGGCAACCGTCACGCCGTCCTTGGTTACGTTCGGCGCGCCGAAGCTCTTTTCGAGCACGACGTTGCGGCCCTTGGGTCCGAGGGTCACGGTGACCGCATCGGCCAACACGTTAACGCCCCTGAGAATCTTCTCGCGGGCTTCCTGCGAAAAGCGTACTTGTTTTGCAGCCATGGCTGTTTCTCTAGCTCCTGAATTGAACTTTCAGTGATTTACGCTTGGTAGGCGCTTATTCGAGGACGCCGAGGATATCGTCCTCGCGCATAATCAGAAGATCTTCGCCTTCGATTTTGATTTCGCTGCCGGAGTACTTACCGAACAGGATACGATCGCCCGCCTTAACTTCCAGCGGAATCACGCTGCCCTCTTCGGTCTTCTTGCCTTTGCCAACCGCAACGATCTTGCCTTCCTGCGGCTTCTCCTTGGCAGTATCCGGGATGATGATCCCGCCCTTCGTCTTCTCTTCTTCCTTGATTCGCTTCACCAGGATGCGATCACCCAACGGCCTGATTTTGTCCATGAGCGGACCCGAGCCTCCTACTTGCTCTTTGTGTTTTTGGTCTAATTTGCGGGGATAACCAATTTCCCCGCGGGTAAGGTAATCACGATTTCGGATTTGTCAATTGGCACTCGCGAGAGTCGAGTGCCAACGAAAGATTAGCAGGATCGGCTAGGATTGCAACGGGACTCGACGAGCCTTAGATACCGACTTGTGAAGATGGATTGCAGTCGACTAGGTCGCTGGCAACGATGAGGCCTGCAACTGCCCCGCCAGCTACGAAGGCACTGATAGTTCGCCATTCGAACGCCCACAAGTAGCGGGCCAGTAGACCGAGGCTTCCAGCGGTCAAGGCATCCAACCCAGTGCCGATCAATCGGAGAAGCGGCTTCGAGAGAGTGAGCGACAAGAATACGGCAATAAATAACGGCGGCCGACTTGCCAACCAATGCCTCCCAAAACTATGGCTGGTATGCCGGCCAAAATTACGCCGAATAAGAAGAAGATGACGAAAATGAGCCAAGCAGTTGGGTCAAAAAGCAGCTTGGTATCGGAAGGAAGAAAGAGAACAATTTCGCCGAATAGCGTTACGAAAATCATCAGTCTGAAACTGACGTGCCACGGCAAGCGCAATGCTCCGGCCACTCCGATCAGAAACATCAACCCCAATAGAAGCAAGAACACGGCTGCTCAGTGAGACTTCTCTACCGTCCCGGTCCTTTTTTACGTAGCTCCTCGTCGCGATAGCGTCGATACAGGATCGCCCATTCGGAGCCCCCTTCGACTACACCGCGCTTCAACGATGCGATCTTACGGCGCACGATCGCGTCGACGGCATCGCCTTCCTCGACTTGCTTTTCAAGCACCTCACGGCCGATGCGCAGGGCAACCTGAAAGTTTGGAATTTCTACAAGTTTTTCGTCGCGAAGGCGGGCCAGGGATTCGCGGGCCAGATATAAGATACGGGCTTCGCTAAGGCGCATAAGCTTTACAGTGGGAAGTCCTTCTTTTGGGCGAGCCGGGTGCGGATTCCGGCGCGCAGTTTGGCGGCGTCGACACCCGGATTCTGCCGCGCCAGCACTTCGGCCTGACGGTCAGCCTCGTCGTCGATACGCGCTTCTTCCTCGAAATTCGCCGACATCAGCTCGACGACGCAGGCTACCAGTTCTTTTTCGTCGGCCTTCGGTTTGATAGCGCCGCGCTCGATCAGTCCGCGCACCAGTCGCGACGCCAAGGAGTCGATTTGGGCTTCAGTTACCATTGCGGGTTCCGTTCTCGCGCAGGCGGTTATCGATACTCTCGAGCAGCTCGACCATCCGATTGATCTTCCAATACCAGCATACGACTTCGCGGATCAGAAGAAAAATCACAATTACGACTAACAGGCCGATGATTCCTGACGACAGTGGATGATTTCCCATCCCGCTCCTTTGTGGCGAATTAATCCTCGCCAAAAAAAAGCGTCCTCTTGGTAGAGGACGCTTTTTGAATCAAGCATTGTGGCGCCGGGTTTACGCGGGGGCCGCCGCGAATTGATCGCCTTCGCCTCGCAGGATGGCGTCGAAGCGCCGACCGCCGAGGTAGTGGCGGCGTGCATCTTCATCGGTAACTACGCCGTTACGGCGGACATCGCGGCGCAGGATCTGCCAAACGCCACCGACCATTGGATGGCGTCCCTGGCGATAGCTGAAGAAATAGTAGGTCCACTGGCGCATCACCGCGCGACGGGTCTCCGCCGCAAGGCCACGACCCCCTGCGATCGTGAAGATCATGTGCAGGAGCCGACCAAACGAATAGAAGCCCTTGTAAGCGTCTTCGTAGGCTGAGAGCCAGCCATTCTTGGTGAGTTTCGGGTGGCTGAGG
>Ga0335071_10003848_pt1 | contig 15760 bp, 12 predicted proteins | sample Lox_Sample_15_FD_206724 | JGI IMG/M metagenome (GOLD analysis project Ga0335071, IMG submission 206724) | Soil microbial communities from Loxahatchee National Wildlife Refuge, Florida, United States - Lox_Sample_1.5 | ecosystem: Environmental > Terrestrial > Soil > Wetlands | place: USA... | reverse complement strand
CTTACCCTTCATACCTTCATGGAGATTTTTTATTTGAGGCGGGGCCTCAACACTCTGGAACCTGCCAAGCGGTTGGAAATACTCGGACGTTGTCAGTCGATGATTGAAGCCAAGAAAGAGGCGCCGTACAGTGACCGGTACCGAAACGCGGTCTGTGCGGTAAACACCGAAGGTGCATGTATGCTCTATGAATACCGTCCAATGATTTGCCGACTGGCCGGGATCCCACATTTCATTACGCGGCCGGACGGTTCGAAGGTTGAGAGTGGAGGCTGCGAGCGGCTTCAGAAAAATTTCCCAATATCCGACTTGAAAATCGACAGGACGGAATTTTATCAAGAGATGGCTCGTATGGAAGTCGAGGCGGTGCGAGCACGAGGCAAACGCACGAAGAAACTCACAGTAGCTGAAGCGCTTGCCTCTGAGTTCCCGGGCGGGGAATTTTCTGTGTATGAAATAATATAGGGTAGTTCTCGAAAGTCTGGCGTGGTCCAGTGCTTGACATTCCGGAGGAATCAGTGGGGCCCGGCGTCCCTGCCGGGGCAAGTGCTTGATTTATAAATGCAAAACGTGCCGGCACGGAGGCCGGCACCTACCAATTTCGAGGAATTTTCCTCGTTTACAGGCTCCGGCCTGGAAACAAGCCGTAAGGCCCTGGGATCGTCCTCACAACAACATTCTCACCCCATGAGCGACGAAAAACCAAAAATATTGGTTGTGGCGGGTCCCACCGCTTCGGGTAAGACTCGGCTGGCTATGAAACTGGCCGAAACCGTTGGGGGGGAAATCGTTTCCGCGGACTCAATCCAGATCTATCGGCACATGGATATAGGATCTGCAAAACCTACGACCGCGGAAAGATCTCGTGTAGTCCACCACATGATCGATATACGCGACCCGGACGAAGATTTTTCCGCGGGCGATTATGTTCGAGAGGCGCGGCAATGCATCAACAAAATTATCCAACGCGGAGGTGTCCCTCTAGTGGTAGGCGGCACGGGTCTTTACATAAGGTGTTTGCTGGGAGGGATAGTAGATTCGTCGTCGTCAGACGCTAAGTTGCGAAAAAGATTGCTGGAAGAGAGTGAAAGGAAAGGAAAGGGTGCTCTTTTCGAGAAGCTCGCTGAGGTCGATCCGGAGACCGCCGGCCATACTACCGAAGAAAATGTCTATAGAATTATGCGCGCGCTGGAAGTGTACGAATTAACCGGTAAAAAGATGTCAATGATCCAAACAGAGCATGCGTTTCAAGATCGCCCGTACCGGCACATTTTTCTCGGGCTCGCTTTTGCCAGGTCTCGTTTGTACGAACAGATTGATCATCGTGTGGACAATATGATAAAGAGTGGGCTGGTTGAAGAAGTAGCGCAGCTTTACAGACTTGGTTATTCAGCCGGCCTAAAATCGATGCGTTCCCTTGGTTATCGCCATATCGGAATGGTACTGACGGGGAAAATGGATATTGAAGAGGCGATCAGGCTGATGAAGAGGGACACTCGCCGCTATGCCAAGAGGCAGTTGACGTGGTTTCGTTCCGAACCCGATATTGTGTGGTGCGATCCTGAAGAACCGGAAAGGATCCAACTGATGGTTGATGATTTTCTCGGAAATTGATGTTTAATCCGAGAATTTTGCCTTTTGGATGCAGATCTCGGAAACCGGACGATCTGTATTCATGAGGATTAGCGCACGGGGGTGCGGACAATGCAAAAAACACACTTTAACATTCAGGATCAGTTTTTAAACCAATGCCGAAAAGCCAGAATTGAGGTTGAGGTTGTTCTTTTGTCGGGTGACTTGTTTAAAGGTTATGTCCGTAGTTTCGACAGCTTTTGCATTATAGTGGAACACGCGGAAACCATCATCCTGGTTTACAAGCATGCCATAAGTATGCTCCGTCCGGCGGACCCTTCAACCAAGGTGCCGGGAATCGCGTAATCTGTAGCGCAGGAAAACTGAACATGTAGTGGGAAGCCTCTTGTGTGGCCTTGTGCGCGGGATTTCCGAATTATGAATCACTTTGAAGGGTTGGATTGAGCAGACCCGGTTTCATAGTTGTTCCGGCGGTTGCTCGTGTTAATTAAAGGAAGCCAACTCTACGAGGTTTAGATGCAGCTCCGCTCAGTTTGATTCGGCACACATGCGAAAGTGGGGGCAGGTTTGAAACCTGCGCCCACTAGGTCGTTTCAGCTTGCCACAACCACGCAACAATTCCTAAGCAATTGATATAACTTGCATCTACTCAGCTGTTTCCAATTCTATTCCCACCGGGCAGTGGTCGGAACCCATAACATCGGAAAGTATGAACGCGCTTTTGACCGAATCCATCATCTCGCGAGTCGCAAATACATAGTCAATTCTCCAGCCGACATTCCTCTCTCTGGCACGGGTCTTCAAATCCCACCAGCTATACTCAATTTTGTCGGGGTAATAATGGCGAAATGTATCCACGTAACCTCTGGAAATCGCTAGATCAATCCACTCTCGCTCAATCGGCAGGAACCCGGAAATCTTTTCGTTTGCTTTAGGGCGTGCGAGATCGATTTCTTGATGGGCCGTGTTGACATCACCAACAAAAATCAGGCGGGGGAATCGCCTCCTTAACGCCTCAATATGGTCCAGAAATGCCTCATAGAAATCCAATTTGAACTTGAGCCGCTCCGCGCTCGCCTTACCGTTTGGAAAATATACGTTGAAGAGGATGAAATCTTCAAAATCAAGTCGCAAAAGGCGTCCTTCGTCGTCAAATTTTTTTATTCCCAGTTTCTTGTCCACGTGCAAAGGCTTCTTCTTGGTATAGACCGCCACCCCGCTGCGACCCTTCTGCTGCGATGAGTGCCAGTACGAAGAATAGCCCTCAGCCTCAACTATTGCCCGCGGAAGCTCTTCAGCATCGGCCTTGGTTTCCTGCACACACAGAATGTCCGGAGCCGACGATGTGAGCCAACTAATGAGTCCCTTTTTGTACGCGGCCCGAATGCCGTTCACGTTCCAACTCGCAATCCTGATGATCTGCGCCATGTTGAGATCCTCACTTCCCGAAAGAGGACGGCCGGGAAAAACTCTTTTGCAAAAGAGTTTTCCCCCGGCACCCCCTTTCAGAAAACTCTTGTTCGGCTGCGGCGAAGTACGAGCAGGAGATAGGTCTGCCCGCCCGCACACGAGCGTTCAACAATACTTGAGCATAGCCCTTGCGGCCAGTTCTAGAAACAAAAAACCCGGCTCCACCGCCGGGCAATAAAACCTTGCGTTTTGGTGCCGAAGGCCGGACTCGAACCGGCACGAGCTTTCGCCCGCCACCCCCTCAAGATGGTGTGTCTACCAATTCCACCACTTCGGCTTATAGTTACCTTTACATCTTCGTAGGGACACGGTCAAGCCCAAAACATTGGCGCGGGCGGGCAAGTGGCTCGAAGAGCGCTACCCGGGGAAGCTGGTTGATTTACATGCTTGTCAATGAAAAACCTGTTATTTTAGCAGATAATATTAATTATATAAAGATAAAAATCGCTTGACATCAGAACTCCCCGGATATAAGTTATTTTTTAGACGAATTGAAAATATCGACAGCCCGGCTCCGGCAGATGCGCATGTGGATCGCCGCATGACTTTCACCGTAGCCCAAAACTCAGCCGAACCCGCTTCGGGAGCTGAAGACCGATATGAACGCATGGAAATCGACTGCAACCGATGGTGAAGAGCACTGAATTTGGTAGTAGGACCGGCAAGATGCCGGTCCTACTGCAGATCGAAGAGCAAAGGAATAGAGAACGTAGGTAAAGTCGTTGCACGTCCCTGTTATGTTAGCGGAAATGAACCAGGCATTGAGGCCCAAAAGCGGAGGGATCTATCTGGACGGCACACTGGGCGCGGGCGGCTATTCCGAGCAGATACTTCAGGCTTCCGAACCTGATGGTGTAGTAATTGGATTGGATATGGATGCTGCAGCGGTCACCCGAGCCAGTGAGCGCCTGACACAGTACAAAGACAGGTTTCGAACTTTGCACGCAGGCTTTCATGAGGCAAAAAGGGCCCTACAAGAACTCAGTATCACCGTGCTGGACGGAGCTGTACTGGATCTCGGGCTTTCATCAGAACAACTGGAAAATCCGGAGCGCGGATTCAGCTTCAGGTCCATCGGGCCTTTGGACATGCGGTTCGATGTCGCGGCAGGTCGGCCGCTATTTGATTACTTGTCCGGAATTTCCATTAATCAACTTGAGGAAATACTTGCAACATACGGTAATGAGAGGTATTACAAAAAATTAGCGCGGGCAATTCTCGAGGCTCGGGACCGACGCGAACTGAAAACTACCCATGATCTCGCGCGGGTTGTTGAGCGGATTATCGGCTCTCGAAGGGGAAAAATTCACCCGGCAACTCGGACTTTCCAGGCCTTGAGGATCGCGGTGAACAGAGAATTGGAGAATTTGACGTCGGCTTTGGAGGAGATACCGTCTCTGCTCAAGCCTGGCGGCAGGTTCTGTGTCGTTTCCTATCATTCCTTGGAAGATAGGGCAGTCAAAATGTCTTTTAGAGAGAAGAAGAAGGCACCGCACAAATGGTCAATCGTAACGCCACGGCCGATCCGGCCCGCATCAGAGGAAATCAAACGAAACCCTCGTGCAAGATCGGCTCGTATGAGAGTTCTAGAGGCGGTACAATAATGCCCAATTCAATGAGGAGTGACGTTCGTTCCGACATTTGTTCGACGCGGTTCGAGAGCCGCGAGATCAGGCGCTGGAGGAATTGATTGAAGAAATCGGCCAAGATGCAGGACCGAGGTTTTCTGGCCACATTTTTGAGGCGCACAGGTCCGGCGGGACCTGTTCGTCGCGCGGGCTTTTTCACCGCCGCGCTCCTGTTTGTGACAGTGCTCGTCGTGGGCCTTTTTTACGTCCGCGCCAGGATGCAGATGGTCGAGATTGGTTACGAGATATCGAGTCTGGAAAATAGAAACCGGGATTTAAAGAAGCGCGTTAATGAATTAATGCTTGAAATAGCCTCTCTCGAATCGCCGGGCGATTTGGAGAAGAAGGCGTCCAGGATGGGGCTGGTATTTCCGCCGGTGGGAAAAGTGGTCCATGTACCGTGATTCCGCGAAAATCAACTGGGTAGCCGTGCGAATCGCTCTCGTAGCGGTGCTGTTCGCGTTGGGTACCGTGTTGCTGATAGTGAGGGCTTACCGGTTGACGGTGGCGGACGCTGATGCGCTAAAGAAACGAGCTGCCAAGCAGCGAAATCTGGTGCTGCATGTCGAGGCGCGTCGCGGCATGATCTTGGACCGATCCGGTGAGCAGATGGCGGCCAGCTTGGAAGTCAATTCGGTTTACGCCCGGCCTCGCCGTGTCCACGACAAGAAGCGGACAGCCAAGCTTTTGGCTGACATTCTCGATGTCGATGAGACGGAGATGCTAAGTAAATTAAACGATGAAAAGGCCTTCGTATGGTTGCAGCGCCGGGTTTCGCCGCTCGTGACGGAAAAAATAGTCCAATCTGATCTGCCCGGAATATTCACGGTGACGGAATACCAGCGTTTCTATCCTCTTAAGACACTTGCAGCCCACGCGATAGGGTTCGCGGGCATCGACTCGACGGGCCTGGAGGGTCTTGAGCTGTACTACGATAAGGACCTTAAAGTGGATCCCGTTCCCGTTACCGCCCAACGAGACGCGTTGGGCAGACCCATAATGTTCGCCGCGATAGCTCACGACCCCAAGAGACGAGACCTCTATTTGACCCTGGATCGCAACATTCAGTACATAGCGGAAAAGGAGTTGGAGGACGGAGTCCGCAATGAGCGGGCCAAAGGCGGAGCAGCTATAGTCATGGACGCGGATTCCGGCGAACTTCTGGCCGTGGCCGTGAGTCCAATGTATAATCTTAATGTTTTTCAGAAAGTCCCGGCCGAAATTCGGAGAAATCGGGTCGTGGCCGATGTTTTCGAACCCGGGTCCACTTTCAAGGTATTTCCGGCCGCGGCTGTGCTGGAACTTGGACGCATCGAACCTCACGAAAAGTTTGATTGTCAAAATGGCTTGTATCGGTATAACGGAGCGGAAATTCATGATTTGGTCCCGCACAAGCTGCTCTCTTTTGAGGAAGTCATAGTTCATTCCAGCAATATCGGCGCGGTAAAGGTATCGGAGAAGCTTCAAAAGACGGATCTGTATAAAGTCATTCAGGCCTTTGGATTTGGGTCCTTGACCGGAGTAGATTTGCCGGGCGAGCGTCCGGGATTTGTTCCACTCCCCGGCAGATGGTCGGTCCTAACTAAAGCCAACATCGCTTTTGGCCAGGGCATCTCAGTGACTGCGCTGCAACTTACGACGGCGTTTGCCGCGGCAGTGAACGGCGGATTCTTGTACAGGCCACATGTGATGAAGCGAGTCGTCAATGCGCTGGGCGAAACCGTGCGGGAGGACCCCCCATTGCTCGTTCGCACAGTGATTAAGCCGTCCACATCTGAGAACCTTGTGAGCATACTCCGGCAGGCGGTCCAAAGTGGAACCGGTAAGGCCGCCGCCATAAACGGACATGACGTGATCGGAAAGACAGGGACAGCTCAGAAAGCGGACCCAGCCGGCGGATATTCACCGGACAAATATGTGGCTTCGTTCATCGGAAGCATAACGGATGCCAAACCAAGATTAATCATATTCGTTATGATCGATGAGCCCGGGAGCAAAGGTCGGACCGGAGGTAAAGCTGCGGCGCCTGTGTTCCGCAGAATCGGAGAGAGCATATTGGCTCTGTGCGGTGGTAAACCCAATGAACCTGATATCACCCTCGCTTCTTCTCCTGTCGGGCCTAGGAAGTCAGGTCGGACGTCTTACAAAAGCGTGATGGTACGTAAGGGTCCTCACCCTGGAGCCTGGATAGTCCCGGACTTGAAGGGCTTGGATATACGCCAGGTCCTTGATGTTTGCGAAAAAATGAAATGTGATGTGTCCCTTAAGGGAGCGGGTCTGGTCGTGGAACAGGACCCTAGACCCGGAACGGTTTTCCACGAAGGGGCCCCGTTCACGGTCTTTTTTGAAGGTCAATCATCATGACGATTCGACTGAAAGAAATCCTTTCAGTATTGGATAAGGCTGAGACATTCGGCGACCTCTCCGTGCGCCTAACCGGTGTAACTCACGACAGCCGGCGAATAGAATCGGGATGTCTTTTTGTGGCGATCTCCGGTGAGAAGCTTGACGGTCACGATTTCATAGGTCCGGCAGTCCGAGCGGGGGCCGTAGCGGTGCTGGCCGAAACAGTACCGGACCCAGAATTTCGCTACGTTCCCTGGGTGACGGTTTCAGATACCAGGAAGGCATTGGGCCCGGTCTCTGCTCTGGTGTATGAGCACCCCACAGATAGCATGGTCCTGGTTGGGATCACCGGGACCAGCGGAAAGACGACCCTGACCTATCTTCTTGAGGCCATTGTCAAGGCCGGCCGCGGCATACCCGGAGTTGTCGGCACAATCTCTTACCGCTGGGTAGGCCGAGAGCGCCAAGCCCTTCACACGACACCGGAAGCTTCTGATCTTCAGTTAATGCTCCGGGAAATGGCCGACGCGGGCGTGACTCACGGTTTAATGGAGGTCTCATCACACGGCTTAGATCTCGGGAGACTGGATGGTTGCCATTTCGATCTGGGTGTCTTTACGAACCTCACCCAGGACCACCTGGACTATCATGGAAATCTCGAACGATACTTTCTGGCCAAGCGTATTCTCTTTGATCGTCTTCTTGCCTCGTCTCCCAAGAAAAGTCCGACCGCAATCGTGAATTTCGACGATCCGTACGGAAAACGATTGTGCAGAGACATGCCCGGACTTCGTGTCATTCGATTCGGAACATCTCCTGAATGCGATATCCGTCCCCGTGATTTCTCGTTTACTGCTGACGGTATGGTCGGCACGATTCAGACCCCGCTGGGCCCATTGTCGGTCCGTTCCCGGCTGACGGGCTCCTTCAATCTGCTGAATATCCTGGCGGCAATTGCCGTTGCTGGGGAACTGGGGATTCCGGAGGCTGCGATCTCCAACGGTATTGAATCGGTCGAGGTCGTCCCCGGCAGACTCGAACGGATTCCTTCCGATAAGGGGACCATATTCGTAGATTACGCCCACAAACCGGACGCGCTCAAGAAAGTGCTGGATGCTCTCCAAACCATACGTTCCGGCCGGATCATAACGGTGATTGGATGCGGAGGCGACCGCGACAAGCAGAAACGTCCGATGATGGGAATGGAGGCAGCGGCAGGTAGTGACTTTGTGGTGGTTACTTCAGACAACCCCCGTACCGAAGAACCCTTGGAAATAATCCGTCAGGTCGAGCAGGGAGTTCGTCGGTTCGGCTTCTTCCCATATGAGGAGGAAGGCAACCATAAGAATCTGAAGAACCGACACTATCGGGTAATTCCCGATCGCCGCGAAGCGATAGTCTGGGCCCTCAGACGCATCGAGAATGGTGACATTTTACTGGTGGCCGGAAAGGGACACGAGACCTATCAGGAAATAAACGGTATTCGCTATCCCTTTGACGATAGGGAAGTACTCCGCGAGGAACTCAAGAAAACTGTAGTCTGAGTCAGAGAGAGAGAGATTTTATGAGAGCCGAAGGCGACAAATATTTGACTGGAGACATAGTTCGAGCGTGCCGGGGCGTTCTGCTCCGCGGAAGCTCGGAAAGCGCCTTCGAGGGAATATCCACAGACTCCAGAGATATTAGAGAAAACGATCTGTTCATTCCCATACCGGGTAAGAATTTCGACGGACATAGTTTTATAGTTCCGGCCCTGGAAGCCGGTGCCCTTGGGAGCCTGATTAATCGCGACTTCAACAGGGAAATCTCCACAGTTATCTCCAACAAGGTCCTGATCCAGGTTCAGGACACCCTCCAAGCTTTATCCGACCTTGCATCAACCCGCCGTAGATTATATCCCATCACCCTGGTCGCGGTTACAGGCTCCTCGGGCAAAACCACTGTGAAGGAAATGATTGCAGCGATTTTGGGGCGATCACATCGCCTTCTTGTTTCACAAGGAAATTTCAACAACATGATCGGCCTCCCAATGACCATTCTGAACCTTCGACCGGAGCACACCGCCGCGGTGGTAGAAGCCGGGATTAACAAGATAGGAGAAATGGAAAATCTGGCACGAGCGGCTCGTCCCGATGTTTCGGTCATAACCACCATCGGGCCGGTGCACCTGGAAGGCTTGGGGTCCGTCGAGAATGTTGCCGCGGAGAAATTCAAGCTGGTGAGGGCGCTACCTACCGGAGGCACAGCAATCATGCCGTTTGGAGACAGGCATCTTGAACCTTTCGTCCGCGATTGCGCATGCCGCGTGGTCACATTCGGCATTGAAAATGGGGACTTCAGAGCTTCTCAAATAGATCACAGTGATAAAACCGTTTTTCTCATGATTTGTCCCGAAGGACAGCAAGAAATTGAACTGCCCCTGCCGGGTCGTCACAACGTAGCCAACGCGCTGGCCGCAGCAGCGGCATCCACAGCGGCAGGCGCCACGTTGACCGATGTGGCTGAAGCTTTGAGCGGCTTTGTCCCCCCGAGTTGGCGAATGGAAATCCTGAATCTGGGAGCGAAACGAACCCTAATCCGTGATTGCTATAACGCGAACCCGCAATCAATGAAAGCTGCGCTGGAAGTACTCGCAGGACAGCGGAACGGGCCTACTCTGGCCCTGATCGCGAGTATGTTGGAACTGGGAAGCAGCGCTGAAGCACTTCACGAGGACCTTGGAAAACAAGCCGCCGGGATGGGAATAAGCCGATTTGTCTTTGTCGGTGACTTCGGGCGATCTTTCGTTAGGGGCTATGAGTCCGCCGGCGGCGACATACGGTCCCTTACGATAGTTCCGGACAAAGAGACTGCGTGGGATGTAATCCGGCCTGAACTCAAAACCTTCGGCACAATTTTGGTCAAGGGTTCCCGGGTGATGGAGATGGAGACGTTGGCGGATCAGATAATGGAGGAGAATTAGCCGATGCTTTACCACCTTTTCGCTCCTATGTCCTCCAGCCTGATACTGTTTAACGTGTTCAGGTACATTACATTCAGGACCATCATGGCTACTCTCACGGCCTTGATAATCAGTTATTTGTTGGGACGCCCGCTGGTTGATTATCTGAGGGCCTTTCAGATCGGCCAAACCATCAGAGATGACGGTCCTCAAAGTCACTTGGAAAAGAGCGGCACGCCTACTATGGGAGGCCTGCTCATCCTTTTTGCCATGACGGTGTCGTGCCTGCTCTGGGCGCGGCTGGACAACATCTATTTCTGGCTGGCTATGGGAGTGACGCTGAGCTATGGGGCCATTGGGTTCCTTGACGATTACCTTAAAATCACGCGCAACAGCCACCGCGGGTTGTCCGGGAAACGGAAGCTCTGCCTTCAGTTGGCCATTGGCGCACTGGTGGGCCTATTCTTGTTTATGGACCCGGGTTTTAAAACCACCTTGGCCGTGCCGTTTTTCAAGAATGTGAACCCGGACCTCGGCGTCTGGTACATCGCTTTTGTCGCGCTGGTGATCGCCGGTGCTTCCAACGCCGTGAATCTGACCGACGGTCTGGACGGCCTGGCCATCGGGCCCGTAATGATCTGCAGCGCGACTTACCTGCTGTTTGCCTATCTTGCAGGCCATCTCAAGCTCGCTCATTATCTTCAGGTCACTTACGTTCCCATGGCGGGAGAGCTAGCAATTGTCTGTGGGGCCATGCTGGGAGCCGGCATGGGATTCCTTTGGTACAACACCTATCCCGCGGAGGTCTTCATGGGCGACGTGGGATCGCTATCCCTCGGCGGTCTGCTGGGAGCCATCGCCGTGATCACCAAGCATGAGATTTTGCTCGCGATCGCAGGAGGAGTTTTTGTTATAGAGGCGGTCTCAGTAATTCTTCAAGTAGCTTCTTTTAAGGCCACCGGTAAGAGAATTTTCAACATGGCCCCCATTCATCATCACTTTGAACTGAAAGGGTGGCCTGAACCCAAGGTGATCGTCCGGTTCTGGATCATTTCCGTGGTCTTCGCTCTCATGGCGGTCAGCACTCTTAAGCTGCGGTGAGAAGACCCACTGCCGCGAGAGTAACCCAGGCAAGTTATGAGTGATGATCTCGTCAAGAAATTTGAAACACGCGTGGGCGGAATGAACTCGCACTCACGGCATCGCCCGCGGTCGTATCCGCGTTGAAGATTGGATTTCACAGCCAATAAGGCATAGCAGCATGGCGTACCCGGTAACAGCAGAGGGAGCGGCAAAGAAAACCCGAGGACTGGACCCGTTCCTCTTAATCGGGATCGGCCTGATCCTTGCCGTGGGAATCGTGATGGTCACTTCCGCCAGCTATATCATAGCAGTTGGAAAATTCGGGGACGGCTTCTACTACGCGAAAAAACAGGGCTTGGCGATGGTAGTCGGTCTCGGCGCTATGTATATATGCTCTTTGATTAATCCGGGTTTCTGGAAGCTTGCGGCCTATCCGCTAATCGGTCTGGGAATACTGCTACTCGGGCTCGTCTTTGTGCCAGGAATCGGCGTGGAAATGGGCGGGGCCCATCGTTGGCTGCATCTTCCTTTCGGGTTGTATCTGCAGCCTTCCGAATTCATGAAATATGCTTTAATCAACTTTCTGGCGTGGTCTCTCTCCAGAAAAGGGGAAAGTATAAGGGATTTTGCAATTGGCTTTCTGCCTCATGTTTTAGTCATGGGGGTGGTGGTATTTCTGATCCTGATGCAACCGGATTTCGGCGCGGCAATAATCATTACCGCTGTGGGTTTTCTTATGCTGTTTGTCGCGGGAGTCAGGCTGCAGCATCTTATGGGTTGCGCAATATTGTGTCTGCCGTTCCTGTTCCAGTTTGCAGTTAGCGCCCAGTATCGTCTTTCCAGGCTCAAATCCTTTATTGACCCTTGGCAGGATCCTCTAAATTCAGGATTTCAGATCGTCCAGAGTCTGGTGGCTTTCGGCTGTGGAGGATTGTGGGGAGCAGGCATAGGAAAAGGTATACAAAAGCTTTTTTACCTCCCGCAGCCGCACACTGATTTCATATTTGCCGTTGTCGGTGAAGAACTGGGGCTTGTGGGGCTGATCTCATTCATATTGATTTTTTATCTTCTCATTTGTCGGGGACTCGTGATGGCTATCAGGAGTAACGACGAATTTCAAAGATACTTGGCTTTTGGAATAACTTCTCTGATCGGATTGCAGGCAATGGTCAATATGGCCATGGCTATGGGAATGCTGCCCACCAAGGGACTGGCTTTACCTTTGGTTTCCCTGGGGGGCACCTCTCTGATCATGAATCTGGCAGGCCTCGGAATACTAATGGCTATTGTCAGATCGGTGCAGGCCAATCACGGGGAGGACAAACCATGAGGCTCATCATCGCGGGCGGAGGAACAGGGGGACACCTCTTTCCGGCGCTGGCAATAGCCAGAGCGCTTAAGGCCGAGGACTCGACGTGCTCTATTCTGTTCGTGGGAACGCGTCATGGCATCGAGGCGAGGATTGTCCCGCAAACCGAGTTTCCCATCCGGTTTATTACTGCCAGAGGAATCAGGAGGACCGGCCTGCTCACGACTCTTCGTTCGGTTATTGAAATCCCTCTTGGGGTACTTCAGTCCATCCGACTGATTCGGGAATTCCGACCTAATGTGGTACTCGGTGTAGGAGGTTACGCGTCGGGCCCCACTCTTATGGCTGCCGTGCTGGCCGGCATACCTACGGCCATCCAAGAGCAGAATTCGGTAATGGGCACCACTAATCGGATACTTCTCAGATTCGTGGATCGCGTATTCACGTCATGGGAGGAAACTGTACCAGCCCCCCCTGCGGCAAAAACTGTTCTGGCGGGAAATCCCATAAGGGAGGACCTCCTGACGGCATCCCAGCAGGCAGGGGGCGGAGATCGGATTAACATCCTGGTATTCGGCGGATCTCGCGGCGCCAGGAGTATCAATTTGGCCATTACCGAGAACCTCGATTTGTTAACTCCTCTTGTAGGCAAGATGAATCTGCTTCACCAGACGGGACATGAAGCCATCGATCAGGTGAGAGATTGCTACAACAAAGCGGGAATTCCCGCGGATGTGAGAGAGTTCATCGATGATATGGGGCAAGCTTACGCATGGGCCGACCTCGTGGTGTGCCGTAGCGGGGCCAGCTCCATCGCGGAGATAACTGCGTTGGGTAAACCCGCTATCCTGGTCCCTTATCCTTACGCAGTGGGGGACCATCAAACCCGAAACGCCCTCGTGCTCGAATCCGGGGGCGCGGCCCGCGTTATACGCGACGAAGACCTGAAAAACGGAAGGCTCGCAAGAGAGATACTCTATCTTGCTGAAAGACGAGACTTGCTCGACAGCATGGCCGGGAATTCCCGGAAATTGGGACGTCCCGAGGCGGCTCGCACGATCGCTCGGACATTGATCGATATGGAAAGGAATCGCAATTGATCGGGACCCTTTTCAAAAGGGTGAAGGATGTCCATTTCGTAGGCATCGGAGGCGTTGGCATGAGTGGCATTGCCGAGATCCTTCTCGCGCTGGGCTTTCGCGTGAGCGGTTCGGATTTGAGGGATTCGGCGGCTGCCCAAAGGCTTGAAGGACTCGGGGCTCGTGTATGGACGGGACATCATAAGGATCACCTTGAGAAGGCCGACGTGGTTGTTTTCTCATCCGCGGTGGCAGACGACAATCCGGAAATCCTGGCTGCGCGGGAGCGAGGAATTCCTGTAATCCCAAGAGCGGAAATGTTGGCCGAGTTGATGCGGATGCAGACTTCTATCGCAGTCGCCGGAATGCACGGGAAAACCACTACGACCTCCATGATCGCGTCAGTCCTCTCCTCCGCCGGGCTCGATCCCACAGTGGTGATCGGCGGAAAGCTCGATACCCTGGGGGGCGGAGCTAGATTGGGCCAGGGCGACCTTCTTGTCGCCGAAGCGGACGAATCCGATCGGACCTTTCTCAAGCTGTATCCGACAATCGCGGTGATCACCAACATAGAAATGGAACACGTAGACTGTTATTCCAACATTGCGGAAATAACGGACGCTTTCCTGTCGTTTGTGGACCGGATCCCCTTCTACGGTTACGCCGTGGTTTGTCTGGATGATCCGCAGATACAAAAGATCCTGCCTCAGATCAAGAAGCGAGTCATTACATACGGCCTCTCTTCACAGGCGGTAGTTCGCGGATGGAAGCCCTACTTCGAAGGCGGGACTTCCAGGTTCACCGTTTATAAAGAAGATGAGACTCTTGGGGAGATCCACCTGCCGATGCCCGGCCTCCATAATGTCCTGGATTCCTTGGCCGCAGTTGCCGTGGCCGATTTGTTCGACGTTCCCTTTGAGCAGACCAGAACAGCTCTTAATTCCTTTCCGGGTGTGCAGCGTCGCTTCACCCTGCGCGGAAAGGCCGCAGGGGTTACCGTATTCGACGACTATGGTCACCATCCCACTGAAATCCGTGCGGTACTTCAAGCAGCCAGGCAGATATCCGGGGGACGAATAGCCGTGCTTTTTCAGCCGCACCGCTATACGAGGACAAAAGGACTTTTCGACGAATTCCTCACGTGTTTCCATGATGCCGATCTACTTTACATTACGGATATTTACCCAGCTAGTGAACAGCCCATCGAAGGAGTCACAGGAGAGGCGCTCTGTAGAGGGATTCGCAGTCGCGGGCATAAGACCGCAAAATTCCTCGATGACGAAGCACTCATCGCCGCTGAGGTCACTCGCGATTTGAAGCCGGGGGATATGCTCATCACCTTGGGTGCAGGTGACGTCACCAATCGGGGACCTGAGATCCTCGAAGAACTTCGAAAGCGGGAGGGGAACAGAACATGAGGCTCACTCCACCCCAGATCAAGGAAATTGAGGGCCTCATCCCCGGTCGAGTGCTCAGGGAAGTTCCTTTGCGTCGATTCTCCTCATTCAAGATCGGAGGTCCCGCTGATTTGATAGCCGAACCGGCTGGTTTGTACGATCTTTCTCGACTCCTGATCTATCTGCACGATGAAAAAATCCCTCGCACAATTCTGGGTGCGGGAACCAACATACTTTTCCACGATGCAGGTTTCCGTGGAGTATTGGTGAAAACGAGTTCTCTCACACGGTTGGATTTCCAGTCGGATGGTTTGCACACGGCTAAAATCACTGTGTCCGCGGGAGTTCCGCTCTCCCGGCTCGTTACCCGTGCGTGTGAATCCGGGTGGACCGGAATTGAGGATCTTTGGGGAATTCCGGGGTCCTTTGGCGGCGCAGTGGTTACCAATGCGGGGGCCGGCGAGGTCTCAACCGCGGACGTGCTCCAATCAATAAGACTCCTGAGTGAGCTCGGTGAGCCGAGTAACATCGATAGAAAAGACTTCCAAGCTGGATATCGGTCGATGCAGATTCCCAAGGGGTCTGTGGTGGTCGAAGGAATCGTACAGCTCCCGCACGGGGACGCTGAGGCCATAGAATCGCGGCTTTCCGTTGCTCGCGAGAGGCGAAAGGGCAGCCAACCGTGGGGACTAGCCAGTGCGGGATGCGTTTTCAAGAACCCAAGCGGAGAAAAATCCGCGGGGGAAATTATAGACCGTCTCGGATTCAAGGGAATGGCCGTGGGTGACGCGCAGGTCTCCGAGGTCCATGCAAATTTCATTATCAATCGCGAAAAAGCACGGGCCGCGGATGTGCTGGAACTCGTGGAAAGAATTAGGACACGAGTCAGGGAAGAAGAAGGTATTGACCTTGAA
>Ga0335071_10003846_pt1 | contig 15768 bp, 7 predicted proteins | sample Lox_Sample_15_FD_206724 | JGI IMG/M metagenome (GOLD analysis project Ga0335071, IMG submission 206724) | Soil microbial communities from Loxahatchee National Wildlife Refuge, Florida, United States - Lox_Sample_1.5 | ecosystem: Environmental > Terrestrial > Soil > Wetlands | place: USA: Florida... | reverse complement strand
CATGGGCAATTTTATGGCTGTCGATTCGAGCGATGGCAAGACTTTGTGGCACTCAGGCTCAGGCTCGGAGATTGCAAGCTCACCCACAAGCTATGAACTAGACGGACGTCAGTATGTCCTGATGAGCAGCGGCACGGTGCTCTTTGCATGGGCTCTGCCGGAACGCTAGACCAGCCGTTTTATCGCGCCGCACGAGAGCGAAGTTCATCGAGTACTTTTTGCAGCCTCTGTTTTTGATAGGGCTCGGCGTCAGCGCGCGAATACACAGGAATGGCTGGCTGCACAGCTTTTTCCGCTGTCACATAGTCTTCGCGGCGAAGCGCAATTTCTGCGCGACTCACGTCGAGCGTCGCCGACCAATCAGGAATGCCAACCAATTGCGCAACAACTTTTGGATCGATGCCATCGAGAAGCTTCGATGCTTCGTCGAGGTGATTTTGTGCGATCAAGCAATCGGCTAAAGCATCGGCGGTCGCACCTGTGAGTCCAGCTTTGTCTCCAAAGGCCTTCTTGGCGGTCTCATACGCAATACGTACGTTCGCCACACCCTCGGAGAGGCGTCCGGAGCGGCACTGCGCCGTCGCAGCATCGGCCAGGGATGCAATGGAGAAAAACGACGACGCACCTTGCTTCTGGACAGCCAACTGGTGAAGTTCCATTCCATCGCGTATCGCGTCGTCCCACCGTCCAAGCGTTCCTTCACATTGCGCGCGCGTTGCCAGTACTTGCATTGAGAGTTCGTGATCGCGCCCCAGCTTTGCGACAAAACTCGGATAGATCTGATTTGTTTCGTCCACCGCTTCTGCGTTCTTGTTTTGGATCATGAAGGCCTGCGCCAGATTGAGGCGAACACGAAGGACATCGGGGCTGTCGGCGCCGCTGCTGCGGTTGTAGGCAGAAATCAGTTCACGAAAGAGCCTTTCAGCTTCCACACCATTGCCCAATCGGATATTTGAAAAGGCGAGTCGCTGTTTGAACGCTAGGCGAGTATTCTCATCGATTTCGGGAACGTTGGCGGCCAAGTCTGACGCAGCCTGAAAATTCTGTTTGGCGGATTGAGCGTTGTTGTCGATCAGCGCGATCATGCCTCGCGCGTTTGAGAGCCATACCTTGAGATCGTTGCGAGGTTGTGAAAGTTTACCGACCTTCCCTTCCTGTGCGGAAAGAATGGCTCTCGCCTGATCTAGAGTTCCGCCCTGATAACTGCGCGCCTCGAGGGCAGCCCTCTGCAAATTGACGATGATCGCATCCTGCGAAAGATCGCCATCCGACTGGACAAACAAAGCCGCGGCGCGATCGTATTCCGTCCGGGCGTCAGGGTAGTTGGTGCGGAGATCAAGAGCGCGGGCAATGGTCTGGTGCAATTGAGCTGCGATCTTGGGCTCGTTGGCAAATTGGCGATCGATCGCAGGAGAGGCCCGTTTGACCGCATCTACTAGACTCTCATCCGCTTTACCGCTATTGAAAGGATTGCTTCTGCCAAGGAGATCATTTGCAAGAAAACGATTTATGGCGCTCGCGATTTCAGTTTGACGGTTGGCAATTTTCCGCTGAACTACGGCTTGACGATAAAGAAACAGACTCGCACCCAAGCCTATAGTGAGGGCTGCGACAGCCGCAGCGATCCACGGGCGCCTTGCACGGGCGTCCGACAGCTTCTTCTCTGCGAGCGCAGCTCGCTTCTCGGCCTGCTGGACAATGTTCCTTTCGAGTTCGCGCTGGTTCAGATTCTCGAGACGTTCCGCGAGTTCTGCGGCACTCCTAAGCCGGCGAACGGGATCGCCGCAGGCAGCTTCGGCTATGTCTTCTCGAAGGAGCGGATCGGCAACATCAGCTTCCCAGCCCGGGGAGAGTGGTTTTCGGAAATCTCCGACGATCAACTGATAGAGAATTACCCCCAAGGCATAAACGTCGGAAGAAGTGGTTGGCGAATGTCCACCCAAAACTTCGGGAGCCAGATATGCGAGAGTGCCGGTCAGCGTCGAGTCCGCTGCAGCGGTTTGAGTGAATCCCAGATTGGTGATTCCCATTGCACCCAGGCGCGCTGGATCGGCCAAAGCTCCACTCCCGAAATCAGCGACTTTGATCTGGCCGTCTAAACCCTGCGAACTCACCAGAACGTTCGAAGGTTTCAGGTCTTTATGAAGTACTCCTACTTCATGGGCGGCTGCCACCGCCTTGGCAATGTCCACGAGCACACGCAATCGCAATGCCAGCGGAATTTTCAGCAATCCTCCATGGCCCTCCGCCCACTCCGCCAGATTGATGCCGCCATATTCGCTTTCCAGGAAGAAAGGCGGGGAATCGAAATTCCACTCCAGCACCCGAACAAAATCCGGACGATCGCCGAGCGATTGCCGCAGGAAACGGGCTAACGTCACCTCCCGCTTCAGGCCTTTCAGTTCGATTCCGTCGGAGGCGAATTTAAACACCCGGGTTTCGTAAGTCTTGGGATTTTCGGCGATCCACACTTCGCTCGATCCGGCGAACTCGAGCGACCGGGTTAATTTCCATTGATCGCGTCCGGGAACGGGGTCTCCCGGCTTCAGCCCTAATTCAGGCCAGAGCCCGCCAGTCAGTGGTTTGCTTTGCACCGGGACGGCAAGACGGTACCCCGTTCGCGGCACGGTCAGGATGGTTAGCTGGTCCTCGTCTCCGATGGCCTTCCGCAGCTTCGAGACAGCGGTTGCCAACGAACCGTCCACCACGGTCGTACCCGGCCAGACAGATTCGAGCAGTTCGTCCTTGGTGACGACCTCGCCCGCATGCTGAAGAAGGTGGGACAGGACCTCGAGCGGCTTAGCCTCAAGATCTACAGCGACGCCATTCACGCGCAACTCGCGACGCAGTTCGTCGAACTCACAGTTCGCGAACTTCCAAAGGCGCGCAGACGGATCGCGGACTCCCGCGGCGGAATCGTTGCGAATCATGGAATTAGCTTTCTTTAGAGTTCTTTAGAACTCCGTCAGGACAGAGCGCGGGGGAGTGTGCAAACTAACGATCCAACAGCACCTCGGGCGCTATAGCTCGGGTGCGGTTGCCACAAGAACCGCCCCGAGTATAGCAAATATCGCGGTCTGGCCCGAGGCCTGAATTTGCGAGATCCCAGACCATGAAAAGAATTCCCGAGGAGGCCTTATGAAAATCGCAAGCACCTTTCGTTTCAATCGATTGCTGGCACTCTCTATCCTGGGGCTGATGGGATGGTTCGCCGTACCCGCCATCGCTCAGACCTATACCAAGCTCTACACCTGGCCGGAAGATAGCCGTAACGACACGGGCATCGGACTCGCAGGACTCATGACCCAGGGACGCGATGGGAACATTTACGGCACAATCGGCGACGACAATAGCAATGCCGCCGGTAGCGCCTTCAAAATGTCGCCTTCGGGAACCTTCACCCGAATCTACAGTTTCTGTTCGCTTACCAAGTGTGCCGATGGTTCGGGACCTTGGGGCGGACTGAGCCTGGGAAAAGACGGCAACCTGTACGGGACAACGACCGGAGGAGGCGCACACAATTCAGGCAGCGTTTTCAAGCTCACACCGGCTGGCGCTCTAACAACGGTGTGGGATTTCGACAACGGCACCGATGGAGGTGTTCCGTGGTATCCACCAATCCAGAATCTTCTGGATGGTGCCTTCTACGGGGTGAGCAGCACACAATACGCGAACGACTACGGCGCCTTCTACAAACTGGTGCCGACGGCAACTCCACCTTACAAAGAATCGGTACCAATAAACTTCAACTACACCAATGGAAATGATCCGAACCTCCCGACGCAGGGAACGGATGGCAACTTCTACGGCTCCACCGTTTCTGGTGGGACCAAAGGCCTGGGACTCGTCTTTAAGACCACCGCTGCGGGCGTGGAAACGATACTGCACAACTTTACGGGCGCTCCGACCGACGGAACCAATCCGATCGGTGCGATGGTCCAGGGAAATGATGGTGCGTATTACGGCGTCACGTGGGAAGGTGGTACGAACAACTGGGGGACCATCTTCAAGGTAACTTCAAACGGAACCTACACTCTGCTCCACAACTTCGTCGGCCGGCCCAATGATGGAGCTTTCCCGCGGTCGGGATTAGTTATGGGAAGCGACGGAAACTTCTATGGCACGACCCTGAATGGCGGAACGGTAAATGATGGCACCATCTACAAAATTACGCCGTCGGGACAGTTTACCGTCCTCTACAACTTCTGCTCGCAAAGCAATTGCGCCGACGGCTTCTCGCCCGTGATTCCACTTCTGCAACACACAAATGGAAAGTTTTACGGAAGCACCAGCGGGAATTCCCTTGGCGGCAGCTACTTCTACAGCCTCGACACGGGACTCGCTCCATTCGTGAAGATGGTGAACTGGGGCGGAAAAGTCGGGAACACGGTCGAATTTCTCGGCCAGGGATTCACCGGGACTACCGGAGTCTCGTTCAACGGCGTAGCAGCCACTTTCAACAACGTCTCCGACACCTACATGACGGCGACAGTGCCTGCAGGTGCCCTCACCGGAGTTGTGACGGTCACAACCTTTACTGGTTCGATGAAAAGTAACCGTGCATTTCTGGTGTTGCCAACAATCACCAGTTTCAGTCCGACTAGCGGAACCGTCGGTTCAAAGGTCACGATCACTGGAATCAGCCTGACCCAAACCACCAAGGTGACGATCGGCGGCAAGTCGGCGCCGTTCACGATCAACTCCGACACGCAACTTACTGCCACGGTCCCACCTGGTGCAGTGACAGGACAGAAAATTACCGTCACTACGGCGGGAGGCCCTGGCGGAAGCCGGGGCACGTTTACAGTATTGCCATCGCCAAAGACGTTCACCCCCACCAGCGGACCGGTCGGAACGTCGGTGACTATCGATGGTTACAGTTTCACTGGTACAACCGCGGTTACATTCGGCGGGGTGGCGGCTACGAGCTACGCGGTAATCAGGGATACAGAGGTCGACGCCTTGGTTCCAGTAGGTGCCGTGACCGGTCCAATCGGCGTGACCACACCGGGAGGTACCGGCTTTACCTCAACCAACTTCACCGTGACCCACTAAAATGGGGAGCCACACAACATCCGGAGGCCGCTCAAAAGATCGAGCGGCCTTCGTTTCAGTTTCTGGTGACAAAACGTTGCCGGGTTCCTCAAAGTCGCGCATCGCGCACGGTAGTCGTTAGGGTGCTTCCCTCATCTCTCGTAGATTGGCGGCAGGCATCATATCTTTCAAGCGTGCTGCAGAATAGTGTCTTTAGCAAACTACTGCTGGCCTCTTCCCAAGAATCTTCATATCTGCCCGCGTCGCGCTCGCCTGCCTGCAAACGAATCGGAATCTGTGGAATCTCGCTGGGATGAGTCAACGGTATGCCCAGTTTGAAGCGTGCAAACTGATCGATGTAGCCGTATGGCGTGAACTCCAGCCATCTACAGAGAAAACAAGGTACGCCGCGCAGTGCACACTCCATGACCACAGTCGACAAAACGGTGATTCCAAACCAGGTTCGATCCAACAACTCGGGAGTGAGCGGCCCGGTTAGGAATCGGAGATTTTTTCTTTGCTCGGCATTCAAAAATCGCTCAACAATGCTTTTGCGTTCGGCCAAGCTCTCGGCCGGATGAAGCTTGATAATCAGTGACTTTCGCTTTTGGGCCGCGAGTTCAGACAGCGGTAGAAGAAGGTCTGCATATACGTCGGCCGCTCTTCCACCCGTTGTCTCATAGGGCTCGGAAAAAAACACGATGTTCGGCAGGTCTTGGTCCGGCGAGGACGACCGTTGCGCCTTAGCTCCATAAGAGGGAGCGCCAACCACGATATTTTTAGCGGGCACTGCACAGAGCCGCATCAGGTAGTCCAGCTCCATTTTGCCCTTGGCAAGAATTACCTCCGCATTACACTCCTTCACCATGCTCCGTCCATCGAGCGCACCGTGGTGGCAGGCAATCGTCTTCAGTCCTCGTTGCTTCGCAAGGCGCAGTGGGATGTGCGTGAACGGGTTCGTATCATCCGCGCACAGGACAGCTGTCACCGGTTCCGACTCCAGAACGTTTTTCCACGCGTCTCGAACATGTGGTCCATGCTCAAAGTAGTAATAGAAGGGCTTGAAGAAGTTGCACCTGGAAATTGTGTTGAATTCAGGAATGTTTTCCAATTCCTTTTGAAGAACTTCCCATTGCGCCACCAAGTCCCTGGATTCGGACTTCGTTTCCGTAGAGCGACGGGCATACGAAGCCAACCATGCAGTGGACATGTTCGCCGGGACATTTCGAAGCCATCCACTCCTCCTGGTGGCGACCAGCAGAAAATTCACATCAGGAACGGTGTTTGCGTATGCGACGCCAATCCGAGACACGTTGACGTATGCCGTTGGCACTAGAACGACGTCACCGTTGTGAGCCTCAGGGCGGCGTTCGAACGGTCCTCGAAACTGATAGCCGGCGTCAGCCTTGTCCCAGAAAATCTCCACGAGCTGCCGGAGCGGAAACTTCTGGAAAGTCTTTAGGTAATGCGCGGCGCCACGAGGCCGAACCGGCGTCAAAAACTGAACTCGACGGCCCAGAATCAAACTCAAGGCTTCAGCGTGAAACCCAGGGCCTGAAATCGATACTTCATCGCCAGGCTTGATCGTCCGAGCGAGTTCCTGCAACAGAATTATCATCTCGAGTTGCTGATGGATGAGGATGGAAGTCAACGCCCACCAATCCATGCCGAAGCGGTCCAAAAGCTTGTTCCTGCCCACGCCCAGAAGGCTACGGACCTTGCTGATCTCTCGGTAGTTCTCTCGGAACTGGTCCAGAGAAGTGATTGGACAGCCAAACTGCGAGGCTGCGGACATGTAGGAGCGGATCCCGCCGTGACCTAAATCGACGACACGGTCCCACTTCGAACTGGCCCATGGACCGTCGAAGATACTGTCTTCCGGGCGGATTAGCAGGACTCTCATGAGTGTGTAGGACGACGCCGTTGCCCACTGGTTTTGCCGCTCTAACAGTGCGCACCGACCCGGTGTGTTGGGACTGAGAAGGTTCGTCGAGATTATATCGAAAATACTTCAACTCGCAGTGCGATTCGTTTTAGAGAAACAGTCTGAAGGGTTGGCCAGACAAACCGCTCCTTCTAACTGCGGGATCGACCAGGTCCCGGCTCAATTTGCGAGGAGAAAATTAAAGTCACAGTGACTGGAGATGCCAGCGAAGGATGGCTCACTGACCGTAAAGAGGATTGTCAAAGTTGAATCCAAACAGCCGTGGATTCTCTCCTATCACCGCGGCAGAGAATATATAGAAGACGTAGTCGTACGTTTCCTTTGGAATCTGATCACGGTGACGCGCGAGCAGGCGCCAGAAGTTTCGCTCCCTGGGATTCGCAGGCATGCTGCGGACGAGGGGCAAAACTTGCGTCTCACCCCAGTTGTAGCATGCCATGACCAGAATTCCCGAGGCCTGCGCATCAGTGGCGTAAAGATCTTTTAAGTAGTGAGCCGCGGCTTTCGTGGCTTTCTCGAACTGATCGCGCTCATCGGCGGGGTCGGGGCGGCGAAGATCGTATAGCGGACCGACCTTTAATCCATATTTCACGGCAGTCTCCGGAACAAACTGCCACATCCCTTTCGCAATTCCCTTCCGCGTCATGGGACCGCTAACGTAGGGATCGAAGTTGCTCTCCTGGAGCGCGAGATAAAAGAACTGCGGTGGAAGTCCCTGGGCGAGGAGATCTCGCGAGATCTTATCGACGTATCCATTCTGCTGAGCGGTGTGGATCGCATTGACCAAACGGTCGGAATGTTGCCAGTAGCCAATGTATTTATTGACCTCGGCCTCGAAGTCCGGCGGCATATCGAGTTCACATTCCCCGAAGATGCGGGCGACGCGCAACATGATCCGTTGCTGTTCGGTCATCTTGCGATCGTAAACATGAAGGGTTGCGAGGTATTGATCATAGGCACTCTGCATCTCGCGCCGGCGGCGTGAATCCTGCTGCACCATCTGCGCCTGTTGCGTACTTCCCGATGCGGCAACCGCTTTTTCGAGATTCGCAATGTCAAGGTCAAGCGACTTCATGGTGTAAAAGAGATCTTCGGCTACGGCGCGCTGCTTTTGCAGCAGGCGATATTCATAGAGTGCATAGCCTCCTGCTGTCAGGGCTACCAACAAAACAATCGAGATGATTAATCCATAGTTGCGTTTTTGCTTTTTCTGAACCGCAGCAAAGGCTCGCCGGACGTACATGGTGTGTTCGCCCGCCGGAGCATTGTTGGCAGCGTCGCTGAAATAATGATCCACATACTTGCGCAGGATCGTTCCGCTGCCGGGATCACGGGGAGGCAGAACTTGAGGATCAGCAGAAACTTCCGAAGGCAGAGACTTCTCACCCGCTCGTACTTCGATTTGGGGATTGAAAGAGATCTCCGGGCCTTCGGCGCCAAGACGAATCTTCATCGGACCGGTGATTGAGGCGTGTGCAATGCGCTGGCGCCCGAGATAGATCCCGTTACTGCTATTCAGGTCGCGGATACACCAGGCGCTATTCTCAAAAACGACTTCCGCGTGAACGCGACTTACATAATCATTCTCGATAGTTACTTCGCAGGTGTCGGAGCGACCGATGCGAAACGGGGAATCATAAACTGTGAAATCTTGGTGCCCGTTATCCTCCGAAACGATCACTTTCAGCGGCGGTGCAGATGCCGTTTCTGAAGTGCGCGGCTTCATAAAGATGGATTCTACCGCGGAATCTGCGTCTAGCTGGGAAACCGACTTACCGCGGCCTATGCAATCTGATGCTCAAGTTCGGGTGGCAGCTGATAAGAAACATTCTTGACTTCGAGTATCACGCTGCCCGCAAACTGCTTGACAGCCTTGTTCAAACGAAATCTCTCTGCCCGGATTGCAGGAACGATGCATCCATCACTGCCCTTAGGCCCAGACCCATGGATAAAGAAATCATTCTCCCGCCCATGGAGGATAGGATGAGGATAGAAAGGCGTGGATATGGCTCGGGCATCGGCGCTTCTCAAGAGTCGGATGCACTCGCCAAAGGCGTGATGATGTGCAAGGTAATGACACACATAGTGCCCGGGAGGTAGGGTTCCTCCGCGCCGCTTGTATCTCCCTTGACTGTCCTTCACTTCGCTAGTTGTAGCCAGGCGGCTGGAAAGAGTATCTGCTTGATTATGGAGATACTTGTCAGCCAAAGCCGACTTCACTCCGGCCCGGTGCCCCCTGCTTCCTCCGGAATACGCAGTCATTCGAAATGAGTAGCGCCCGATGTTTCCAGAGAGAACTTCTGACACGGCGTCGTAAGTTAAATTCGCTACGCTCGCTGCTATGACTGACATAGGTTCCTTCCGGGGAAGAAACGAATCGAAAAAGAGGGGAGAAAGTATACCGCTATCCACCCAGTTTTCAAGCTGATACTTGAAACGCCACCCGTACTCGATTTTGCGGACCACAGCTACTGCTGTTTATGTGCTGTTACCTGAGCACTTTGCGGTTATACGCGGCCGCACTTTGACGTTAATTATTTTGGTTCGCCGTCTGTATCGTTTGGGTGTATATTAGCAGCCACTCAGGCCAGCTGCCTCCTTCCCTCTTTTTCGCAGCGGTCTTGGGGCAGCAGTGACCCGTCGGGGCCGAACCGATCGCGGGGTAGTTGTAACGGATCACCGCATTTTTTCACTACACATATAGCAAGTTGAAAGGCCGCAGTGGTGCGGCTGCGGTGGGGCATTGGTCCATGGGCGTTTCCCGGATCGCTGGGCGATACGAACTTCAGGAACAACTCGGTGAAGGCGGCATGGGTGTCGTTTGGCGCGCACTCGATGTCAGGACGGGGAGTTCTGTCGCTATCAAGCTGCTGAAGGACATCTCTGACCCGGTCGCGGTAGATCTTTTCACGAAGGAATGGAGAGCGCTCGCTGAGATTTCCCACCCCAACATTGTGGAAGTCCGCGACGTCGATGTTATTGAAGAGAACCGGCAAAAAAAGCCGTTCTTTGTCATGCCGCTGTTGCGCGGCTCAACGCTTGCCGATCTGATTGCGAATGCCAGCGCACGCCTCACGCTAGAACGCATTGTCGAGATCACCTCTCACGTGTGCCGCGGGCTGCAAGCGGCCCATCAGCGCGGGCTCGTGCACCGCGATTTGAAGCCCAGCAACATCTTCGTCATGGATGACGACAGCGCCAAGATCATTGATTTTGGAGTCGTCCACCTGGCTGGGTCGAAATCGGTTACAGGCCAAAAAGGCACGTTCCAGTACATGTCGCCTGAGCAAGCGCAACTGAAGGAAATCACGCCGGCATCGGATCTGTTCTCGATGGGCGTGATTCTCTACGAGGCGCTGACACGCCGCAGGCCATTCGCCCGCAAGACGGCGGAAGAGACCATGGAGGCCGTCATTAAGTACATTCCGCCTCCCGTTTCTGAACTGTACCCGAACATCAATCAGAACGTCAGCAAGGTCGTTCACAAATGCCTCGCCAAGCAGCCGATCCATCGATTCCAAAGTGCCCGGGAATTGGCGGAGGCACTGCAGAAAGCCGCTCGCAACGAGACGGTTTTCGATTCAGCAAAGATCGAGCCGCGCATCGAGCGCGCCAGGGTGGCCTACAAGAGTGGCGATGAGGGATTCGCTTCCGAAATCCTGAGCGAACTCGAATCAGAAGGACACCTCGATCCGCGCATCACCGTGCTACGCATGCAGATCGATGTGACGGTGAAGCAGAAGAAGATCCGGCAGTTGCTCGAGAGCGCGCGCGCCCGGATGGAGCAGGACGAGATTCCCCTGGCCCTCGACAAAGTCCGCGAAGTGCTGGAACTGGACGCGCAAAATCCGGACGCCCTGGCGATGCGAACCGCCATGGAGAAACAGCGCAGCGAAACTCAGATCGCGAAGTGGCTGGAACTGGCACAGGCGCATCTCGGCAATCGCGATTTTGGGGCTGCGCGAAATGCGGCGCAGGAAGTGTTGGCCATTCGCGCAGCGGATTCGCGCGCCTTGGACTTGCTCGAAAAGATCGAATCCACTGAGGCAGACGCCAGGAGAGTTCGGGAGCAGAAGGAGCAGCTCTACAGTTCCGCAATGCGCGCCTACCAGAATGGCGAAATCGTGTCTGCGCTGGGCAAACTGGAACGGCTGTTTTCGGTGGCGCGGGCCAATCCGAACGCCGCGATACCCGAACGAGACGCGGTCTACCAGAGCTTTTACAACGAAGTTCGCTCCGAACGCGACACCATCCACAACGCATTCGAAGAGGCGCAGCGCCAATTCAGTGAAAAGAATTTTTCCGCTGCGATGGCGATTTGCCGCCAACTGCTGGCGAAATATTCGAACGACGGGACTTTTCAGGCTCTCAAAATTCATATCGAAGACGCCGAGCGGCAAGAACTGTCGTCGTACATCGCGGAGGTCACAAAACGTCTGGAAGGCGAACCAGACCTGGAGCGCCGCGTAAACATCGCGAAGGAAGCTGCTGAACGATATCCGAATGAAGCGCAGTTCGGACAACAGCTTAAGTTGATCCGGGAGCGCCGCGACCTGGTCAATTCGATCGTCGCCAAAGCCCGGCAATATGAAGAGCGCGGGCAATACGCGGAAGCCATCAGCCAATGGGACATCCTGCGGAACATTCATCCGCAGCACTCCGGCATTGCGTTTGAACTAGAGCAGTGCAAGAAGAAGCGCGACCAACAAACGCAAGAAGAAGAGCATGCGCGCCTGATCGACGAGATCGATGCGCTTATGGAGAACCGCGCCTTTGCGAAGGCGATGGAATGTGCGGATGCGGCACTCGTCGAATTCCCCGGTGACACCGAGCTCTCGGGTTTGCGGACGCTGGCGGCGCAGGGCCTGGAACGAGCAAAAGAGTCGAGGAGGCTGTTTGAACAGGGCCAACAGGCGCTGGCGGACAAAGATTTAGTACGAGCAACGGAGTTATTGCGAAACAGTCTGGACCTGGATCCTCGAGGTCCCGGGCTGCGCGACGCCGTCATAAACGTGCTGACCGAGCGGGCGAGAACCCTGACAGAAGAAAACTGGCGCGAGGCCGAACCGCTTTATCAAGAAGCGAGTGAACTCGACGGAAGTCATCCCGCGGTCAGGGCTTTGCGATCGACCATCATGGAGCGCAAGCGCCAAAGCTTCGTCGGCCAATGTCTAACGGACTGTCGAGGACTCGTTGCCCTCGGCAAGTTGAATGAAGCAGCAGAAAAGATCAGGACCGCTCGTGCGCAATATCCCAACGACGTTCGATTGGAAAAATTCGAAGCCGAAGTACTGAAAGACGTAAATGAATTCCGCCGTAAAGAGGAGCGGTTCCGCGACCGCGCTGTTCTGGGCGAGAACCGGCGCATGGCGGAGCAGAATCCGAATCGAGAACACCTTGCGGCGGTGCTTGAGAGGTCTTACGCCATTCGCGACAAATATGCCGACGATAGTGAAATCGGTGAGACCATCGCCGACATCGAGATGACGGTCAAGCGCGTGGCTAAGGTTGAGAACCTGAGTGACATCCTGAGCCTGAAGACGCAAATGACGGGAACCGACGGCAGGGCTGCCGTAGCCTCGCGAGCGAATGGCGGAAAGGCCGCGTCGCGCGAAGAGAAGAAGGGCCCCCAGCTGATCAGCAAGAACGACCAGAAGACAAAGATCGAACCTCCGCAACCACATCGCAAGGAGAATCAAGTCGCTGTCCTACTTCATGGGGTCGGCGATTTTGCGAAGAAGTTGCTCCATAACGCGGATGCATTCTTCCGCCCCGCAGGAAAGTGGTCGTCGTCGGGCTTATTGGTACTCAGCAGCGCGACGGTTTTGGTCGCTGCTGGTGTTTATCTTGCTATCCGTCCGAAACCAACGGTTCTGCCCGCGCCGTCTCTTCCAACGATGGTGAAAATCGATGTGACCCCGGCTGATAGCAACATCAGCAGCGACAAGCCCCTTACTGATGGAAAAGCTCCGATCGGAGCAACGATCGAAGTCACGCATCTCGGCTACACCAGCAGCAAGCCGATTCTGATCAACTCAGATGCCGACGGCAAAATTGCGTTGGAACCAGCGCCGCTTCACCTACTCATTCACACCGCGGAAACTGCGGGAAACGTTGAACTCGACGGCCATAACCTCGGAGACCTCACAGATAGCGAACTCGAAGCCAGTTTGTCTGCAGACGCGAGGAAGCACGAGTTTGTTCTGAAGACTCCGGGCAAGACTCTGTTTTCGATCGATCTTCAGACCTCCGTCGGCGGGCAGCCCCATATAACAGCATTCGACGCCAGGGACCTTGTGATAGTGACCAGCCTGGGGAATCGGGCAACGGTATACGGCGGAGCTCAACTGAAAAACGTCAAGTTTCGAGGTCAGGACATCGAGCTCAGCCCATCGGGAACCGACTTAACCCTCGCGGATCAGACCGAGGAACTTACATTTTCTGGCGGCAGTATGGAGATTGCTATTTCAAATGCTCCCGCGCTGATCGTCCAGTCGTTCAATGCGCCAGCCCAGGTCATGGTCACTACGGAACCACAGAACGTCGACACGGCACACCTGGTAATTGACGGAGTCGAAGTTCCACGGCGGCATAACCACTGGATCGTGAGCAAGCCACCCAAGGCATACAACTTCACATTAACCGCGGAAGGATTCGAATCTGAAAAGGGAACGATTACTGTCGAGCAGGGTAAGCAGACAAAAAAGGAGATAACCCTGAGGCCGCTCGCGGCAAAGCCTGTGCTGGCTGCGCTAGAGATCAAAGGTGGCCCACCGGGGGCCAGAGTCGAACTGGACGAGAAATCTGTTGGCACACTCGATTCGAACGGCAACGTCAGACTCGCAAATTCCCTTGCTGAAGGGAAACACACCGTTGTCATCGCAAAGGATGGTTTTGAATCTCACACTGAAGCTCTGAGTGTGAAGCCTCCGACCGACGCGATCCTGAACGGCATAAAGTTGCAGCCGTCGAAAATTTTGCTCGCCTTCGAAACCGAAACTAACAACGCCACGGTCAAATACCGCAAGCAGGGCGACTCCGAATACAAACTGGCGATCGCGCCGGGCAAGGTTGCCGTCACGCCGGGATCCTATGAGATTGTTGCGAGTGCTCCGGGATTCAACGACGTTCATACCACGCAGGTTGTCGGCCGCTCAGGCGCAGTCCTGACGCTGAAATTCACCGCCGGTTCCGGCGTTGCGATGTACGAAGATCCCAACGAAGTCTTTCAAGACAATGAATGGTTCAAAAGCAAGAATCCCAACAAGTTTGTTCCGCTCAAGTCCGGGTTACTGCACGTAAACATCATTTTCGCTAACCCCGGAAAAACTTTGTTATGGGACAAAAAGAAACTCGAATGGCTGGTCGAAATCCCGCAATCTGGCGTGCAGGTGCACTACACCCTCGAAGGCCATAAGTTGACGCGCAAAGTCGAAGGCGAAGCGATCAATTCGGACCAGAAGCCAATGAAGGTGGACGCGCAGTCAGGCAGTCGGAAAGATCTCATTTCCATCCACGTACGCGCGGAAGGAACCACCATTCGGGTCACGAATGACAAGCAAGCAATCCTCGATGAATGCGACATCGCCGGGCACGACTTTTCGAAAGCACGCATAGCCGTACGAACCGATCAACACTTCCTGGTTAGGAGTGACAACCAATGAGCGCAGCTACGATTCGACCCATCTTGCCGCGGGAACCTGAAGTAGTGGAAAAAGCTGCTCCAAAGTTGGAACGGTTGGCGTTGCTCTACGAAGGGATCCTCACGGCGACCATACGCGTGCAAAGCCGGCGTCAGCAGGTGCAGGATCCAGAGAATTTCCGCAGCCGAATGAAGCAGGCGCTGCGCGAGATCGCCTCCACGGCGGCGCGTAAGGGCTATAGCGCGGAAGATGTCCAGGAAGCGAATTTCGCCGTGGTCGCATTCCTCGATGAGTCGGTGCTGACCACAGATCCGTGCGCGGCGGAATGGGCGCAAAAGAGCCTTGGGGAAGACCTCTTCGGCCAGCGTTCCGCAGGCGAGGTGTTTTTCAAGCGTCTCGACACGCTGCGAGCCAACCGCGATTCACAGAGCTTGGCCGAAGTACTCGAGGTGTACTACCTCTGTCTGTTGCTCGGTTATGAGGGCAAGTTCGCCGGAGGATCGAAAGCTGAACTCCAGCTCTTGATGACGAACTTACGGGATCGCATCGAGCGGATTTTCGGACGCAATCCCGAATTCTCCCCCGACGCAGCACTGCCCGATGAACCGGTGGCGATTGCTGCGCCGGTTGATCCGCTCAACATGCAAGTGAAGCTGTTCGCGTTGGCTGCGTTCATTCTGGCGGTCGTGTGTTTCCTGGGTTTCTCGCTGCAACTGAGTTCGAAATCGTCGGACGTTCAGCAAGCGATACACGAAAGATTGAGTCGATAGGGTAGCGGTTATGAGCCTGAGCAGAATTTTCGGTTTGATGCTCCTCTTCTTCTTCTTTGAAGCGGTGGTGGCCATTGTCGCCACGTTCGCCTACCCGAATGGGAGCGTCTTCCTCGCATGCGTCGCGATGACTGCGCTTGCTCTGGGAGTATGGGCTGTATTTGCGATCGTCACTCGATTGTTGGCGCGCCCGCGAAGTCCTCAGCCAGCCGCAGCGAAAGCCGCACCCGTGGCGCGGGTTGTTGTCGCTGAAGATAGCTTCAGCATGGAACTCGGCGGCCTGGTAGCCGAAGCGAACCGGCGTTTGGCCGCGACCCTACCCGTAAATCGTCAGGGCGAAGTGCCGAGCGTTGCGAACCTGCCGCTCTACATCGTG
>Ga0335071_10003845_pt1 | contig 15768 bp, 14 predicted proteins | sample Lox_Sample_15_FD_206724 | JGI IMG/M metagenome (GOLD analysis project Ga0335071, IMG submission 206724) | Soil microbial communities from Loxahatchee National Wildlife Refuge, Florida, United States - Lox_Sample_1.5 | ecosystem: Environmental > Terrestrial > Soil > Wetlands | place: USA... | reverse complement strand
GAGGGAGACATGGATCGGGTCTTGCGCCGGGTCGGGCTCCGCCACACGCGCGTGGGCGTGACCACGCGATCGCCGCCGGCGGCCGATGATGGAGCCGCCGGGTCGGCGATCGCGGTCGATGAGATCAACGACACCTCGGTGGTCGTGAGGAGCAGCACCGGGAGCCCTCGCAACCCTCGCACGATCCCTACGCGAGCACGGTCGGGCGGACGGTGGGGAGATGCACGACTGCGTCCGGGTCAGGTAAAGGTCAGGCAGCGGTCAGGTGGATAGACGCCACCATCTGGTCGAAGAGTGCCTCGTCGAAGATGGTGGGTCCGGAGAAGTCCATCGTCGGGCTGGCCTGACCGGTGAACAGGTAGCCCCGGCCGTTCGCGACCACGACCGCCTTGGTGAAGAAGCAGCCGTAGTCGCCGCCCAGGATCCCGCCCTGGTGCCCGTCGACGGTCACGGTCTTCCACTTGCCCGGGGCAGGGAAGCACCGCGCCAGCGACCCCGGCTGGTCCACCTCCCGCTCCCACCGCAGCGCGGACCAGCCGTGGGGCAGCGGTTGGGAGACAGCGACGAACCTCGCCTTGCCCGGGGACTGGAAGACGTCCACCGACGGCTGGGCACCTTCGGGGTCGGTCCACGGCTTCGTGCCCGACACCGCCGTCCAGCCCGACGGGTAGGCGATGGTGTACCTGAACAACTTCGAGGTGAAGTGCTGGGTCAGCGACGCTCGGGACACGGACGGCGCGGTAGACACCGACCCGGTCGATGACGGTGCATGGGGCGGGGACGCGGGCGGATCCACGCTGCTCGAGCCCCCTGAGGACGTGGGCGCCGATGCGCCTCCGCATCCGGCGAGCGACGACGCCGCGAGCGCGATTCCCACGACGAGACAAGCAGTTCTGTTCACTGCGGACACCTCCACTGTTGTTGTGGTGGAGGAGCCCACGTGTGCTCGTCGACACCTCCACCCATACAACAGGTCCGCGAAGCCGGCGACCTTTACCTATCGGTCACGAGCTGTGGAGGCTGATCGAGTCCACCATCTCGTCGAAGAGCGTCCGGTCGAAGATGGTCGACCCGGAGAAGTCCATCGTGGGACCGGCCTGACCGGTGAACAGGTAGCCCCGGCCATTCGCGACCACGACCGCCTTGGTGAAGAAGCAGCCGTAGTCGCCGCCAAGGATCCCGCCCTGGTGCCCGTCGACGGTCACGGTCTTCCACCTGCCGGGCGCGGGGAAGCAGCGAGCCAACGTCCCCGGCTCGTCCACTTGCCGCTCCCAGCGCAGCGCGGACCAGCCACGGGGCAGGGGCTGGGACACGACGAGGAACCTCGCCTTGCCCGGGGACTGGAAGACGTCCACCGACGGCGGGTCACCTTCCGGGTCGGTCCATGCCTTCATGCCCGACGTGACCGTCCAACCCGACGGGTAGGCGATGCTGTAGCCGAACAACGGTGAGGTGAACTGCTGGGTCAGCGGCGTGCGAGACGCCGACGACGACGATGTCACGGTGGGATGCGTCACCGGTGGCGCGCCCTCATGACCGTGCGAGGGGAGAGTCAACAGGAGCAGGGCGACCACAGCCAAGGTGGCGGCTACCGCGGCCATGGCAGCACGGCGGGCGCGCCGGACACGCGCGGCCTCCTCCACGACCCGCGACAACGCGGTCGGGTCGACGTGGGCAGGAACACCGAGCGCGGAGCGCTGGTAGGCATCACGCAGCCGACGGTCGATCGTCATGCCTCGACCTCCTCTCCGAGGAGGGACGCAAGCTTGGCTCGGGCGCGGTGCAAGTGCACGAAGCCGGTCGACTCCGACATGCCCATGAGCTGTGCGATCTCCTTCATCGGCCGGTCCTCGAAGTAGAACAGCACCAGGACCGCGCGCTGCTTCGGTGGGAGCTCGCGGATCGCCGCGTCCAGGTCGGGGTCCACGTGCGGGAAGCCCGCCGGCGGGTCGGCGCTCGCCTCGACGAGCTGCCGACGGCCCTCTCTCTTCAGGTGGCGCACGGCCATCCGGATCGCGACCCTGCGCACCCAGGCGTCCGGGCGCTCGTAGTGCGAGACCTTGCGCCAGTGCAGAAGCAGCTGCACGAACGCATCCTGCGTGATGTCCTCGGCGGCGGCCGCGTCGCCGACGATGACGTGGATGGTCCGGCGGACGTACGCGAACTCAGCACCGAACAGACGCGTGTACGCCTCGTCTGGGCCTCGCACGGCGGCGACCTCCCCGGTCAGCATCCTCCTGTCCACCCACAGGCGCGGACCGATCAGGACCTTTACCGAGATTCACGGGAAGTTCGTCGCGCCTCAGCCGCACACGATCGCGAAGTCGCCCGACTGGGCGGTTGTGGCGAAGGTCTGGGTGTACTCGTCAGGCTCCATGGGCCGGGCCGCGCCGTCAGGGAATACGTACCTGATGCTCGAGAAGACCTCGAGGCCACAGGCCTCCAAGGGTCGGCTGAGGGTGATCGTGACCGGTGCCCGGTGAACCGTCCCGCTCGCGCATGTCGGCGTGCAGTCCGACGACCACTCGGTGCCGGTCGCGTGAGCGTGCTGGCTGTCCCAGACGTCCCATGTGAGGTCCTGGAGGCCGGCACTGCCGTCAGCCGCGAGGGCCATCGCGCGCGGCCGGACGACCCGCTCCGTCGCCTGGCCGTTCGGGAAGAGGTACACCGTCGACGCCGACGACCTCGACGCGCGCGTGCTGGTGGACCTTGCCGGTGCGGTCGTCGCCGCGCGCGACGCGTGAGTCGGGGTTCTGGACACGGAGCGCACAGGTGTCGGCGCCACCGAGGCGCCAGGCGACACACCCTCGTGCGCGGATCGGCCGGACTGGCCGGCACCAGCACTCGACGCCGCCACCGCAGCGCCGAGGCCTCCCGAGGGGTTGTGCCGATGGGCGGCCGCGGCGATGACAGCGGCCACCACGACCGCCATCACGGTGCCGAGGGCGATGATCAGGGCTGTCGGCCGCTTGCCGTGCGCTCGCCGGTGGCCGGGCGGCGACGGCGACCGCACGGCACCCTTGCCGGGTGTCCCGTGCCGGGGTGGCGGCCGTCGTGCCACGGCGCTTCAGCGGCTGCCGCGGAGCACGACCATGGAACGCCCGGCGACCCGCACCGCATCACCCGTGGCCAGCACGGCCCCCGACCCGGGTGGGACAGCACGCTCGCCGACCGAGACGTCAGCGGTGTCGACCTCCACCGTCCAATGCGTCCCCTCGTCCTGCGGCGGGATGGTGAACGACAGCTCGCCCCACCACGCGTTGACGCAGATGAGCAGGTCGTCGTCGAGAAGCGGTCGGCCCTGCGCGTCGTGGTCAGGATCCTGCTGGCCGTCGAGATACACCGCGACCGCACGCGCATCCGCATTGGCCCAGTCCTCGCTGGACATCGGCTCACCGCTGGGGGTGAACCACTCGATCTCGGCCGCCTCCGCGCCCGACAAGAACCGGCGGCGGCGAAGGACTGGATGGTCGCGGCGAAGGCGTACCAGGCGCTTGGTGAAGTCGAGCAGAGAGGCGTCTGCCGCCTCCCAGTCGAACCACGTGAGCTCGTTGTCCTGACAGTAGGCATTGTTGTTGCCCTGCTGGGTCCTGCCGATCTCGTCGCCGCCGAGGATCATCGGGACGCCGAAGGAGGTGAGCAACGCCGCCAGGAGCGTGCGCTGGGCCTGGGCCCGCGATGCGATGACGGTGGGATCGTCCGTCGGTCCCTCGACCCCGTGGTTCCAGGACAGGTTGTCGTTCGTGCCGTCGCGGTTGTCCTCACGGTTGGCCTCGTTGTGCTTGGTGTCATAGGACACGAGGTCCCGCAATGTGAAACCGTCGTGCGCGGTGACGAAGTTGACCGACGCGGTGGGACGGCGAAGCGAGCCGCCGTACAGGTCCGAGGAGCCCGTGACCCGGGTCGCGTAGCGGGCCAGCAGCCCGGCGCTGCCCCGCCAGAAGTCGCGCACCGTGTCGCGGTAGGCGCCGTTCCACTCGCTCCACAGGGCGGGGAACCTCCCCACGTCGTAGGAGTCGGCCTGCCCGACATCCCACGGCTCGGCGATGAGCTTCACTGTCGAGAGCACCGGGTCCTGGGTGATGATGTCGAAGAAGGACGAGGTACGCGCGAACGCGCCGCCCTCGCGCCCGAGCGTGGCCGCGAGGTCGAAGCGGAAGCCGTCGACGTGCATCTGCTCGACCCAGTACCGCAGCGAGTCCATGATGAGGCGCAGCACGATCACCGAGTCCGTGTCGAGGGCGTTGCCGCATCCGGTCGTGTCGACGTAGGACGCGGGATCGCCCGGCACGAGGCGGTAGTAGTTGACGTTGTCGATGCCACGGAAAGACAGAGTGGGTCCGTCCGGGCCGCCTTCGGCCGTGTGGTTGTACACCACGTCGAGGATCACCTCGAGACCGGCGGCGTGGAGTGTTTTGACCATGTCCTTGAACTCGGCGACCTGCCCGCCGAGCTTCCCAGAACGAGCCGCAGCCGAGTACGCCGCGTGCGGCGCGAAGTAGCCCAGCGTGTTGTAGCCCCAGTAGTTGACCAGCCCGTGGTCATGCACCGAGGGCTCGGTCAGGAAGTGGTGCACGGGCAGCAGCTCGACGGCGCTGACCCCCAGGTCGACCAGGTGCGACACGACCGCCGGGTGCGCGAGCCCGGCATAGGTCCCGCGCAGCTCGGGCGGGACCTCCGGGTGACGCATCGTGAAGCCCTTGACGTGCACCTCGTAGACGATCGAGTCCGCGTTCCTGGTCGCCGGAGGTGCGTCTGCTCCCCAGTCGAAGGCGTCGTCGACGACGACGCTCACGGGCACGCTGCCCGCGGAGTCCAGGCCACTGGGCCCGCCTCCCCCCGGGGCGTGCCCGTAGATCTGCGGTCCGTATGCGAGCGGGCCGTGCAGCGCCCGCGCCCACGGGTCGACGAGGAGCTTGTCCGGGTCGAAACGCAGTCCTCGCGCCGGGTCGTAGGCTCCTTGCAGCCGCAGGCCGTACCGCTGCCCCGCCCGCACCCCGGGCACGAACCCGTGGAAGACCCCGAAGTCACGCTCGGCCAGGGGCAGCCGCTCCTCGGTCCCGTCGTCCGCGACGAGGCACAGCGTCGCCGACTCGGCGCTGGCGGAGACGACGGCCACGTTGGCACCGTCCGGCGTCAGCGTGACCCCGACGGGGAAGGGTCGTCCCGGAAGCATCGTCATCAACCACGCTCCAACAGCGGCGGAATCACTCCCAACCTAGGACACCGCGGACGGCCACACGTCCGAGCTCCGTCGTTGTGATCGGCTGATCGCTCAGCGACGCAGGGACAAGGCGACGAGCACCGGCCCGGTGCGTTCGGCCGATGAGGCGGTGGCACCGCACCCAGGTGATCCTGCTGAACCCGACGCGCAGCTGCCGCAACCACCGGACGGGCACCCGCTCGTGAGCTGTTCGGCACGCAGTCGCTGGCTGCGGACGAGGTACTCGACGGCCGCGTCGACCACGTCGCGAGGAAGTCCGGTGCATCGGCAGACCTCGTCGAGGGTACGCACGCCGTGGCCGAAGGCGTCGAGGACCGCGGAGACCGGACCGGTGCTCGTCGTCATCCGAGCAGCCTGCCGATCTGGAAGACCGCGACCGCGAGAGTCCACGCGACGAGGAGCTGGACGCCGATGCCGAACCAGGTCCAGCGCATCCCGATCTCGCGGCGTTGGGCCGCGAGGGTCGCGACGCACGGCGTGTAGGCGAGCAGGAACACGAGGAACGCCCAGGCGGCCGCCGCCGGGTGGCCGTGCGACGACCTGGCGAAGTCCGCCTTGACGGCCGTACCCAGCGCCCCCGGATGGTGGAGGTCGCCGGGGTGCTGGGTGGCGTAGGTCTGCGCCCAGGAGGAGATGACCGCCTCCTTGGCCACGAAACCCACCATCAGAGCGCCGGTGGCGTGCCAGTTGCCGAACCCCGCGGGATCGAACACCGGCGCCACCGTGCCCGCGGTGGCGGCGTACAGGCTGTCCCGAACCGGTACGTCGGCGAACGAACCGTTGCCCTGCACGGGAATGGCCTGCATGAGCCACACCACGGAGACGGCCGCCACGATGATGCCGCCGGCGGTGCGCAGGAAGCCGCGCAGCCGTACCCACGTGACCACGGCGGTGATCCGAGCGGTGGGGCGCTGATAGGGCGGGAGGTCGAGCAGCAGCGGCTCCTCCCCCACCGAACGCCACAGGGTACGGCGCAGGGCGAGGCCGACCAGCACGACGAGCAGGATCGACACGACGTACATGACGAAGACGACGTTGCCCACGTTGTGCGGGAAGAAGATCGAGGCGACGAGGATGTACACGGTCAGCCGGGCGCTGCACGAGGTGAACGGGACGAGCAGCGCGGTGAGGACGCGGTGGCGGGCGTTCGGCAGCACCCGGGTCGCGGAGATGGCCGGCACGTTGCAGCCGAAACCGACCACGAGCGGCAGGAAAGCCCGCCCGGGCAGGCCGATCCGGCGCATCGTTCGGTCGGTCACCACGGCCGCGCGGGCCATGTAGCCGGAGTCCTCCAGCAGCGCGAGCAGCACGAACATCAGTGTCATGAGCGGCACGAACGTCAGGAGCAGGCCGACCCCCGCGATCAGACCGTCGACGACGAAATCGGCGACCCAGCCGTGGCCCAGACCGACCGCTCCCAGCCCCGCGCGGGCCGCCTGCGCGACTGGTCCAGAGAAGAAGTGGTCCAGCGCGTTCTGGAACGGCGCAGCGATCCGGGTGGTGGTCTGGAAGACCAGCCACATCGTCGCCAGGAACACCAGCGGACCGACGAAAGGGGCCGTGACCCAGCGGTCGATGCGGTCCGAGCGCGTACGCCCGGCCGGGCGGTCGCGGACCGTCCCCGCGGCGACGGCGGCCGCCACCCACCCGAAGCGGTCGTCGGCCAGCGCCAGCCCGGAGTCGTCCATCGGAAGGCCGGAGGGAACCGGCCGCGGTGCCGGTGGCTGCGCGACCAGGACGTCCGAGACGGCGTGGGCGAGCGCCTCGGCCCCGGCCCGTCGCCGCGGGTCGAGCATGACCACCGGGACGCCGAGGGCGGTGGCCAGCGCATGGGCGTCCACGGTCAGCCCGCGCCGGGCGGCGACGTCGGCCATCGTCACGGCCACGACCACCCGCTGGCTGGTCTCCCGCAGCTGGGCCACGAGGTACAGGCAACGGGTGAGATGGACCGCGGAGGCGACGACCACGACGGCGTCGGGGCGCTCCTGCGGCGCGACGTCGAGGAGAAGGGCACGCGTCAGCTCCTCGTCCGGGGAAACCGGATCCAGGCTGTAGGCGCCGGGGAGGTCGACCAGCTCGACGTCTCGCGCATCACCGTCGGCGACCCGCCAGGCACCCCTGCCCACCTCGACGGTGGTGCCTGGCCAGTTGCCGACGTCGCGGCGGGTACGGCACAACGTGTTGAACAGCGTCGACTTGCCGACGTTCGGCGCACCGGCGAGAGCGACCACCGGCGACCCGGCCACGGCCTGGCGGCCACCCGCGTCGGAGTGGCAGGACGGGACCTGCTGCCTCGCCGCCACCGGCCGGTCGTCGGTGGCGCTCATGAGACGACTCGGTCCTGGTCGGCGGGAACGCGCACGACGAGGGCCCGAGCCGTGCCCAGGTCGACGGCGACCCGGTCGTCGGCCAGCGCGATGACGCGCCCGCCACCGGCCGTGCGGGCCAGGATGTGCACCTCGGCGCCGCAGCGCAGCCCGAGCTCGGCCAGCCGGCGCCGCCGCAGCGGGTCGACAGCCGGCTCGTCGAGCGTGGCGACGGTGCCGACCGGGACGTCGGCCACGCAGCGAGCGGTCACGACACCATCCTAGCGTTGAGGTTAGGCAAGCCTAACCTCTATCCCCTCCACTCTCACGACGGAGCATCCCTGGTCGGGCGCACGCCGGACAACCGCCCGTCCGGCTGAGGCTCACCGCCTCCGCCTGGGCCGAGACGGCCTGGACCGTGCGCACCGTGCATCGTCAGAATCCGTGTCCGCCGGCTTCGTCGAGAAGGGTCCAACGGCCCACGACCGTGAGGAGCGAACCCGATGACGGACGTGGACGTGGTGGTCGTCGGCTACGGACCCGCCGGAGCATCGGCCGCGATCGCGGCGCACGACTCCGGTGCCCGCGTCGTGGTCCTCGAGGCCGCACCGGCCGGCGGCGGCAACGCGCTCTACAGCGGGGGCTTCCTCTTCGACCTGCCCGAGGAGCGGGCCGTCGCCCACCTCGACGCGTTGTGCTTCGGGCGTACCCCGAGGGACGTGCTCGAGGCGTACGCACGCGGCGTGCACGGCCTCTCCGCGTGGCTGGAGTCACTCGGCGCCGCCATGGCCGCCTTCGAGCCGCCCCCGATGCGCTTCCCCGCATCCTTCCCGGCCTGGCCACACTTCCCCGGTGGACGCGAGATCCGCTACGCCGTCGTCGCGGGGGGTGACGGCCGCCGCGGGGTGGCGCTGTGGGAGGTGCTCGATGCCGCGGTACGGGCCCGCGGGATCGACGTACGCACAGGGTCCGCGGTCGACCGCCTCCTGCTCGAGGACGGCTCGGCGGTGGGGGTCGGTGTGCGCGGCGGTGACGACATGCGTGCCCGGTCGGTCGTGCTCGCCTGCGGCGGCTTCGAGGCCGATGCCGGGCTCGCCGACGCCTACCTCCCGCTCGGGCCGACGTACCCGGTCGGCCACCGGTGGAACGACGGCGCGGGCCTGCGGATGGCTCAGCAGGCGGGCGCGGCCCTGTGGCACATGTACGGCTTCTTCGGCTGGTTCGCCGTCCGGGTCCCCGAGTACGCCGCCCCGTTCGCCATCGACTTCTTCGGGCCGGGCCACCTCCTGCTCGACGCCGACGGCCGCCGCTTCGCCGACGAGGCGGGCTACGAGGTGCACGACAGGCTGCGCGCGCTGTCGACGTACCTGCCGCGCAACCCCAACCGTCCCGCGCTGCCGACCTGGGCGGTCTTCGACGAGACGACCCGGCTCGCCGGTCCCCTCAACGGACTGCTGGGGACGCCCAACGACTACGTCTGGAGCGCCGACAACTCCGCGGAGGTGGAGCGCGGGTGGATCCGCCGCGGCGGCAGCCCGGGGGAGCTCGCCGCGGCGACCGGGCTGGACCCGCGAGTGCTGGCGGACTCCCTCGAGCGGTACAACCGCTTCGCCGTCCAGGGCAGGGACGAGGACTTCGGGCGCGAGCCCGAGACCCTCGTCCCGCTCGACCTGTCGCGGCTGTTCGCGGTCCCGACCTGGCCCGGGGTCGCCGGGACGACGGGCGGCCCCCGCCATGACCCGCGCGGCCGGGTGCTCCGCCCCGACGGATCGGTGGTGGACGGCCTGTTCGCGGCGGGAGCGGTGAGCCTGGTCTTCGGCCACCTCATCGACCACGGTGGCGGGCTCACCGACGCGCTCGTCTTCGGTCGTCTCGCGGGGATCGAGGCCGCACGGCCCCGGGCCCGGTCCTAGGTTGTGGTCCGTGACGACGACTGACGACCTGATCTCCTTCGAGCACGAGCACTGCGCGCACAACTACCACCCCCTGCCAGTGGTGATCCGCGACGCCGAGGGGGCCTGGGTCACCGACGTCGAGGGGCGGCGCTACCTGGACATGCTCTCCGCGTACAGCGCCCTGAACTTCGGGCACCGGCACCCGGACCTCGTCCGCGCTGCGGAGGAGCAGCTGCGCCGGGTGACGCTGACGAGCCGGGCCTTCCACAACGACCGGCTCGGTGAGTTCTGCGCCGCGCTCTCGAAGCTGGCCCGCCACGAGGCGGTGCTCCCGATGAACTCCGGCGCCGAGGCCGTGGAGACGGCGTTGAAGCTGGCCCGGAAGTGGGGCTACCAGGTCAAGGGGGTCGGGCCGGACCGCGCGCAGATCGTGGTGTGCGAGGGCAACTTCCACGGACGTACCACGACCATCATCTCCTTCTCCGGCGACCCGGTCGCGCGCGAGGAGTACGGCCCCTACACCCCGGGGTTCGTCACCGTCCCGTTCGGTGACCTCGAGGCGCTGCGCGCCGCGATCACCCCGGACACGGTGGCCTTCCTGGTCGAGCCGATCCAGGGCGAGGCCGGCGTCGTGCTCCCGCCCGCAGGCTTCCTCGAGGCTGCGCGCGAGCTGTGCACCGAGGCGAACGTGCTGTTCGTCGCCGACGAGATCCAGTCGGGCCTGGGTCGCGCCGGTGCGACCTTCGCCTGCGACCTCGCCGGTGTGCAGCCCGACGTCCGCATCATGGGCAAGGCGCTCGGCGGCGGCATCCTGCCAGTCTCCGCCGTGAGCGCGAACTGGGATGTCATGGGCGTGATCAAGCCCGGTGAGCACGGCTCCACCTTCGGTGGCAACCCGCTCGCCGCTGCGGTCGGGATGAAGGTGTGCGAGCTGCTCGAGCCGGGGACGTTGCAGGAGCGGTCGAAGCGCTTGGGCGAGTACGCCGTCGCCACTCTCCGCGGAGCACCGCTCGCCGGTGTGCGCGAGGTCCGCGGCAGCGGGCTGTGGTGGGCGGTCGAGCTCGAGGAGGGCGGACGGACCGGCCGAGAGGTGAGCCTCGAGCTGTTGGCCCGGGGCATCCTCGCGAAGGACACCCACACCTGGACGATCCGCTTCGCGCCGCCGCTCGTCATCGACGAGGGCGACCTGGACCACGCGCTGCGGACCATCGTCGACGTGCTCGGGGACGACACCGCGGCGGACGACACCACACCGTGAGCGCCGTGTCGGTCCGCGCCCCGGCGCGGGCGATGCTCAGGAGGCGGGGGCCGCCCCGCGGTAGGCCGTACGGGCGTAGCCGTCGTAGGGCGCGACGTGCACGGTCGCGCGCAACCTCGGGAAGGCGTGGTAGACGTCGGGCCGTGCCTCGCCGCCAGGGTGCTCGCCCCAGACCACCGAGACCTCGGTACCAGGAGTCGCGGCGGCACGGTCGACGACGGCGAGGGCGAGGACCTTGCCGGCCGGAGCAACCGTGCCCGCGTAGTACGTCATCCCGCTGACCCCGTGGTCGGACTCCACGGCGTAGCGCGCGTAGGAGAGCACGAAGCTCTCGTCCGAGGCGTCCCCGGTCACGACCGCGCGGACGTCCCCCGGGTCGAGGGCCAGGGTCACTTTGACTCGTCGGACCCGATCCTTCGCGACCGCGAGGGGTGCCTTGCCGATGAAGTCGTGGTCGAAGGAGACCGAGCGCCCATACCCGAGCTCGAAGGGCGAGACGTAGTAGTCCCGCACGTCCGGGGAGTAGAAGCTGCCGTGCAGCGGCTTCTGGCCCTCGAAGGAGAACAGCCCGATGCTCTTGCGGTACTCGTCGAGCTCGGGCTGGGTGTAGATCGCCGGCACCACGGTCGGGATCCAGCCGCTCTCGAGGCTGGCGGTCGGGTACGCCATCGCGCCGACGCGAGCCATCCCCAGGGGTTCTCCGGCGGCCTGCAGCGCGTCCTTCACCGCCGCGGCGTCCGCCCAGGAGCCGATGAGCTCGAACCCCGCCTGGCCCGCCATGCCGTGGCGGAGGGCACGGAAGCGGCGGCCTTGCCAGTCGACGTCGGCGGAGTGGAAGAACCTGACCTCGGGGGCAGCCTGGCCGAAGGCCGACTCGTAGACCTGGAGGGCCGCCGGGCCTTGGATCTGGAAGCGGAACAACCGAGGGTCGGCACCGCCGCGAAACGAGCTCTCCGGATCGGTCTCGTACGAGACGTCGTAGCCGCCGCGCTCCGCGTGGTACTTGACCCAGTTCTGGGCCGCTGACACTCCGCTGAGTGTGTAGGTCTCCTCGCCCGTGCGCATGAGGATGCCGTCCATGACCAGGTTGCCGTCATAGGAGACGGCGATGAACTGCTTGGCCTGGCCGATGGCGAAGTCCCGGTAGTTGTTGGCGCTCACCTCGTCGAGCAGGCGCGTCGCGTCGGGGCCCTCGAAGAAGGTGTCCGACATGTGGTGCGACAAGTCGCTCAGCGCAACCGACTCGTGCCACGCGACCTGCTCGCGCTGCCACCCGTCGTACTCGGGCTGGACGACCTCTGGCATCCACGGAGGGGAGCCGGGCTTCCACAGCAGGCCAACGGCGGATCCCGCGCGATCGATGCCGTCCTGCAGGCTCGGAACCGTCACGGTCTCGTCCCCTCTCACCCGGGTTCGCCGTCGCCACGCTTCCGCGACAGGTCACTGGCAGGCGTACCGTACAGTACGGTTCTGTCTGGGACAAGGCGGGCGGCACGATCCGAGGGATCAACGGGCCCTGGCCTGGACCGCCGTCCCGTCCAAGAACACGTCCACGGCACTGCGGATGCTCTCGTCGGCCTCGCGTCGAGAGATCCTGGCCGAGGCGCCGACGAGCAACCGCATCTGAAGGTCGCCCATCATCGCCTCGTAGAGTTGTGCGGCCGCCCGGATGGGGTCCTCGACGCGCAGCCGTCCCTCCTGGTTCCACATGTCGAGATAGCCCCCGAGGAAGGTCTTGCCCACCGCCGGCCCGTTGGCGTAGAAGGTCTGTCCCAGCCCCTTGACCCTCGTCGTCTCCGCCGTGACCAGACGGTGCAGCGCGATGGACTGAGGGGCGAGGACGACGCGGGCGAAGTGTCGGCCGAGAGCGACGAGGCACTCGCGGACGTCCGCGTCGGGCATGTGGAACCCGTCGAACTCGCGCAGGCGCTCCTGAAGCAGGAGCTCCACCGCGGAGCGGAAGAGGTCCTCCTTGTCGCTGAAGTAGCGGTACAGCGTCGACTTGGAGCCGCCGACCTCGCGGAGCACGTCGTCCATGCTGACCCCGGCGTAGCCGTGCGCCATGAACAAGGAGCTGGCCGTCCGGAGGATCTCGGCGCGACGGAGCTCCTGACGGGACGGCACGTCGTCATGCTAGGGCGTCGCGGGTCCGCTCCTCCGGTACGTCGTCCGCGCGAACCGGCTGTACGGCGCGGGCTGCACCGTCGCACGGACAGGATCCGCCTCCCAGAGCAGGCGGATGGGGGGGCCGGCCCGGTCGATGCCGTCCCTGGACGCTGGGTGTGGTCATGGGCCGGCTCCTTCCCCGTTGCGGGGTCTTGCCCGTAACTGTACCGAACCGTACGGTACTTGTGCTGAATGAGGCCAGGTCGTCGAGGAGCGCCATGACCCCCGAAACCACCCATCGCCGGTCGAGACTGGCGCCGCTGCTGACCGACGTGTCCCTGGAGATCACCGGCAAGGACTCGGAACGTCTGCGGGAGCTGGGGCCACTCGCTCGCCCTGGGACTCGGGTGAACGTGACGTTCCTGGCCCACGAGACGCCGGCCACACGGATCGGAGCCGCGCGCGCCTTGACCGACCTCGGCATGGTCCCCGTCCCCCATCTGTCGGCCCGCCGCATCGCCTCCCACGAGAGCCTGACCGAGCTTCTCGCCGACCTGCAGGGCTCGCGCAGCGGCGAGTCGGTGCTCGTGGTCGGCGGCGACCCGCTCCTACCGGAGGGGCCCTACCCCGACGCCCTGTCCCTGATCGAGTCCGGTGAGCTCGAGCGTCACGGCGTCAGGCACGTCAGCATCACCGGCTATCCCGAGGGGCACCCGGACATCGCCACACCTGCGCTCTGGGAGTCTCTGCGGGAGAAGGTGTCCGCGCTCTCGGCTCGCGGTCTGGACGGAGCCATCACCACGCAGTTCTGCTTCGACGCGGACGCCGTCCTCGCCTGGGTCGAGGAGCTGCGCGGCACCGGGGTGGGCCTCCCGGTCCGGGTCGGCGTACCGGGACCCGCGGGGACCAAACGGCTCCTGGCCTACGCGAAACGCTTCGGCGTCGCGAACAGCACCGCGGCGATCAGGCGATACGGCCTCTCGGTCACCAAGCTGATGAGCACGGCCGGCCCAGACCGGTTCGTGCACCGCCTCGCGTCGGGCTACGACCCGGACCGCCACGGCGAGCTGCGGCTGCACATGTACACCTTCGGGGGGGTGGCTGCGGCGTGCGAGTGGGTCCACACGTTCCGCGTTGCCCACGGTGTGGAGTGACACCGTAGGGTCGGCGAGAGCCGCGGGCAGGACGCGGCCGGCATGAGCGCTGCAGGACGGAGCACGACGGATGGAATCGGCCCGACTCGACTCGCCGCGCGCGGTGCCCCCCTCCCGCGGCCCCGACCACGCCTGCCTGCTCGTGCACGGTCAGGACCGGACGGGGATCGTGGGTGCCCTCGGCTCGCTGCTGTCCAGGAACGGGGCCAACATCGTCTCCCTCGACCAGTACTCGGACAACCCCCAGGGCGGCGCCTTCTATCAGCGGACGGTCTTCGCCCTCGACAACCTGGCACCGGCCCTGCCCCGCATCCGTGAAGAGCTCGACGCCCTGCTCGACGACGGGTTCCAGCTGACGTACACACTTCGCGACATGGCTGTCCAGAAGAGGATGGCGGTCTTCGCCTCGAAGTCCGACCACTGTCTGCTCGACCTGCTCTGGCGGCACCGGCGGGGGGAGCTGCCCGTTCGCATCCCTATGGTCGTTTCCAACCACCCGGACATGGCCGACGACGTCCGGGGCTTCGGGATCCCGTTCTTCCACGTCCCGACCGTCGGCCGCGACAAGGCCGACGTCGAGGCGGATCACCTTAAGCTGCTGAGCGGCAACGTGGACTTCGTAGTGCTCGCGCGGTACATGCAGATCCTCTCGGCCGGGTTCATCGACGCCGTCGGCGTCCCGATCATCAACATCCACCACTCCTTCCTTCCGGCGTTCGTGGGCGCGGGGCCGTACGCGCGGGCGAAGGAGCGCGGTGTCAAGCTCATCGGTGCCACGGCCCACTACGTCACGGAGGACCTCGACGAGGGGCCGATCATCGAGCAGGACGTCATCCGGGTCACCCACTCCGACACCGTCGCCGACCTGCAGCGGCGGGGGGCCGACGTGGAACGGCTCGTCCTGGCGCGCGCGGTGCTCTGGCACAGCGAGGACCGGGTCGTACGGCACCAGCGAGGCACCATCGTCTTCGTCTGACCTCACCCCGCGCGACCGCACCTGCACCGACCCGAATCAGCCGACCCCGAGGCATGCCTGGGTACTGGCCGGACTCGCCTGATTGGCCAGCCGACGCGCAGACGCGCTCCTCTAGACTCCATCCAGCCCGGCCGAACCAAGCCCGGCGAACCACACGCAGGTCTTCCACACGCATGTGCGCACGTCCCGCCCTCGTAGCTCAGGGGATAGAGCAACGGTTTCCTAAACCGTGTGTCGGAGGTTCGAATCCTCTCGGGGGCACCCCGCGTTTCCGCAGGTCGGGGCCTATGTCAGGCCCCGGCTGGGGGCCGTGAAGTAACCTTCGCGGTCCGGCCAGTCCACACAGAGTCCGCAAGAGCTGGAGGGGAGCCCCATGCGAGACGGCCTCTGACACTGGCCCTGATACCAACACGCTACCGACGGACAGCGAGACCGAGCCGCAACGGGACATGTTCAGGCAACCGTGTTCAGGCACAGAGCCGCACGGACATGTTCAGGCAATGTGGTCGATTCGGGCCTTGTCGAGCCTGTCCGCAACCGCGTCCAGCTCGTCGTCGAACAGGTCCGCGTACGTGTTGAGAGTCATGGCCGCGTCCTTGTGACCGAGTATCCGCTGAACGGCCTTGACGTTGGCCCCGCTAGCCACTGCCAGACTGGCCGCGGTGTGTCGCAGGCCGTGTGGCGTGAGACCAAGTAGCCCCGTGGACGACACCGCGCGGTCGAAACACTCGTTGGCGCCAGTTGGCGAGGCGCAGAGGAGAACCGTTCGGCGAGGTGAAGAGAAGATCATCCCGGCCGCGACCAACCATCAGCGGCGCCAGCTCAGCTCTGACGAAGCTGGGGACTGGG
>Ga0335071_10003842_pt1 | contig 15777 bp, 13 predicted proteins | sample Lox_Sample_15_FD_206724 | JGI IMG/M metagenome (GOLD analysis project Ga0335071, IMG submission 206724) | Soil microbial communities from Loxahatchee National Wildlife Refuge, Florida, United States - Lox_Sample_1.5 | ecosystem: Environmental > Terrestrial > Soil > Wetlands | place: USA... | reverse complement strand
TGCGAGCCGCAGATCGTGCTCAACCAGCTCTTCAAGCACACCTCGATGCAGGAGAGCTTCAGCATGATCTTTCTGGCCGTGGTGAACGGCCAGCCGAAAGAGATGGGGCTGGTACAGGCCATCCAACACTTTGTCGACCACCGTATCGACGTGGTGCGCCGCCGCACTGCTTACCTGCTGCAGAAGGCGCGTGACCGCGAGCACATCCTCGAAGGCTACCAGGCTGCGCTCGACCGTGTGGATGACGTCATCCGCATCATTCGGGGTAGCGAGAACAGAACCGACGCCCGCGGCAACCTGGTCGAGTACTTCTCCGGCAAGACAGTTAGCGTCGCCGAGGGTCCCGCGAACTCGCGCAAGCCCGCCACACTGAAAGGCGTTTCGCCAAAGACGCTGACCAAGCCCTTCGACGCAGCGCAGGCAGATGCCATCCTTGAACTGCAGTTGCACCGCCTGACTCGGCTCTCCATCGACGAGATTCTCAAAGAGCTTGCGGATGTGCGCGAGCGTATCGCCGAGTACGAAGCCATCCTCGCCTCGGAAAAAAAGTTGCGCAACGTGATCGTCAAGGAACTGGAAGAGATCAAGAAGAACTACGGCGACGCGCGCCGCACGGTGATTCAGGACGAAGCGGCCGAGATCAACCTCGAAGACCTGATTGCCGACGAACAGGTTGCAGTGACGCTGAGCCACTCCGGCTACATGAAGCGCACAGCGATTTCAACCTATCGCCAGCAACGCCGCGGCGGAAGCGGCCGCAAGGGCATGAGCACGCGCGAGGAGGATTTCGTCGAACAGCTGTTTATCGCCTCCACGCACGACTACATGCTCATCTTCACCAACACGGGCCGAGTGTACTGGCTCAAGGTGTATGAGATTCCGGAGCTGAGCGCCGCGGGTAAGGGACGCGCCATCGCAAGCCTGGTGGCCCTGCAGCCGGGCGAGAGCGTGCGTGCCGTGCTGGCCGCGCGCGATCTCGAAGAAGAGGGCAAGTACGTTTTCTTCGCGACCCGCAGCGGGACGGTGAAGAAGACTCCGCTCAAGGACTTCTGCAACGTCATGTCGCGCGGCATTATCGCCATCGGCATCGACAAAGAGGACGAACTGGTTGCCGCCAGTTGCACCGACGGCAACCAGATTGTCTTCCTCGCCTCGCACGACGGCCTTGCTATCCGCTTCGACGAGGCGGATGTAAGACCCATGGGACGGCCGGCTTACGGGGTTCGGGGCATGGACCTGCAGCGCGGCGACTACGTAGTCGGTATGGCGGTCACGCCGAAAGTGCGCAAGAAGGGCAAGGAGGGCGAGGAGGAGTCGAACCTCATCCTTTCGGTCAGCGAGATGGGTTACGGCAAGCGAACCGATGTGGACGAATATCGCCTGCAGACCCGCGGCGGTAAGGGCGTCATCAACGTGAAGACCACCTCCCGCAACGGCAAGGTGGTGTCGATCATGCTGGTCAACGAGAAGTCGGAATTGATGGTGATCAGCCAGTTCGGCAAGATCATTCGCATCGACACCAAGAACATTCGCGAGGCTGGACGCTCGACCCAGGGCGTTCGCTTGCTGCACCTGGAAGAGGGAGATCATGTCGCGGCCGCGTCGGTCATCCCGCCGGAGGAAGTCAACGGAAACGGAAACGGCGAAACCCCGATGTTGGTGCAATAGGACTTCGCAAATTCATATTGAGGGCGCGAGCGATCGCGCCCCTTATTTCATGAGCCTCGGTATCACGTTCGCGATGAAGTCCACCAGGAAGTGGCCGACGATGTTGGCCACCAGGTCGCGCCGCCAGAGGTAAAAGAGCGTCAGAATTCCGCCCAGGGTGAAAGCCACCAGAGCGTTGATTGCTCCGCCGGTGTAATGCAACGCGGCGAAGATCACCAGCGGAACCAGCGCGGCAGCCGCGCGGGGCCAGCCAAGGGATTGCAAACGCTCGATGGCAAAGCCGCGATAGAGGAGCTCTTCGACGAAGCCGGCGCGGAAGACGATCAAGACGATGAGCCAGAGCGGCAGCTTGTCGAAGTCGTGGGCGTGCGAGCCGCCATCCCACTTGGCCAGCGTCATGATGCCGCCGGCCACGCCGAGACAGACAGCCGCGGTCACGAGACCCCAGAGCACCGACTTCCACCACACGCTGGTGCCGATGCCGATGGAGGTGAAGGGCAGCTTCTCGACCGAGTGGACGTACCACAGCAGTCCCGCCGCGCAGGAGAGAATCAGAGCTTCGCGCAGGCTGTCGCCACCCACGGTGGGTTGGGGCGAAATCCGGTTGATGAGGAGCCGGATCGGCAAAATGATGAACAGGCAGAACACCAACGCCATCCAGGTGCGAGCTGTGCTCTGGGGCTTTTGAACTGCTATTTCCAAGGTGTGCATAGCATCGCTGTACGTGGCGAATCCGGTGGCGGTTCCGTAACATCTGCAGTGCGGAGGAGATTCATGCTCGACAAAGTCAACCTCGCGGAGAAGTTTTCGCTGTTTTCAGACCACTACCAACCGAAGATTGCAGGCGAACTCAACGATTTTTACGTGAAGCTGGTGAAGTTTCAGGGGCCGTTCGTCTGGCACCATCACGACAACGAGGACGAGCTGTTCTTCGTCGTCAAGGGCACGATGAGGATGGGGGTGCGCGAGAACGGAAGCGAGCACGAGATCGTCGTCGGACCGGGTGAGTTCATTATCATGCCGCATGGGGTGGAACATTGCCCGTCGGCCGATGAAGAAACCCACGTCATGCTGCTGGAGCCGAAGACAACGCTCAACACGGGGAATGTCGAGGGTGAGCGGACGGTGCGGGAGCTGCAGCGAATCTAGGTTCGAGTGAGCTTTTTCACTTCTCCAGCTGACTTCGGTAGAGCATTCCGTAACTGGCGAATCGTCTTCTTCATCTTCGGGTGCATCACCTCCGGTGCGATTTCTGTTAAGGGCTCCAGCACAAAGCGCCGCTCAACCATCGCCGGATGCGGCAGCTGCAAATGCGGCGTGTTGATTGTCTGCTGGCCGAAGAGCAGGATGTCGATGTCCACGGTGCGGGGGCCTTTCGGCTGGGTGCGCTGGCGGCCGAGTGACTTTTCGATGGCCTGAATGCCTTTGAGAAAGTCGTTGGGAAGCAGTTCCGTCCGAACAGCGACGGCGCAGTTGAGGAACCACGGCTGGTCGGTGAAGTCGACGGGCTCGGTTTCGTAGTAGGACGAGACTTCCAACACGTCTCCCAGTTCGAGCAGCCTTCCGATGGCGTTTCGCAGATTGGCCTGGCGGTCGCCGAGGTTGGAACCGAGGGAGAGGTAGACGATCTTCTTCACAGAGGTATCGTATCGTGCGGCAGTCGCTCGGCGTCTATTTGCAGATTGGGCAATAAAAAATGATTTCGCGTCTCTTTAGAATCAATGGTTTGGGGGAAAATTGTTCGCAAGCCATTGATTCTATATAGGGTTATACGTATCCATTAGTCGCCGTGGGACTTACGGGTGGAAACCAGGGCTTTTGGCTCTGGATTTCATCCTACTTGACATACATTGCATACGGTCAGGCGACATAAAAAACAAAGTTTGCATACAGGTTGTGGGCCTGGCTTAGGCCTACCGGGAATTGTCAAAGAGCCGGACGAATCCTCGTAGTGGGCGAGGATGGGCACACAAATCCCTGCACCCGCAGGAAGGTTGTAAGGCGGCAGGTTTGGGCGGTGCAAGAAAAATCGGCGGAGGCGGAAAACTAAAGTAACCAGCCTGAAATTTTCTATGCTGTGCGAAAGGAAAAGCCCCACCCCGCCAAACGAAGGCGGGATGGGCCACCCGACGTCTGGCGTCTACCGGCAGCGATCAGTTCGCAGTTCTTAGCGCCACCACTACTGGCACCTGTTGTGATAGCAAAAATTACTGCCGCAGCATTCAGCGTTGGACGCACAGATCTCGCCGCGAAGGGGTCGGTCGCAGCACGTATTGCGGTACCCACACATAGAACCGGGGCAACATTGGTTATTCTGGCGGTTGCAGGAATGTCCCAAAGGCAAGCATGCATTGGCGCTTGCTTGACTGCCGAAACCAATCGCCAAAGGCTTCTTCAGAAAGTCAAAGGGCACGGGCTGAGGGTCTGCTGCGCCAGTCTGGCTCTTTCCGTCATTGTCGTGCACCGCATCCACGTTCCCCAACTTGCTGGCGGCCGCGCACGGGGCGAGGGCAACAAAGACGGTTGACGCCAGCACCCCAACGAGGATTAACGTTCGGTTCATCACTTGCTCCTTTCTCAACAACTCGAACTTGCCGGCAGTATGCTTCCGGCAGAAACGTGCCGACCGCGGTTCTCAAGCCCTACTGCTTTTTGAGGTCAAAGGTGGCAGAGGAGCCGGCGTCCGTGATTAGGCAGAAGATTTCCGATCCGCCACTGACGAGCACCATGCTGGCATGCGTTCCGGCGGCATCTCCGCCTGTAAATGACATTGAACCAGTGCAATCCGAACTCACCGCATAGGTCCCTGATCCGGTCTGGTTTGCGAAGGGACTACCGTTGATCGCGCCCGCATAATTCAGCGAGACATTCCCCGTCCCATCGAACGTCACAACTCCAACCACAACCCAGGGAACTTCGTTCCCCTGAGTCGAATGTCCACGGGAGGTGAATCCAGCAAACGTCAGTCCATAGTTTCCCGTCAGAGTGGCGGCTGTACATTGCGCATGGACGGCGGGCACGAGGGCTACGGCAGCAGTCAAGGCCAATAACGCACACAGTATCGGTTTCATTGGGTTTCTCCATTTCAGTAGTTTGGAAAGTCCAAGTTGTAAGGGCTCTAGCGCAGCACTGTTGCGCGATGAGAACCAAAGGTCAAGAACCTTGAGTGTGATCTACTTGTTACATGGCAAGCTATTGATTCTGCAGCGTTTTAACGGCACTTGTTCGAAGCGCCGAAAAGCGCTGTGCACCTGTTCAGAATTGTTGTAGACTCCACAGCACTTCACGTCTGGGGGTTACAATGGCAGCCCCAGCCCGGCATTCCGTCATCAGGTTCGCGACCTTCGAAGTGGACCTCGTGGCCGGCGAAGTCCGCAAGTCGGGCATGCGCCAGAAGCTCGCTGGTCAACCCTTCGAGGTTTTGCGAGTCCTGTTAGAGCGTCCCCAGGAGATCATTACCCGAGACGAATTGCGACAGCGGGTCTGGTCGAAAGACACGTTTGTTGACTACGACGTGGGGCTGAGGAGGGCCATCACCCGCCTCCGAGACGTCCTGGGAGACTCCGCTGACAATCCGCGCTTCATCGAAACCATTCCTCGCCGAGGGTACCGTTTTATCGCTCCACTTGATCAAAATGACGGCGTGGCTGTGCTCGCGGTGGTTTCAGCCGCAAAACCAACAGTTGGGTTCCGGCGTTGGCCTCGCAGCCTGCAGCTCACTGTCTCCTTTGGACTTGGACTGGCAGTGATGTGCCTGATCGTGCTGGGCCTCGCGCGGGGCAAGATGAGATGGTCGTCCTCGATGGTGACCACTGCGCCGCACATTCACTCGATCGCGGTGTTGCCCCTCCAGAACCTCTCGGCCGACCTGAATGGGGAGTACCTGTCGGATGGAGTCACTGACGCGCTGATCACGGATCTCGCGCAGATGAAGGGGTTGAAGGTCATTTCGCGAACTTCATCTATGCAGTACAAGGGGAGCAAGAAGTCGCTGCGTCAGATCGCTGACGAACTCGGGGTGGATGGAATTTTGGAAGGAACCGTTCACCGTTCCGGAAATCGTTTCCGAATCACAGCGCAGCTAATCTACGCCCCAGCGGACGATGCTCTGTGGGCGGGCAGCTATGACCGTGACATCAGCGATCTGTTGTCGGTCACAGGGGATGTTACGCGCGAAATCGCCATCCAGATTCAGAGGGAAGTGGCGTCACAAAAGCAAGGGGGTCAGCGGCCGTTTCGGCACACTGACGCTGCGGCCCTCGACGCTTACCTGCGGGGGAATTATCACCTCAATCGCTATGGCAATGGCGGTGGCGATGAGGAAAAGCGTGCGGCCGCCGAGTACTTTCAGAAGGCGATCAGCGCCGATCCGGAGTTCGCGCCTGCCTATAATGGGCTTGCGAAGGCGAATTTCGATCTGTTCTGGCCTTCCGCGGACTCGGCCGATCTTGCCAGGACCGCCGCGCAGCGTGCTGTCGCACTCGATCCGGACTTCTCTGACGCCCATACAACACTAGGCTGGATCAATGAGTGTGCCTGGAATTATGCGGCCTCCGAAGAAGAATTTCGTCGGGCCATCGCTCTGAATCCCAACGACGCGCAGGCGCACGAGTATCTGGGAGTACTTCTAGACGACACGGGTCGCTTCGAGGAGGGGTGGAGAGAACGCCAGGTGGCACAGGAACTCGATCCCAATCACGATCATCTATCCAATGCCCTGATGATCCGTGGCAAGTACGATCAAGCCATCGCGGCCGTACAAATGTTTCTGAAACGCTATCCCGACGATGGCTATCTGCACTGGACATTATTTAAGGATTATGAGCAGACAAGACACTTTCCCGAGGCGGCGAGGGAGTTGGAGCGGGCCTGGGCGCTTTATGGGCATCCGCAGATTGCCTCCCAGGTGCATCACGCCTATGCGGTTGGCGGGTACCGCGCCGCGATTCGAGTATTGGCTGAAGCGCTCGAACGTTCGATGAATGCCAAACAAGCGTTCCTGCCCGGGAACATCGCAGAATTCTACACAAGCCTGGGAGAAAAAGAACGCGCCATGCATTGGCTGGAGCTGGCCTACACTCAGCATCGTGTGCAGATGGCCGCCACGGATCTGCAGTTGCAATATCTCGACGTTGAGTTCCGCGTTGATCCGCTTCGTTCCGATCCTCGCTTCCAGGATCTTATCCGCCATATTGGATTACCCGAGGTCAAGATTGAAGAATCAGCTAACGAGCGGCGGACGACAGTGATTGCCCGGTAGGAGGGCCACGAGAACGACTTGCCGCGGAGCTGTTCGCCGGTGGGAGAGGGGACAGGCTACGAGCAAGCCTCAAATGCGCCGCCGAAACGGTCGGCCACCCACAATGCGAAACTAGTCGGCGATGGCGAGGTGTTCTTCCGGGTATTCGGCGGCGGTGGCTTCGTCGAGGGTGACTTCTTCCCAATAGGAATCGTCGCGCAGAATGCGGGAGACGATGGCGGTGTGCATGGCGTGTCCGGCGCGGTCGGCTTTGACGTAGCCGAGGATGCGCTTGCCGAGGAGGGCAAGGTCGCCGATGAGGTCGAGGACCTTGTGGCGGACGAATTCGTCAGGGAAGCGCAGCGGCGGGTTGTCGATGCCGTCGTTGGTGAGCACGATGCAGTTCTCACGCGACGCGCCGCGTACGAGTCCCATGTTGAGCATGGCGCGCTGCTGTGCGAGGAAGCCGAAGGTGCGCGCGGGCGCAATCTCCTTGACATAGGCGCCGTTGGAGAGCTCGACACGCAGAGTCTCGCTGCCGATGAGCGGATGCGGGAAATTGATGGCGTAACTGACGGAGTAGCGGTCGGCAGGATATACGGCGATGAACTTGTCGCCCTCGCGCATTTCGTAAGGGCGGAGGATCTTGAGATAGGTGCGCTTGCGGCGCTGCTGACGCAGGCCGACGCGGGTGATCATCTCGACGAAGGGCTGCGCGCTGCCGTCGAGAATGGGAAGCTCGAGGTTGTCGAGCTCGACGATGGCGTTGTCGATACCCATGCCAATGAAGGCGGAGAGAAGGTGCTCGGTGGTGGAGATGAGCACGCCTTTCTTCATGAGCGAAGTGGCGTAGCTGACCTTGGCGACGTTGCGGCTGATAGCTGCGACTTCGAAGCCATCGAGGTCGGTGCGGCGGAAAACTATGCCCGTGTCGGCCGGGGCGGGAAGGATGCGGAGATGGACGGGAGCACCGCTGTGGAGTCCGACACCGCGACATTCGACGGGGTTTCGAATTGTGCGTTCGAAGAGCAAGAGGATCGATTAAAAAGTGGGCAAACAACAGCTTACAGGCTGGATGGGAAAGTCGCATGTGGTATTTGTGCCACAAGCGGTGGCGATGGAGGCACGTGGATGCGTAACCGGAGGAGGCGTTACGGGCATGCAAGTTATTGGGAATGTGGAAATTGCAGGGGAGGTGGAGCGCGAGTCGGAGGCGGGGTTGGAGGGTATCGAAATGGGAAATGGGAGAGCGTAGGTTTGTCGCGGGCTGAAGCCCGCTCAGGATGAAAAAAATGGGAGTCGGTACGGCGCGGCTGAAGCCGCGCCCTTTCAAGCTGCGCCGCTTGCTCGCCTACTGAGGTTTCGATTCCTGCTTCTGCGGGTTGAAGAGCAGGCCTTGTGGCTCGAACATACTCGGGGAGAGACCCGTGTTATAGGTCACGCTGTTGATGAAGCGCTGGTTGGACATTTCGCCGTTGTCCATGCGGACGGTGGCGTAAGGCGTGGCGATGCCCTGGACGGTTTTGTAGTTGCTGTAGATTTCGGCTTCCTCGTCGAACTGACGGTCGATGGGATCGCGGTAGGAATAGCTTTTGCGGACGGGAAGGTGGGTGCGGGGATTGACGGCGATGGTGACACTGTCGTTGGCGGCGTTGAGGATGGTGACTTTGTCGGTGAGGTCTTGCTCGACGATGGCGGTACCTTCGTAGAGGATCACGGTTCCGGGGGTGGCGAGCCAGTGGCGGATGACCCAATCGAGGGAGTGCTGGCGGCGGCGAAGAGCGGTGGCGAGATCGTTGGGGGGGATTTCAACGGTGCCTTTGTAGGTGGTTTCGTAGGCCTTGTCGCCGATGAAGAGGTCGATGATGTCGCGCTGCTTGGTGAGTTCAACGCGCTCCTTGTCGGGCGCCTGCCAGAAGCGCCAGTAGAGCACGCCGAGCCCGCTGGGCTTGCCGTGATAGAAGGCGTAGGTGCGGCCTTCGGAGGACATGTCCTGGATATTGAGATAGGCTTCCCCGCCGAGGGCGCGAATCATGTCATCGAGAATCTGCTTGGCTTTGGCGACGCCGGGGTCTTTGGCCGCGGTGGCGGCGAACTGGGCGGTGGGCCAGGTGGCGGGAGTGGCGGGTGCAACGGAATCCGGATGCGGCGGAGACGATTGCGCAAGGGCGGAGGTCGTGGCGAGAAGGACGAAGGCGATGGTGTTGCGAGTCACGGAAGAAGATTGTAAACGCGTTTCATGACGGCGGGCCTGGAAGATGCGAATTGCGCGTAGCATCACTACAGCGACGAGCCGCCTTCGAAGATTTGATCGAGCTGATAGGGCGAGACGCGATAGAGGCTGTACTTAATGCCGACGTCGGAGTATTCGCGGAAGAGAAGATCGCCGCGGCCGTTGGCGTCAGCATCGACGGCGTCGATGAGTTCCATGCGGGGGTACGCGTCGAGATGATGGCTGTCGGTGACCATGCTGAAAATCTTCTGCGCCTGGCCGTTGATGTCGATTTTGGCCACGACGGTGGCGAAGTAAGTGAGGTCAGGCGAGCTTCCGGCTTTGGCTAAAGTGGCCGGCAGTTTGGTGCTGAGAACGATGGTGGGCGAGCTGCTGTAGTCGAGATCAAAGGAGCGGGCATCGTAGTCGATGATGGTCGCGGTCCTGGGAATCGCGGGGCCGTGGTGCTTGGCAGCGAAGTTGCGAATTTCGTCGAGAGCGATTTGTGCGACCTGGTCCTGCTGGGCCTTTCGCTCGCCGGGCGAAATGTTGTACAGCATGGGCCGCCCTTGATAGGTGCCGGCGTCGGAGATGGCGGGATAGGACTTGGCGCCTTTGGCGGTCGCGATGAAGGGCGCCTCGGTTTTGGGCGAAGGCAGGTCAGCCACTGGCTGCGGATGAGATGGCTTGTTGCGGCTGAGCGTGGGGCGGTTGGGGTCGCTGTCGTCGGAGGAGGCGGCGGATTGGGTGATGGCAGCGGAATCAGGGTTTGCGGCGGGCGAGGGCTGTGAAGGCGCCGAGGACGAGGTGGACGCGCGATGCATCACGGGGCGATTCGGGTCGTTGTCATCGGCGTTGGCAGGAGAGTTCGAATCGCTGGGTGCACGCTGCATGACAGGGCGGTCGGAGTCGTTGCCGGGCGCGGACTGCGACGGCTGCGAGCTGCTTGATGAATCTCCGCCGGAGCCAGGGGCGCGCTTGAGGACGGGACGGTTGCCGTCGGTCTCGCCGGTGAAGACGGTCTTGCTGGGCGGATTCTTCGCCTTGTCGGCGGCGGCTTTTTTGGCATCGGCGGCGGCTTTCTCGTCCATAGGAAGATGCGGTCGCCAGGTGCCGTCGGCGATCCAGTTGCCGTTGACCTGGCGCGGCTGGGTGACGGTGAAGATGCCGGTGGGTTCGCCGAAACTCTGGGCCTCGTAAACGGTGTCGGGCTCAACGGCCATAGGCTCGGGGTTGGCAGCGTAGAGGCTGGCGTCGTAGTAGCGGCCGTCGATCCAGAGGGCGATGGGCACGAGGCGGACTTTGCCGGTGGGCAGGAATTCGATGACAGCGAGGGCGCGCGGGCCGCGGTGCGGCTTGCGGGCTGAGGAGGTGCGGGTCTGGCCGGGTTCCTGGGCCGTGCAAGTTGTGACTGTAAGGAAAATTGCCACAATGGCAGTGATAGCCCGCCGCACCGATTTGCGGTAAAAATGATTCGTCATGGAAACTAACAAAAAAGCTCCCGCCTTCACCTTGCCTGACGAAAACGGAAACCCCGTTTCGCTGGAACAGTTCCGGGGCAAGACCGTAGTGCTCTTCTTCTATCCTAAAGCTAATACGCCCGGATGAACGATCGAGGCGCGCGGGTTCCGCGACGCATACGCGAAGATGCAGAAAGCCGGGCTGGTGGTGCTGGGTATTTCTCCCGACACGCCGAAGGCACAACTGAAGTTCAAAGAGAAAGAAAGCCTGCCTTACACACTGCTCGCCGACGACAAGAAAGAAGTCGCCAAGAAGTTCGATGTGCTCAAGGAAAAGAACATGTACGGCAAGAAGGTGATGGGGATCGCGCGGACGACGTTTCTCATCGGGCCGGACGGGAGGATCGTGCATGTCTTTGAGGCTGTGAAGCCGGATGGACACGCGGAAGAAGTGTTGGCGTGGGTGAAGGGGGCGGGGAAGAAGTAGTGGGTGGCGGCTTCGGTCCCACCTCACAGTTCTCACACGATATGCGAATCAAACAGTTGTGCGTACTTCTGCTATTTGCAGGTCACGTTCCTGCAAGCGGACAGCAAGCGTGGCAGTGGAAGGAATACGTATATGAACGAGACGGTTTCGCCATAAACCTGCCCCAGACGCCGAGTCCGTATACCGACCCGAATCTTCCTTCGGCTACGGTTTATACCGTTCATTTGTCGTCCGATAGCATTTTAAGCATACGAGCGCTGCCGGACCCACGGTCCTGTCGGGACACCTTGGGTCAGCTGAAAAATGGCGCGCTCGGCGGTAAACAGCCTGGAGTTGATTTGGCCAGTGTTAAGGAAATTTCCGTGGCGGGATATCCGGCGGTTGAGTATTCCACCCGCGGACCAGACTGGAATACCTATGAGCGCTAGGTATGCGCGGAGGGGAGTTATTACATTTTTACAGCCAGGTGGCCGAGCGGCAAAGTACGGCCCGAGGCCATCGACCGGGTTGTCGGGTCGCTCCGTCTGCTCGGGACGGGCGCGGCGCCTTCCGATTTTGTGCAAGCTCCTTTTAAGCCCAGAGAAACACGACCGGACTCGGGCAACGTTTCTGGGCGGGAATACCAGAACAAGTTCTTCGGCTTTACCTACACGCTCCCGGAAGGATACGCGGCAACAACGCCTTAGCCTGAGTTTACGAAATTCATCGAAGCACCTGATTCCTTTCTACTCATGTACTCTGGCGTTGGTCCGTCCAAAGAAGGAAAGCTTGCGGGGTTGGTCGGAATCACCGCATGGAGTGCGCGTTCGTTATGGTGGAAGGACTGGCACGGAAAAACAGGTGGGGACTATCTGACCAAGCTCCGAACCGTACCGCCACCAGGCACGCAATATCTTGAACCGGTCGGACCTGTACGAGAAAGAAAAATAGCCGGCCGCATCTTTTATGAAGCCGATGGGGTCGTGAATCATACTTTGCCCGGAACGCCGAATGGATTCCCGACCAACCTCGCAATTGTTGAGCGCGGATTTGTCCTCAGTTTTATCTTAAGCGCCGATACGCGGGAGAAACTGGACCAGTTATTGGATAGCATGAATTCGCTGAAATTCTGAATATCTCCCAACGCTCACCAAGGAATTGACTACTGGCGAAAGTCCGCATATCGCAAGCAATTCGCGGGACAGTTCAAAGCCGTTGTCGGGTCGCCCCACCTTAAACGTTGACACCGTACTTGCAGCGCGAGGCGAGAAGACCGGTCGCTGCGCTCAGGTCGATGTCGGCGATGAGCAGACCTTCGCGACCGTAGGGCTGGTAGGCAAGCACGGTGCCGTCGGGCCGAATGATGGCTGACGTAGTCGGAGAGCCGGTGCTGGCGTAGTTCACGGTAGCGAAATAGCAGGTATTTTCGGCGGCGCGGCAGAGGGCCGCTTTTTCGTGGAAGGAATTCGCGGGGTCGGCGAAGGTGGTGGGCACGTAGCTGCCGGCCTCGGCTTCGTGGAAGTGCGGATGGAAGACGATCTGTGCGCCGCGGCGGGCGGCGAAGCGAACGGTTTCCGGATAGCGCCAGCCTTCGTGACAGATGGCGATGCCGAAGGTTAGTGGGCCGTCTTGAAAGACACGGCGGTCGGAGCCGGGTGCGTAGAGATTGTCTTCACTAGGGTCGAGCTGAACTTTGTCCTGAAAGCCAAGGAGTTGGCCATGACGGTCGATGACGAGTGCGGTAGCCCGTAGTGCGTTATCTACGACGCGCTCGGTGCTGAGGATGACTGCGATGTTGGCTTGCGCGGCAGAGGCCGCGATGTCAGCCCATGCACGGTCGAGCCAACGTTGATCGGGCGGAGCGACATTGCGGTTGGGCGCGCGATAGCCGGGGAGGTAGCACTCGGGAAAGCAGATGAGGTTGGCTTGTGCGTTCGCGGCGTCGGCGATGGCTTGTTTGGCGAGCGCGACGGACTCGTCGGGGGTTGCGGGATAGCGAAGATTGGCGAGGGCGATGCGATAGGGGGTCATAGACCTCGATTCGATCGACCGTAGGGATGGTCAATCTTCAGGGGCAATTATGGCTCCGGGATTTCCAACTGCCTGCAAATCGAGCTGATAGTGCCTTGCTTGATTTCGCGGTGGCGAGGAACGCTGGCAATTTTGCCTGTTGCCGGATTGAGCCAGATCGAATGTGATCCGCCTTCGCGATAAGGAACGCACTTATGAAACCGCAAGTGACGTTCAAGATCGATGAGTTTCACGCTTCAGCGAATTCGATGGGTTCGCGAAGTGCGCTGGGGGAAATGTGTTCTTCAGCAAGCTGGCGCTGGGCGTTCAGAACCAAACGAAGGGCATCCAAGAGATTGTCCTTGGCTTCGTCGAGGGTTTCACCTTGCGAGATGGCGGCGGGGATTTCTTCCACGAAACAGGTGTAGCCACCTTCCGCCGCGGGCTCAAAAACGGCTGTAAGTTTCACGGGTTTAGGGTATCAGGGTAGCGTATTTGTTGCCACCGCGTGGCGCGAGCTACACCTTCTGCACGCGCTGGACGTCGCGGACGCCGGGGATTTTGCGTACGCCGCTGATGATGCGCTCGAGGTGTTTGAGGTCTGCAATATCAACGATCACATCGACGGTGGCTTCGCCTTCCGAGGTTTTGGCTTCGATGTTGCGGATGTTGGTGTCGGTGTCGCTGATGATGGCGGTGATGCCCTTCAACATGCCGGGGCGGTTGTCGCAGGCGACGACGAGCTTGACGGGGAAGCCGGTCTGCCAGGGTTGCGCGGTGCCGACCGAGCCGTCTTTGCCCCACTCGACCGCGATGCGGCGCTCGGGCTCGTACATGAGGTTTTCGACGTTCTTGCAAGTTCTGGAGTGAACAGCCACACCCTTGCCGCGCGTGACGTAGCCGATGATTTCTTCGCCGCGAATAGGATTGCAACATCGGGCGCGATAGACCAGCATGTCGTCGTGGCCCTTGACCTGAATGGCTGAAGTGTCTCCGCCGAAAACGCGGCGCACGACGCTGGAGAAGCCGCCGCCGGGCCGTTCTTCCGTATCGGCCAGGGGAGTCGCACTGGCGCCGCTGGTGGGGGCGAGGCGGGCGAGGATGGAGCGCGCGGAGAACTTGCCGTAACCGATGCCGGCGAGCAGGTCGTCGGGGCGGCCGAGTCCGTTCTCGGTGGCGACCTTGGTGAGTTCGGCTTCGCTGATTTCCTTCAGTGCGATGCGATACTTACGGGCTTCCTTCTCGATGAGCTTGCGGCCGATTTCAATGGCGCGCTCGCGCTGGTGAATCTTGAGCCAGTGCTTGATCTTCTGGCGGGCGCGCGAGGATTTGACGAAGACGAGCCAGTCGCGGCTGGGATGATGGCCGGGCTGCGTAAGGATTTCGACGATATCGCCGGAGCGCAGCTTGTACCGCAGGGGAACGATGCGGCCGTTGACCTTGGCGCCGATGCAGGTGTTTCCGACTTCGGAGTGAATGGTGTAGGCGAAATCGACAGGGGTGGCTTCGCGGGGAAGAATGACGATCTTACCTTTCGGCGAGAAGGTGTAAACCTCGTCCGGGTAGAGATCGATCTTCAGGGTCGACAGGAATTCGTTGGGATCGGGGACTTCGCGCTGCCACTCGACGACCTGGCGAAGCCAAGCGAGGCGCTTTTCGTCGACGGCGGAGATGGGGCCGTCTTTGTATTTCCAGTGCGCGGCGATGCCTTCTTCCGCCATCTTGTGCATCTCTTCGGTGCGAATCTGCACTTCGAAGGCATGGCCGTTGTCGGCCATGACGGTGGTGTGCAGCGACTGATAGAGATTGGGCCGCGGCATGGCGATCATGTCTTTGATGCGGCCGGGCACCGGACGCCACTGGCCGTGGATGAGGCCAAGCACGGCATAGCAGTCGTTGACCGACTGGGTGATGATGCGGAGGGCCATCATGTCATAGATCTGGTCAACGGAGATGTGCTGGCGCTGCAGCTTCTGCCAGATGCTGAAGATACGCTTCATGCGCGCTTCGACGCGGGCCTCGATGTTGCTGTCGCGCAGCTTCTGCTCGATGGCGCTCTGGATCTTTGCTAGAAACGCTTCGCCTTCCTTGCGCTTGGACTCGATGGCGTCTTTGACCTGTTGGTAGGCGATGGGATCGACATACTGGAAGGCGAGGTCTTCGAGCTCGCCGCGGATCTTTCCCATGCCGAGGCGGTGGGCGATGGGAGCGTAGATTTCCTGGGTCTCGCGCGCGATTTTCACCTGGCGCTCGGGCTTGAGGTGTTCGAGGGTGCGCATATTGTGCAGGCGATCGGCGAGCTTGATCATGACGACGCGAATGTCGTCGACCATGGCGAGGACCATCTTGCGGACGCTTTCTGCCTGTGCCTCCTCGCGCGAGGCGAACTCAATTTTGCTGATCTTGGTGACGCCCTCAACGATGTGCGCGACCTGCTCTCCGAATTCATTACGGATGTCATCGACCGTTACGGGTGTGTCTTCGATGGCATCGTGCAGCAGGCCGGCGGCGATGGCGGTGGTGTCCATGCGCATGTCGGCTAGGACGGAGGCAACTTCGAGCGGGTGGACCAGGTATGGCTCGCCGGAGGCGCGGGTCTGCCCCTGATGATGGCGTTGCGAGAAATCGTAGGCTTTTTTGACGATGGAGAGATCGTCGTTGGGGCGGTAGCTGCGAATCTTGCGGAGCAGGTCGCGGAACTTGGTAACCGTAAGCACGTTGG
>Ga0335071_10003841_pt1 | contig 15778 bp, 18 predicted proteins | sample Lox_Sample_15_FD_206724 | JGI IMG/M metagenome (GOLD analysis project Ga0335071, IMG submission 206724) | Soil microbial communities from Loxahatchee National Wildlife Refuge, Florida, United States - Lox_Sample_1.5 | ecosystem: Environmental > Terrestrial > Soil > Wetlands | place: USA... | reverse complement strand
CAGGTCCTTGACCGCGGCGAGCACCCGGGCCGGATCGGGGGGAACGGTGGCCAAAGCCGAGCGGACCAGGCCCTCAGCCAGGGCGGGCTCCACCCCGCGGCCGGCCAGGCGCGCGTAGACCTCGGCTCCCGCCGGCGGGAGCTGCAGGTCGCGTCCGGCCCGGGCTTCCTGCGTCACGGCCGACAGGGCCCTCCGGGCCTCCTCCACGCTCTTGCGCAGGTAGCGGATCTCCTCCTGCAGCGCGTCATCGGGTGGGCGCAACGGCACCTTGGCCGGGGCCGAAGCCGACGCCGGCTCGGGCTCGGGACGGGGCTGCGGCCGCGGTGGGCGGCGGCGCGGCGCCGGCGGCGCCTCGGTGGCGGCCACGATCTCCACCTCGGCGCGCCGGAACAGGCCCCCGTCGACGGCCCGGGTGGAGAGAATGACGGCGTCCGCGCCCAGCGCCGCCTTGACCGCCGCCAGCGCCGCGGCGGAGTCGGGAGCGCGGAAGGTTCGGACCGTCGGCGTCATCTCGTTGGCTCCTCGCTAGCTGCTGCTGCAACGGCGATGCCGCGTCAGGCGGCTGCCCCGGCCAGCTTGGGCTGGGCCTGGAGTGTGCCGGCAGGTTCCACGGTGGTACCAGGTACGAGCTCCCGGGCAGCGACCACCGCGATCTCCGGGACGAAGCGGCTGGTGAAGTCGAAGAGCGGCTTGCGCAGGTCGGGGGGGGCGAGGAGCACCACCGGGTGGCCCTCGTTGGTCAGGCGGGTGGCGTGCTGTTCCAGGCCGTTCACCAGCCGCCGCGCCGCCTCCATGTCCGGGGCCAGTGCCGCCTCGCCCTCGCTGGCGCCCAGGGTGCTGCGCAGCAGCTCCTCGGTGGCCCGGTCCAGGGTGAGGGCCCGGACGATCCCGTCGCTCCCCGCCACGCGGCTCGTGATGTGGCGCCCCAGCCGTCGGCGGGCGGCTTCGACGAGGTAGGCCGGCTCCTTGGAGCGGGGCGCGGCGTCGGCCACCGCCTCGAGGATGGTCCGCAGGTCGCGCACCGAGACCCCCTCGCGCAGGAGGCCGCGAACCACCCGCACCAGGTCGCCCAGGGAGAGCGTGCCGGGCATGACGTCCTCGACCAGCTTGGGGGCGTCGCGGGCCACCACCGCCACCAGCTCCTGGACCTCCTGGCGGCCGACCACCTCGTGGGCGTTTCGCTTGAGCAGTTCGGAGAGATGAGTGGTGATCACCGAGGCCGGATCGACCAGGGTGAGCCCCAGGCTCTCGGCCCGCCCCCGGTCCGAGGGCAGGATCCAGACCGCAGCCAGGCCGAAGGTGGGATCGACCCCGCGCACCCCCTCGATGTGCGGCGGTGCACCGCCGGGGTCGAGGGCCATGATCCGGTCGGCAATGGCCACGCCGCGGCCGATCTCCATGCCCCGCAGCAGCACCCGGTACTGGTTGGGCTCGAGCCGCAGGTTGTCGCGCAGGTGGACCGAGGGCAGCACGATGCCCAGCTCGCTGGCCAGCTGACGGCGGAGCGCGGTCACCCGGCCCGGCAGCTCCCCTCCCTTGCCCAGGTCGATGAGCCCGACCAGCGCGTATCCGACCTCGAGTTCCAGCGCGTCCAGGGAAAGCAGATCCTGGATCCGCTCGCCGCCCTTCACCTCCTCGGGCTTGGGCCGTGCCGGGCTCGCCGCCGCCGCCATCCGGCGGGCCTCGGCGCGCCGGCTGGCGAAGAAGAGGGCCCCGGATACGAGCGAGAAGGCGACGAGCGGCATGCCGGGGAGGAACCCCAGGCCGAGGAGCACCACCGCGGCCATCTTCAGCACGTGGGGGCGCCCGAAGAGCTGGGCGCCGATCTGGGTGGAGAGGTCGGTGCCGGCCGCACGGGTCACCACCACGCCGGTGCTGGTGGAGATGATGAGCGCCGGCATCTGCGAGACCAGGCCGTCGCCCACGGTGAGCAGGGTGTAGGTCTCGACGGCGTTGGAGAGGGAGAGGTGATCGCGGAGCAGGCCGGCCGCCAGACCCCCCAGGATGTTGATGAAGGTGATGATGAGGCCGGCCATGGCGTCGCCGCGGACGAACTTGGCCGCGCCGTCCATGGCCCCGAAGAACTCCATCTCCCGTTCCAGCTCCTTGCGGCGCTCCCGGGCAGACCGGTCATCGATGATCCCGGCATTGAGGTCCGCGTCGATGGCCATCTGCTTGCCGGGGAGGGCGTCCAGGGTGAAGCGGGCGGCCACCTCGGAGACGCGATTGGAGCCCTTGGTGATGACCGAGAAGTTCACCACCAGGAGGATGAGGAACACCACCAGGCCGACCACCAGGCTGCCGCCGATGGCGAAGCGGCCGAAGGTCTCGATGAGGTGCCCGGCCGCGCCCGACCCCTGGCCTCCGTTGAGGAGGATGAGCCGGGTGGTGGCGATGTTGAGCGCCAGGCGGAAGAGGGTGATGACGAGCAAGAGCGAGGGGAAGACCGAGAAGTCGAGCGCCTTGGTGAGCCCCAGGGCGATGAGCAGCATCAGCACCGCCGTGCCCAGGGAGATGCTGAGGAGCACGTCCAGCAGCGGCGCCGGCACCGGGACGATGAGGATGGTGAGGATGGCCAGGACGGCGAAGGCCACCGCCGCCTCGCCGCGGCCGGACTTGGACGGCATCGAGGCAACGTCGCTCATCGCTCACCTCCACCCCGCACCGCGGCCGCAGCGCTCATGCCCGGGTCCCTTCCTCGCGCCGCCCCGACAGCCGGTAGACGAAAGCCAGGATGGCGGCCACCGCCTTGTAGGTCTGGGCCGGGACCTCCCCGCCCACCTTCACCTTCCGGTAGAGAAAGCGGGCCAGGGGAATGTTCTCGACGATGGCTACCCCGTTCTCGCGGGCCAGCTCGCGCATGTGCTCGGCCAACACCCCCTTGCCCTTGGCGGTGACACGGGGGGCCCGCCCCTCCAGGCGCCGGTAGCGGATGGCGACGGCCACGTGGGTCGGGTTCACCACCAGCGCATCGGCCCGCGGGACCTCCACCCGGGCCCGGTTGCGCAACTGCTGCCGGGCTCGCTGCCGTCGCCGGGACTTGATCTGCGCGTCCCCTTCCTCGTCCCGCACCTCGTCGCGCATCTCCTGCTTGGTCATGCGCTGGTCGCGGAAGAACCGGTACCGGGCCAGCGCCCATTCCGCCGCGGCCAAAACCAGCAGCGCCCCGAAGGCGGGACGGGCTGCCCGCAGCAGCATCTGGAAGCCGGCGGAGAGCTGGGCTCCCGGCTCGGCGGTCAGCAGCTCGGGAAGCCGGACCAGGTCGCGCCGTGCCGAGGGCCAGACCGCCGAGGCAATGACGATCGCCTTCCCCAGCGCGAGGAGCAGGTCCAGGGCGAAGTCCTTGCGGAAGATGCGGGAGAGGCCGCTGAACCCGCGCACCACCCGCCCCAGATCGAGCAACGGTCGTTCGGTGGGGACCTGCCCCTTGGTCTGGACCAGGGTGGCCAGGATGCCGGCCCCCCCCGCCGCCAGGCATACCCAGAGGAGCGCCAGACCGGGCGCCGCCGCCTGCCCGAGCAGGCTCCTGAACGGCGTCCGGTCCACCGAGCCCGCGGCGCTGCGCAACAGCGCCACCAGTCCGTTGCGGAGCACGCCGCCCACGATGGCCAGGGTCAGGCAGCAGGTGCCGGTCACCGCCACCAGGATGGCGTCGTGGCCGATGGGGAACTGGCCGGCGGCATAGGCCTTCCCCAGCTTCTTCGAGGAGGGTTGCTCGGTCTTTGATTCCTGGTCCTCGCTCGCCACGGCTCACCCTCGGAAGGCCATCAAAGCTGCCCGGGCCGCCAGCTCGGCGGCGGCCGGTGCGACGAGGTACAGGGCCCAACCCCCGGCCAGGATGGCCACGGAGAATCCCACCGCGCCCAGGGAGAGCTGGGGGGCCATCCGCCCGGTCACGCCCATGATCGCGTGTCCGAGCATCACCGCAGCCATGACCGGGAAGGCCAGCCGCACCGCCAGCCCGATGCTGACCACGCCCATCCCCACCGTGCGCACGGCCAGGGAGGGAAGGTCGAGCGGGGCGCCCAAGGGAAAGGCGGTGGTGGCTCGCGCCAGCCAGGAGATCGCCTCGCGGTGAACGCCTAGCGCCACCGCGCAACCCTGAGCCACGGTGTAGACGGTCTCGGAGACGGCGGTGGCCTCCGCCCCGGTGGTCGGATCGACCAGGGCCGAGAAGCCGAGGCCGGCGCCCAGGCCGGCTGCGTGCCCGGCGGCCAGGGCCGCGTCTAGCATCCAGCGCGCACCCAGGCCGGAAAGGAGCCCGATGACCGTCTCGCTGGCCGCCGCACCGGCCAGGCCGGCGATGCCGGAGGGCGGGGGTACGGCCGGCGAGCCGGCCCCGACGAACACCCCCACCGCCACCGCCACCGCGAGCCCGAGCCGGATCCGCGCCGGGACCACCCGGGCGCCGAGGATGGGGGCGGCGGTGCACAGCGCCGCCGTCCGGAAGAGCAGGAGGGCGAAGCCGTAGGCGGTGGCGACCGGGAGGTGCACGTCACCTCCCGGCCATGAGGGTGAGCGAGTGGATCAGGAATCCGGCCATGCGGTGGACCATCCAGCCGCCCAGGCCCCACACCACCAGCATCCCGGCCACGAGCCGCGGCACGAATCCGACCGCGGAGTCGTTGATCTGCGTGGCCGACTGGAGAATGCCTAGCACCAGCCCCATCACCAGCAGGGCGCCAAAGACCGGCCCCCCCACCGAGGCGAGGAGGAGCAGTCCCTCGCGGATGAGCGCCCCGGGCAGCTCCGGGCTCATCCGAAGCTCCGCGCCAGCGAGCTCACCACCAGCCGCCATCCGTCGGCCAGCAGGAACACGCCCAGCTTGACGGGCAGGCTGATGAGGGTGGGCGGCACCATCATCATGCCCATGGACATGAGCAGCGACGAGACCAAGAGGTCGACGAGGAGCAGGGGGATGTAGAGGAACAGCCCCATCCGAAAGGCGGTGGTGAGCTCCGAGACCATGAAGGCAGGGATCACCACGGACATGGGGATGGTCTCGCCGGTGCGCGGGCGCTCCCGGCCGGAGATGTCGTAGAACACGGCCAGGTCCTCGTCGCGCGTCTGGCGGAGCATGAAGGCCCGGGCGGGGACGGCGGCCCGCTCCAGGGCCTCCTCGGGCCCGATCTTGTCCTCGAGATACGGCTGGAGGGCGTCGCTGTAGACCTTGTTGGCGGTGGGGCCCATGACGAAGAAGGAGAGGCAGAGCGCCAGCCCGACCAGCACCTGGTTGGGCGGCGCCTGGGGCGTGCCCAGCGCTTGGCGGAGGAAGCCGAGGACGATGACGATGCGGGTGAAGGAGGTGACCGAGACGAGCAGTGCTCCGGCAAAGGAGAGGGCGGTGAAGAGGAGGAAGAGCTTCACCGGGGTGGAACCGCCCCCGTTGACGGAGATCTGGACGGCGTCGGCTGCGGCGGCGAGCGGGGTCATCGGACGCTCCCGGCCTGGCCGTGGGCCAGCTTGCGGCGCAGCTCCTGGTCCTCGGCGCTCTCGGCCAGCAGGGCCTCGAAGGCGGGTGACTCCACCGCCCGCGGCCGCGTCCCCCTGAGCCGCGCCACGAGCCCGCGCAACGCCGTCGGTGGCTCCGCCGCGAGCGGTGGCCGTCGCCCCGCCGGCTCCTCCTCTTCCGGCTCCTCGGCTGGGCGGGTCCGAAGGAGGTGAATCCCGGCCTCGCTCGTCCCGAGCAGCAAAAGCTCGTCCTCGAGCCGGGCCAGCACCAGGGCGCGCTTGGGACCGAGAGAGGTGGTCTCCAGCACCTGGACCCGGCGGGCCGGCGAGCTGCGCCGCCGGCGCAGGAGGTAGGCGGCGAGGCCCAGGCCGAACACCAGGACCGCCGGAGCGGCCAGGGTCCCGAGGTCGATCCCCGCCCGGGGCAGGGAGAGCTCGGGGACACCGGCCGGTGCGCCGGGGGGAGGGGAGGCCGGGGGCGGCGCCCCGGCGAGCAGGATGGCCGCGAAGAGGGCGTGCACGCGAGGCTCCTAGCGCAGCCGCTGGATCCGTTCCTGGGGGGAGACGATGTCGGTGATGCGGATCCCGAACTTGTCGTTCACCACCACCGCCTCGCCCCGGGCCACCAGCCGGCCGTTGACCAGGATGTCCAGGGCCTCCCCCGCCACCTTGTCCAGCTCGATGACCGAGCCCGGCCCGAGCTGGAGCAGGTCCTGGATGGTCATGCGCGTCCGGCCCAACTCGACGTTCACCTCCAGCGGGACGTCGAGGAGCATGTCCAGCCGGCGGGACGAGCCTTCGGTCTTCTGCGGGGTCTGGCCTTCCATGGTCCTCGAGCTCCTAGTGGACAAAGACGGCGGGGGTCTGGGCGGGGGGGCGCAGCGGCTGCTCCACGGTGAGGGCCAGGCTGCCCCCGGCCACCGTGGGCGAGCCCGTCAGCTTCTCGCGCCCCTGCACGATGATGGGCACCGGCTTGCCCTCGTCGGTATCGAGGAGGAGGACGTGCCCCGCCTCCAGATCCAACAGCCGGGCGAAGGGGATCCGGGTCCGCCCGAAGATCCCGCGGATCTCCACCGAAACCTGCTCCACCTCCCGCGCCAGGGCGTCGGCGAACCGCTCGTCGGCGCGCTGCGACAGGCGGCGCGGGGAGGAGAGCTTCTGCTTGGCCGACTCCACGGCGGCGTAGGGGATGACCAGCTGCAGGCGGCCCTCGATGCCCCCCTTCATCTCGAACCCGGAGACGATCCCCACGTCGGTGGGCGGTGCGATGGTGGCCATGCGCGGGTCGAGCTCGAAGCGGAGCACCTCGGGCTGGAAGGGGATGACCGGCGCCCAGGCCTGGGCCATGGAGTCGGTGAGGATGAGGAGGAGGCGGCGCAGCACCAGCTGCTCGACCCCGGTCAGCTCACGGCGCGACTCCGAGCCCCCCTCCTGCTGGCGAATCCGGCGATCCCCGAGCGCCGCGGCCAGGAGGGCCTCCGCCAGTCCCGCCTCCAGCACCGCCAGGGCGAAGCCGTAGGAGGAGCCGAGGCCCAGCACGCATACCGAGGCGGGAGGAGCCAGGAGCGGGACCAGGTCGGCGAACTTGAGCAGGGTGGCCGGGGAGGAGGTGACGCGCAGGGATACCCGGGTCCGGCCCGCCAGGCCGATGCCCAGCATGGAGGCGACCTGCTCGTTGATCGCGTCCAGGGTGGGCATCTGGCCGCGGATGATCCGATCCTGGCTGGTGAGGTCGTAGGGAACCACCGCAGCCTTGGCGCCGGGCTGGGTCTCGGTGTTGACGCGCCCGTCCTGGATGGCGCTCATGAGCGCCTTGATCTCGTCGGGCGTCAGGGTGGCGGGCATGGGCGGCTCACTGGATGACGAGGTCGGTGATGTACAGGCCTCGCACGTTCACGCCGGGGGCGAGGTGGGTGAGTCGCTCGGCCAAGGCCGTCTTCGTCCGGGTGATGGACTCGCTCCCCCGCAACTCCTCCAGCGTGCGGTCGGAGAGATAGGCGATGAAGGCGTCGCGCACCCGGGGCATGTAGGCGGCCAGCCGGGCCTTCTCCTCTTCCGAGGCCACCTCGACCTCGAAGGAGACCCGGGCGTAGCGATCGGCCTCCGGGTCACGCAGGTGCACGACGAAGTCGGCCATCTTCTGGGTCGGGCCGGGCAGGACCGCCTTCCCCGACTCCGCCCCGCCCTTGGCGTCCTCGGCGGCGGGGGGCGCCCCGTCGGGCGACTTGGCAGCGCCGCCTCGGCCCCCCCGCATGAGGAAGACGACCAGGACGGCCGCGACCAGGATCATGTTCACGAACAAGAGGACCGGGACCAGCTTCGAGCCACCGGACTTGGGCACCGCCTCGATCTCCGCGCCTTCGGCCATGTCGTCTCCCGGGCGGCGGGTGAGCAAGCGCCGTGCCCCGGGGATTCGCTCGCATTCCGGGGGGTTGCATCGCCGTCACGCGGCTGGCGGCCTCGATCACGTCAGCCGGGTGACGTGTCGGCGAGGCGGAGAGCCGAACGAGTGCAGCGTGGCCGGGCCGGGGCGGGGCCGAAGGGGAGGGGAGGCGGGTGGAAGGAATGGCGGTCGGGGCGGCGGGCCCGGCTAGTCGTACAACCCCATAACCCGCTCCCGCAGGCCCTTCGTGAGCGTGCGGAGAATGTCGTCGGAGATGCCGATCACCGAGCGCCCGATCATGATGATGGCGTCGTTGTCCTCGGCGTCGACGTCGCCGGCGTAGATGCCCGCCTTCTTGGCCAGGGCGTTGGAGAAGCACACCGCGTTGGCGAGCGAGTGCCGGTCCGCCTTGTCGTACTCGCCCGATTCCTTGATGCAGGTGACGAGGGGCCCGGGCAGCTGCCACTTCTCGGCCAGGGCGACCGCGACCTTGCGGTGGACGCGCTTGATGACCGCCAGCCACTCGCCCGAGTCGATCCAGCCCTTCTGGTAGACCTCGGTGAGCTGCCGCTCCAGCTCGAGCAGAACGGTGGCCACCACCGGCTTGCCCACGTCGTGGAGCAGGCCGGCCAGGTAGGCCGACTCGGAGTCCCCCTGCCCGGTGAGGGCCAGCACGTCGCGGGCCAGGATCCCCACCGCCACCGAGTGCTCCCACAGGGTCTTGAGCTGCTCGTTGATCTGGGGGTTGCGGGACACGAACAGCTTCTGCGCCGAGGCCTCCACCAGGAGCCCCTTGAGCGCCTTGGTCCCCAGCCGGGCCAGCGCCTCCTGGAGCGTGATGCGCTTGGTGCCGCCGGCGAAGGCGGCACTCGTGGCCATGCGCAGGGTGCGGGCGGCCAGGACCGGGTCCTTCTCCAGGAGCTTGGCCACCTCCTTCAGGCCGGCATCGGGGTCGCGGAGGAGCTCCAGGATCTTCGTGGCCATGGCGGGCATGCTGGGCAAGAACAGCTGGTCGCCCTGGATCCGCTTGACCAGGATGACCTCCAGCTCCGCCGACAGCTTGTCGACACTCATGGGCCTGCTAGGCGGCGGCAACCCCGGCGCGCGCCTCCTGCACCGTGGTGAAGATCTTGAGGTCCTTGGTCTCGGTGTAGCCGCCTAACACCTTGCGGACCTCGTTCGGGCCGACCAGCGAGAGGGTCATCCCGAACTCCTGCGACTTCTGGGCCACCGCCACCACGAACTTGGGCAGGCGGTCGCCCTCCATGGGTGGAGATCCCACGTCCAGCACCACCTCGTCGTAGCAGGCGGCGGCCACCTTCTCCAGTGCTTCGGGGAAGACCCCGTTGAGCCGGCCGTAGAAGCGGTCGATCCGGTCCGCCTTGCCGGAGAAGGGGGCCACCTTGAGGACGTTGTCCTCCACCTGGAGGAAGTCCTGGTTGTCGAAGTAGCGCAGAAGGAAGTCGTCGACCACCTCGGGCCGGAACGGCTTGAAGAGGACGTCGTCGAAGCCCTGCTCGCGAACCTCCTTGGAGACGTCGTTCGAGGTGCGCAGCGTCAGGGCCACCATGGCCGCATGGGGCTGGAGCACCCGGATCTGCTGGGCCAGCACCGAGCTGTTGACGTCGGGGATCTCGGTGTCGACGAGGACCACCCGGTAGACCTTCTCCCGGCAGGCGCCCAGCGCCGCCTGGGCGCTCGTGTAGGCGTTCATGGAGACGTGATTGGGGAGCATGGAGCGGAGCTTCTTGTGCACGTTCTCCATGTCGTCCACCACCACGATGTCCACGAAGCGCCCGCCGGCCGGGGCCATCCCCGGCCCGGCCTCGGCCGGGGTCGGCGAGGACGAGGCGCCCGAGGAGGCATCCGCCACCACCGAATCGGCGCCCGGCTCGCCCTGGAGCACCGAGAGCACCTTCTGGCGCAGCTCCTCGGGCTTGAAGGGCTTCAGAATGTAGTCGGAGATGCCCAGCTTCATCGCCCCGGAGACGATGGAGCGCTTCGACTCCGAGGTGAGCATGATGACCGGGGTCTGGTTGCCGCCCTCGCGCATCTTCTGGAGCATGGTGGGACCATCCATGTTGGGCATGGTCACGTCCAGCAGCACCAGGTCCACCTGCGCCTGGGCCAGCTGCTCCAACCCCTGGACGCCGTCCTCGGCCTCGAGCACCTCGAAGCCCAGCTCCTTCACCTGCTTCCCCACGATGGTCCGGACGGCTCGGCTGTCGTCCACGGTCAGGATGGCGGGCATCCGCGTTCTCCTCGTCTCAGACGAGTCCCTCGAAGACCCACAGGACCAGCCCGAGCTGCTCGGCCCGCAGCACGACGCGGTTGGCGTCGGGCGGGGGGGGCGAAATGGGCGGCTGGTTCTCGGGCATGACCTTGGGGAGCCCCAGCGCCTGCTCCAGCTTGAGCTGCGACTTGAGCAGGCCGGCGGTCATGTTCACGAGCTCGCAGAGAGAGTCGGAGAGCATCTCGTCCGAGACCTCGGCCGGGGGGACCTGGAACATCTTGGCTCCCAGAGCTTCGCAGCCGGTCCGATCGGAGGAGAGGCCGACGGTGAGTGGGAAGGCGCCGGGTATGGGAAGCACCGCCGCTCTCCACACAAGGTGCGACCACGGCGCATCCTCGTGATCCGGCCTGAAGCTCAGGCCGAGCATGGTCTCGGTGACCCCGGACACCACAGCGGCCATCATCTCGGGCGGCGGGAGGGTCGGCATCTCGGCACTCTCGGGCGTGCGTCTCGTGGGGCCCGCGCGGCGTGCGCGGAGCATCGCCGAGGCCCGGTGCAAGCGCCTTGCCCTCGCCGCCGGGTCAAGGCGGGGGCGCCATGAGCGCCCCGCGCCGCCCGAGAACCCTCGTCGTCTCGGCCTTCCCGGGCCCGGGTCCGGGCCGATGGCGGGACGCCGGCAGGGGTGCCGCCCGGGTGTCCCCCGTGACCCAGGTTGCGGGGTGCCCCGGTCCTCGCACCTCCGCCGGCGAGGCGCAGCGCCCCCCAAGCGGCGCTGCCACGGGGGAAACGGCGGCTCGCCGGGGCCGGTGGCGCCGGGCACGCCCTCTGCAAGACCGGCCGCCGAGAAAGGGGCGACGCACATGCAGATCCTGGTCGTGGACGACTCGAAGGCCATGCGCAGCATCGTCATGCGGGCGGTCCGCCAGGCCGGGTACGACGCCACCTTCAGCGAGGCGGCCAACGGTGCCGAGGCGCTCAAGGCCATCCGGGCCAGCCCGCCCGCCCTGGTCATGGCCGACTGGAACATGCCGGAGATGTCGGGCATCGAGCTCCTCCAGGCGCTGCGCGCCGAGGGGAACGAGGTGCGGATGGGCTTCGTCACCTCGGAGAGCGATCCGGGCATGCGGGACATGGCGTTCCAGGCCGGGGCCCTCTTCATGCTCACCAAGCCCTTCACCCCCGATGCCATCAAGGCCGTGCTCGACCCGGTGTTCGCATGAGCGCCGAACCTGGAATCGCAAAGATGATGGGGGACCTGGAGGTCGCCTTCCAAGAGGTGGCGGCCACCGCCCTGGGCCTGCCCCCCTTTTCCATCAAGGCCCGGCTGGAGGAGCCACCCCCGGGCGCCCAGGGGGCCTACCTGGCGCTCGTCACCGGCCAGAGCTCGATCCAGATCGGCATCGCCTCCGACGAGGCCGGCTGCCAGGCGCTCGCCAAGGGGCTGCTCTCCATGACCGAGGCCGACCCTCCCCTGGCCGCGCCGGAGCTGGCCGATGCCTTCTGCGAGATCGTCAACATCGTGGCCGGAGCGTTCAAGAGCCGGGTGCGGGAGCGACTCGGCTCCCTGAGCATGGGCCTGCCCATCTTCTTCCACGGGCCGGCCCAGGCCACCGAACATACCGCGGTGCAGGTGACGGTGGTGGAGGCGGGGGCTTCCACCGCCGCGCTCCTGCTCGTGTATCCGCGGTCGCATGGGCACGGCTAGGGTGTGGTCCCATGCGCATCGTCCCGCTGCCGCCCAACGCCGAGCTCGAAAAGATGCTCCAGGGGCTGGTCCAACGGGACGTGAAGGTGAAGCCGGGGGAGGGCGCCCCCGCGGCCCCCCTGGCAGTGGGCCTGTATCGCACCGACCCCCCGGTCCAGGAAGTGGCCGCCCTGTTCGAGCTACGTCTGGCCGGGTCGCTGGCGGCCTCGCTGACCATGGTGCCGCTCGGTGCAGTCCGGGAGGACCTGGGCGCGGGGATGCTGGAGCAGTCGCTGCGCGACAACTTGGCCGAGGTGATGAACGTCCTGGCGCGGTTCGTCTCCATGAGCGGACGGCGTTTCGGACTCGCGAGCCACTGGTGTCCTCCCGAGGTCCCCGATGCCGCGGTCATGAAGGCGGCGCTGGCCTCGGACGAGATCCGTCTGGTCTCGGTGGATGTCCCCGGCTACTTGGGCGGCCTGATCGCCTTCAACACGCTCTAGAGGCGCGGAGATGACCCCGGAGCGACGGACGCCGGGGCAGACGAGGAGGTAGGGCATGGCAGCGGGACCCACGGCACCGGATCTGCTGGCCGCCTTCACTGCGGCGGTGGTCGAGGCCGACGCCCTCGACCCGGCATCGCTCCGCGAGCTGGGGAGGGCGCTCGAGCGGGCTCGCCAGGCCGGGGCTCTTTCCGGAGCGCTGGCCCAGGAGGCGGAGGGTCTGGCCCGGGCCCTCCAGGCCAACTCGGGCGCGGCCGAGGCCCTGGCCCGGGTGGGCGAGCTGGTCGCCGACGAGGGCCAGCGGCCCCCGGGGACGCCGGCCGCCCCGGCCGCGGCTGCCGCCCACCGCGACCCGGAGACCATCGAGCTCATCGGCGACTTCCTGGAGGAGAGCGGGGAGGGCCTGGCCCGGGCCGACGAGATGCTCCTGTCGGTGGAGCGGGACGGTCCCGAGCCCGACAAGGTCCACGCCCTCTTCCGGGTGTTCCACACCATCAAGGGAGTGGCCGGCTTCCTGGAGCTGGGAGAGATCGTCTCCCTCTCCCACACCACCGAGAACCTGCTCAACCTGGTCCGCGACGGACGGATGGAGCTCAAGGGCGACGTCTTCGAGGCGGTCTTCGAGGCGACCGCGGTGCTGCGCCGCCTTCTCGGCCGGCTCCGGGCTGCCGTCGACGCCCGCCTGGAGCTGCAGACCGACCCGGGGGTGCCGCCCCTCGTGGCGCGCATCTCCGCGGTGGCGGTACGCGCCGAGTCCCCGGAGCCGGCCGCGGCCCCCCCGACCCCGCCGGCCAGGGGCGCCGCCCCGAGGGTCGAGGCGTCCCAGGAACCCGTCCGCACCGCCTCGGCGGAGCCGGCCGGCCCCGCGCCCGCGGAGGCGCCTCCGCCGGAGCAGGCGGCGCCGCCCGCCCCGGCCCTGGCGGCGGCCATGCCCGAGTACGTGGTGCGCCCCGCTCCGGCCAAGCCCACCGGGGCTGCCGAGGCTGGCGGGGGCAGCCAGCTTCGCGAGACCGTCAAGGTGGACCTCGAGCGCGTCGACTCCATGGTGGAGATGATCGGGGAGCTCATCATCGTCGAGGCCATGGTGGTGCACGCCCCGGAGTTGCAGCGCATCGCCTCCCTGAAGCTCCGCAACTACCTGAACCAGCTGACCAAGATCAGCCGCGACCTGCAGAACGTGGCCATGCGCATGCGCATGGTCCCGGTGCGCAACGTCTTCCAGAAGATGGCCCGGCTGGTGCGCGACCTCTCCCGCAAGACGGGCAAGGACGTGGTGCTGGAGCTCGACGGAGAGGACACGGAGATGGACCGCAGCATGGTGGAGCGGATCGAGGACCCGCTCGTGCACCTCGTCCGGAACGCTCTCGACCACGGCATCGAGCCGAGCGCCGAGCGGGTCAAGGCCGGCAAGCCCGCCCGGTCCACCCTGCGGCTGGCCGCCTACCACGAGGGCGGCTCCATCGTGGTCGAGCTGGCCGACGACGGTCGGGGCCTGAACCGCGATCGGATCCTGGCCAAGGCCCGGGAGAAGGGGCTGGTGGCAGAGAACCAGGAGCTGAGCGACCCGGAGGTCCAGGCCCTCATCTTCCTGCCCGGCTTCTCCACCGCCGCCAAGGTGACGGAGATCTCCGGCCGCGGGGTGGGGATGGACGTGGTGAAGCGCAACGTGGAAGGCATGCGCGGGCGGGTCACCGTCTCCTCCCTCATCGGGCAGGGGACCGCCTTCCGCATGGTGCTGCCGCTCACCCTGGCCATCATCGAGGGCATGCTGGTGATGTGCGGCTCGGAGAAGTACATCATCCCCAGCCTGTGCATCATCGAATCGCTCCGCCCCACCGAGGACATGATCTTCAGCGCCGCCGCCCGCGGCGAGGTGATCAACGTGCGCGGCGAGATCCTGCCCCTGCTCCGCCTGCACCGGCTGCTGGAGATGGCCGGCGCGGAGCGGCTCCTGACCGAGAGCCACGTGGTGGTGGTCGAGGGAATGGGGCGCAAGGTCGGCTTGGTGCTCGACGATGTGCTCACCCAGCAGCAGGTGGTGATCAAGCCGCTGGGGACGGGAATGGGCGACACCGACTTCCTCTCCGGCGCAGCCATCCTCTCCGACGGCCGCGTGGGCCTCATCCTCAACGTGGATCGACTGGCCCAGCTGGCCACCCGCGCCGGCCGGGTCCAGGCGGTCGCCGCCGGGGCCTAGCATGGAACAGGAGACGTTCCAGGCCTTCCAGCAGATCGCCTACCAGAAGGCGGGGATCTTCCTGCGCCCGGGCAAGGCCGCCCTGGTGCAGGCCCGGCTGGCGCGACGTCTGCGGGAACTGGGGCTCTCCACCGAGCGCGAGTACCTGGACCGGCTGCGAGGCGAGGGGGCCGGCGACGAGCTGGTGCTCTTCCTCGACGCCATCTCCACCAACTTCACCAAGTTCTTCCGCGAGCCGGACCACTTCGAGGCCCTGGCGAAGGACGTCGAGGCGATGGTCTCCGCCGGCCAGAAGCGCTTCCGGATCTGGTGCGCCGGTTGTTCCTCCGGCGAGGAGCCCTACACCGCGGCCATGGTGCTCGACCCCCTGCTGAAGGGGAAGGACTGGAGGATCCTGGCCACCGACATCTCCACCCGGGTGCTCTCCCGGGCGGCCCAGGCCACCTACACCGACGAGGAGATAGGGCCGGTGCCGGAGGCGATCCGCAGCCGCTGCCTGGAGCCGACCGGGCGGGTCGACGGCGTGGGCCGCTACACCGTGCTCCGGCGGTTGCGGGAGCGGGTCGTCTTCCACCGGCTCAACCTGGCCAGCCGCCCCTACCCCATGCGCGGCCCGCTCGACGCCGTGTTCTGCCGGAACGTGATGATCTACTTCGACCGGCCCATGCGCGCCGGCCTGGTCGGCGAGATCGAGCGTGTGCTCCGGCCGGGCGGGCACCTCTTCATCGGTCACTCGGAGACCCTCAACGGCCTGGAGACCCGGCTGCGCTCCGAGCGCCCCTCGGTGTATCGACTGCCCGCGGAGGTCCGGTGAACCTGGTTACGGTCGGTATCGGCGGGCTGGAGGTGAGCGCGGACAAGGGGGCCGTGCTCATCACCCACGGTCTCGGCTCCTGCATCGCGGTGATCGCCTACGATGCCAGGCGCAAGATCGGGGGCATGCTCCACTTCCAGCTTCCCTCCTCCGGGCTGTCGCCGGAGCGGGCGGCGGAGTCGCCGGGCACCTTCGCCGACACCGGCATCCCCCTCCTCTTCGAGAGGATGTACGCCCTGGGGAGCAAGAAGGCCGACATCGTGGTCAAGGCCGCCGGGGGCGGCAACTTCCACAACGACAACGGGACCTTCGACATCGGCAAGCGCAACCACACCATGATGCGGAAGATCTTCTGGAAAGCACAAGTGCTCGTCGCTGCGGAGGACGTCGGGGGCAGCAAGTCGCGGACGGCGCGGCTGTTCGTGGACACGGGCCAGGTCACGATCCAGTCCGGGTCGGAGGTCGCGCCGCTCTGAGGCGGCGGGCGCGAGCAGGCGCCCGGGAGGTTCGTCG
>Ga0335071_10003840_pt1 | contig 15781 bp, 12 predicted proteins | sample Lox_Sample_15_FD_206724 | JGI IMG/M metagenome (GOLD analysis project Ga0335071, IMG submission 206724) | Soil microbial communities from Loxahatchee National Wildlife Refuge, Florida, United States - Lox_Sample_1.5 | ecosystem: Environmental > Terrestrial > Soil > Wetlands | place: USA... | reverse complement strand
ACCGTCGGCCAGTACCTTCGTCCGTCAAGGGATCATTTGCCTATCACCCGTTTCTACACGCCCGAGGAGTTCGTTTCTCTCAAGAAGGCAGCGTTGCGCTTTGGATTCCGGCATGTCGAATCGGGTCCGATGGTGCGGTCGAGTTATCACGCGCACGAACACGCCGACGCCGCTCGGCCGCGGGCGGTGACTTAGTTTGCGGCCGACGGGGCTTCCCGTCATTCCCCGAAAGATCACAATCCCGAGAGCTAGTATCTCCATGGAGGAACTCGGCAAAGGGAGGCTCCTGCCGTGCTGACGATGGCTCTCCTGGCTGTGCTGGGTTTCTTGGCGGGCTTGTTGGGCGCGCTGACCGGAATCGGCGGAGGCGTGCTGCTTACCCCGATTCTTGCTCTCTATTTCGGGATTCCTATTCGCGAAGCGATCGGAACGAGCTTGGTTGCTGTCATAACAACGTCCACCGCGAGCTCCTCGGTACATCTGCAGCGCCATACAACCGACATCCGCCTGGGAATGACCCTCGAACTCGCGACCGCATTGGGAGCTGCCGTCATGGCGTACATGGTCGGCTACTTCAATCGCAATTTTCTGGAGGGACTCTTTGCTGCGTTTCTGCTGTATTCGGCGATCACGATTCTGACCAAGGGTGGCAAGGTGAAACCTGAAGAGGAATCGTCTCCGGCTGCGAATGGGGAAGTTGTCATCCCGCATTATGAGCCTCAGCGCTACCCTCTCGGCCTGGGAGCATCGCTGGTCGCCGGCGCACTCTCCGGGTTACTGGGCATCGGCGGAGGACCCATCAAAGTGCCCTTGATGTACATCTTTATGAATGTGCCCCTGATGGTTGCGACCGCGACGTCGAACTTTATGATCGGAGTAACCGCGACCGCCAGTGCCATTGTCTACTATCGCCGGGGAGACATTCTCGTCCAGTACGCCGCCCCCATTGCGGTCGGCGTCTTCCTCGGCTCGCTGCTGGGTGCTCAACTGGCGCCGCGGATTCATAGGAAGTACGTGGTTTACTTGCTGGTGGCTGTCATGTTCTATCTCTCCGGCCACCTTCTCCTGCATCTTCTCAGAGGTGTGTTGTGAGCGAACTGCGCGAGCCTGCCTTCGATCGTGCAGTGGCGATAGTCCTGCGCACGGGGGCGTTTGTCTGCTTCTTCATCATGCTTGCGGGACTGATTTTCGGATTCTTCGTAAAAGGCCCGATTCCACTAGAAATAGAGCGTGCCGGAGTGTTGCTGATGCTGGCCACGCCCGTCGTGCGTGTGGTCGTTGCCTGCGTACTGTTCTTCCGCGAAAAGGACAGGAAATACGGATGGATCTCCATGGGCGTTTTGCTGATTTTGCTTCTGGGATCGGTATTCGGTATCGGAGAGCACTAATCTCAAATCGGACGACGAGCTGCACAGGCACCGATGTGCGTGTTCAAATAATCGCGTGGAATTGAAAGCCGCCCTGAACTCGGCCATTCGTCGTTTTGAGAAGGAGAGCGTTCCCTCTCCTCGTATGAACGCCGAGCTTCTTCTCAGGTTTACGCTCGACTGCGATCGTGCCTACCTCTACGCTCATCCGGAGCGCCAGTTGTCCGAGGAGGAACAATCCCGATATCAGGCCGCGCAGAACGAGCGGGCGCGCGGAGTCCCTGCGCAGTACATCACGGGACACCAGGAATTCTGGGGCATGGATTTTATCGCCACGCCGGCGGTGCTGATTCCTCGCCCGGAGACCGAACTTGTCATTGAAACTGTTCTCGAGCTGGCCCGAACAAGCGACATTGGCGGACAAGGGCGCCCGCCCCACACATTGCGTATCGCCGATGTTGGCACTGGCTCTGGCTGCATCGCCCTGGCTCTGGCAAAGGAATTCCCCCATGCCGAAATCTCTGCTACGGACATCTCCGCGGCAGCACTCGAAATTGCTCGTGCCAACGCGGCTCGACTTGGTTTGACGGGCCGGGTCAGCTTCCACGAATCTGACCTGCTAGACGGTCTGCCGGGAGACTTCGACTTCGTAGTCTCGAATCCGCCTTACGTTGGCGACTCTGAGGAGGATCAAGTTCAACTCGAAGTCAGAAAGTTCGAGCCGCGCGAGGCTGTATTCGCCGGACCTTCTGGGCTGGAAGTAATTCATCGTCTGATCCCGCGAGCCCAAGCAGCATTGCGACCTGGGGGGTGGATGGTTCTGGAAATCAGCGGGAGTATCGCCGAACCTCTGCGCCCCTTGCTCAGGGGATGGGAAGACATTGCGATCCTTCCGGATCTGCAAGGCTTCCCTCGCGTTGCGAAAGCAAGAAGTCGAGCCTGACCGCTGCTCTTCCGCTAGAATCAGCAGCGTCGAAGGGCAAAACAGGCCGCATAAAGGCTCACCTCCAGGAAGTCCACCGGCAACTGGTTTTTCCGGTTGAGCGGGACTTATGCTCCTGGGTGCGGTATTCACATGGACACCGCATATTGCGCGTTTTCGGCAAACCAGGCCGGTAATGGACCATTTGAAGGCGGACTCAGCGTATATGTCACAGCAGTAAATACCCAGACCGGCGGGTCGGCGCTTCATCGGGTGAATAATGACGCTTTCAACGATGGTGCGGACCACATCTTTCCATGGACCACTGCCAAAGCAGACGGGTCAGTGTACGTGGGCTTTTACGATGATCGCGATGACCCGTTCCTTACCAAAGTGAAATATTACGTGGCGAAGTCGACGGACGGGGGGAAGACGTTCCCAACCCAGACCGCCGTAAGCGATACGTCTTTCAACCCTTGCGTGGGATTTCCCGGGTGTGGGTTCTTTGGAGATTACACGCAAATTGCCGCAGGACCAGACGGGGTCGTGCACGCCGCCTGGTCCGATACGCGTGATGGCGCCAGCATGCAGATCTACGGCCAAGCAATCGCCTGGTAACGCGGCTGCCAGAACAGAAAGCCCGGGAACTCCCTCCCGGGCTTTTTTATTAATTCAGCTCACGCTCTAGCGCCGCGCCACGGCCGGCAAAATCTCCTCGACATCAACAATGTCCGTTGGATAAGTGCCGGTATAACATGCGCTGCAGTAGTTGGTTTTCTCCCCGTCGCCGCAAGCTTTCTTCAGACCTTCCAGCGAAAGATACGCCAGAGAGTCGGCGCCGATATAATCCCGGATCTCGTCGACCGACTTGTTGGCCGCGATTAGTTGATTCTTCGACGGTGTATCCACGCCGTAGTAGCAAGGTGAGATGGTCGGCGGACACGAGATGCGCATATGAACTTCGCTGGCCCCGGCATTGCGGATCATACGTACTATCTTCCGGCTGGTCGTACCGCGCACGATCGAATCGTCAATGAGCACAATGCGCTTGCCCTCAAGCAGCGACCGGACTGTATTTAGCTTCAACTTCACTCCGAAATCGCGTACGCTCTGCCGCGGTTCGATGAACGTACGTCCCACGTAGTGATTTCGGATCAGTCCGAAGCGGAATGGGATTCCGCTCTCTGCCGAGTACCCTACGGCTGCCGTCACACCCGAGTCGGGCACAGGCACAACCAGATCAGCTTCTACCGGGGATTCTTTTGCCAGCTGCCTCCCAAGGTTCTCGCGGCTGGTTTGCACTGCCCGGCCAAAGACTGTGCTGTCGGGCCGGGAGAAATACACATGCTCGAAGATGCAGCTGGATTGTGCCGCGCTGGTCGTGTAGAAGCGCGACGTGACTCCGTCCGGCGCCACTACGACCAACTCGCCCGGCTTTACGTCGCGGATGTACTCCGCCCCGATTAGATCAAAAGCGCACGTTTCGGATGCGAACACAATGGTTTCGCGCGCGTGACCCTCCGTCGCCGGAATACGCCCCATGGCTAGTGGCCGAAATCCGCGAGGATCGCGCACCGCGAAAATGCGATCGGCACTCATCATGACGAGCGAGAACGCGCCTTCGACCCGCCGCAGCGCATCGGCGATAGCCTCAGGAAGTGTTTGTTCCCGCGACAGCGCGATCAGGTGAACGATCACTTCCGTATCGCTGTTCGTCTGGAAAATCGACCCTTGGCTTTCCAGCCTCTGGCGAATTGAGGCCGCGTTCACGAGGTTTCCGTTATGCGCCACTGCGATCGCGCCCTTGTTGGACTGCACCAGAATCGGCTGGGCATTTAGCAACGCCGAATCGCCCGCTGTTGAATAGCGCGTGTGCCCGATTGCAAGCGACCCGCGCAGTTGCTTCAGGACATCTTCGGTGAAGATGTCAGCCACAAGACCCATCGATTTATGCTGATGGAGGCTGAGGCCGTCAGAGGTGACGATTCCGGCCGATTCCTGCCCGCGATGCTGTAAGGCATGTAAGCCTAGATACGCGAGTTTCTCGGCCTCGGGATGGGCGAAGATCGCCACAACGCCGCACTCATCGTGAAACTTGTCAGGAATTATCATCCGCTGGCTTGGCCCCTTTAAAATTACACCGACACTCAACTATCAATCTGCCGCCACTAGTTCCGCATCCGTCTTTAGCGCTGACTCCAACGCGCTCTCGTATGCCGAACTCAAATCCGAGACTAAGGCGGAAATCGCAGCATGCCCATCCACCAGAATTTCAAGTCTCTCCGGAACTGTCTCACCGACTAGATCGGCGGTAACGCGGTGCTTCCCCACCACTTCTTTGATTCTCGCCACGTTCCTCGGGTCGCAGGAGAGCAGAATGCGGGTTGCATCCTCTCCAAACAGCACATACGCCAGTGATAATCCGTTCGAGACGAGTTTCAGCCTGGCGCCGATTCCCTTGGGAAAGCCTTTCTCCGCGACAGCCACTGCCAGGCCGCCTTCGGCACAATCATGAGCTGAATCCACAAGTTGCTGATCGATTAGCTCGATCGCGGCTTTCTGCAAAGCAGATTCTTTTTCCAAATCCAATTCCGGCGGATACCCCCAAACCGTACCCAGGATTTCCTTGGCGTACTCTGAGGATCCGAACTCGCTTTCGACGTCAGTCATATCCCCCGCTTCGCCTGTATGCAAGAGCACGACCGCGCGTCCTGTGGCGGAGAAGTGCATGTGGGCTGCCTTGTGTACGTCTTCGAGTGTACCGACCACTCCTATCACCGGCGTTGGGTAAATGCCTTCACCCAAGGTCTCGTTGTAGAAGCTGACGTTTCCGCCGGTGATGGGAATCTCCAGCTCCTCGCATGCTTTGGTCATGCCATCGATCGTTTGCGAGAACTGCCACATGATATGTGGTTTTTCCGGGTTGCCGAAGTTGAGGCAATTCGTTGCTCCCAATGGAGTCGCGCCCGAACACGCAACCTTGCGGGCGGCCTCGGCAACGGCGTGCATCGCGCCAAGCTTGGGATCGAGATAGCACCAGCGCCCGTTTCCGTCGAGCGACATGGACAGACCACGTTGCGAACCCTTGATCCGGATGACTCCGGCATCGCCGCCTCCCGGAGGCTCAACAGTATTGGTCTGCACCATGTGGTCGTACTGCTGCCAGACCCAACGCTTGCTGCAGATATTCGAGCTACCGAGGAGTTGCCGCAATTCCGGCGTAAAGTCGTGCGATCTGGAATTCCCAAGCGAGAGATTGTCTGGTTTTTCCCGCGGAACCGGAGGCTCCCATCGTGCCAATGGACGCTTATACAGCGGAGCCTCGTCCGTCAGCGCCTGATTCGGAATTTCGGCGACAACTTGTCCGTGCTGTAGCACACGCAGTGTGTTGCCGGTTGTAACCTTCCCCACTTCAACCGCATCCAGGCCCCACTTCTGAAAGACGCGGAACACTTCCTGCTCACGGCCCTTTGCCGCGACCAGCAGCATCCGCTCTTGGGATTCGCTGAGCATGATCTCGTAGGGAGTCATGCCGGTTTCGCGCTGGGGAACACGGTCAAGCTCGATTTCGATGCCCACATGGCCGCGTCCTCCCATCTCGCATGTGGAGCAAGTGAGGCCGGCGGCGCCCATATCCTGTATGCCCACAATTGCTCCGGTTTGCATCGCCTCGAGACAGGCTTCGAGTAGCAACTTTTCAAGGAAGGGATCGCCCACTTGTACGTTGGGCCGTTTTGCCTCAGAAGCTTCGCTGAACTCCTCGCTGGCCATAGTGGCGCCATGAATGCCATCCCGCCCCGTCTTGGCACCGACATAAATCACCGGATTGCCTTCGCCCGCTGCACGGGCGTAAAAAATCTCGTTCTTCTTTACCAAGCCCAGCGCGAAAGCATTTACCAGTGGATTGCCCGAGTAGCAGGGCTCGAACTTCGTCTCGCCGCCCAGGTTGGGAACGCCGAAGCAGTTGCCGTAGGAGGCTATACCTGCGACCACGCCTTCCATGATGGAGTGATTCCGATGCAGCTCATTTTGCGTGGCGTTCTGGGCCGCGACGATTGGGCCGAAACGGATCGAGTCCATCACCGCGACCGGCCTCGCGCCCATCGTGAAAATGTCGCGTAGAATGCCGCCAACTCCGGTCGTAGCTCCTTGAAAAGGCTCAATGAATGACGGGTGATTGTGCGATTCGATCTTGAACGCGCATGCCCACCCATCCCCGATATCGATGATCCCGGCATTTTCCCCCGGTCCCTGCAGGACGCGCTTGCTCCGTGTGGGGAGCCGCTTCAAGTGGACGCGAGATGATTTATAGGAGCAGTGCTCGCTCCACATCACGCTGAAGATGCCCAGTTCGGTGATCGTCGGCTCGCGCCCGCCGAGTAGCTGCTTGATCTTCTCGTACTCGTCCTGGGTGAGCCCGTGCTGCCGGATCACTTCCGGCGAGAAGGCGGTGGTCAAAGAGGTCGCCATGGGAGGAATCTTATTGTCGCATGTTGAGTGGCGCGTGGATAGGCTATTCCTGCGATCCCGTGAATCGAATCTCCTGCTAGGATTCTTGTGTGAAATCGATCATCGTCGGCACCGCCGGGCACATCGATCACGGAAAAACCGCGCTGGTTAAGGCTTTAACCGGCATTGACGCCGACCGCCTGGCCGAGGAGAAACGACGGGGTATCACGATCGACCTTGGCTTTGCGCACATGGATCTGCCCGGCCCCGGGGGAGAAAAGCTGCGCCTGGGGTTTGTGGACGTTCCGGGCCACGAACGCTTTGTCCGCAACATGCTGGCCGGAGTTGGCGGGATCGATCTTGTTCTTCTCGTGATTGCAGCCGACGAGTCCATCAAGCCCCAGACCCGGGAGCACTTCGATATCTTGCAGTTAATCGGTGTAAAGCGTGGCATCACCGTGCTTACAAAAGCGGATACCGTGCACTCCGAGACGCTCGACGTCGTGCAACTCGAGGTTGAGGAGTTTTTGCGGGGCACGTTCCTCGCGAGTGCCCCGATTCTTCCTGTGAGTTCCCTCACTGGTGCCGGTCTGGAAGAGCTCAAGGACGCCATTTTAGCTCAGGCCGGTGAAATAGAGCCCCGCGACTCGCAGGCTCTCGCCCGCTTGCCCATAGATCGCGTGTTTACCATGAAAGGCTTCGGTACTGTCGTAACCGGAACCCTGTCTTCCGGGACGATTCGCAAAGATCAAGAACTGGAGGTTTTCCCCTCTGGGCGGCAGGTGCGCGTGCGGGGAATTCAAGTGCACGGTGAGAACTCCGAGATTGCAATTGCAGGCCAGCGCACTGCGCTCAACCTCGTGGGTTGCACGACGGAAGACTTGTCACGGGGGATGATGCTGGCTTCGCCGTCTACATTCTCGGCCACGCGGCGACTCGATGTGGAATTAACCTTGCTTGGTTCTGCTCCTCGGCCGCTAAAGGCCAGGTCGCGTGTTCACTTACATGCCAACACTATGGAAACCGTTGCGGCAGTGCGGCCTCATGGAAAACCCGAGATCCATCCCGGAGAGACTCTGGTTGCCCGGTTCACTCTGCCGGATGCGGCCCTTTTGCTCCCGGGAGATCGTTTCATCATCCGGCAGTTCTCGCCAATCATGACGATCGGTGGGGGAACCGTGCTGGATCCTGCCCCGGTAACCCGGAAGGCTACAGCGGAACGCTTCCTAGAACTGCTTGCCAGCGGTAACCAGGAGGAAATCCTGTTGGGACGCATCATGCGGCAGCACGATACCGGAATCACCGTAACAACGTTGATCGCCGAAACCGGGTTGCGGCGTGAAACGCTCGAACGCATGCTTGCCACTCCGATCCTGCAACACAAGGTCGTTCGAGTCGGCGAGATCCTCATAGATGCCGCCGGTATGGATGGTCTGAAATCTGCGACGCTCGCCAGCCTTGAGCAATTTCATAAGGCGAATCCCTTGGCGGCTGGAATGGGCCGCGAGCAACTCCGTGAACAGCGTAAGGCTGGCACGGCGGTATTCGAAGCGCTCCTGAAATCGCTGACCGGCGAAAAGAAGATCGAAATCTCTGGTGAAACGGTTCGCCTCCCCGGACACGGCCTTGTGATGAAAGACGAAGAATCTGCTTCCAAGCGCCAGATCGAAGAGGCATTTTCTTCAGCTGGATTGAAAGTACCGGCGCTGCAGGAAGTGATCGCCGGCCTGAAGATCGACAAGTCGCGTGCTCAGAAGATCGTAACGCTGCTTTTGCGCGAGAAGGTGCTGGTCAAGCTTTCCGACGATCTGGTGTTTCATCGCTCGGTATTGGAGACATTGAGGGAGCAGGTTTCGGCGCAAAAAACGAAGTCGCCGCGGATGGACGTTGCCCGTTTCAAGGAGATCACCGGCGTCAGCCGCAAGTACGCCATTCCACTCTTGGAATACTTGGATCGTGAGCGGGTGACCCGTCGTGCTGGAGATCTGCGCGAGATTCTCTAGAAATCGGGCGTGCAGGTAAACCCAGCCCCAGGGGCCGGTATCAACTTTGCGAAGTCGGCAGAAATTGCTTTAATAGGAACTGAATTCAGGGGACACCAGTTTTCTGGATTCAAGTTCTGGAGTCGCCTATGCCTATCTACGAATACATTTGCAGGGAATGCCACCATCAGTTCGAAGCGCTGGTCTACGGCAAGGAAAAAGCGGAATGCCCCAAGTGTCACAACAAGAAACTCGAGCCGCAGCTTTCCGTGTTTGCGGTTTCCGCGAAGGGCGCTTCGGCCCCGGCACGCTCGGCCGGACCGTGCGGATCTTGCGGCGATCCTCGTGGCCCTGGCGCATGCTCGCTTCGGGACATGAACTGACAGACCCACATCAGTCCTCCCCGAGGCTAACCGGGACCCCGGCAGAGGCTGGGATTCCTCCATCCGCATTTAGAAGCGAACCCCTCGGCTGAAGTTCGGATTTACGGTTGCATCCGAGCCTCTGGCGACTTCCTAGGCCCACCGGAATTTCTCCGCGAGCACCCTTATCCTCTAGACTGTTAGGGGCCGACTCCCTCGCATGATCATTAACCTCGCCGAACGCGCACACAACCACAATTGGGAACTGGATCCGGTGATCCGTTCTTTGCTGGACACAGATTTCTACAAGCTGCTGATGCTGCAGTTCATCTGGAAGCATTTCCCAAAAACGCGGGTCGAATTTTCGCTGTTCAACCGCCATTCTGGCGTGCGGATCGCGGACACAATTCATATCGAAGAGCTAAAGGTGCAGTTGCAGCACGTCCGCGGGCTGCGTTTTCGCAAATCAGAACTGGTGTGGCTGGCGGGCAACACTTTCTATGGAACGCGAGGAATTTTCAAACCGGAATTTTTAGAGTGGTTGGAGACTGGCTTCCGGCTCTCTGACTATCACCTCTCGGTGCGCGATGGCCAGATTCACTTAAATTTCAGCGGCCCCTGGGCCGAGACCACGATGTGGGAGCTCTACGCGCTAGCTATCCTGGATGAAATGAAAACGCGGGCGCATTTGAAGACGCTCAGCGAGTTTGGTCTCGACATCCTGTATGCTCGCGCCAAAACGAAACTCTGGAACAAGATCGAGCGTTTGCGGGGCGTTCCGGGATTGAGTGTGGCAGATTTTGGAACACGCCGGCGGCACAGCTTTCTGTGGCAAGAGTACGTCGTGGTTGCCATGGCCGCGAATCTCGGGAGCAACTTCATCGGCACTTCCAATGCATTTCTTGCGCATAAGCACGATCTGGAGGCGATTGGCACCAACGCGCACGAGATCCCTATGGTCATGGCGGCGCTCGCGGAGGACGACGAAGAGCTACGAGCATCGCAATATCACGTACTGGAACTCTGGCAGCAGACCTATGAGGGAGCACTGCTGGTGATGCTGCCTGACACGTTCGGAACGACACAGTTTCTGGCTGGCGCTCCTGATTGGGTGGCGGAATGGACTGGCCAGCGTGTTGACAGCAAAGACCCGTTTGTCGCGGGTGATGAATTTATCGCGTGGCTGAGTGCCCGCGGACGGGATCCGCAGGAGAAATTGCTGATCGCTTCCGACACGCTGGACGTCGATACCATTCTTGCGCTTCACGCCTATTTCGCGGGGAGACCCGCGCCCGGCTCGAAACCACTCGAGTTTCGAGGCGCTCCCGATTTTTACGATCGAAAGAAGTGGAACCCGGAGCGGCGCATCCGTTTCAGCGCGGGTTGGGGAACCCTCTTGACCAACGATTTTCGGGGATGCAATCCCAATGACGGGGATGGCTTCGATCCGATCAGCTTGATCTGCAAGGTCTCCATGGTAGAGGGCCGTCCTGCCGTAAAGCTCTCGGACAATTACGGGAAAGCATTGGGCCCCCCCGAAGAGATCGAACGGTATCGTCGCGTGTTCGGAACGGCTGGTATCGCGAACGCGCCCGTAATTGCGTGATCGCACAATCCCTCCGAGTCCTGCCTCCAAACTCATTTCCCCTCCTAAAAGAGAGTGACCAGGATTCGGTTGAACCCGCTCAGACATGTCCTTCCGGTTACCGCCGGTAACTTGTTACCCAGCTGTCAAGCTGCCAAGATCCGAACGGGAATATGAAAATCTTGCTCGTAGAAGATTCGTATATTGAACGGCGAAAGCTGGGCAGCTATCTCTCGGACTGGGGCTTCGAGTATGTTGCAGTAGGCAGCGGTACCGAAGCCATCAAAGTGTTGGAGGGGGAGAATCCTCCGGACATGGCTTTGCTTGATTGGCTGCTTCCCGGCCTCGACGGAATTGATGTACTGCGCCGGATCCGGAAGGCGAGCCAAGGCAACTATATCTACACCGTCATGCTTACGGCGAAGACCCAGAAGCAGGACCGGATTACTGCCATGGAAGCTGGAACGGACGATTACCTTTCCAAGCCGGTCGACCCCACCGAGCTGCGTTCCCGAATTAACGTTGGAAAGAGAATTCTGGAGTTACAGCAGTCGCTGCGTTTCGCTGCCACCCACGACTTCCTCACGAACCTATTGAATCGATCGGAAATCCTGGCTTCGCTCGAGCGCGAACTGGCCCGAGCCGCCCGCGAAAACAAGCCCACAACCTTGATCCTGGGGGATATCGACCACTTCAAACGAGTGAACGATTCGCTGGGGCATGCTGCAGGTGACGAGGTGCTCAAGGAAGTGGCGCGGCGGCTGAAGCTCGATCTGCGGCCCTATGATCTGGTAGGACGCTATGGCGGGGAAGAGTTTTTGGTCATTCTGCCCGGCTGCGACGTAGACGCCGGCGCGAGGCGTGCGGACGTGATTCGCCGGCTGGTAGAGAAAGATCGCATCACCACGCCCTTCGGCGAGACCGCAGCCACAATCAGCATGGGCGTCACTGCTACGATCGCGCGGCGAGATCATGCAGTGTCCGGATTTCTCCGGGAAGCAGACATGGCCCTCTACACCGCCAAAAAGAACGGCCGAAACCGGGTGGAAATCTTCTCTTCGCAAGCCAGTTCGACCGCGGCCGGGTAATCCGGACTGCCGGGTTCTGGTCGAAGCTCAACCTTCTCAATCTTTGAATCCGTCGGGCGGGTTTTTGTGTCAGATTAGGATTCATGCCCGCACCCGCCGATGCCAGAGCTGGACGTGCTGCGTTTACTCATCCGGCGTTTGTGCTCTTTGAGGTTGCCCGATTCCTTGTTGTTGCTTCAGTCGAGATGCAGGCCGTTGCCGTTGGCTGGCAAGTTTACGAGATCACCAAGCGTCCTCTGGATCTCGGATTAGTCGGGCTAGCTCAATTTCTGCCGGGCATTCTTCTGTTCCCGCTCTCAGGCCACGCTTCCGACCGGTACGAACGCCGCCATGTCCTCTCCGCTTGTTACGCGGGTTATGCCGTCTGCTTCGCCTTATTGTTGGGGTTAGCGTACCGGCATCTGCAGTCCGTGATGCCGATCTATGTCGTACTCGTTCTTATCGGTGTAGTGCGATCATTTAACGGAACGGCAAGCCGATCGATCCTGCCGCAACTCGTTTCTGAGGAGCACTTCCCGAACGCGGTGGCATGGAACGCTACGATCTTTCAGGCGGCGACCATCCTTGGCCCGTCTTTTGGCGGGTTTGTGTACGCCGCCGCCCACGGGCCGTCGGCCGTATACGCACTGGCTCTGCTAACGGCGATCGGAGCCACAGCGTCGTCCTTCAAGATCAAGCCCGAGACGAAGGCGCGTCCGCGAGAGCCCATGTCGATGAAATCGCTTTTCGCTGGGGCGCATTTCATCTGGAAACACAAGCTGATCCTGGGAGCTATTTCGCTGGACCTTTTTGCGGTACTGCTGGGAGGAGCGGTCGCGCTGCTTCCCGTATATGCGCAGGAGATCCTGAAAACAGGCCCGTGGGGGCTAGGGTTGCTGCGGAGTGCGCCGGGAATCGGAGCTGCTCTCATGGCGATCTTGCTGGCGCATCGCCCGCTGCGCGGCCGCTCAGGTCCGGCACTTCTATGGGCGGTTGCCGGCTTCGGCGTGTTTACGATCGTGTTTGGATTGTCGCGGAACCTGACTGTATCGCTTCTGGCGCTGCTGCTACTTGGGGCCAGCGACATGATCAGCGTCATCATTCGTGCGACCCTGACGCAGCTCGCGACACCCGATGAAATGCGCGGTCGGGTGACCGCGGTCGACATGATTTTTATCGGAACATCCAACGAGTTCGGACAGTTTGAGTCCGGTGTCACGGCGCAATGGCTCGGTACCGTTCCGGCTGTGGTGCTAGGAGGAGTAGGAACACTCGTCGTAATCGTGCTCTGGGCCTGGATTTTCCCAGAGCTCCGCCAGGCAGGGGCTCTGAGCGACATCAAGCCTCCGCGGCTGGAAGATGCCACTTCTGAAGGCGCTCTTCCCTCGCAAACCTCGGCCTGAAATCGCTTAACTTTGTCTGCTTTTTCTCTCGGCCGGGCTTAATGCCGTAGAATGTCTGGCTTTCCATCATCACGACATGATTCCGCGGTCGAATATCTCGCCCAGTGAGGGGGGCATCCGTTGCTCGAACGCTTTTTCCGGCTGAACGAAAACAAAACGACTTTGCGCGCTGAGTTCCTCGGAGGGCTGACGACCTTCCTGACCATGTCGTACATCATTGCCGTCAATCCCAAGATGCTTGCCGAGGCGGGCGTGCCATTCGAGGGAGTGTTGTTCGCGACCTGCGTCGCTGCCGCCACAGCTACGCTGGTCATGGGCCTGTATGCGAATTATCCGATCGCCCTCGCGCCGGGGATGTCGCTGAATGCGTATTTCACTTATGTGGTCTGCCTTGGAATGCATGTGCCTTGGCGCACCGCTTTGGGAGTGATCTTCTTTTCAGGCTTGTTGTTCTTGCTGCTCACGGTAACGCGTGTGCGGGAACAGATTGTGAATGGCATCCCCGACTGTCTGAAGCATTCGACTGCTGGCGGAATCGGGATGTTTATTGCTTTTGTTGGCCTGCGGAACGCGAAGCTGGTGGTAGCGAGTCCAGCAACATTTGTAACTCTGGGAAGCTTCTCCAGCAAGGAAACCCAGCTTGCGTGTATTGGCCTGGTAATCATGCTAGTCTTGACGGCCCGGCGGGTCACTGGCTCGATTCTGATCGGCATCGTGAGCGCGACCTTATTTGGCATCTTGCGCGGCCAGTCAGCCTGGCCGAATTCGATCTTATCGCTGCCCCACCCGTCCTCTACCTGGCTACAATTGGACCTCCGCGGGGCACTCCGCCTTGGCCTGTTCGAAATCATCTTCATCTTCCTGTTTGTAGATCTGTTCGACAATGTCGGCACGCTTGTCGGCGTTTGCGAACAGGGCGGATTTGTGCGGCAGGGTAAGATTCCTCGCGTCGGCCGAGCGCTCGTGTCTGATGCCGTGGGCACGATCTTCGGAGCGCTTACCGGGACATCCACGGTGACCAGCTACATCGAAAGCGCAGCCGGTGTCGCAGCCGGGGCGAAGACAGGGCTGAGCAACGTTTTCGTGGCTGCGCTCTTCCTCCTGGCGATGTTTTGTGCGCCGCTGGCAAGTGCGATTCCCAGTTATGCGACGGCCCCGGCGCTCATCTTGGTGGGAGCGCTGATGACCGAATCCATAGCACGCGTGAACTGGGCCGAATTCACGGAGGCGATTCCTGCGTTCGTGACTCTATTGGCGACACCTCTGACCTTCAGCATCGCAACCGGCCTGAGCCTGGGGGTGATCTCGTACACGCTGGTAAAGATTGCCGCGGGGAAATTCCGCGAAGTCAGTCTGGTGATCTGGATTTTGACTGCTCTTTTCATCCTGCGTTACATCTACCTGGCACAGGGATAGAGCGAGATCGGATCAGGGGACATTCACGGTTACAGTCTTGGTCGTGCGACCGTATTCATTGGTCGCGTAAAGAGTGTAGGTAGTGGTGGATTGGGGACTCACCGTTACGCTAGTGTCGCGCACGGCTCCCGCACCTGGAGAAATAATGAGGTACTGCTCGCCTGATGCGGTCCACGAAAGTGTAGCGGTTCCGCCAGCGGCGACGTGGGCCGGGGATGAAGTAAAACTGCTGACGATGGGTGCGGATCCGGTCGGGTAGTTGGAACTTGTGTAGACCTTTCCCATCTGCACCACCTCGAACGCTGAAGAGGGCACTGTCTTCAGGGAATCAAGGTCCGAGCCCCAGCGGCTATCAGAGACACCGGTCACGTACAGGGCGCTCCCGTTGTCAGCAAGAATCAGCCCGTATTTCTTCATCGCTGTCAGAATGACCTGCATTTGCGTTGAGAAGCCGGAGATGTCGTAGCTCGCCTTTAGCCGAAGGCGCATTCCCATCGGCGGGGCAGTAGAGCCATTTGTGTTTCCAGCCCAGTGGGAGGCAGGAAGCGTAAAGGCTGCCTTGGTTTGAGGAAGCGTAAATCGAAACGCATGTTGAATGCTGCCAGAGGCGGCCTCGTCGTAACGCACCAGTCCGGGGAAAATCGGCAGGCCTGCGGCATCGGCTGATGTCCAGGTATAAGGGCGCTGCTCATCATTGAGCAGGTCCCAGACCGCGGTTGAATCCGCCGTCCAACTCCCGTCGGAATTGGGCGAAGCATTGTAGAGTTCGTAGAGGAAGCAATTGGCGTTGTTGAGCACGAGCACATGCCGGTCGCCGCTGCTTGAAGACCCGCCTTCGATGGGAGCACTCGCCGGGATAGGCATGGGACCCGGATCGCTTTCGTCAGAATAAGCACCCAGATTGACGCGCACCAGCGGTTGATTCCCGTTGACCACGACGTAGGGAATTCCGTAGGTAGGGTCCGTTCCCCAATCAGGGTGCAGGTTCACAGAACCCACCCAGTTCGACATGATCGTGGCAGAGTTCGGGTCCACTGGGGCGGAGGAGATGTCGGTATTCCAGAGACTATTGCTGTCGAAAGGAACGAAGCCGCCGAGGCTTGCGCCTTGTCCCGTTGACATCACATGACAGGCCAAATTACCGCCGCCCGTGCCGCCGCCATTGCCTCCAGTTCCACCTGAGTTGCCTCCGGACGTTGAGTTGCCGGCACAGGCAACCAGAAGCAAA
>Ga0335071_10003839_pt1 | contig 15783 bp, 17 predicted proteins | sample Lox_Sample_15_FD_206724 | JGI IMG/M metagenome (GOLD analysis project Ga0335071, IMG submission 206724) | Soil microbial communities from Loxahatchee National Wildlife Refuge, Florida, United States - Lox_Sample_1.5 | ecosystem: Environmental > Terrestrial > Soil > Wetlands | place: USA... | reverse complement strand
AAAGGTCTGGGAAGGACGGTTGGCTGAGATGCTTCGTCGCGGACGGCGCTCCCGAGGATGGATGGCAAGTCGCACAGGAGCAACGCAGGCTGAAGCCTACGCCACGAAATTCGGTCGCTGATCGATCCTGCGGACACTGGGCGCAGCGTGCTGCGCCCCTACACAGCGAAAAACACAAACAAAACGCGGGGTTCCCGGGCGGCGCGTCTGGGGCAACACGACGTGTGTGACGGAACACGGTTTTTGAGGACGGTGCTTCCTGTAAGTTATTTATTTGCAATACGTTAAGAGTGGTTCGTAGTGTGCGATCTCTTCCGGCGAAGGTCAGAAGGGAGCGGATGCCATGAACCAGCCCAGCACAGCAAACCTCCGAAACCAAGTCAGCTACCTTGCGATCGCGATTCTTTTTTCCGCGTATGGCGCCGCTGCACAGACGACCCAACAGGCTCAGGCGAATGAAGCGAGGCCGGAACGCCGGATCGTGGTGAGCATCGCGGACCGCAAGCTGGCGCTGCTGGAAGGCGAGCGCGTGGTGAAGGTGTACGACGTGGCAGTTGGCGCGACGGTGAGCCCGAGCCCGGATGGCGAGTTTCGAATCGCGCATCGGCTGGAAAACCCCACGTACTACCACCCGGGAGTGGTGATCGGGCCGGGAAAAAACAATCCACTGGGACCGCGCTGGATCGGGCTGGACGTCAAGGGATTCGGGATTCACGGAACGAACCGGCCGGATTCGATCGGGAAGAATGCGTCGCACGGATGCATCCGGTTGCCGAATAGCGACATAGAGGATTTGTTCGCGCGAGTGCAAGTGGGCGACCGGGTTTCGTTGATGGCAGAGCGCACGGAAGAGGTGGCGCGGTTGTTTGGCGGCGAGCCGGTGAACGCGAAGGCCGACGAGACAGTGGTGGCGAAGAACGAAGTGAAAAGCGACGAAGCGCACGGCGAACGGTAGAAGGATTTCCCAGTCCAAGGAGAACGACGATGGAAACGATGATCGGATTCGCAGCGGTCGGAATGGTGACGCTGTTCTCGCTGTTCGCGGCGCTGGCTCTGCAAGGACTGTTGATGAAGCTGGCGTTTCAGTTGATGCAGCCGGCGACGGCGGACCGCCGAGTGGCGGTGAAGGCGCCGATCGAGCGCGGAGCGCGAATGGTGGCGCAGGTGTACGCAAGGGCCACGCGGTAAGCGGATGGATTTCCGGGTGATGCGAGCCGCGCCGGATCGCTGGGCGGCAGCTCAACCAGGAATTGGAGAGAAAGGATAAAGACCATGCTTGCTCTGAAGTTTTTGTTGATGGCGGTGGGCATCGGGTTGTTCGGATGTGCCCTGGTGGTGGTTGCGTACGACGTGTATACGGCCGCGCGGCTGCGATGGCTGCTGGAGCAGTCGGAAGCGGGAGGAGGGGCGGAAGGGATAACGCCAGTGGCGAAACGCCCTTTCGGGCCGGTGCGCTGGAGGCTGGCGCAACAGTTGGCGCTGGCCGGAGTGCTGCCGGTGCTGCTGGCGCTGAGCATCACAGTGGTGCCCGACGGGTACGCCGGCATACGCGTCAGCCAATTCAGCGGCGCGCGCCCCGGTACGTTATATCCGGGCGTGCATTTTCTAAAGCCGTTCGTTGACGAGATCGTTTTGTACGACACGCGGGAGCAGGTGTACACGACGGCGGCGAACGCGGGACCGGCGGGAGGAAAGACGACGGCGAACGACGTGCTGACGGTGCAGGCGAGAGAAGGCTTGAACATCGGGCTGGCGGTGACGGTGCGCTACCGGCTAGACCCCAACAAGCTGACGGCGATTCATTCGAGTTTGCCGCAGCCGGTGGGCGAAGAGGTGGTCGCGCCGGTGGTTTCGTCTACTTACCGGCAACTGGCGCCGAACTATGTGACGCGCGAGATCTTCGCGGTGAAGCGGGAAGAGTTGCGCAGCCAGGCAGCGGAGCAGATCAAGGCGCGGCTGGCGGGCGACGGCATCGTGGTGCGCGAGGTGTTGCTGCGCGACATCCAGTTGCCAGCGGAATACGCGCGCGGGCTGGAAGGACTACTGCTGAAAGAGCAGGAGAACGAGCGGCTGGGGACCGAACAGGAAATCAAGACCAAGGAAGTGAAGATCGCGGAACTGGAAGCCGAGGCGCAGAAGTCGCGCGACGTAAAACAAGCGGAAGCTCAGGCGCAAGTGCGGGTGCTGCAGGCAAAGGCGGAATCGGATGCGATGCAGTACACGCTGCCGCTGAAGCAGAAGCAGATCGAACAGACCAAACTGGAAGCGGAAGCGCGCAAGGAAGCCACGCTGCAGAATGCCGAAGCCGCAGCGCAGGCCAAAATCATCGACAGCAAGGCGGAAGTGGAGCGCCAGAAGAACCTGGCAGATGCGGAAGCGAACCGGATCCGGGTGACGGCGGCGGCGGATTCGGAGCGCATGAAGTACGAGGCGAGCGTATTGAAACAGAATCCGATGCTGATCCAGAAGATCATCGCGGAACGTTTGTCGGACAAGCTGCAGATCATGATGGTGCCGATGGACGGGAAAAATTTCTTCGCCGCGGACGTGATGCGGTCCGCGTTCCAGCAAAACCAGAACGGGAACAACACGAATGCGGCGCCGGACAACCCGGATGATCCGGACGATTCCGCAACGCCGGTGGCAACAGCCGCGACGCAGCGGAATGCCAAGAAACGGCCGTAAACACGAATTTCGGGGAAGCCGGTAGAGCAAGGCCGGCCTTTCCGAGACGCCGATGAATGACTTGAGGATGGCTGGGTTCGCATCGTGAAAGGAGGAAGGTCATGAGGAATAAGAAGACAAGCACCGCCGCGCTTGGCTCGGTTCATGAATGGCCGGCTTCCGATTCGCGGCGTGTTCCTGGCCGTCCTTACGGCGCAAGAAGGGTCGGGCGGGGGCGTTCTAAGCAAGGCATGGAGGCGCGGAGAGTGTTTCAGCAGGCGGAGATTGTGAGTTGCCAGGAGGACGCCATGAGCACGCGAACAAACGAACGAGAGGCACGAGACATTCGAAGGATCTTGCCGGTGATTCTGCGGATTACGCTGAGCCTGATTCTGTGGACGCTGGGCGGCGGCATGGTGTTGGAACTGGCGGCGGAGCCGGTGAAAGAGCATCGCGTGGCGTATACGTTCGCGATCAATCGAGAGCAGACCGAGAATTTGCAGCGCTGGGTGAATGAGGGGCACGACACGTGGTGCCGCGATCCGAAGCTGGTGGCGGCGATGGCGATGCGGCGGCTTTCGGAGGAGTTTGAGGAAGTGGAGCCGGCGTCAATGCCACTGGAGATGGAATGGCGGGAAAAAAGAGAGGCGGTTTATACGTTTCATTCGCTCGACGGGCTGAAGGCGTACCGGATCACGCTGCGACGGTTTGAGTGGTTGACGCCCGCGGCGGGTTCGCTGCACCGCACGATCTGGGTACCGGAAAAGGTGGAGATCGTGACGCGAGCGACGTTGGATTGAAGGAGGAAGAGGAAGGAGGAACCCGGCGCGAGTTTCACCAAGCGACCAAGAACAAAACTACACTCCCTGACCAGCCGGGCGGCCCTGACCAAGCCGCCCGGCCTCTTATGTTATCTGCAGTTGAGGCCTGGACGATGGGTTGGTGGGTGGCAAGACGCTGTAGATGAGATCCTTCGTCGCAAATTGCGCTCCTCAGGATGACAACGTTTTTCCTGTTGTCGCTCGAGTACAAGGATTCACAACCTAACGTGGGCGCCGATGGGGAGATCAGCGTTCCCGGGGCCGGGGGATCACAGGGAGTGATGACTTGAAGTGTGCGGGCAACCGCAAGGGGCGAGCGGCGGCGTGATATCATCAGCTCAGAACGCCGTGCGACGAAATCTGGATTGTCCCCCACTTGTAGTTCTCTCCCTTTTCATCCTGCTGTTGTTCGCAACGTCTGGCACGTCGGGTCAGAGTGTGAATTCCGGCGGCAGTCCAACGACGTTAGACGAAGCGGTCCAACAGTTGGCGGATCGCGTGGCTGGAATCCCGAATCTGCGCGGGCCGTTGCGAGTGCAGTATTTTCAAGAGGCGCCGTTCGCGGCGGAAACGGGCAAGGACTGGGAGGAATCGTTTCGGAAGGGACTGGAGAAGTCGCGGCTGGCGGTGACCGACGATGCTGGAGCGAACTTGCTGCGCGTGGGACTGGCGGAGACGCCGACCGAAGTGGTGCTGTCGGCAGGCATCCGGCTGAATGAAAAAGAGGAAGTGCGATTTGTGACCGTGACGCGGACGGCGTTTGCGCTGCCGAATGCGGCCGTTTCGCCGGTACGCGTGGAGCAGCAGCTCGTTTATCAGAGCACGGAGCGAATTCTGGATGCGGTGTTTGCGACGGACGATGCAGGTGCGGGCCTTGTGATTCTAGCGGATCGCGCTGCGGGGCTTGCGGTGGCGCGGGTGGACGGCGCGGGTGAAGTGAAGCAGACGGTTTCGCTGGCGGGAGCTGGCGCGCGGGCATCGCGGGATAACGACGGAGAGCTAGCGGTACACGCGAATGACGTGGAAGCGGTGATTGGGGGGAAGGCGTGTCATTTCACGTGGGCGGCCGGGCAGGATGTGGCTTGTCACTCGGTCAAAGTAGTGCGGCGAGGGGCAACGGTAGTGAAGCCGCGGTGCGGAGACGGGTCGTGGAAGCTGGCGGGTGAGGGGTCGGACTGGTTTTCGCCGGATTTGCTTCAGGTGGTGCCGGACGGCAGCGCGCGGAAAGGGAGCACGGCGCTGCTGAGTGATTTTCCGGGACCGATTGTGAGCGTGAGCGCCGGCGGGGAGCCGAACGCGGACAGCGCGCTGGTGGTGACGCGGAATCTGCGGACAGGGAATTATGAGGTGTACAAGGTCACGTTGGCTTGCGGGAATTAGCGCACTGGCGATCGCGCTGACGCTCGGGATGGCGGGCTGGGTTGGAGCAACGAAGCGTCCGCGATATGGCGGGACGCTGCGGGTGCAGCTGCATGTGGCCAGCTTGTCGCTCGATCCGCGGGAGTGGAAAGCGGGATCGGTGACGGCGGCGGACAGCGAGCGGTTAGCCTCGCTGGTTTACGAGCGGCTGGTGACACTGGATGAATTCGGACGATTCCAAGCGGTGCTGGCGACGGAGTGGTCGCACGACGGCGCGGCAAGGAACTGGCAATTCAAAATTCGAAGCGGCGTGAAGTTTTCGGACAGCTCGGCGCTGACGGCGAAAGATGTGGCGGCGGCGCTGCAGCCGCTGTTGCCGGCAGGGCAGACGATCACGAGCAGCGAAAGTAGTGTGACGATCCACTCGCCGCGCGCTGTGCCGGACCTGCTGCAACAACTGGCCTCCGGGCGGTACTTCGTGTTCCGGGCGCAAGGCGGAAACGCGCCGTTGCTGGGAACGGGGCCGTTTGTGCTGGCGGAAACCACGCCGCCGACGCCGTCGGAGATGAATCCATCGGTACTGAAGCCGGCGCGGATGAAGTTTCGCGCGAACGAAGAGCATTGGGCCGGGCGGCCATTTCTGGACGGGGTTGATGTGACGCTCGGCGATCCGCCGTTGCGGCAAATCCTGAATCTGCAGGTGGGGCGCGCCGAAGTGATCGATATTCCGCCAGATCTGGTGCGCAAGGCGCATCAGGAGAATCTGCGGGTGTGGAGTTCTCCGCCGGAGACGCTGCTGGCGCTGCGGTTCGATGATGGGCAGCCGAGCACGCAAGATGCGCGATTGCGGGAGGCGCTGGATCTGGCGCTTGACCGCCAGACCATGGCGAGCGTGTTGCTACAAAGGCAAGCACAGCCTGCAGAGAGCCTTTTGCCGCAGTGGCTCTCGGGATATGCTTTTCTCTTTGGTAGCGCGATGAATCTCGATCGCGCGAAAGAGTTGCGCGCGGCGCTTCCGGCGAATGTTGCGGGGGGAGCGGAGCCGCTGCGCATGCGCGTAGATGCGGTGGGAGATTTGATGAAGCTGCTGGGGGAGCGCGTGGCGATTAATGCGCGACAGGGGAACCTGTCGGTACAACTGATGCCGCATGCGGCGAGCGGCACGGGTGCGACAGGGCCGGCCGGGCTGCACTTGTTCGCGTGGCACTATGATTCGCTTTCACCGCGGGTGCAACTGGAAGAGATGGCGCAGTACCTGCGCGCGGAAGCGGGCAGCGAGGCGGCGAACGAGTCGACCAATCCGGAAAAGTTGTTTGCCGACGAGCAGCGACTGCTGGGGACGAGGCAGATGCTGCCGCTGGTGGCGCTGCCTGAATATGTAGGCCTAGCCTCGAATGTGAGGAACTGGTCGGTGGCGCCGTCGGGTGAATGGCGGTTGGCGGATGTGTGGCTGGATTCGGGGGAAGCGGCGGCGTCGAACGGAGACAGCAGCGGCGGGCGGAACGGGGCGCAGGGAGTGCATCCATGAGTTTTCGGAACAAGTTGTTTCTGATTTTTCTGGTGACGGTGCTCGCGTCGGTGTCGCTGGTGACCTACGGCGTGACGTACTACACGGAGCGGGCGTTCGAGCAGATGGGTGCGCAGCGAACCGAAGCGCTGGTGGCGCAATTCAAGAAAGAGGTGGCGCAGCGCGGGGAGGTCGTGGTGCAGCAGGTGGAAAGCATCACGAATTCCGAGGTAACGGTCAAGACCGCGATCGATCTGGCGAAGCCCAACGTGGATACCTCCATCTATCTCCATGACGCGAACGGGGCGGCGCAAATTTACGGTCTCGATTTTGTGGAGTTGGTGAACTCCGACGGCGTGCTGATCTCGTCGGCTCAATATCCGGCACGGGTGGGATACAAGAACGATTGGGTGACAGCGGCGAAGAGCTGGGAGGATACAGGCGCGTTCCTGCGACGCGAGGAATTGCCGGATGGCACGGTGCTCGCGCTTACCGCCGTGAGGACCTGCGGCGTCGCCGACAAGCCGCTCTATATCGTCGGCGGTCGGCGGCTGGACAAGAATTTCCTGGCGTCGCTGGTGCTACCGGCCGGCATGCGCGCGCTTCTGTACCGCAACCTGGATGCAAGTTTCGTGTCGATGGCGCTGACGGATGTGAACGGGCCGGTGCAGCAGGCGGACCGGCTTGAGCCGCTGATCGAACAGATGAAGAAGCAATCGACGCCAACGGAGCTATCGAAGACGATCCAGTGGACAGGCGATCCGGCCAGCGCGGAAACCTTCCATGCGATCCCGCTGCCGGGCAGGAACGGCGAATTGCTGGGCGTGCTGCTGCTGGGGAGTCCGCAAAAGGAACTGGTGCTGCTGCGGCGGCAGATTCTGGAGACGGCAGCGATCGTGGCGCTGGCGGCCATCCTGATGGGGCTGTTAGTGAGCTGGTGGGTGTCCAAGCGGATCACGCGGCCGGTGGAAGAGTTGGCGAATGGCGCACGGGATGTGGCCTCGGGGCGTTGGGACACGCAGATCGACGTGAAAGGGACAGACGAAATTGGACAGCTGGCGGGCGCGTTCAATGAAATGACGCGCACGCTGGCGTCGCAGAAAGAAAAGCTGGTGCAGACGGAACGCGTGGCGGCGTGGAGAGAATTGGCGCGGCGGCTGGCGCACGAGCTGCGGAATCCGCTGTTCCCCATGCAGATTACGCTGGAGAACCTGCAGCGCGCGCGGCAACTCGGGCCGGCACAGTTCCAGGAGGTGTTCAACGAGGCGACGGCGACGTTGAAGGCAGAACTGGCGAACCTGAACAGCATCGTGGGACGGTTCAGCGATTTCTCGAAAATGCCGGCACCGCAACTGGCGAAAGTGAACGTGAATGAGACGCTGAGGAACGCAGTGCGTTTGTTCGAGCCGCAATTCACAGCGGTGGGGAAACCGGCGATCACCACGGAATATTTCCTGACGGAATCGTTGCCGGAGATTGATGCCGATCCGGACCTGTTGCACCGGGCGTTCCAGAATCTGGTGCTGAACGCGCTGGATGCCATGCCGGCCGGAGGGACGCTGACGCTGCGGACTTCGGATAGCGGCGATACGGTGCGGATCGAAGTTTCCGACACGGGGAAAGGGCTGACTCCGGAGGAATGCTCGCGGCTGTTCACGCCGTACTACACGACGAAGCAGCAGGGTACCGGGCTGGGGCTGGCGATTGTGCAGTCGGTGGTCGCCGATCATCACGGGACGATTTCGGTTTCAAGTGACGAGGGGCGGGGCGCGACGTTCCGGATCCATTTGCCGAAGCGGCAAGCTGGAGCTGTGGCGAAGGCGCCAGCTGCGCCCGGGGCCACGGCGGCGGAGTCGGAACGGGCGACAGCGGCGCTGGATTGATTGGTAGTGATGGGACCATTCCCAGGAGTGCCGGCCTGAAGGCACGGCGCTACAGAGGACGGAGTGCCTCGCAAAGCTCACCTGTTATTGGTTGATGATGATCCGAACACGCTGGCTTCGCTGGCGAGGGCGTTCCGCATGGCCGGGCACGAAGCGACGGTCTGCGACAACGCCACGAAGGCGGTGGAACTGATCCGCAGCGAACCGTTCGACCTGATCCTCTCCGACGTGGTGATGCCCGGAAAAACAGGAATCCAGTTGCTCGAAGAATTGAAGCAGACGGGCGTGAAGACGCCGATCGTGCTGATTTCCGGGCAGGCGAATATCGAAATGGCAGTGAAAGCGACGCGGCTCGGCGCGCTGGATTTTCTGGAAAAGCCGATCTCGACGGACAAACTGCTGCTGACGGTGGAAAACGCGCTGAAATTGACGCGGCTGGAAGACGAGAACCGGGAGCTGCGCGGCCGGCTGGGGAAACACGAGCTGGTGGGTTCGGGACCGGCGATGAGCCGACTACTGGCGCAGATCGAACGCGTGGCGGCCAGCGAGACACGCGTGTGCATCCTGGGAGAGACCGGGACGGGCAAGGAACTGGTGGCGCGCGCGATTCACGAGAAGTCGCCGCGGCACGAGAATGCGTTCATAACGCTAAATTGTGCGGCGGTGCCCGCGGAACTGATCGAATCTGAGCTATTTGGGCACGAGAAGGGCGCGTTCACGGGAGCGGCCGGCCGCCACGTGGGGAAATTCGAACAAGCGGAGGGAGGGACGCTGTTCCTGGACGAGATCGGCGATATGCCGCTGGCGATGCAGGCCAAGCTGCTGCGCGTGCTGGAAGAGGGAGAAGTGGAGCGCGTGGGCGGAGACAAGCCGGTCAAGGTGAATGTGCGGGTGATCGTGGCGACGCACCGCAATCTGGAACAACTGGTGAAGAAAAATGAGTTTCGGCAGGACCTGTTCCACCGTGTGTACGTGTTTCCGTTGACGCTTCCGCCGTTGCGGGAACGGGCGGAGGATTTTCCGGCGCTGGTGGTACATTTTGCGCGGCAAGTGGCACGGCAAAACGGGTGGAAAGAGAAAATTTTCTCGGACGCGGCGATCGAGGAATTGCGACGATACAACTATCCGGGAAACGTGCGGGAGTTACGCAATATTGTGGAGCGGCTGGTGCTGCTCTCCAGTGAAGACACGGTGAGCGACGAGGATGTGCGGCTGGTATTGCCCGCGGGGGATTTGCCGGCTGTGACTTCGGCTGGCGGAAACGTTCCGGCGGGGCAGGGGACGCTGGAGGAACGCACGCAATTGTTCGAACGCGAAGTGTTGTTGGCCGAGATCCGGCGGAACAATTTCCATATGACGAACATAGCGAAGGCGCTGGGGCTGGAGCGAAGCCACTTGTATAAGAAGTGCCAGCAACTGGGGATCGATCTGCAGTCGCTACGTAAGCCTGAGTAAGAAATCCACGAAAAGAGAGCGAGGGGGAGGAGCAGTACTCCCGTATGTCATTGATATAGGTGTGTTTAGTGATGCATCCGATTCCGCTTGACAAATTACACATTGCTATGTACAGTTTGCATATCGCAATAGTCCCCGGAGGCACAAACCATGACACTCGGTGACAAGCTGCGGTCTCTGCGAGCGGTCGAGGGTCAATTGCGTGGGCTGGGCCGACCCATGACGCAGTCCGAAGTGGTGACTGCCATGAAGAAGGAATTAGGGCGCGGGCTGAGCCAGGCGTATCTGTCGCAGATCGAGAGCGGGGCGCGGCCACACATGACCAACACGTCGCGCGATATGCTGGCGCGATTCTTCAAGGTGTATCCGGGATTCCTGGTGGACGATCCTCCGGGATATTCCCGAGAGCTGCAATCGGATTTGCGGATGGCAGATGCCACGGTGGATTCGTGGCTGTATGCCGGGGCGGAGCATTTCAGCGGGGATTCGGAGCTGTCGCGGGCGATTCAGTCGATCGCGCAGGAGCCGGATTCGCGCGAGGCGCTGTTGTTGCTCGGAGAGATACTTCGCACGCCTGGGCTTGCCGAGCGGTTGGGCGAAGTGTTGCGACCGCGGCCGGTAGCGGGATCGGGTCATCCGCCTCCGGTGAGTAACTAAGAGCTTCCGGCGCCAGTCGGACTGACGGGCGCCACAGTGGTACGGTTCCACGAAGTAGGCATGTCCGAGCGACGGGGTGTCGCTCCACGAGGTGCCGTATGTCCTGGTCTGACGTTTACCTCTTTTGTTTCCTGGTGGGCACAACACTGAGCGTGCTGTCGTTTATGGCAGGCATCGTTCACCTGAACCTGCCGTTCAAGATTCATATGCATCTGCATCTTCCGCATGTGCATATGCACCACGGGGCGGCCCATGGCGGCGGAGCGCACATCTCGTGGTTCAACGCGACGACGGTGCTGGCGTTCCTGGCATGGTTCGGCGGCGTGGGCTACCTGATGACGAGGTACTCGCATGTGGAGACGCTGCTGATCGCGGGGATCGCGACGGCGGCGGGAATGGTGGCGGGCTGGGTGATGTTGCGGTTCCTGGTGAAGCTGGTCGGGCCATCGGAGCCGTTGCGGGAATGGGACCGGCAAGTTGTCGGCGCGTTGGGAACGGTCAGCATGGGCATCCGCGAAAACGGAACCGGAGAAATCATCTTTCCACTGGGCGGCTCGAGGCGGTGTTCGGGCGCGCGCAGTGCGGACGGGGCAGCGATCGCCAAGGGCACGGAAGTGGTGATCGAACGCTACGAGAAGGGAATTGCCTACGTGAAGAAGTGGGAGGAATTGGTGAAGTAAGAGAGTTTCAGAACCGAGGAGAAATCAGCGGGCGAAGGCAGCGGTTCGAAAAAGGAGGCGGGTATGTTCGGGTTGCCGATGAATGTGGTGGTGGGAGCGGGGATTCTGGTGGTGGTCACGCTGATGTTGATGACGGTGATCGCCAGAATGTACCGCAAGGCGGGACCGCACGAAGCCTTGATCGTGTACGGCATGGGAGGCACGAAGGTGTACACGGGAAAAGGGACGATTATTTTCCCGATGGTGCAGACGTGCAAAGACCTTTCGCTGGAGTTGATGTCGTTTGACGTGGCTCCACAACAGAACCTGTACACGAAACAGGGCGTCGCGGTCACGGTAGAAGCTGTTGCGCAGATCAAGGTGAAGAACGATGAAGTGTCGATTCTGACTTCGGCGGAACAGTTCCTGACGAAGACCCCGGAAGAGCGGGAAGGGTTGATCCGGTTGGTGATGGAAGGCCACCTGCGCGGGATCATAGGGCAGCTCACGGTGGAGCAGATCGTGAAAGAGCCGGAAATGGTGGGGGACCGCATGCGGTCCACGTGCGCGGACGACATGAGCAAGATGGGGCTGGAAGTGGTCAGCTTCACGCTGAAGGAAGTGCGCGACAAGAACGAGTACATCACCAACATGGGCCGGCCGGATATCGCGCGGATCAAGCGCGACGCGGAAGTGGCGGCGGCGGAAGCGGATCGCGACATCGCCATCAAGCGCGCGGAAGCCACGCGTGCGTCGGCGATCGCCAAGGCGCAGGCAGACCAGGAACGAGTGGCAGCGGAAACGGCTTCGCTGGCAAAGCAGGCGGAGGCCGAACGCGACCTGGACATCAAGAAGGCGAGCTACGTGGAGATGACCAAGAAGGCCCAGGCACAAGCCGACAAAGCCTATGAAATCGAGACGAACCGTCAGCAGCAAGCGGTTGTGGCGGAACAGGTACGCGTGCAGCAAGTGGAGCGCGAGGCGCAGGTGAAGGTGCAGGATGCGGAAATCTCGCGCCGCGAACGCGAACTGATTGCCACGGTGCTGAAGCAGGCGGAAATCGAACGCCAGCGGATCGAGACGCTGGCGAACGCGGAGCGGCAACGGCTGATGAGCGAAGCCGAAGGCAAGGCCGCGTCGATCCGGGCGCAAGGCGAAGCGGAGGCCGAGATCATCTTCAAGAAGGGCGAGGCCGAAGCGAAAGCCATGAACGTAAAGGCGGAGGCGTACCAGGAGTACAACCAGGCGGCGGTGGTGGACAAGCTGATCACCGGCCTGCCGGAGGTGGTGCGCGCTCTGAGCGAACCGCTGAGCAAGGTGGACAAGGTGACGATCGTGTCGACCGGCAATGGCGACGCGGCGGGGTCCTACAAGCTCACCGGCGACGTGACCAAGATCGCCGCGCAGGTGCCGGCGCTGTTTGAAGCGCTGAGCGGCATGCAGATGAGCGATCTGCTTGGCAAAGTGCGCATGATTGGCGACAAGGCGCCGAAGGCGGAGGGGCAGCAGCCAGTGAAATCGTGAACACATTCCGCCGGGGCCGGGCGCGAGTCCGGTTCCGGCGCCGAAGTTCCGGATGGGGGGAGAAACGTCATGGCGGTGACGCTACAACAAAAGAGACTGCTGATCCTGGGCATCGGCGTGTTGATTGGGCTGGTGCTGATGAACCTGGCCTGGGCACAGCTTACGGCGGGGCTGGGGAAATGTTTTGCGGCGATGTGAGGGGAACACGATTGGGCAGGGATGTTGATCATCACGAATGATCAACAAGAGCTTGGAAAGGAGCAAGACCATGGGACTTTTGGAACGCGTGAGTACTTTGATCCGGGCGAACCTGAACGACATGATCGACAGAGCTGAAGATCCGGAAAAAATGATCAAGCAGGTGATCCTCGACATGGAAAATCAGTATCTGCAGGTGAAAACGCAGGTGGCTGTGTCCATCGCGGATCAACATATTCTGGAGAAGAAGCTCGCAGAGCAGGTGGACGCGTCGAAAGACTGGATGCGCAAGGCGGAGATCGCCGTGGACAAGACGCAAGATGATATGGCGCGCGCGGCGCTGGACCGTCACCAAACGGCGCAGCGGCTGGCGCAAAGCTTTCAGGAACAGGTGAACGACCAGAAGGCGCAAGTGGAGACGCTGAAGCAGGCGCTCTTCAAGCTGGAGCAGAAGCTGGATGAAGCGAAGTCGAAGAGGGAAGTGCTGTTGGCGCGGCACCGGAGGAGTATTGCCATGGATCGAGCGGCGAAGGCGCAAGTGGCGATTGGCGATGGGTCAAAGAGCGCGACGTTTGAGCGAATGAAGGAACGGGTGACGCAGACGGAGGCCACAGCGTCGGCGGAAATCGAACTGCTGAACGATGACGTGGCGGAGAAGTTGAACCGCATGGACCGGGACGCGGAAGTGGAGCGGTTGCTGCTGGATCTGAAGACGCGGAGAGGGCTGCCGGAGAAAGTCGGATAGAGCGAGCAGGGCGGCATGACCCTATGTCTCGGTGCCATCGGTGGTTACGAGCCGCCTGGGCTGGAGGGAACAATTTGGAGGCTAGCGGTTTCTAATAGGGAGCACTCGGGGGAAGGGGCTATTGCTCCGTCCGCGATCTGATAATTGCCCCTGGACTTCCCAAGAATCGACTGGCCTGCGAGAGGAGAATCGCTCATGAAATCCTATGCAACGTTTCGTCGGCATCCGTACGGACAGGTGGTGCCACCCACAAACGAGGACGTAAAGATCTGGGAAGTGGTGCCCTACGGGAAGTTTGGCGGGGGAGTGTGGAGCGGGAACCTGGCGGGGCTGATCATGGTGATCGGCATCCTGATTGTGGGTCTTGTGGGCATTCCGGAGTGGCGGTACTTCTTCGGGGCGACGGTGCTGGCCGGGAGCATTGTGGCGTACACGCTGGTACGCAAGCACGGACAGTTGTAACCGGGTAACCCCGCAAAGGGACGTCTGGACAATTCTGCGAAGCTGTTCGAAGGATCTACCACACCAAGGCTGGATTGTGGGATCGGTTGAGATCCTTCGCTACGCAAACTGCGCTTCGCTCAAGATGACATCGAAAGAGGGAGAAAGCATTGCGATGTGCTGGACGTCGTGGTGCTTTTTTGCTTTTGGCGGGAAATGACACGTGCGCAGCGGCGTGGCAGAATACGAGGCGATGGATCCGTGGCTGATCGGTGTTCCCGCGGGAATCGCGATGGGACTCGCGGGTGTAACGGCGTATGGAGCGGTTAATGCGCGGGCGCAAATTTTTGGGCATACGATCACCACGACAGCTCAGCCGCGCAAGTTGGCAATCACCTTCGATGACGGGCCAAATCCGGCGATCACCCCGAAACTGTTGGACCTGCTGGACCGACACAAGGCCAAGGCGACATTTTTTCTGGTTGGGAAGTATGTGCGGGAGTCGCCGGGATTGGCGAAGGAGACTCTGGCGCGTGGGCACGTGCTAGGGAATCACACGGAGACGCACCCGAACCTGTTCTTCTGCGGGCCGGAAGAGACACGGGACGAGTTGTTACGGTGCAGCGAAGCGATCGGTCAAGCGACCTGGGAGGAGCCGCGGTGGTTCCGGCCGCCCTTTGGGTACCGGAGCCCGTGGCTGTGCCAGATCGCGCTGGGCTACCGGATGCGCACGGTGATGTGGACGTTGATTCCAGGCGATTGGCGGGGGAAGCCAGTGGAATGGCTGATCGAACGGATGGCGCCGATTGGCGAACACGCGAAAGGGCTTGCGGGTGAGACGCCAGGCGGCGGAGGCGTGGCGCATGGCGACATACTGTGTTTGCACGATGGCGATTACGCGCGGCCCGGTGCGGACCGGCAACGTACCTTGAAGGCGCTCGAGTATTGGCTCCCTCGTTGGCGCGACGCGGGATTGGAATTTGCTACAATCGGGCAAAGTTTAGGGAAGGCGGTCGAGGGCTGATGGACGAACGAACGTTTTATACCGAGAAGGAAGAGACTCGCAAAGTCAAGCTGGTCTGTCCGAGCTGTCGCGGGGAATTTGAGGCGCCGGTGCGATGGAAGGTCTGCCGGAAGAAGAGAGAGTTGCCGCGAGGAGCGAGCGAAGAAGACCGGCGGAAATTTGCGAAGGCCAGTTCCTACATGGTGCGGCTGGATGACCTGGTGGCGTGCTACAAGTGCCGGAAGCGCTTTGAGCTGACCGGGCAATCCACAGTGCTGATCAACGACAATTTGGGAGATCCCAACGAGGATCCGGAGAATTTCGGAAATCGGTGAGGGAAGAGTAATCGGTAATCAGAGATCAGTAATCGGCCAGAGCACAGACGGCCCTCGGAATGACGGCATTTGTAGTTACTCCGCGGCCTGTAAAGACTATGCTTTCGTGTGGTGCTTAAATCTCAGGGTACATTTCGAAGAAGGCGTCGATGGATTGGCGAAAGGTGTCTTCGATTTCTTCCTTGGAGCCTTCGATGAGGTGCATGGCGACGCGCGCCGTTCGGCCATTCTTCAGCACGACGGTGGCTTCCTTCACTTCTCCCAGATCCTCAACCGGTAACAGACGCATTCCGTAAATCAACGCGAGCTTGGCCATGGAATCCCCCTGAACCACTGTGCCATTTTCCGGGGAGCGGGTATAGGCGGAATGTGGCTTGCTCTAACCTGGCTTGTATCCGGGCCCAACGCCGTGCGGTACACTCGGGGCAGGCGAGGTCCACGGGCATCCGATGAGTCTCGCCTCGCATCGGAGCTTGCAGAGGGAGTGCGTGATGGTCTCAAGACAGGTATGGGGCTTCTTGTTTGGCGGAGC